>Ga0268262_10000184_pt1 | contig 81419 bp, 56 predicted proteins | sample TergutNc150P3_FD_190354 | JGI IMG/M metagenome (GOLD analysis project Ga0268262, IMG submission 190354) | Nasutitermes corniger P3 segment gut microbial community from laboratory colony in Florida, USA - Nc150 P3 (SPAdes) (version 2) | ecosystem: Host-associated > Arthropoda: Insects >...
ATTCGTCTGGAGCCAACAGAGAAATACCAGAAACAAAAGCTGTCAGTCAACCGCAAACGCCTTTATGCTTCCTATAACCCTGATTTTTTGCTTGATATTTTATTCAATTTATAATGCGGTTGCCCTGGCTGCACCTACCCCAACCCAATCAGCGCCATCCACCAACAATATAGTCGTCCAGCCTTCCGCCCCTGCCCAACCAACCCTAGCCCCATTAACCCCGGCACCGCCACCAACACCTACATTTCAAATTGGTACTTATGCCTCTAACAAAACAAATATAACAATGCATCTCTATCTTGGTCAGGTAACAGCGTACAGTGGTCGTGAAACTGTCGCATATGGAACATATACGATAAAAGGCAACCAATTGGCTGTTACATTTGATGCCAGAACGTCTTCAACTGGCGCTGGAGCCTTACTGCGAGGTAACACGTACATCTACACCCTAACCAGTAACTCCACTTTCTCAGGCAACGGAGAAGACTGGATACGCACAGGGGATTAAGGCGATGTGGTGGGAGCCACAAAACAAACCCCTACTGGGTCATTTTGACACAGTAGGAACAAGTAATAGTAGAATCGAAGCAACTAAAGGTTAATCCGTTCCTTGAAAGACCCATTGACAAACCTGCCTTATACAGGCAAATATAAGTTACACATTCTGGGGGTGTAGCTCAGTTGGCTAGAGCGTTTGAATGGCATTCAAGAGGTCAGGGGTTCAATTCCCCTCACCTCCAGAAACCTATATAAAACTGAATAATCCTTTATTAAGAATCAATTTCCCACAAACTCAGCAATATGTGTGAGGTGAGGGGAATTGAAACGAAGTGCCGTACCCCGAAAAGGCGAGAGCCTTTGAGGGGTTGCGGTGCATGGATGCACCGCAAGGCACGAAGGCGGCCTGGAAGGAGCAAACAAGGATGTTTGCGACTGGAAGGCAATTCCCCTCACCTCCAGATAAATCTTTTCCCTGCAAATAATTATTTCCACAAAAACTAAGCTGCCAAAACTCAATAAGCTTCTTGGAGGTGAGGGGAATTGAAACTTTTTTGCGACCCCTGGGAGCCAAGCAAGCGCGAAGGCTCGAAGGGGTAAGCGTCCATGGATGGACGCTTAGCAAAAAAGGCGGCCCTGAACCTCGAGACACGAAGTCGAGAGGTGAAGGGCAATTCCCCTCACATAAGCAATTTTGAATTTGACAGATTTCTGTTAATTAGGGTAATATTCCGTCATCTACCTTCCATAATGATAATTATGGTAAACCGACATTGATTTTTGAGAAGGCTTATCAGGTTGGAAAATAACGATCTTGTGCAGCAGACGGTTGAAAGGCTCAAACCTGTCGCTGTTAAGCTGAGCGACGAGCTTGCGGCTGCCCCTGAACTTTCGGGCGAAGAGTATGAGGCAAGCAGGAAAATTGTCGGGATATTGGAAAAGGCCGGCTTTGCGGTTGAATATCCGTTCGATGGCCTGGAAACAGCGTTCAAGGCCGTGCTTGACAACGGCGAGGGGCCATCCGTGGCGCTTATGGTCGAGTACGACGCGCTGCCCGGAATAGGTCACGGCTGCGGACATAATTTGCACGGGGCGATGGCGGTTTTGGCCGCTTTGGCGTTGGCTGATCTAAAAGAATTATTCACAGGAAAACTATACATTATCGGCACTCCTGACGAGGAAAAAAACGGCGCCAAAATCAAGATGGCGTCTGACGGCGTTTTCGATGGTATGGACATCGCCATGATGATACACTGTTCGGCTGAAATATCTGTGCCCGCTATGCGTTTTTTATCACTAAAGGGTGGCAATTATACATTTACCGGGCAAACCGCTCATGCCTCCGCCTGCCCCTGGAATGGCCGAAACGCTTTAACAGCGGCAAGAAAATTCCTCGACCTGCTTGACGCACGGCGCGAAAGCTTTACATCCGATATGCGGGTAAGCTCTGTAATCGAAGACGGCGGGAAAACGCCGAATGTGATTCCCGAAACGGCAGTGGTAAAGGTTGAGTTTCGCGCTGAAACGGCGGCAGGGTTGAAAAAAGTCGAGGATATTGTGTTTAAGTGCGCGAAAGGCGCGTCAATTGCGCTTGAATGCGATATGGGTTGGGAGTATGATTCCCCTATTGGTTATTTTGATCTAATGCCAAACGATACGATTGAAAATGCTATGAGCGGGATATTTAACAATCTCGGCATAAGTTTTAATACAGGTCTGCCGCCCATCGGTTCTTCGGACGTGGGAAATGTGAGCTATAGTTGCCCCGTATCGCACCCGTTATTGGCTATTGTCGATGAACCGATAAATTCTCACACTGTTGATTTCGCTGCCGCTACTCAAAAGCCGCTTGCGTATGAACGACTAGCGACAGGAGCCAGGGCTTTGGCGCATCTGGCGTTGCGTACATGGAATGACGCGGATTTCCGAAACGCCATGAGAAGCGAATTTGAGAGCCGCAAGGCGGATTATCTTGCGCAAAAATAAGGAGGCTATCATGTCAGATTTGGAGAAAACGATTGAAAAAAAGAGCCGTATCCCCCACGTTTTTGTATTGCTTATCATAATAACGCTATGTTGCGGTATCTTGACGTGGTTACTTCCTACCGGCGTGTTTGATCGCGCCCCCAATGAAGTGGGGCGAATGTTGGTTGTGCCGGGTTCATATCACAAGGTTGATCCAAGTCCTGTAGGGCCCTTTGCGATGGTAGTCGCGTTGTACTCAGGCATTTTGGACGCCGCCGGAATAGTGGTGTTTATCTTTCTGTCTTTCGCTGGCATTTCTATCATGATTCAGACAGGCGCGTTCAACTGCATGATTGCGAGTTTATTGCGTATACTTAAAGGCAAAGCTCGTGTTATTGTCATACCTTTATTCATAGCCCTGTTCAGCATCGCCGCGTCAACTATCGGTATGTTTGAGGAGATTTTGCCGTTTATACCTATTTTCGTCGGTTTCGCTATCGCGATGGGTTATGACGCGTTAATTGGTATGGCAATGGTCGCTATTGGTCCCGCCCTCGGTTACAGCGCCGCGGCAATAAACCCCTTTACGCTCGGAGTTGCCCAGAGCATTGCCGAACTCCCGCCGCTTTCGGGAGCGTGGTACAGGATTATCTGTAATGTCGTTTTTGTTGTTGTTGCGTCGATCTATATGATCAGGTACGTGCTAATGATTCGGAAAAATCCCGAAAAGAGCCTTGTTTACGGCGATGATTTCAAAGAGTTTACGTTTGATCCTTCCGCATTTGACAAGCAAAAGTTTGGCATCCGTGAAAAGCTGGTTATACTCACGTTTATAGGGGGCATTGTAGCCGTCGTACTGGGGAGCTTTCTTAAAGGCTGGTATTTTGAAGAGCTTGCGGCGGTATTCATTCTCATGGGCGTTATTTCCGGGTTTATCATGGGGTGGGGTCCCAGCAATATAGCCAGGCGGGCTTCAGCTTCCTTCGGCGATATTGCCACAGCCGCGATGATGGTAGGCTTCGCCCGCGCTATACTTGTTGTTATGCGCCAGGGAAACATTATCGACACAGTGGTCTATTATTTGTCTTTGCCTCTCAATTATCTGCCCCGCTGGATTGTAGTTGAGGCGATGCTTGTTTTCCAGACGCTGCTCAACTTCCTGATCCCGTCAGGTTCAGGCCAGGCATCAACCAGTATGCCGATTATGGCTCCGCTGTCAGACATTTTGGGCATAAATCGCCAAATCGCCGTCCTCGCGTTCCAGTTTGGGGATGCGCTAACCAATATCCTTTGGCCTACGGCCTTCATGACCGTAATTTGCGGAGTCGCAAAAATTAGGGTCGATAAATGGCTTAAGTGGTTTTTACCGCTTTTTGGCTGGCTGTTTCTAACCCAAGGCGTATTGTTAGCCATTGCGATGATGATTAACTACTCGTAAACGGCGCGGTTGTTGAGGTAATTTTCTCCACCAGGTTTTTAAATTCCCGCTGTTCCGCGGCGGAAAGAACCTCCGCTGAATAGAGGGCCTTCTCAAAAAGTTCTCCGCATCGGATAATCCCTTCCCCGATTGAATCCAAGGCAGATGTGGCAGCCGCAGAAGCCGCGAGAATAGCGCAGTATTCACCCGGAGCGTAAGACGGTTTCCATGTTAGCTGAAAGACTTCGCTGCCCCAGATAATCAGACGGGCAAAGAGCGTTGCGCTCCGCCGCATATCCTGTCTTTTTGCCTGCGAATACGCGTTCATAATCGTTGCGGCGGTACGGCGGATTTCTTCACTGTTATATTTATTTAGTTTTCGTGTGGTTTTGTTATTTTTTAGAAAAGCGTAAAAAGAAGACATGGCGATCAACATCCTTTTAAACCATTCTGCGATTATGTGCCGCAGTCTTTCGTGGAACTTTAACTTTCCATCGGGGGGGGTGCCCCTGTTCAGCAAGGGTGAAATCATAAATCGGATGAAAGCTGCCACCGCAAAAAAAATCAAGCTGTATTTCAGGACCATTGGGCCGTATTCAGTTAGCCATTTCGGCAACGAACTATCCGCATTTTCAAATGGAAGGTTAATTGGCTGGGGCATTTCTAAAGCCTCAAAAGGTTCAGGTTCGAAAGGCTTTTCTGGCTTATTAAGAGTCGAACCGCCAAACAAGGAAAGAAGCCATGCGAAAAAAGAGACGATCGCTGAAAAAGGAAGCAAACTTGCATCCGAAGCCGCAAGAATGGCGCAGGCTGTACAAAGCAGGATGAGTACCCAAATGCCCCCGGTATGTTTGAGCCTGTCGGCTGCTGAAAGAGCGATTCCTTCTACCGCATAGTGCTGTTCCCGGCGCATGATTTCGAAAAAGCCGCATATAAATACCCCCACGACCAAAATGCCAATCAACAAAAGATGCAAAGATAAGGACAAAGAAACTTTCATTATTACGCTTATAAGGGTGAAAATGCCAACGATGACAAGCTGTACAACATATCTGAATCTTCTTTTGGTGATTTTTTCATCAATGTATTGAATCAGGCTTATATCTTCGCGTAACACGCTTTGCAGTTGCTCTTCCCGGTACAATTCCATATATTTTTCAAACTGCCTGCGGGCGCTGAACAACTGTTTCAATGAAATAACCGAATACCAGGCATAGAGCGCCCCCATAGCGGACAATATATTGACTATGCCAGGACGGAAGCGCCATCTAAAGGGAAGTTCCAGGCGGAATACTGAAACCAAAACATAAAAAATAATTAAGATAATAATCGCGCCGCGGATATCGGCAGCAACAAGACTGGATTTTACGTCCTTCATAAAGTCGCAATACAAAGAAGCGAAGACCGCGCCGATACAAGAGCTGATGATTACAAAAGCTAAAGGAAAAACCATAGGAGCGAGCGCTTCCGCAAGAAGAAGCAGCGCTAATAAAAAAGACAGAGGCATATACAAGGCAAGAAGCGTATAAAGCGGACCGTTGGAGAGAAACCCGCCTTCAATCGTTCCCTTGTCCGTCATTTTCGCATTAGATGATTTCACGTCCACTCTCCTTTATTTTATAACGACGTGAATTCCCGGGAACAAGGAAAGGCATAGAGCGGTCATCGATGATCAGGTATTCCAGTGAAAGATGATACCTTTTTAATGAGTTAAGGATGATATACGCCTCGTCTCCCAAATCGGGACCTGCATAAAGAAAGCGGGTTCCATAGGACAGATATTTACCCTGCTCAAGCATGGCCAATGCGCTACTACGTTCTTTTACCGGCTCTTTTACCGGAACATTTGCCGTTGACCAGTTCAGAGTTGCCAATCGTTCAAGGATGGGAACAAGGGTAATGGCGGACGGCGCGATAACGGAGATTCCATCCTTTTCCGAAGACGTGTAGAGAGCAATCCCCAATTCCTGCCGTTCCCGCGCGGCCTTCAGGCAAAGAGCGGCGGTGGCTTCAATGGCGCGTTCAATAAATATACCTCTTTTTTTTACCGGATATTCATTCATGTCCGCATTAAGAAAAATCATGAGGGGATATGATGCGGTGGCATCGTATTCATTGACCATTATGGATTCCATGTGAGCGCTCATTTTCCAGTTGATGCGGCGGGGTTCATCCCCCGGATTATACGGGCGCAACGATCTATAGCGGGTAGTATCTTCAAACAGGGGATTGGGACTTATCATGTTTCCAAGGGGAATTCCTATAGGACGCTTGATGCTGATGGAACACAAAACAGGATATACATAAAGCAGCGACGTTTCGACAGCCGTTAGTTGAAACGGAAAAAGACCCAAAGGATCAGCTCCGCGCACCATAGCGGGGCCGAGGGTAAAAACTCCCCGGTCACCGCAGTAACCCTGCCAACTCATCATAGTCCATGAACGCCGTCCGACGGTGCAGATAATTTTGCGCAATCTCAAAACCGGCAAATTTCCCGATCCGTCTCCCAGAACAAGCATAAAGGCGGGAAGCAGTCCGCGGTTTTCCAGTTTTAGTTCCACTTGTACCCATTCATGCCGGAACACCCTCAATTCAGAATCCTGCCTGATTACCCGGATATTCCTGATAAGGTATTCAACGTAGAGCCTTGAACCTATTAATATGAAGAGGAAGAAGGCGCATAAAAACTGAACCAGGGCAAGTGGCGTAAAAAGGTAAATGGCAAGCAATATGCAGACTGCCAACTTTAACATTGTTTCCCTTTCGATCTGTACCGTATTCCATGAGGAGGCTGGTTTCATCAAGAAGTCCGGTATTCTGGGATAGGAGTCGTGTCGAGTATTGCCTGAATGATCCGCTCAGGCTGTATTCCGCGTACTATAGACTCGGACGATAAAAGAAGCCTTTGTCTAAACACGCTTCCCGCCATTTCCTTTACATCTTCCGGGGTAACGTAGCTGCGGTTTTGTACAGCGGCATAGGCTTGCGCCGAACGGTACAGGGCGAGGCTTCCGCGAGGCGATATGCCGACTCGCAGACGAGGCTCATTCCGGGTTGCCGCTACAAGGTTTAGAAGGTAGTCCCTGACCATGGGGTCAACATGAATACGGCTTACCGCGTCCTGAAGCGGAGCTATTTCCTCTGCCTGGGCCACCGGTTTAATGTCGGTAACCGGGTGTGTAAGACGGCGCTGGTTTTCAAGAATCAGGGCCTCGGAGCCAGTATCAGGGTAACCGATGCCCAGCGAAAGCAGGAAACGGTCCTTTTGGGCTTCCGGCAGGGGGAAGGTTCCCTCAAATTCAACAGGATTTTCTGTAGCCAGCACAAAAAAAGGCTCAGGCAGGGCATAGCGTTTTCCGTCAACGGAAATCTGCCCTTCCGCCATAGCTTCCAAAAGGGCGGACTGGGTGCGCGGGGTAGCGCGGTTTATTTCGTCCACAAGCACAAATTGATTCACAAGCGGTCCCGGTCTGTACACAAAGCGCCCGAGAACCGTCAGACCAGAGGTCTGTGGACCTTTGGCCCGGGCTTCAATGCGGTCCTCAAATTCTTCGCCTTGCTGCCATATCGAAACGCCGAGTATGTCGGCGGGCAGCAAGTCCGGCGTACACTGGATTCTGGCAAAACTGAGGTTAAGGCTTGACGCAAAAGCGCGCGCCAAAATTGTCTTTCCCGTACCGGGTACGTCTTCCAGGAGTACGTGCCCGCGGGCAAGAAACGCGGTTATAAGCATATCGACAACAGCGGTTTTCCCAAGGAAAACAGTCTCGATGTTATCTCTGATTCTCCGGGCAAATTCAGCGATAGGTTGTAATTCTTTCATGGCTTTATTATACATGGAGAACGGCGAATGTGAAACTGCGGCGCAAAACATGCCGGAAAGATGATTCACATAACTTCAAAATCTCTATATACTTCGAAAACAAAGAGAGAAAAGTGGTATTCATACTAAAGCCCAACGTCGAAAAGGAAAAAATCGACAAGTTCATAGCAAGTTGGGAACAGAAAGGGTTCTCTACAATATATAGCGTCGGGACGGAGCATACCGCCGTTTGCCTGATTGGAAACACGGCGCAAGTTGATTTGGATCATGTGGTTAATACTAGCGATATTGTGGATTACGGGAAACGCATCACGGAACAATACAAGGCGGTCAACCGTACCGTTCATGAAGACAATACGATTGTTCACGTTGGCGATGTATTAATCGGCGAAGGATACTTCACTGTTATTTCCGGGCCATGTTCTGTTGAAAGCAAAGAACAGATTATGGAAATAGCGCACAGCGTTAAGAAGAGCGGCAGTAAAGTCCTGCGCGGAGGGGCGTTCAAGCCAAGAACTTCGCCATATGCGTTTCAGGGCAGACAGGCCGAAGGGCTTGATTTACTGCGCATGGCGAAACAGGAAACAGGCCTTCCCATTGTCTCTGAAATAATGAACCAAACGCAGATCGATTTATTTGACGATGTTGATATTATGCAAATCGGTGCAAGGAATATGCAGAACTTTGATTTACTGAAAGAAGTCGGCAGGTTGAAAAAGCCTGTGCTATTGAAGCGCGGACTGGCCAACACAATCGAAGAATTATTGATGAGTGCGGAATATATCGTATCTGCGGGAAACACCCAGGTTATACTCTGCGAGCGCGGCATTCGTACCTTTGAAACAATGACGCGCAACACGCTGGATTTATCAGCGGTCGCGCTTCTCAAGCAAAAATCGCACCTGCCTGTTATTGTAGACCCCAGCCACGCTTCGGGCATCAGAAGCCTTGTGCCGCCTCTTGCTAAAGCGGCCATGGCAGTGGGAGCGGACGGCCTTATGATAGAAGCGCATAACAACCCGGCTACAGCGTTATGTGACGGCGCACAGTCGCTTGATTTGGAGCAGTTCCGCCTGCTCATGGATGAGTTGAAAAAGCGTGCGGTACTGGAAAACAAAGTTTTTTAAATAAAATTTTCTAATGGAGTAAAAGGAATGTTTAAACCGTCATTGGAAGAAGCAAAACGCATCGCGGAAACAGGGCAATACGACATTATACCGCTTAGCCTGGAAATGTACTCAGATATGGTAACGCCGATTGACGTATTCAGAAAGTTGAAAAAGGAAAGCGGGCATTGCTTTATCCTTGAAAGCGCAGAGGATACAAAAAACTGGGGCAGGTACACCTTTTTGGGATATGATCCGAAACTGGAAATTACCTGCCTGAACGGCGCAATGAACATTAATTCGGATACAACGGAATCGTTTAAAACCGATAACCCCAACACGCACATTCAGAAAATCCTTGACCGACATAAAAGCGTAAAATTTGACTACCTGCCTCCCTTTACCGGCGGCCTTGTTGGTTACTATGCCTACGATTACGCTAAATATTGCGAGCCAACCCTCAAACTGGACGCTGTTGACGAGGAGCGTTTTAACGATGTCGATCTGATGCTCTTTGATAAGGTGATCGCTTTTGACAACTATAAGCAAAAAATTGTTTTAATCGTAAATATTAAGACTCACAATATTGACGCTGAATACGAAAACGGAAAAACCCAGCTTGAAAAATTAAGAACCCTCGTAAAGAGCGGTCAATACGGGCCGTCCGCCTCTGCCTGTGTAAAATCCGAATTTAGCGCGTTGTTTACAAAAGAAGAATATTGTCAAATGGTAAACAAGGCAAAACATCACATCAAAGAAGGCGATATTTTTCAGGTTGTGTTGTCTAACCGTTTTGGGGCCGATTTTGAAGGCAGTATTTTTGACACCTATCGAGTGTTGCGGACAATAAACCCGTCGCCGTATATGTTTTATTTCAGCGGAAGCAATCTGGAAATCGCCGGAGCGTCGCCAGAAACGCTTGTAAAATTGCAGGACGGCAAACTGTTTACCTTTCCGCTTGCGGGAACCCGCCCAAGAGGCGCAAGCGATGAGGAAGACATCGCGCTGGAAAAAGAGCTGCTCAATGACGAAAAAGAGCTTGCGGAACACAATATGCTGGTCGATCTTGGCCGTAACGATTTGGGAAAAATCAGCAAATTTGGAACGGTATCCGTTGCTAAATACAAATCAATTCTGCGCTTTTCCCACGTTATGCACATCGGCTCTACGGTAAGTGGCGAAATCCTCGAGGGGAAAACAGGGCTTGACGCGATTAACGCGGTGCTTCCCGCCGGTACCTTGTCAGGCGCTCCCAAAATCCGTGCGATGCAGATCATTAGTGAACTGGAACAAAACAAACGTGGCATTTACGGCGGCGCAATCGGCTACCTTGATTTTACAGGCAATATGGATACCTGCATCGCCATCAGGATTGTGTACCGCAGAAACAACAAAGTGTTTATCCGTTCAGGCGCGGGAATTGTCGCGGACAGCAAACCCGAATCAGAATACCAGGAATGTGTGAACAAATCCAAAGCGGTAATGGATGCGCTAAAAAACTCATCCGGAGGGCTTGAATAATGGTTCTGTTAATTGATAACTACGACAGTTTTTCCTACAACCTGTACCAGGTAATCGGCGCAATAGAGCCCGATATAAAAGTTATACGCAACGATGAAATAAGCATTGACGAAATAAAACGCCTCGCGCCAAGTCGCCTGGTAATTTCTCCCGGCCCCGGAAAACCTTCCGATGCCGGAATATGTATTGAGGCCATAAAGCGGCTTTATTCATCAATGCCGATCCTGGGTATCTGCCTTGGCCACCAGGCAATATACGAAGCTTTTGGCGGTACGGTATCCTACGCAAGCAGGTTGATGCATGGGAAATCATCGCAGGTAAATCTCGATCTGGAGAACGATCTCTTTAAGGGGCTTCCGCCCGTCATTAGCGCGGCACGCTATCATTCATTGGCCGGCATTGAGTCAACCCTGCCTGACGCGTTGAAAATAACCGCAAGGACAGAAGTCGGTGAAATTATGGCTGTTTGCCACAAGGAGTACCCCGTCTACGGTTTGCAGTTCCATCCGGAATCAATACTTACGCCGGATGGGGGGATTATCATAAGGAATTTTTTGTCTCAAAAATGACGTATCCTCATTTAATTGCTGGCGGGTAGCCAGAAGCTTTCTTCTGTCGGCATGGGAAAGACCGTCATAAGATTTGCTTCTGCACATCCAGCATGAACAGTGTATTTTGCCTTTTGCGAAACGGCCTTTTTTCCCTCTGCACCAGGCAAAGATATACTTTTCTCCGCCAAATTGTCTAAGAATATGGATTTTTCTGTTAATGACACGTTCCCGCTGTGAACGCCTGTATGCTCTGTTTTTTCTCATTTAGCAAAGCCTTTATATCTTAAATAAATACTATATCGACACTGAATTTTGTGCAATGATACTCAAATTTCATTTTAGGGTCTAATTTTCCATAGAATTTGCTTATTTTTGCCTTGAATTTTCTCAAAAAATATGCTATTTTTGCCTTGAATTTTCATGCTTTTTATGCTATTTTTGGGTAGGGAAATATGGAAATTCAGTATTTTAAGCGAAATATCGATGAAATTCTTCTCTCCTGGAGTAGGGATCCCCCCCCTGACAGGAAACCGTTGCTCTTGCGTGGGGCAAGGCAGATAGGAAAATCTTCGGCTGTCAGGCAATTAGGGAAGCAGTTTAAGCACTATGTCGAGATTAACTTCGATGAAAATAAAGAGGTAAGGAGTTTTTTTGAAGCCCCTCTTTCCCCCCAGGAGATTTGCGAACAGCTCGCTCTTTTTTACCACACTCCGATAATACCCGGAGAAACCCTGCTATTTTTTGATGAGATTCAAAGTTGCCAACCGGCTCTGGCAAAAATACGGTATTTTTATGAGAAGTATGCAGAGCTTCATGTGGTGGCTGCCGGTTCCCTTCTGGAATTCGCGCTTGAGGAAATACCGTCATTCGGCGTGGGTCGTATTCGTTCTCTATTTATGTACCCCTTTGGATTCGATGAATTTCTGACCGCCCTGAATGAGGAAGCGCTCTCGGAAGCTGTCAAAACAGCGTCTCCTGATAAACCGCTTGCCGAGCCCATTCATCAGCAGCTTTTGGGCAGGCTGAAAATTTTTTTTGTCTGCGGGGGAATGCCGGAAGCGGTTTCCCAATATGTGCGGAAAAGGGATTTGTTAAGCGGCGAACTCATTCTGAACGATCTTATAACCGTACTTAAAACAGATTTTGCAAAGTACCGAAAACGCACTCCCTTTTTGCTTCTAAATGAAGTTTTTGAGTCGGTCATGCGCCAGACCGAAGGAAAGTTTGTCTATGAACGTGCCGCTCCCGGTACTCCAAATACAGCGGTAAAGCAGGCGCTTGATCTTCTCATAATGGCAGGGCTGGTCCATCCGGTTACCCATACCGCCGCCAACGGTGTACCCCTCGGCGCTGAGGCAAACCGAAAATTTCGCAGGATTATTCCCTGTGATACGGGTATCTTTCTGCATACCCTTGGCCTACGTTCAGAAATACTGCCAGCCGCTGATTTTTCCGCCATTAATCGCGGTTCTTTGGCTGAAATTTTTTGCGGCCTTGAATTGCTAAAAGCTTCTTCCTGTTATACGCAACAGGAGTTGTTCTGCTGGCAGAGATCGGCTGGTTCCGGTTTATCGCATGGTAACGCCCAGGTGGATTTTCTTGTTCAAAAGGGCGGCATTATTCCCATAGAGGTCAAATCGGGAACTCAGGGCGGTATGCAAAGCCTCCGCCTTTTTATGAAAGAAAAAAATATTAAGCGAGGCGTGCGGACATCGCTTGAAAACTTCGGGCGCTATGAGGACATAGACATTTATCCGCTATACGCGATTGGTAATGTGGTAAGGGGCTGAATCAAATGAAAAAAGTATGGACAAAAGCTTCATTCAGCAACGAAATTACCGAAAGGGAAATTGCTCACCGGAAGCTTTCGCGTGAAGCGGCGGCAGAAAGTATTGTATTGTTGAAAAATGACGGGACACTCCCAATACAGACAGGGCACATAGCGTTATTCGGCGCGGGGGCCGCCGCGACAATTAAGGGAGGTACAGGAAGCGGCGAGGTAAACGAACGCCATTCCGCTACGATCTGGGAGGGTTTAAAGAACGCCGGGTTTACGATTACCACAGAAGATTGGCTAAGGGATTATGTGGAACTTCTTAAAAGCGAGAAAGAAAAGTTCTATAAAGGCTTTTTCAAAAAAATGCAAAAGGCCATGTTTGGCAACGACGATTTGCGAATTAACATTATGTCTAACGGATTCCAATATCCAGTTGGGCGATTAATTACTGATGGCGAAACGTCCACAAATAACACGGATATTTGCATCTATGCCATTGCGAGGCAGGCCGGCGAATGTTCTGACCGCAAGTTTGAGAACCACGAGTACACGCTTGAGCCTGACGAGATCGCGAATATCAAATTCTGCGCGGCAAAATTCAAAAAATTTATCCTTGCAATAAACATCGGCAGTTCCATTGATATGAGTCCGCTTGACGAAGTCGACGGCATTAACGCGATTGTTTATTTCTGCCAACAGGGTATGGAAGGCGGCAACGCTTTTGCGGATATTATTACCGGCAAGGTATCCCCGTCCGGTTGCCTGACCAACACATGGGCAAGGAAGTACAACGATCTGCCATTTGCTCAGGAATACAGCTACCTGAAAGGCGAAATCGGCAAAGAGTTCTATAAAGAAGGCATTTATGTCGGTTATCGCTATTTTGACAGCTTTAATGTTGAGCCGCGCTATGAGTTTGGTTATGGCCTGACCTACTCGGATTATGCTATTGATTGCGCGGATGCAAAAGTTAATGGATCGAGTGTCACGGTATCTGCAAAAGTTACAAATACCGGAAAACAATATTCAGGGAAAAAGGTTGTTCAGCTTTATGTAAGCTGTCCGAGTGGAAGACTTGTCCGCGAACGCCAGAGCCTTTCTGCGTTTGCTAAAACCCGCACTCTAGCTCCGGGTGAATCCGAAGAAGTATCGCTTGTTTTTGATTTGACAGACCTTGCCGGATACGACGAAAGTGCCTCTGTTTACATTCTGGAAGCCGGTGATTATGTACTGCGCCTCGGTTTTTCATCGCGGCAGGCAGAGTCCGTGGCGATCATTTCGCTGGATCACACAGTTATTACTGAGCAGTGTGAGAAAGTCTGCCCCCTAAAAGATAAACTTGAGGAATTGACAGCAAACTCCGAATCACAACGCAAAGTTAGCGGTAATTTGGTTCACTTGACTGTAAATTCAAAAGATATCCGTACAGTAATCCATGATTATTCGAAAACAATTGCGATTGACAATCCAAAAATAAAATCATGGCTTAACATGCTAACCCTTAACGATAAAATGGCTTTCCTAATGGGGACGGGAGTTTCGCCAAATACGGCGGGCCTAATAGTGCCTGGCGCGGCGGCTTCCACAACTACTGAATACCTTGATAAGGGAGTCTGCAATGTTTCACTGGGCGATGGTCCGGCGGGAATACGTCTTCAGCGTACATCGGTTATCACGAAAAAAGGCGCGGTAAAAGCTGTAGAACCAATGATGGAAATGCTACGCTATGCCGGTGCGCTTGTGAAAATGATGTTGTTCGCAAAACCCAACCAAGGGAAACAGGTGTATCAATATGCCACTGCGTTTCCTGTAGGCACTGCCATGGCTCAAACATGGAATTTGCCTTTATTGGAAAAATTCGGGGATGCCATCGGCGTGGAGATGGAAGAATTCGGCGTATCGTTCTGGCTTGCGCCCGGAATGAATATTCAGCGCAACCCGTTGTGCGGACGCAACTACGAATATTACAGCGAAGACCCGCTTTTGACAGGAAAGATGGCAGCCGCGGCAATCAGGGGCGTACAAAGCCATGATGGCTGTTATGCCACCATTAAGCATTTTGCCGCTAACAATCAGGAACAATTGCGCAATCATTCGGATAGCATCGTCTCCGAACGCGCCTTGCGCGAGATTTATCTGAAAGGTTTCAAAATTGCCGTAAAAGAAGGCGGCGCAAAAAGCGTGATGACCAGTTATAACCTGCTAAACGGCGAATATACCGCAAACAGTTATGATCTTTGCACGAAACTGCTCAGACAGGAATGGGGCTTTAGCGGCGTAGTCATGAGCGACTGGTTCGCAACCGGAAAAGACATGGCAAATAACGGGCTCGCTATTAAGAGCGGCAACGATTTGATTATGCCCGGGGGAAAAGAGTTTCTGAAACGGCTAAAAAAAGATCTCAGAAACGGCCTTGCATCAGAAGAAGATATTGCCTGTTCCTGCGCAAGAATCCTGGAAGCCATCGCAAACAGCCGGACACAAAGAGAGTTTGAAGAGCGAAAAAAAGAGGCTAGGAGTTTGTCGGGCTTCGCCCTTTTAGATAGAAAAAATGCGAAAAAACATAGTTTTTGAGCATTTTTACCTTACAAACTCCAAAAGGAGCCCATAAATCGGAGAATTTTGCGGTTATTTACCGCAAAATTCTACAAGTCCGACAGGCTCCTAGCCAAAAGAGGGCTTAATACCCTTTATCCCCGCAATTCTCCCTGTCAGGGCAGCAGCCGCACCCACAGCCGCCCTTGCCCTGTTTTTTGCGCCGAACAATCCACACGCTGACCAATACGACCGCCAGTAAAACCATTCCCAGAACTAAGGTATCTGCCATGCTCATACAATCACCTCACTAAAAAACCAATTTGATAAAAACAGAAGGCGGCAAGCCAGGCGATGCCGGTCTGGTACAGCATTATATAAACTGCGCCCTTAACACTGCCAAGTTCGCGTTTTACAGTCGCCATTGCCGCCACGCATGGCGTGTACAACAGCGTGAATACCAAAAAACTGTAAGCGCTTAACGGCGAGAATAACGTATGCAAAGTATTGCCAAGTTCCGAGACGCTTGCTTCGGTCAATACCGCCAGTGTGCTTATAACGGCTTCTTTCGCGATAAAGCCGGTTATTAGGGCCGTGGAAATACGCCAGTCGGAAAACCCCAGCGGTACGAAGATGCCGCTGATCAAGCGCCCGATTGCAGAAAGCAACGAATCTGCTCCGCCTGCTACATAGTTCAACCGCATATCAAAGGATTGTAAAAACCATATCACGACAGTTGCCAGAAAAATTATTGTAAACGCCCTTTGCAAAAAGTCTTTTGCTTTTTCCCACATTAAGAGCAACACGGTTTTTGCGGAAGGGAAACGGTAATTTGGCAATTCCATTACAAACGGAACAGGCGCGCCCTTAAAAATTGTTTTCTTCATCAGAAAGGCGGAGAGTACGCCAAAAACAATTCCCAGAAAGTACAGGCTGCTCATAACCAGCGCCGAATTTTTTGGGAAAAAGGCGGCGGCAAACAGGGCGTATATCGGGAGTTTAGCGCTGCAGCTCATAAACGGTGTTAGTAAAATGGTCATTTTTTTGTCGCGCTCGCTTGCCAATGTCCTTGTAGCCATAACCGCCGGAACGCTGCAGCCAAAGCCCATGAGCATTGGTACAAAGCTCCGCCCCGAAAGGCCGATTTGTCGCAGGGGCTTGTCCATCACATACGCCACCCGCGCCATGTATCCCAAGTCTTCCAGCATTGACAGAAAGAAAAACAGTGTAACGATTATGGGAATAAAACTCAGAACCGCTCCAACGCCCGCGAATATGCCGTTAATCAACAAAGAATGAATGACGGGATTTATGCCATAAGCCGTCAACGCGCTGTCAATGATACCGCTCAAATTTTCCAAGCCCAACACCATCAAATCGCTCAGCCTGTTCCCAATGACGCCGAAGGTTAGCCAGAAAACCAAAAGCATGATGCCCAAAAAAGCCGGAAACGCCAATATCTTGTGGGTCAACAGATAATCAATTTTGACGCTGCGCCGATATTCGTTGCTCTCCTTAGCCTTCACCACGCATATTTTGCAAACGTCCTCAATAAATTGATAGCGCATATCGGCCAACGCAGCCTCGCGGTCGGTTTTCAGTTCCATTTCCATTTCTTTAACGGCGTGTTCTATCATGTCGGCTTCGTTTTCGTCCAGGCCCAGGGTTTTAAGCATCGGCTCGTCGCCTTCGACCAGCCTCGTCGCCGCAAAGCGCCTGGGCAGGTCCTGCCTTTGACAGTGGTCTTCAATGAGGTGGGCTACCGCGTGAATTGCCCTGTGTACCGCGCCGGAACAAAAATCTATACGCTCAGGTCTTTTATGGTTGTGCACCGCTTCAACGGCTTGTTCCATCAGCTCCGAAAGCCCCTTCTTTTTTATCGCCGAAATGGGAACAACCGGTATGCCGAGGGCTTCCCTCATGCGCTGTATGTCGATGCTTCCGTTGTTGGCCTGTACTTCGTCCATCATGTTGAGGGTCAGCACCATGGGAATTTGAAGTTCGATTAACTGCATGGTCAGGTACAGACTGCGTTCTATGCAAGTAGCGTCAACAATATTGATAATTCCATCCGGCTTACGCTTGATTAAAAAATCACGGGTTACAATCTCTTCGCTCGTGTAAGGAGAAAGGGAATAGATGCCGGGCAAATCCACGATGGAAACATCCTTGTAGCCGATTATGCTTCCGATCTTTTGATCGACCGTTACGCCCGGAAAATTGCCTACGTGCTGGTTAGAGCCGGTGAGCTGGTTGAACAGCGTGGTTTTGCCGCAGTTCTGGTTTCCCGCAAGTGCAAAGATCATGATGCTGCTACCTCCTCCACAGTGATTTTTTCAGCGTCGTCCAGACGCAACGACAAGACATAGCCCCGAAGAAACAATTCAATTGGGTCACCCATGGGAGCGGCCTTTTTGACAGTTATGGTTGTGCGGGGCGTGATACCCATTTCCAAAAGCCGCCGCCTTAATACTTTTTCGCCGTTCACTTCCAAAACAAGGCCGCTTTTGCCGATTCCCAGGTCTTTTAACGTCATGATTTCTCCTTTATGAGTTAGTACCAACTAACTATATGCCATAAAAAAAGCAGTTAGTTGTTTCTAACTAATTATAAGTTAGCCCATCCTAACTGGTTTGTCAAGGGGTTTTTACATTTTTCTGATACTCAGGCTGCTGATTTGTGCAAAGTTTTTTTCTTTCATGTAAGCCTTGATACCGGCTATGATTTCGGTCATGGCGGGAGGGTGGGCGAAAGTCGCACTGCCTACCTGGATGGCGACTGCTCCGGCAAGAAGATACTCCAGGGCATCTGCGGCGCAAGCAATGCCGCCTATGCCAATTATGGGAACCTTGACCGCTTCGTACAGTTCCCAAACCATACGCAGGGCAATTGGCCGTATGCAGGGGCCGGAAAGACCCGCGCTTATGTTTTCAAAAACCGGCTTTCTTGCGTTGATGTCGATGACCATGGCCTTGAAGGTATTTACCAGGGAAATGGCGTCCGCCCCGGCGTTTACGCAGGCCTGGGCCACCGCCGCTATGTCCGGAGCATTGGGCGAGAGTTTTACCATCAGCGGTTTTTTTGAAGCGGCCTTGCGTACCTGCCTTGTTAAAGAAGCTGCGGTTTCAGGTTCGAGGCCAAAGGTCATCCCCCCGGATTTAACGTTGGGGCAGGAGATGTTTACTTCGATCATGTCCACGTCTGAATTGCCGAGAATGCGTGCGCCCTGGACATATTCAGAAACGGTAGAGCCTGATAAATTGGCGATTATTGCCGGGCCGAGTTTCTTTAAGCCGGGCAGTTCGGTTTCGATAAAAGCGGGAATGCCGGGGTTTTCAAGGCCGATGGAGTTCATCATTCCGGAAGGAGTCTCGTAGATTCGTACCCCCTGATTTCCGGGCCTGGGATTTATTGTAAGGCCCTTTGTGCATATACCGCCAAGGCCCGCAATGTCCAAAAGGCCCTCATATTCCCGACCGTAGCCGAATGTTCCGGAGGCGGCGATTACCGGGTTTCGCAATTTGACCCCGGCAACGGTAACCGAGAGATCAGGTTCTTTTGTTTTCAAAGCAGATCTCCTCGCCTGAGAATATCGGGCCGTCGGCGCAACAGCGCCGACTTCCCCCAAGGGTTTTTATTTTACAGCCAAGACAGGCCCCTACCCCGCAGGCCATGCGCCTTTCGGTACTTATAAAACAGGGGATTCCACATGCTACGCTTTTGTCGGCTACTTCCTTAAGCATCGGCTCGGGGCCGCAGGCAAACACGCCGCTGTACCCCATCGGCGTGAAAAAGTCCAAAATGCGTCCCTTAACTCCTTCAGAGCCGTCTTCGGTGGCAATAATGACGGAGCGCGGCCCTCCAGCACGGTTCTCCAGGCCCTCCAGGCCGAACGGACGTGTTCTAAAACCGGCGTAAAAATCAAAGGGCCTTTTTTTTATTTCCATCGCAAGCGACAAGAGGGGGGATATACCGATGCCGCCTCCGACAAGGGCAACCGCGCCTCTGGGAATCTGCTCTAAAGGCCAACAATTACCCAGCGGGCCCGACAGTTCCGCTTCTTCGCCTTTTCTCAGCTCCGAAAGCTCCCTGCTGCCTTTTCCCCGCCGGGCTACGAAAAAACTTAAAATTCCGCCCGTGTTGACCCGCCGGTCTGAATCAAGGCGGCGCTTATCGTCCCGTGTGTTCCCATCGCCGCTTGTACGCCTGTCAATGTTTTTGCGCCTGTCTTCATTTCCCTTAAAAAGCGTATTTTTTCGAGGAATCCAGCCTGCAACGCTAAAGGGTCGTGCCAAAAACACGCCGGATCTTTTTGGCTTTATCAGAAAGAACTGTCCCGCCATAGGCGCCGGGCCCGGCCAATTGAATTCCAGGCTGACCGCATCTCCTGTAAGTATCGCGAAATTGATGCACTCACAGATGAAAGTCCTTTTGGGGCTTGAATTACTCATTTAGAATCTTAATACAAAAATATTGGGGTTTTTTCAAGATCAGTAATGCGGGAATTGGTATCGAACCTCATTCCTCCGCTTAACTATTCATTGCTTTGTTACGGTAATATGAGTCATATTTCTGAAAGGATGGATCCAGCTTGACATACTGTTCAAACAATTCCAACGCCTTCAAGCGATAGGTATGCGCTTCATCATAAAGCCCAAGCGCTTGTTTATTGTTTCCTTTTTTATCATAAGAGATAATGAGGTTCCTCAGAGCCAACGCAGTTCCGGTCTGCTCAAAAATTCGCTTGCTTGCGTCAAGAAAATTCTTGTAATACACACCCGCTTCTTCCGTATTGCCCAGCGTAGTCAGGTGATCCCCCATTATATCATACGACACAGACAATTCACTAAGCGCAGACGTGGTGCCGGTCTGCTTGTAGATTTGCACTCTTGCGTCAAGGGATTTCCGGTGATACTCCCCCGCTTCTTCCGTTTTGCCCAGCGCAGTCAGGTGATCCCCCATTCTTTCATACGACACCAACAGATCCCTAAGCGTAGTACCGGTCTGCTCGTAGATTTGCGCTCTTGCGTCAAGGGATTTCCGGTAATACTCCCCCGCTTCTTCCGTTTTGCCCAGCGCAGTCAGGTGATCCCCCATTCTATCATACGACACAGACAGATCCCTACGAGCAGACGTGGTGCCGGTCTGCTCGTAGATTCGCGCGAACGCGTCAAGGGATTTCCGGTAATACTCCCCGGCCTCATCCGTTTTGCCCAGCGTAGTCAGGTGATCCCCTATCTTACCATACGACACAGACAGATCCCTAAGCGCAGACGCGGTGCCGGTCTGCTCGTAGATTTGTGCGCTCGCGTCAAAGGCTTTCCTGTAATACTCCCCTGCTTCTTCCGTTTTGCCCAGCGTAGTCAGGTGATCCCCCGTTTTTTCATACGACACAGACAGATCCCTAAGCGCAGACGCGGTGCCGGTCTGCTCGTAGATTTGCACCATCCCGTTAAGGGCTTTCCGGTAATGCTCCCCCGCTTCTTCAGTTTTGCCCAGCGCTGTCAGGTGATCCCCCATATTATCGTATGAAACAGACAATTCACTAAGCGCAGACGTGGTGCCGGTCTGCTCGTAGATTCGCATGGCCGCGTCAAGGTATTTCCGGTAATATTCCCCGGCCTCATCCGTTTTGCCTAATGTAGCCAAGTGATTCCCCATTCTATAATACGACACAGGCAGATCCCTAAGCGCAGACGTGGTGCCGGTCTGCTCGTAGATTTGCACTCTTGCGTCTAGGGATTTCCGGTAATACTCCCCGGTTTCTTTCGTTTTGCCTAACGTAGCCAAGTGATCCCCCATTTTATCATACGACACAGACAGATCACTAAGCGCAGAAGTGGTGTCGGTCTGCTCGTAGACTTTCACAATCGCGTCAAGGGATTTACGGTAATACTCCCCGGCCTCATCCGTTTTGCCAAGTGTATTAAGGTGATACCCCATTTTTTTATACGACACTGACAGATCCCTAAGCGCAGACGCGGTGCCGATCTGCTCGTAGATTCGCGTACATGCGTCAAAAAATTCCCGGTAATACTCCCCGGCCTCATCCGTTTTGCCCAGCGTAGTCAGGTGATCCCCCATCTTAATGTACGACACCGACAGAGCCCTAAGCGCCGATGTGGTTCCGGTCTGCTCGTAGATTTGCGCATTTGCGTCAAGGGATTTCCGGTAATACTCCCCGGCCTCTTCCGTTTTGCCTAGCGTAATCAAATGATTCCCCATTCTTGCATACGACACCGACAGATCCCTAAGCGCAGACGTGGTACCGGTCTGCTCGTAAATTCGCACGCTTGCGTCAAAAAATTTTCGGTAATACTCCCCCGCTTCTTCCGTCTTGCCCAGCTTAGCCAGGTGATCTCCCATTAATTCATACGACACAGACAGAGCCCTAAGCGCCGATGTGGTTCCGGTTTGCTCGTAGATTTGCGCATTTGCGTCAAGGGATTTCCGGTAATACACCCCCACTTCTTCCGTTCTGCCCAGCTTACTCAGGTGATCCCCCATCAAATTGTACGACACAGACAGAGCCCTAAGCGCAGAAGTGGTGCCGGTCTGCTCGTAGATTTGTACACGTGCGTCTATGGATCTCCTGCAATACTCCCCGGCCTCTTCCGTTTTGCCCAGCGTAGCCAGGTGATCTCCCATTAATTCATAGGACGCAGACAGATCGCTAAGCGCAGAAATGGTGCCGGTCTGCTCGTAGATTTGCGCTCTTGCGTCTAGGGATTTCCGGTAATACTCCCCGGCCTCTTCCGTTTTGCCAAGTGTATTAAGGTGATACCCCATCTTATCATACGACACAGACAGAGCCCTTAGCGAAGACGTGGTACCGACCTTCTCGTAGATTTGCACACGTGCGTTAAGAGATTTCCTGTAATACTCCCCCGCGTTTTTGCTCTCGCCTGTTTCCATGTATAAATCTGCGACGGTTTCTTCGCCAGTTGCCTTTACCTGCTGTGTCATGGCGTCTTCCTGTTTCTCAATCATGGCAAGAGCCGCCAGCATCAGTTCAATGCGAAAGGGGCGCGTCTTTTCAGGCAACAGCGGCAAAAAGTTACGAATGGTATCCGTAATATGCCAGCGTTTCGTCCCTTCCACATTATTTGCGCTATTAGGCAATTTCAAAAAAAATGCCGGACCTTCCTCGTGCTCTGTGTAAACGTCCGCAAGCCCCCGTTCCAGTTTGGTATGTTGATCGTCATAATATTTATTCGTTACTTCCGCCGCGATGTCCGGCCTGTTTGCCACGCACAAATGGTGCATAATCTCACGTACGGCGAAATCGTCGTTTGTCATTAAGTCGAGGAAATAAGCGGCAATCCTATAGTTCAGCCGTTCCAGTTCTTCGGGCATCTTTTTTCTGAGCGCTAGGCGCAGGCTTTGGTGGGAGAAATCCCATTGTTGCATATCGCCCTGCGAGACATGGCCGCGCATCATCTGTCGTAACCATGAGAAATCTGCCGGGTTAAAATTCATTTTCAATTTCCTGAAAGCACCATCCATGTCGCTTTCCCGCAAGCCGCTGCGGGAGATCGCGATCATGCCGCAAACTCCGCGCACAAAATCCTGGCCGATCAGCTTTTCCAATCGGCCCAATATAGCGAGATACGCGCCTTCCGGATCGCCAGGTGTTTCGTCTATGCGCTCCCGCATGAATTTCACAAGCGCTTCTGGCTGGCTTGCGCCGCCTTCCATGTACTTCTGTACCGTTTCCAGCTCGTAGCGATCCATCATCACAAGGTCTTGGGTAATAAGGCTCAAATAGAGCGGGTTTTGCGCGGCGTGGGAGCTGTCCGGCATCTGCTTTTGGAGGATGTGTTCTACCACCGCGCTGCTGATCTGCTTGTGATGACGCGCCGCGATGCCGCGTATGATCGCCGCCTCGTCTTCTGTATTGATAGGCGGCACAGGGCGCACTTCGCCGCCGAGTTGCTTTATCGCTTCCGTTTCCGGCCCGTCAATGATTGAACAAAGCAGGCGGAAATTTTCTGGTAGCCTCCCGCTGATCCACAGCATCCGCCGGGCTTCGTCGCTGCCAACAAGCTGATCAAGCGCGTCCACCACAGCCACAACCCGCGTTTTTGTGCAGGCGGCGAACAGGAGCTCCGTGAAGCGGTCTTTAAGGTCCTGGAATTTTGTTATGGCCTCGCTGTCGTCTTCCAGCGCCAATCTCTCGCAAAGGAGGGAAATAAAATACCTCAGCATATTTTCCGCGAGGCTTGAACGGGACGATATCCCGCAACTGAATGGCAATAATATACATCGGTCTTCGATTTCGTCCATCACTTTGCATAACAATCCGCTTTTGCCACTGCCCGCTTCTCCCTGCATCATTAGGAGCTGAGGCGTTGTTTTCCCGCCCAGGCAGAAAGCGGCCATGTCCGCTATAGCGGCGGCCCTTCCGGCGAAATACGCCGTCCGGCTTTCGCGGAAGGCTTCCTGCATGTCGCGCTCCTGCTCTTTCCAGTCAGGCGGCGTCTCGGAGGGCTCGCCCCATTCCTCCCGCAATTTTGCTATGATGTCCGCCGCCACCGTGTCCGCCCAGTCTTTGGAAACAGCCAGGCCGTTTTCGCTGGCCTCGGCGGAGTAGCTTTTTATATCATGCGGAAAGCGGGCGCGGATTTCTTCTTTTAGCTTCGCGAGTTTCGCGCTGCCCTCCGCTTCACTTTGATATATTAGGCGAAGGTTCTCCGGCATGGCCGCATAATCCGGGGTTTCGCGGAAATAGAAAAGGCAGACCGGCGGATCTTTGGACCGGAGCACGCCGTATTCGATTTCCAGCGCGGTAACGCTCATGTTTGTGTCTTCAAGCGAAAAGTGCGCCGCCTCCAGTGCCGCTTCCATATACTGGGGCGGCGGTGTCCACGCCCCATCGCAGGTCGATGATTTCCACGGCGCGTCCGTACTTGGCCGCGAATTCATTGATCCGGGGCAGCACGAAGTCCCGCAGCGCGTCGCGTTCGGCCTGCATGTCGCGGAAAGTGCTGGAAACGAAAATTGATTTATTGGTGGTTTTCCTGCTAGGCATATAAGTTATTCTCCCAATTCGTTATTATACTATATGAATACAATGCGCCACTATCCATAGTGACACATACAAAGAACCGCTTGTCCGTATGGCAAAAATCTGATATTGTAAAAAAAGAAAAGGAAGGTGTGAAAATGAAATTTGATTATGAATTTCACGGTAGAGGTGTCAGCGTTAGCAAAGACAAGGTAGAAGACGGGCATATATGGCTTGATATCGGGAACGCCCTTGATTTTGGCATAATAGACCATCATTCTTCAGATAAGTACTCATGCACAGTCGATGCTTTAGTTAAAAACCTTTATATTGTTGACCACTTGAAAAATAAGGAACAAATTACCTTTCATACCCACAGGTATCCGGACACCGATGCCTTATTTTCGATATACCTTATTCAATATTATCTTAATAATGAGCAACTCCCCAGGAATATTGAAGCGATTCTTGACTATGTGTCAAATGTTGACAGAGGGAACATAAAGCTAACTGAGAAACAGATAACTCTGTATAAGGTTATCTGCATTTTAAGCGAGCAATATAATCAACCTGATGATCTTGATAAGTGTTTTAACTTAATTGATAAGGTTGTTCGAAAAAGCGAAAATGACACGAATTTTTCATTTATGGACAGTGATATAAGTGATTTGTTGTCAAGTCTATCAGGATTAGATAATATTAAAGCCGACATTCTAAACGACTATCGGTTATATGAATCTGAAAGGGACGACAGGAAGATTTGCGATATCAAAGATGTATACCTCCCTTTAGCAGATGCAATTACGGCTTCTGATACAACCGTCAAAGCTTTAATTTGGAAGAAAAAACCTGAATGTAAATTCCATAGAATATGGGCACGCGGCGAGGGGTTCGTTTTGACAGTGATTCCGCTTAACGATAAGGGATTTTTATTAAATGGAACTTCTTTCCCTTGCACAGATATCGTCATTTCAATACCCCCAAACGCGCCATACTCATTACAGCCGCTTGCCCAACTCCTGGAACAATATGAGCAGGATAGGGAAAATTCATTTCTTGGCAATAACAGCACCCGTAAACGTGACCACAGCAGGCCCAGGGGAAAATCCGAAGATAGCAATCGTTTTTATGAGAACCCGTGGAATATAACGTCAGATCCGTGGTTCTTTACGTCCGATCATACTTTGGTACAATCTCCATACAGCGGGAGCCTATTGACGACAAGTGAAATTATTCATGTAGTGAAAACTTTTGGGCAGTGCCTTATAAAAGGATACCGAGCAAATGTAATTGTGCCGTTTACTTACACGCCTTCTGCCTATAAAAAAATACTCAAATGGTTTACATCCAAAGGATGGGAATTCTACGACAATGCTGATAATAACAAAAGTAAGATTCCATGGACAAGCAAAGAAAAAAGGTATATTAACATTTTACTTGAGGAATACAGTTTCCCAAGGAAAAAACAAAAAAGGCGCTTTGAGATCTTAAAGGGTGTTTTTTCCTCTGTCATCGGTCAAAACCATGATATGTGCGGTATCTGCAATTTTGATACTGAGTGTTACAACGTATTGTTTGAACATGGGGCTGGTGTTACAGTTTTTACCTCTACGTTCAATAAGCCCAACGAACGCAAGCTTATGTCCATTGAAATAAAAAGAATAAATGCTGTTCAAAACAAGTTATATTATGATTTGGCTAATAATCCTATATACAAAACGGATTTTCTTGATTACCTTGCACCGCACTTTTACACAAGTTTAGAAGTCAGTTCTGAGTGCTTGAAACTCTCTAACTCAATTATCAAACAGTATGTCGAAACAATATGTGGCATTTTTAACAACGATAACAATTCTGATTTTGTCAGTAATTTAAATTACCGCACAGTATTGGCAAATTCACGCCTTGGTTCCGCAATTGTAATCGCAACGGATGAGCACGAAGCGGCGAATCATAAAGAAAAGCGTTATCGTGAACTTTTTGATAATGAATGGCTTTATATGTATATCATCGCGCTGCAACAGCGGTATTCTCTGCTCGAAATCAAGCGGAGCTTTACCTCATTATCGGGTATTGGCAATAGCAAAAGTACAAGCAGATTGAGAGACACGCTTATTAAGTTTTACGCAACGAGCTACTTTACTACCGCGACTGACGATGAACTCGGCGACCGCCTTTTCCGAAAATGGCACGATATTTTTATGATTGTAGATTTAAAAACTGATATTATAGAACAAATCAACCAGCATGACGAATACCAAAACAGTAAACTGTCAAATATGTTCAGCATAATATCCGCCCTGCTTCTGCCATTGGTATTCGTATCTACCATTATTCAAACCACTATAATTAATTTGGACCCTTTATTTGTCAGCGGTGATTCAAGATTCGGTATCTCGCTTGACATCAAGACACTTCCGGCGTGGATAACCATGTATACCCCTATTTTATTGTTGGTCGCGATTACGGTATGGTTTCTTAAAAAGAAGAAGAAATAGGGAATTGCAGGCATCAGTTGGTGTTCATCGCGTCATGGGCGGTCACCTCTTTTTTCTTTTCATCACGTGCATAGCGGCTTTTTTGCATTTGTATGCCTCGGCAAGGAGGTCTTCATCATAAAACTCACCGACATTTTTCAGGCGTTCCAATATCTCAATACCCCTGTCGTAGTCGGATGTGGCTTTGTTATATTTTCTCATTGATTCTAAGGCATGGCCTCTGACAAGATAGGCAATAGCCAACTCATTCTCATTAAACAGCTTACCGGCGTTGCGCAGGCGTTCTCTTATCTCTACGCCCCTGTCGTAGTCGGCTATGGCCATCTTGTATTCGGTCATTGATTCAAAGGTATCGCCCCTGTTAATGTAAGCTCTAGCTAAAATATTCTCGTCAAACAGCCTGCCGTCGTTACGCCATCTTTCAAGTATTTCAATACACTTGTCATAGTCGGCTATGGCTTCTCTATATTTTTCCATCATTGAACTATAAACTAAACCTCTGTCCATATAAGCCACAGCCAAATTGTCTTCGTTAAACAGCCTGCCATCATCGCGCAAGCGTTCCATAATCACAACACAGTTGTCCAGACTTGCCATGGCTTTGTCGCGTTCTGTCATTGAGTAATATGCCATACCTCTGTTCATATAAGCCAAAGCAAAACTATTCTCGTCAAACAGCTTCCCCTCGTCATACAACCATTCAAATATTTCAACAACCTTGTCGTACTCCGCTATGGCCTTGTCATATTCTGTAATAGAATCATACGTCATACCCCTGTTCATGTAAGCCTTAGCCAAATAGCTCTCGTCATACAACCTGCCTTCATCATACAAGCGTTCCCACATATCAACGCATATGCCATAGTCAGCCAGGGCTTTTGCATAATCTGATATTGAATAACAAGCCAAACCCCTGTTCATATAAACCTTGGCCAAATTATTCTCGTCAAACAGTTTCCCTTCATCACGCATCCGTTCATATATTTCGACGCACCTGCCATAGTCAGCCAGGGCTTTTACATAATCTGATATTGAATAACAAGCCAAACCCCTGTTCATATAAACCAGAGCCAAATTATTCTCGTCAAACAGTTTTCCCCCGTCACGCAATCGTTCCCATATCTCAATACATCTATCGTACTCCGCTATGGCCTTGCCGTATTCTGTAATTGAATAATAAACCATGCCCCTGTTCATGTAAGCCATGGCAAAATAAGTCTCATTAAATAATTCCCTTTCATCACGCAATCGTCCCCATATCTCAATACATTTGTCGTACTCCGCTATGGCTTTGCCGTATTCTGTCATTGAATTATAAACACTGCCTCTATTCATATAAGCCGTAGCCAGAAGATCCTCGTCAAAATATTCTCCTTCTTCACGTAATCGTTCCATTATCTCTATGCCCAAGTCGTATTCCGCTATAGCTTTGGCGTATTCTGTCATTGACCAATAAGCTAAACCCCTGTCGTTATAAGCCGTAGCCAAGTTACTACCGTCAAAAAATTCCCCTCCGCGCAGCTCTTCCAATAATTCAACGCTCCTGTCAAAGTCAGCTATAGCTTTGCAGTATTCTGTCATTAAATGATAAACATCGCCTCTGGTCAGATAAACAAAGGCTAAATCATTCCCGTCAGGTAATTTTCCCTCATTGCGCAGCTCTTCCCTTATGTCAATACACCTGCCGAAGTCAGACAGTGCGCCGTCCAATAATTGTATTTGTGAGCGCTGTAAGCCTCTTGCAAAAAAATAACAAGCCAACCCTGCTTCATCGGACGGTTCAGTTTGTGCCTCAATGCCGGATATTATGCCGGAGTATATTTTTTCTGCCCTTGTCGCGCTGATAGTGGTATTATCCGTCGCAATTTCTTCCGCGAAATCGGACATGAAACCTCTTACATCTTCATTAGAAAAAAAGTCCTTTAACTCAGGATGATAGGCTTCGGTCAGCGCGTAAATATTGGCGACAAGATAACTTTCCCCGCCGGTGATGTTATCAAGAACCGTAGTGTCTTCGTTTATATAACTTCTCACCTTCTCATTTGTTTCGTTAATCCAACCGGCGATGATGCTTTGCACCATTTCCTTGTTGCCCTCAACCAGATACCGTTTCCAATCATCGTGCATTGCGCCTACGCTGATGGTTTCGCCTATGCCTGTTCTGTCAAAATGCAGCAGGCCTTTCAGGTCGGTCAGGCAGCCAATGAATTTTAAATCCGCAGGCTCAAAGCTGTAGAGATAAGACAGCTCCTCTATTGTGGCAGGCTCGTCCAACAACGCGGTAATCAAAAGCAAACGCTTCATCTTGTCATAGTGTTTCCCTTTGCCGTATTTGCGTTCCAACACCTTCAGGTAACGCTCCATGATGTTCCCGCCGCTAATCTCGTTTATGTCAAAGTTGTCGACCTTAAGCAGTTCGCGCAGGGCTCTGACGTACAGAAAACGATGGTCGCCTTTTTCTATAACTTTTTTGATGTCTTCTGCTTCTTCAGCATTCAGTTTAGCAGTTTCTTTTGCGTACCGTTGTTTTGCCAGATAAACCTCCAGCGTGCGGGTGTTGTGTTCGTCAGACCTTGAATATCTGGCTGTCGATACAGCTTTGTCCTCAATTGCTGCGTATTTTTCATTTATCCAAGTGGCAACTTCGTTCTTATGTCTGCCCGTAAGTATGACGTAGACTCCTTCAGACAGTTTCTCAGAGTGGGGTATGCAGCCGAATATCGTGCGCTTTTCTCTTTCATCATGGCGGATTTCATCCAGCCCGTCGATAATATAAAGCAATTTTCCGGCAAGCGCCTTATCCTGGTAGACACAAAGCATATCGTTAAGAAAACGCGCAAACTCGGCGGACATATCTTCAGCGTTGATAAAATTTGTCGCTATGCCGGACAGGGTAATTCTCTCTATGCCAAAGTTCCTGGCGTTCGCCAATATAACACAAGACTCGTTTTGAAAATGGTCTATCCGGTACGAAAACATATTGTTGATGTAATACGCACGAACGATCATGTCGTTCTGCCCGTCGTCAAGGCGCACGTTTCCCATCGCAAGTTGATCCAGCGCACGGACAAGCGTGGTCTTGCCCATGCCGCGCTCCATTTGCAGAAAAAGCACCCCGCTATCGAATTTGGCAAGGAAATTCTTTATATCGTCAATAATATATTCAGGGCTGGTAAAGGCCTCTTTTTCGTCCGCCATTTTGCTGAGGATTTCCATCTCGCCGCTGTTGAACGCGGTGTCTGTTATTTTTGAAGCCGATTGCCCCAGCTCCGCCAGTCGCTCGTTGCTGAAATACACTTTACGCTTTTCGGTAAATATAACCGGAAGCCCATGCGGTTCCTTGCTGCCGGTTATATAGTTCAGGACATAAACTGAATCCTTAACACAAGAATCGAAGATATTGGTCGTCCGGTCTTTTATCAGGATAAAAGGCTCCTGGCTGTACTCGGCACCCCCAAGCTTTATCTTGGGCGTATCGCTTATTTGTTCCTCGCAATCTTTCCCGCGAAGCGGGCGGCTCGATGCGTCAAGAACTTCAAAACGCTCATACAGAACGCGGTTGTCTTCGAGGTGGCTTTTCAATGCCTTGAGCCTGTCGGAGAATTCGCCGATAAACTCCGCGTCGCTTTCCAGGTTGGTTTGAAGTGCGCCGTGCCCTATTGTTTCGTTCCGCCAATTAACGATGCGTCCCTGAGAGTAAAACTTGTTCACCGCTTCCAAAAGCGGCTTTAGCGCCGCGGCCAAGCCGTAATCTTCCAATCCTTTTCTTCCGTACAGCTTTATGAAAAGTTCGCATATGGCCTTCCAATCGCCTAAGGACAGGGGCTTTCCCAACAGCAATTCGATAATTGATTTTTCCTCCGGCAGTTCGTAATCGTCTTTGCGCCACAGATGGTTGATGGCCGCCAGTGTGGGGAATTTCAAAACAATTTCTACAACGTCCTTGTACTCAAGAAGTGCGCCGAAAAAGTTCCGCTCTTTCATAAAGCCATACAGCACGTGGTACTCGTGGGCTAAAAGCGGGTAATATGAATAAAATGCGTCGCTGTAAAACAGATCGTCTGCCGGAAGCTCGAAGACCTGGCCTATAGGCAGTTTATAGCCGCAGTCCTCGCAGAACCATCCTTTCCTTACCTTTGTAAGTTCGCTCCCGCAATTCGGACAGATCATGGGCGGTTACCTCCGTTGATTTATATTCACAATTTGGAAATTATATTATACAACCCAAAAACCTAATCGTAAATATCCACCCCACCGTGTTTGAGAAAACACTTCGTGCTAAAATAATACATTACCTGTACATCATTGAGGTAAAAAAGGAAACACGATATGGAAAAAATTGGAGTCGTTAAATGGAAAGAAGGAATAAACCTGAAAGGTTTCAGCCGACAAGAAATTTTTGATTCTATAAATATATATGAGAAACGAAATTTTGAATGTGAAAAGATTGATAATAATTATTTTTTATTAATTCGCAAACCGACATGATACTGAATAAAGTATGGAAGTTTCTTGGAATATGATAAATGTGGAAGTAGAAAAGGGAAAGTTAATAAAAATAGATTAACTTGTTATTAGACTTGTTTAATAACCACTTAAGCAATCCGATCGTAGTTTATAATGCCACAAATTAATTCCATCCTTGACAAATGCCGATTGCAGCTGTGACTACGGTAAGGGTATGACATACACCTGAATACTTTTATCCTGCCATTGATATGTTCAATGTCGACACGCTACCTTGCTAGCCGCCTGTTCCTGTTATACGCTTTTTCCTTTTTCGTCAGCTGGTGGTTTTCTTCGTGGGCATTATATGAACTCCTTAGTATTCATAATCACTTTTTCGCTGTCCGCCTTAATATTCGTTTTCGGTTAAGCGCTCATTTCAAGGACTGCCTTTAATAAGCTTGCAACAAACATAGCTTTATTTGGCAAGTAATTATTGCCGATTTATGTATTCATACATTTTCAAAAGTGATTTTTGTGCATCTTCTCTTCAAAGAAAATATACATCTATAAGTTTCCTTGCATCCCTTTCAATATCTTTTATATTTATTTCACGAGATGGACGAATAATGTAAATTTTATTTTCCTTCTCCATCTTATTTATCTCTTCCATCAATAGATTATATCGTATGAATTGATCATTTAATGAATTGATGAGTTCAGGATATCTTTTATAATTAATACCATACAAATTTTTAATAAGGTTTGACGGCTTCGATTTAATATATTCATATTGTCTTGTTAAGACAACTACCTGTTTATCGAAACCCTCTGAAAATGCTTTGTGTATACCTATAGGATCTGATATGGCTCCATCAAGGTATATTTTTTCATCTATATAGACTGGTTTGCATAACAGGGGAATGCTGCTAGATGCCTGTAATGCTTGTACTAATTCCGTGTAATTATGTTTTTCAAAATAAACTACCTTACCAGTTTCACAATCTGTAGCGCCAATCAAAAATCTTTGTCTTGAAGTCATAAACGCATTTACGTCATATGGATATAATTCTTTTATTGGTGAATAAAAAAGATAACTGAAATTAAAAACACTTCCCTTAAGTAAGAATTGTTTTATACCAAAATAATTTGAGTCATTAGAATGTAAAATATTTATTTTTGCCGAACGACCGATATGCTTGGCTATATAGTTTGCAGCATTCAAGGCACCCGCAGAAACACCAATTACACAAGAAAATTCGATGTCGTTTTCCATGAATACATCTAATACACCGGATGTATAAATGGATCGTAAAGCCCCCCCTCCAAAACAAGTGCGACATTTATCATTTCTGATCCTCCATCATACTTAAGTTCACAAAAGCACCTATTTTTGCCAGCATAAAGTCTGTATGTATATGTTGACGTATTGTAAAAAAAATAAAAAAAATATAAATAAATAACCATAGAGGCATACTGTACCCACCTCGAAAAACAATTATATTAAGTGCTATAAAAACAACTGCAATTACTATATACAATAAACCTTCTCCACTCAACCTTTTTTTTGCATTCTCATTTGAAAGTGTCCTTCTTGATAAAAACAAATGCAATATACCTATCAACATCCACTCAAGCGCAAGCCATGTAGCCCAAAGCCCGTTAATGAATAATACTAGATTAACTGCAATCATCCCCCACAATATAAGGAGAACGCATATCCAAAACTCAGCACGTTTGATTTTGCTAAAAAATATCTTCGCGAAATATTGCAAATAATGGTAAATGTAGAAAATACAACACCCGATTGCAATTATAGAAAACGTGTGAATATTATGATTCCATTCATATCCAAAATTAAGGAAATATTTTACCTCATATCCTTTCATTTCAAGCAATACACTTGAAAATAATATAGTAATGCAAAGTAACCTTATACAAAATAATATTATATTGCCACTGGTCTTTTTGATAATGCTGTTTCTATAGTACAAGGATAACGGGATTACATTTAAACTCTCGTTCTTTTTTCTTTCCCCTGTAGCGATCTTGCTTTTCCCAATTTTTTCTCTCCGTTTGTTCTTTTCTAAACAATAAAAGCGTATGTTTGTAATTATTTGCTCTGATAATTTTTTACTGCAATATGTATCTAAATATATAATTAAATAATCATGCGTCATTATATAAGGAGATTCAGTGATAGGTTTAATTTGCTTTATTATTTCTTGATCCTTGAATATTCTTAGCATGGTTTCAATAGTTTCTTGAGTTGCAAAAGTAATATTTTTTAAATCAGATATGGTTAATCCATCCGAATATCCACAATTACAAAGGGAATATAGAATTATCATTGCCAAATTAGGATCTTCCATTGCCGAAAATATTATTTCAAAATATTTTTCTATAATCAATTCCATTGGATTTTCTTGATCAAGAACACTATCATATACGTCAGGACTCACTCTTCCAAAGTATTTCCTTGCAATATTTATCTCGATCATCGAAACAGAATCAGAATTGGGGTCATTCAACAAATTGTAAAAGAAATCATAACATTTGCTTCCTTCCGTAAGGCCTAATTCGTCTTCTATATGTCTTAATATATCTTTCTTTTCTTTTGCTGAAGCTCGCAAAAAATATATGTCATGATCGAACTGTATGTCATTAGCGGGTGTCGCTTTAGTGACTTTGTTAACAGCCTCTGTATTCACAAATTTAGATTGTTGTTCTGATTCTGTCTCCTGATGAGATACAGATGGTACTTCTATTACATCTTGCTCCGATATACTGGCATTAATAATATAACTATACAATTTTTCATAAGAGCAGTAATCACTTGCATCAAAGGCTTGAAAATTACTCAATGCAAATGGTAGTTCATTCAAATTCATGTCCTGAAAAAAAACAAATACTTTTGCTTCTTTAGGTTTTCTGCCACTTAAAATTGCATTTAAAAAACTATCCCATTCATAACAAACCCACTTAGATTCCAGGTTTTCTTGGCTACAACCAACTGCAATTAAAAATGTGGAAGATTTTAAAGCATCATTTATATATTTAGAATAATTATCAACTCCTTTAGACTCTAGTTCTATATTACTGAAAAAAACGCTAAGCCCTTTGTCTTTCAAAAAATAATAGAGTCTTTCCGCTATCGTACTATCTTTCGTTTTGTTGCCATTTGAATCGCTGTTCTTAAACGAAATGAAAACATCATACATAATTATCCTTCCTCAGTTTCTTTGATTGTGCTGGACTTAAGTTCTTCTATTATTCGAATATAATCCTCGTTCATGCAAACAAATGCAATAAATATGGGCAAATATTTTGACTCTTTCAAAAAATGAGTAATATATCCGAAAACTTTTTTATTGACTAAAGCCCGTTCAAATTGATCAAATATTATGAAATGGCGTGTCATTCTCTTCATGCATTCTTTGACTATTTCATCTAATTTTTCTTCCAGATCGTTTTGAATACTATAATCCGGAGCAGTAAATTTGGTTACATTTTTCTCAAAAATTACATATTCACTAACCAACAGGGATTTTCCACTGCCGCTTTTTCCAACCAGGAACGCATATTTTCTTTGAGCAAATGCATTATCAAAAAACTCTTTTAATTTTTTTTGTTGTTCATCTCTGCGAATGATCTTTTTTTGTCGTATTCACCAATTATAAAAGGTATTACTCCTTCTAAGGAAGAAGGTGCTACTGTCTTCTTTATAAGATTTCTACATAATATAAAAAGTACAATAACGCTGCCTATGAAAAGACCATAAATCATCAAAGCTTCAACATAGTTATTTTCAAGAATATACCTTTTTATGGATAAAAAATGAAATTGCTGAAGAAAAATTATTAAACTTAGAGTTACAAAAAAAAACGGAAGTACAAGAGTACTGGTATTAGAGAAATAAAATTTCCTTATAAATCTTTTTTTATTTTGTCCCATTTGAATCCTAGCCTTATATTTGCATCTCCAGCGGCCACTCCTTATTAAACGGAGAATCCTTCCTGTACCCGGGCCCATACACTAGCGGATACTGCCCGGCATATCTTATAAACCCCCGCCCATAAGCGTCATTACGCAGCCTGGTATAAATCTCCTGTCGCTTGGCATAGAAAACCTCGTTCAGGAACAATAGGTATTGTATCTCCACCCATTTCGCCATGCCCTCATAAACCAAAAGCTCATTAGCCCTGCCGTAGTGCGAAAGGATTTTTTTTCTGTCCCAGTTTATGAACTGCCATATATGCGTCAACTCATGGACTATGTTTGCCACAGCCGCTATCTTGGGCGCGCCATTCTCTACATAGATAGTAAAAACGTCCGAATCCTTTTTAGATCGCGGCGAGGCAAAAGCTAAGACGCGTCCGTTATAACCCGGCGTCGGAATGAACCTCTCGCCGCACAGCTTCGCTATCTTCTTAGCGTTTGCCATGCGAACCTTGATTGGCACGTTAATCCGAATACCGAAGAACGTTTCCATGTTGCGCAGAGCGTTTTCATAAAGCCTGGTAAATTGTTCAACGGTTTTCATGGCTGAATTCGCGCACTGTGTACAACGCTCCCGCCCGTCAGATAAGACATCATACTCGCCGCCGGATAATTCAACCGCGCAGAAATCGCAGAAATGCGCATCAGGCTTGTTAAAATCAATATCAGATTCCATCTGCGCGGCAACTTTGGAATTGATACGGGCCTGTTCAAGCGCGTTTTTATCGTAACAATGAAGCGACAGGAAACTTAATGTGTCCCGTATGTTTAGCATGGAATCCATATTATCGTAACCATAAAGCAGGTAATGGCTTTCGCTGTACTTTTTAGGCGGCTCAGGCGGCGGCAAATCATTGCCTAATGTGTCACTCATCTTTATCCTCTTCTTCATTCACGTCTTCACTATCTTTTTCATCTTCGACTTTATCTTTTACATCATCATTATCTTCATCTCCATTATCCGGCAAAACCGATTCTGCCAGCTTCGCCTCATGCCAAGCCAAATAGTCCGCTATGATTTCAAGCAAGCGGGCGAGATTACGCTCAACGGAAACAAGCAGGCCCAAATCTATCTCGCAATCCTCAATGATATATATTGCTTCTTCGTCATCGAAACCTTGAAGCTGAACGGGGCTCATTAGGGGTGAGATATTGGAAACGGTATCAGGCGGCATTTTTACTGTCGCGGTAATGAAATGATAACTTTCCGGAAAGAGAGTTATAAAAATCTCGTTAAGCAGTATTGCCACCGTAAAGCGCACATCGGCACCGACATCCGACAGTTTCAAGCAAAGCACAGCCTTATTCTTGTACGACCTGACGGGTATGTTATTCAAATCCACCTTATGGGCGGACGCGAGGTTATCCAGGGATGTAAGCTCGTAATACCCGTACGTCTTGACGCCCATATTGCAGAATCCTCGGCGCAGTTTCACGCCCCTGCTTGTGTGCTCGGAGCCCATCGCCGGGTCGGGCGTAAAACCGGAAAGCTCATATTCTCTGCGCTGGCGGTAACACTTGCGGTCGGTAATATGGTCGGCGGCGCGGCGAAGCACAACACCGCTTTCCGGAGTAATGGTCTGGACCTGATAATACTTGCCCGAATAGGTAAGCATCTGGCCAGGCAGGTATTTCTGAAACACCTGACCGTACAGCATGGCCCCGATGTAGTAGTTTTTGTCCTTATCGTCCTCAATAATGAAATAGGCGTTGGAAAAGTTACGGGCATATAAATCGAATTTTTTATTGTTGTTGTTGTGGATGGTGTAATACGGCAATTTTTCCATCCGCATTTCATCCCCGACAATTTCATCCCTGGATAACGTCACAACGTCTACTGAATCCACATGGCTGTGTTTTGGGATAAGGCTACTGAACTTTTCATAAGCGTCGGTAAACTCAATACCGGCAATCGACAGCTTGTGTTTCAATTCCGTTTCGCTTACTTCTCCACCGAACATACGTATAATAAGGCTGACAACCGTGTTCCGCTCAGTCCGTGTGTAATCCGGAGTTATCGTGGGGATCACCTTGGAGTCGGCGGTGAAAACCGGAGCGTTATCCACCATATAATCGCGCAACAAATAATTTTCGCTTATAACATTGACAAAGCCCTGATTTTTGGCGCGTGTGGAATAGAGCCGCGTCATTTCAAACAGGTTGTTGAACTCATCCTCAACGGTTAGAAAGGCGTTATCCTCCACGCCCAAATTCCACAAATTGGCATCTACCTTGAACACTTCGGCAAATGCCTCCTGGTTTTTGGGGTATCCGATATAGTTGCAAATAATGTTGTAATACTGTCCGGCAATCCACCGCATATCAATAACGGGAAAGCGTTCACTGCTTACCCAAACAGTGTTTGCAATCTGATTCCGTAACGCCACGGATGATAGCTCGGTTCCAATGCCCAGGTAGTGGGCGATGTTAGAATATATTTTGTGATGCATGAAGTTCCCGTGCGCTTTCCAGTACATAAGGGAGCAGTTGGCAAGGGTAGGAACGGTGGCATACACTTCGGTCAGATTTACCTTAAGGATATGAGAGAGGGCATCCACAAGGCCGTCGCAGTTCCGGTCACAGGAACAGTAGACTGTGTTTTTTTCTCCCTTCCCAAGCTGATCAACGATAAGGGAGAGCCCTATCTGCCCTGTGGAAACGATACGGGACGGTTCAATCAGTAACACAAAGCCGACCTGATTTAGAAATTCCTTGTTCTCCTTCAATTTATTGTGGTTACATACGTCGGCGAAACGCAGGACAGCCACATCACATTCGGTTTTCTTATCTGTCAGGATCTCGGTTTTCCACAATTCCGGCGTACCGCAAAAAGTAGCTATACCGTTATGCATCCAATTTTTTACGTCCTCGGCGGAACTATCCCGACCGACAATGATCAACGCTTTTTCAAAAGCCATAAGCCGACGCACAATGGGCAGTACAATATAGCCCGTCATGTCCCTGTAAAAGGGCGTGTTCAACAGCACCGATTTCCCCTGCACCATCTCGATGGAGGAACGCACGAAGCCGGGGTCGATGATATGCCCGCTTTCTTTAAGTTCTGTAAAATACCTTGAGATAACGTTATCAAGGGTGTTTTCGCTTTCGGCCAGCTTGTCCAGCATTTCAAACGACGTTAATCCGAAAAGGCTGTCCGCCGTGTTGTCATATAAAATGCGGTTGTCATACAGCTCGTGGAATATTCTGCGGAGTATTCCATAGTTGGCGATTCGGTAAAATTCATCGTCTTCACCGGCAATGGTCGATACCATTTCCTGAAAGGTAAGCCCGGACAGGAAGAACAATACCTCACCCATAATCAACACGCCGCACACGGGGTAAAAGGGCGTTCTGAAAAGTATCCATTGGGGAAAAATCTGGGAAAGGGCAAGAAGTATTGACGAAATGCCTACGGCAAACCAGTAAAAACCCTTCCATAGTGTTTTTGCCTGGCCATATTCGTCTTTTAGCACCCAAGCATTCATGCGCTCGTTATGCTCATAAAACTTGCCGGAAGTCTGGTTGAACAGGAAGCCGGGTTTGCTCCACACCATACTGATAACCGGCAGCAGGATGCCTTTAATTATAAGGAACGCCAAGGCTATAGCGGCGTTGAAAATATAGATCAGCCATTTGTTTATATTAATTGCGATATAGGGTGTAAAGTAACTGAGCCAGGCAATACCGGAGACTATCCATTTGTCTACTTTATCTGCATACAACATAGCAATTATGCAATAAATCAGCGCTAAAAAAGGCAAAATAAATTGCCTGGAACGTTTGGGCTTGGACAGGTTTACTCTGAATGAGAGCAGGAGAATAATAATAAACGGAAGGACAGCAAGCAGTTTTTTCCATAGATCAACCGGTTCTTCATTGGCAAGTACCGACACGATGGCAGTCGCCCGGAAATTACCGTCAACAGTACTTGCGGTAAGAACCGTATTTCCGGAATTTACTCCGGTGACCAAACCGTCCTGGGAGACTGTCGCTACTCTTGGGTTATTGCTTTTCCATGCTATAACGGGATTTGTCGCATCGCCGGGCCTCACCGAGGCAACAAGCCTTTCATTCGCGTCAATATGAAGCGAAACGTACCTTGGATTTAGTGAAATGCCTGTTACCGGGATTCTGTCGCTCTCGTTCAGCGGCGCCAACTTTACAACATTTATAATCCCCGCGCCAAAATATACTGCCGGACCTGCATTGTCAGCATTATTGGAAAGCATCTCTATAATATCTTCCTGCGATAGCGAGCTGTCTGTTGTTCTTAACAATGCCGCGCTTGCCGCGACAAAAGGCGCAGCCATTGAAGTCCCGTCCCAAGAATCAAAACGTCCGCCTGGTATGGAACTTTTTATTGAAACACCGGGGGCGGCAATATCTATAGAATTCCCGAAATTTGAAAAAACAGCTTTTCTATCTCCTTCGTCAGTTGCCGCTACTGTAATAAGTCTTGGATAATAAGCCGGGCAAAAATTCATTACATCGCTATTTTCGTTTCCGGCTGCCACTACAACTATAACATTCAAGGAAAGGGCATAATCTATCGCTTGCTCAAACAATATGTCTCTTTTTACAACTCCCAGAGGACCTCCAAGACTCATGTTAATTACATCCGCCCCGGAATTGGCGGCATGTCTGATGGCGTTGCAAATATTTCCGGTACTCCCTCCCCCTTCTCCTAAAACTTTTAATGGCATAATTTTAACGTTTGACGGCGTGGAACCTACGATTATCCCGCTCACATGGGTTCCGTGGCCTTCTACATCATTGGGGTTATCGGTGTTCGTTACGAAATTCCATTTAATATCGCTTATTCTGTTTTTTAGAAAGGGATGGCTAAAATCTATCCCCGTATCAAGCACTGCCACAAGCACTTCATTTTTATTTAATTTATTTTGCACTAATTGTTCGGTAAAATAATCTGCGCCAATTCTTCCGACACCCCACGACAAAGCGTCCGATGAAGCTTCGCTGTTAAGAACCGCATCGGGCTGGCTGAATAAAATTTCAGGATCGCCATTGAAGCGTTCATTCGCTTTCCTGGCGGCTTCTTCAGAAGCATACTGCAATACATACAGGTTATCCGGGCCTTCCAAAACCTGTAAAGCGCCGTATGTTTCTGTAAGCTTGCCGCCATTTGTTACGACCATCAATCGGCGTGTCTGAAACGACCTCGTAAGCATGATTTCAGTTGATCCGGCATCCCATACTGGCGCGTCAAAACCCAAAAATTCCATTATGCCCAACGGCACCATAACCTTGTCATTTAAAATAAACGAAGCGGCCTCAAGAGTTTCATTTTTACCATCATCTTTACTATTAACAGTAATATTATTCCGCCCGACTGTTATTTCTAAGCTGGTTTCGCCCCTTTCGATTATTGCTTTTCTGTCGCCGTCGTATTTAACTGTCGCCTTGATTAAATTCGCAATAAGGCCAAGGGGTAAAAACGCGCGGTTGTTGTTAATAATGGGGAATAAATCTTTTGTCTCAAACTTTGTTAATTTACCGTTAATATAAACATCATCGCTGTTTATTACGAGTTTGATGCTGCTGATAAAATTACTGTCCCAATTTTCCTGTACCAGCCGGGAGTAACTTTGCGAAAATTGATCCGGTTCTACATTAGTACCATTGGCTCGTGTTACAATAGCAAGAACCAGGAGAAAACCCAGTATAATCAAAGCGGGAATAATAAGCCACTTTAAGTTTTTTATTAATCCTTTCCCAATTTGACTAACAATAGAAAATCCGGCACGCCCTTTCTCCGTCATTTTTCTTCCTTGCGGTCATATATCTCCTCACGTACGAGGTTTATGCCTGTGATAAAGCTGTACGGCGCGTCAAGGGTGACACCTGTATTATATTGCTCCCATTCATCATAACTATCATCTGTTGAATCACTCATGGTTCGTTTTGTTATCGGCGAAGTTGTTAACTTTATCGTATTTTTTTCATAGCAGGGTAAAAGTTCGTAGAATTGGCATTCAGAAGGCCCTTTCTCCAGCAATTCTTCGTTTATATCCGCCAAAGAACCTTTCCCTGAAGAAACATTAAGCGGTGCCCCATACATAGAACAGATCGATTTATTCTTTTCTATTTCACTTTCCAGAAAACTAAGATGCGCCCTTTGTACTGCCGCCGCCGAATTATCGTTGTCTTTTTTTAGCATTACACCGGACAGAAGAGAGCGGGCATACATATATGTACAAAGGTCAGAAAAATAGCCGGAAAAAACACGTGCACTCTGTTTTAAACGGGCAAAAATATTCGTAACGTCTCTGTTATAGCCATATATCTTTTTAATAAGTTCATGGCGTAAAAACCACAGTATCAGCAAGGCGCCCCCGGCAAGCAGGAGACTCGCGGCAATTACAAGGCCAAAAGCCGCGCTGAATGTCTGCCAGCTTAATCCGGCGGAGTTGATTAAATACGGAACAAACCCGACTAAAAAGGCCAAAAGAGAAGCAAGTGAAATAAGCAGTACGTTACGTTTTGTTAATCGATGCTTTATATATTTATGCACGGCATCGCCTGCTTTTGCAACCTCCGCCTTGTATTTTTCGGTATCCAGCATGGCGTGTAAACTCGTGTTGAATATTTTAGGTTCAAGTTCATTAATACGTTTTCGTATACGATCAAGCTGAAAACGGTCAAGCACCTGCTCTTTCCCTGAAAAACTGTCTATCGTTTGGCGTGTTTCAAGCGCCTTTTCTGCTACAATTTCCTGTGGGGCGTACAGTATATTTTCTATTGTATGCCTTGTCCCCTGTATGTGATCATTCCAAAACTGCGCTTCGTCAGCAGGGCAATCCTTGGCAAGCCCAATTTTGCTACTTTTTGCTTTTACATCGCCTTCTTCAATTTGATCAAAGTTGACTGAAATGTATTGGGCCGGTACAAGCTCCTTTTTTTTATCTTGCGTCAACTCCGAAACACGCGACATACGCTCCAGTATGATTTCACGAAACGTCATAAGGTTATCGAGGTACCTGTCATATACACGCCCAAGTTCCCCTGCATCGACTTGCAGGTTGGCATTGTAAAGGAGGTAAGCTTGCAGCGACCGGCCCGGAATTTGATTGACGGCCAAGGTAAGCGTCAAAAGGAAAAACCGCTGAAGCTCGCGTAAATACAGCGTATGTTTTTCGTTTATAAGATCATAGCACAGGAAACGGCAGGTGTTGGGGTAAACTTTCCAAAAGTCAGAACTATCAACTTCATCATGGAACTGCCAGGTGCGACGGACTTCCGTAAAGGTTTCTTCGCGTTCGTCATAAGTGTGTTGTTCCCTGATTGATAATATCAACACTTCGGCTGGCCGATTTTCATTAAACGTATACTTTTCTGTAATTTTTTTATAGTCGGCCTTTTCTTCAGATGAATAGGGTATTTCAACCAACTGTAACTTTTTAATATTGCTTCCGTATTTTTTAAATCCCTCAAGAAATTTTTCATTAGCTTTGGCAATACATTTTTCTTTTTCGCTTTGCGGAACAGGTTTTGGTTTGAATTCCTCAATTAGCTTTTTGTAATCATCATTGTATATCTTTTGGCGATCACTTTGCAGAATAGGCTTACCATCATTATACTTACATTCCTCAAACATACTTGTTTTATCATCGTAATAAAAATAATGTGTTTCATAACCTTTAGTGCCGCCAAGCGAAGGAAATCCTGCCAGCATATGCGTAAGGCGGACCAACTGCGAAGGATTATCCCTAAGAAGAAACTTTCCTTCATCGCTTCCGGAAGTATTTTCGTGATTGGCTTTAAAGTCAAAGGGGTTATCCGGGTCGTATAATTCGTCCTGCTCAGGGCGAACGAGAATTATCGCCCGCCATTCCGGATGACCCTTAATTTTCTCATACAGATCGGGAACGGCATTAGTTATTTTTATACCAGGGGCCCCTTTTTGCCAGCTACAATGGCACACGCTTCCGTCACGTTCGAAAGGCGCGAATAAATGCCTATACTCAGCGAATAAAGTGGTCGTATGCGGGTCTGTTATTATAACGGTATACAAAGCGCAATTATTCCCCTTTTATTCCGCTCCGTTTTTGGACGGAATATTTTTGCGAGATGTCTTTACGGCGGCGGAAAAATATTCCTTTGAATAACTGTCAACTTCCTTTGCCGCCTCGGTTAATCCTTTTTCGCGCAAGGCTTCTATGACTACATGCAAAAGCCGTTCCAGATATTCTTTTATCACAGTCGGATACCTTTTTTCATATAATCCGACGTTTTGTTTAAACGTTTCAAGCTGGCCCTTAATCAATTCCGCGTATACGCTGTCGCGCTCATTCTCGGGACACAATTTTGTAACCTGTTCATACAATGTTTCCATTACTGTTTCCAGCAACAACTGCCCTTGTTCATCGATAAATTCTTCAGGGGGCATTGTTACCTTATACGCCATCGCAATGCCGAAGATGCTCATTTTGAGAGCGCCCTCATCTCCGGATTTTTCTTTTTTCAATTCATTGGAGATTTCTTTCAAGTCAAGTTTTTCCAGGCCTATAAAAAACTGGCTGTCTTTATAATTGACAATATTGCGTTTGCGTTCCGCTTCAATATCTCTTTCTATAGCTTCCAATAAATCATTGACAACCATCGGAGCGCAAGTCAAAGCATCGACAATCTCATAGAAGGTGTCGCACGGCGTCCCGTTTGAAACATCAAGTGGAGTTTCCTTTTTACCCAGCCACAGCCTGTATCTAAACTTTCCACCGGCACCTTCATACAGGATTTTTTCATACAGGATTCCAAGTAAAAGAGCCTTGTAGATTTTCTTTTCATGGAGTTCCTGCTCCTCATCGTTAAGGTCAGGCATCTCGGAAATAAGATGCCAAAACTTATGGAGGTGCGGCGTGATTACTTTTGTTTCAAGCGGATTCGGCCCTATACGGCTGATCATTTCAAAATAAACCTTGTAGTACTCGCCGGCATCCGGACCTCCTGTCAGACTCTTTTTTGGCGGTGTAAATTTAAGAAGATCATCCGGGAACAGACCATAAATGGCGCTGTAGAACAGGATTCTTTCCTTGCTGATCCCTTCTTCATCCTTGCTCGCAACACCGCCAAAGGGTTTTAATTCGGTATTTACAAGTTCCTCACGTTCCGGATTGTCTGCTAATTTCAGATTTTCATTATAGGCGCAGGCCGGTATCGGAACGCTTTCTTCGCCCTGAGGCTGGTTTATAAAGGGCGCTGACAGCTCTTTTGTTTCTTTAATTACCTTTTTTACATATTCGGTAATAAGGCCGCGTTCATGTATGTCTTCTTCGTACTCAGCCTCAACCTCCAGCGCCCGGATAATGTCCATCCTGATATCCAAACCGTATGCCTGCTCAACAGAATCCTTAAAATGTTTGAGGATTTCATTGTCAAATGTATCTTTAAAGAAACTACTTGTCTTGCTGCTCTCCGGCAACAGGGAATAATCCCTGACTTTCTTGTATATGTTACGGCACAATTGGTCGGGTATTTCAATTGCGCTACCGGTAAACTCCATCTTGTCATAAAACTTGTCCAGGCATTTTTTTGACGCGCAGACATAACGAATCGTGTTGCCCTTTCTGTTACGGTATTGTTCTTCCGATGTTTTTATCCGCCGTTGAATTTCATCGACATTTGCTTCAAAAGAATCGTAAAATGCTTCAAACGACTTGCACAATTTATCAACGTATTTCTGGGCCTCCTCAAGTACCATGAAATAGGGAAAATCAACACGGTAATCGTTGATAGTGTTAAAAAACCCGTCATATTTTTTTAGATACTTTTCTATTTGACCGGCGAAGTCTGTGGTTATTTTCTTCAGAATATTCGCTGAAGTGACATCGCTCGTAAAACTACCGACAGTTTCCACCACATCCTTGGTTCCCGGTTTATCAAAAAGCGTATCAAAAGTGTTAAAAGCAGTCTTGTATTCCTCTTTTTTCTCTTTAGCTATAGCAAGTTTATTTTTCAAAGTCTGCAGCGTCTGATAAAGAAAATAGCGGACGGCGTTAGGGTGTATAAACTGATTGTTGTCGTCTTTCAGGTACTTTTCAATCCGGGTATTTTCGTTTGTTTGGGTAACATCCGATCCGTCATCGGACTTAAAAATAGAATATGCGGCCACGCGTCCTATATCATCGGTGCGCCGTTTAACCAACTCTCTGTAATTTTTCAGGCTGGTATAGGCATCGGCAAAATTTTTCATGTAGTCATCTTCAGATTGCTCTTTATCCCTGGTTCTCACACTTGTTAACAGCCTTTGTGCAACGCTGCGGGCTTCGTTTAAATCGTTTCTTCGTTCGGCATTGGCCTTAACAAACTCCCTGAGAGCGTCTATGTACGCGTTCCATTTTGGGCCTCTTTCCGTAAAACCGTCTTTGTCATAGTTATATGTTACTCTTCTTGTGAATACGGCGAATGGGTTTGGATCATTCCTGGTTATTTCCGTGTCTACCGTCTTTATATATTCCGTATCCGGTTTAATATCCGGGTCATAGGGAAGCCCCTTCATCTTCGCCTGGTTGTTCTGTTTACTTTTATTTTTGAATTCTCTATCAAACAGCGTCCAGGTTCCCGTGACGGTCTGCGCCGCCCATTTCAGGGCTATGTAATTGAGAATATGATCGGAAGGGTACACAAGTTCCGACGCGCCCGCGCCCGCGTAACGGTTACGGCTCCGCCCGGAAACCAGAGTTCGAATGACATTGTCTTCCGATGAATTACTGCGGGTATTCATGGGGCCTATTGACTGCGCGTATATACAGGTTGCGGCATGTTGCAAATACTGTTCGGTAGAGTTCAGCTTGCTGCCGTTGATATTCTGAGCATCAAACATGAAGCAGAAGTCCATGGGCAGTACGTCGTATTCTTCAAATTTGTCTGAACCGATATTGGGGAACTCCAGGGTCACTTTATCCTTGTACCGGGGCGGCAAGTTGTCGTCAGCCTTCAGGATAAAGGCGTTCAACTCGCGCAATACGGCATAGGCGTTTGCCATAAAAGCGTTTTGCATCGTTTTGGATGGAACATTGGTATACAAAATTTCAGGCAGGATAAAGAAGCCGCGGGTAATGTTGCCCGGTATCTGTATCCTGGTTTTCAGGAACTGCCTTATATACATTGATACGGGAAGTATAAGGCCGGATCCGGTCCCACCCGCCATTGAGCTAACGATAATGACGCGAAGCACCTGTTTGGCCGCCCCGCTTTCCAGCTTGTAAAGGTCATATATGGCATCGTCCAGAGGGGCCAACTGCCCGCGCTTCATGGCAGTTACAAAGGCAAGGTACGAAATGGCGCGTACCTGCCCAGCGCCTTCACTGAGAGTCTTGCGGTACAGGTTAGGGTTTATAGGAAAGGAAGTGTCCCGCGTATGCGCATCAAGGTGCAGATAATCGCCAACGGTCATGTTGGTCGATGTCTGAACGGCGCGTATATACGGATGATTCCGTCTGATTCTGTCCAGTTCGTTGGCATCGGTGTCCAATATCACAAAATTTATCCGTTCCCTGAGCCTCTCATCGGTTACCATCTCCGATAATTTTGCCGTAATTTGAGATCCTATGCCGCCAAGGCCTACGATTAAAGTTGGTGCCGCCATGTTAATTTACCTCCAAATTGTATGTTTCATTCATGCTCTTTTTACTGTTTTTCCAGGTAACAGGTATATATTGTTTCAGGGCTTCCACCGCTACTGAGGACAGTAGTTGTAATTGTAGCCGTACAACTGATTTCCAAATTATCTTCGGTAATCGGCGAGTTGTCTATGCGTAATGTGACGCCGCTGATGCTAAGCTTCTCCGGAGTAAAAATGTTTGAATTCGTTAGTATCATGGTGTATTTGTCTTTCGCTTTTACTTTGAAATCCTGTAACATCAAATCATCAGGAACGAACCTAATCCGCCCTCTTTCCGCGCATATCGGCCAAATCCGTGTTTTTTTGTCTATTGTGAATCTTCCAGGGAGTTGGTTGTCGGGGTTTTCATAACCATCGCTTTTTATCGTTATGACAGGCCTTCTTGCCATGTATTTTTTAGGGAACTTTTTCTTCGGCGGCCCCCAAAGCAGCCAGATCAGAAACAGCGCCAGTAGCACAAAAAACAGCCGTGTTAACATGACCCAGTTTCTTTTTGCCCAATCAATAAGACGGTCCTTAAAACTGAGCGGATTCAATACCTTGCCTGCTACGGTATCCTCGGCAAGCGTGATATCCTTGTAACGGGCCTGCACAAGTACTTTTGCTTCGCCCTGTGTTAATTTTACGGTTTCGCCTGACTTTGTTATCGGGATTGTCTTTCCGTTGTTTTGTACCTCAGCTTTTAATTCTATTTGTTTGAGAATTTTAGGTACGAAGAAATTTCCGTTCGCATCAATGATTCCGTACTCAATCCGGTATTTGTCTTCGTTAATATTATCAAAAACCTTGTCCTTGTTTTCATTATTTATATGAATTTCCTCGCGATCCCGGTACATTTTTATTTGAAGTTTTACTTCAGGCTTAATATAGACTTCCACCGTTTTCGCCTTCCCGCCAATTTCCAGACTGTACTTGCCTTCGGGAATATACATGTATTTTGCCACAATGCCGGTAAGATCATCAGACGGAATTTTTTCCTTCACTTTCGGGTTATTAAAGTAGGGATAATTTCTAGCCGCTTCCTCTACCCCGCTGTACCGTACTTTGACATTCTCACGTGGGCTGATTGTACTTCCGTCGATTCGTTTTATTTTTACATCTTCTATAAATTTGCCTTGCGCAAAGACCAGAAATTCTGTCATCGGAAGGTCAAATTCCAATTCCTGCATATTTACCATGCGGTCAGGGTACGGAATCCTTTTAAAAATAATATTGCATATATATGTAATTCTCTCCAATATTTCGTCGCTGTTTCTTGCTCGCTCGTAAAATATGCGGTCCTGCCTTTTTTCAAAAGTTGTTTTAACTACGTCTCCCATTGCGAGTATAATAATCTTGACGTTGCTCTCGTTTACATATCGTGAAAAGTAGCCGTTCGCTTTATCGCCTGCTTTTTTAATTGCTTCCGGGTTGTCCCGGTCTGGGTTTTCCAGCCTAAACGGGACGCCGTCTATTGTTCTCCAATTGCCATCAAACTGGTTAAAATCGCCGTCCGTAAGGACAACCAGCCACTTTTCATCGGCTTTGGCGCTTTTCAAATCAGCGTAGGCTTTGGCGACGGCATCATACGGCGTGTTCCAGGCTTCTGTAACCGTATTGTGTATTCTCGCCACTCTCCTATCCGGCGATTCTCCGCCTTCTATTTTGAATTTGGCGGAAGCGTTTACATTGCCGTTATGCCTAACGTCAAAGTCGCTCATAAAGTAAACGCTCATGGTGTCTTTTTCATCAAGCATAGCCGCAAAGACTTCCATCGCGTATTTGGCCTGAACCCACCGGTCAAGGTATTCGCCGTAGTCGTCCATTATCATGCTGCCTGAATCGTCATACACAACATGAATCGCTTTACTGGGCAACTCTGTGGTATATGCGGTAAACGATTGGCCGAACAGCGGTGTTGAGATAACATTGATAAGTAGCAAGCTTATGAATAATGCGGTGACTCTTTTCATTGGCCAAACTCTTTCCCTGCAGTAGGTATGGTACAGCCAATAGTATGAGCCGTCAATAGCACTCTGAAGCCAGCGTATAGCAGTAAAAGGGACTTATAGGTTAATATCGTACCATGCCTACAGTTGACGATAAGAAAGTTATTTATTCCATGTACCGGGTCTCGAAGAAACACGGGACAAAGCAGGTATTAAAGGACATCAGCCTTTCCTATTTTTACGGCGCAAAAATCGGGGTCATCGGCCTTAACGGATCGGGCAAGTCCAGTTTATTGAAAATACTTGCAGGTGTGGATACGGAGTTTGCGGGGGAAACCACGGTAAGCCCCGGATTTAGCATTGGCTTTATGGAGCAGGAACCGTTTCTGGAAAGCGGCAAAACGGTAAAGGAAGTGGTGTCCGAAGGCGTTCAGGAACTCGTCGATCTTCTGCAAGAATTCGACAAGGTAAGCGAAGCTTTCGCCGACCCCGAAGCGGACTACGACAAACTTGGCGCAAGGCAGGCGGAACTTCAGGAAAAAATCGAAGCCGCCGACGGATGGAACCTTGACAGCCGCCTGGATTTGGCAATGGACGCCCTGCGCTGCCCTCCGGCTTCTGACCTGGTCGATAACCTCTCCGGCGGCGAGAAACGTCGCGTCGCCCTTTGCCGCCTTCTTTTAAAAAAGCCGGACATCCTTTTGCTTGACGAGCCAACGAACCACCTGGACGCCGAGACCGTCGCCTGGCTTGAAAGGCACCTTAGAGAATACGCGGGGACGGTAATTGCCGTTACGCATGATCGCTATTTTCTGGACAATGTCGCCGGATGGATTCTGGAACTTGATCGCGGTGAGGGGATTCCATGGAAGGGAAACTATTCGTCCTGGCTTGAACAAAAGGAACAGCGCCTTGCCCAGGAAGAAAAGGGCGAAAGCGACAGGCGCAAGCAGCTTCAACGGGAGCTTGAATGGATACACATGAGCCCCAAAGGCAGGCACGCCAAAAGCAAGGCCAGGATTGCCCAGTACGAAAAACTTTTTCTGGACGACGAACGGGAGAAGCTTAAGGAAAGCAAGATCACCATTCCGGCTGGGCCGCGGCTTGGGCAATTGGTTATCGAGGCCAAGGGGCTTTCCAAAGCCTACGGCGACCACCTGCTTTTTGAAAACATGGAATTCACCGTGCCACCCGGCGCCTGCATTGGAATCATTGGCCCCAACGGCGCGGGCAAGACCACGCTTTTCAAAATCATCACCGGAAGGGAAAAAGCAGACGCAGGAACTCTCCGACTTGGCGATAGCGTGAAACTCGCCTGGGCGGATCAGATGCGGGAAAGCCTTGAAGACGACAAGACCGTGTGGGAACAGCTCTCAGGCGGCCTCGATATTATCAGGCTGGGGGGAGAGAACGGAAAGGGCGGCAAGGAAGTGAATTCCAGGGCGTACTGTTCCTGGTACAATTTTTCCGGGGCGGATCAGCAGAAAAAGGTAGGCGTCCTTTCGGGCGGCGAGCGGAACCGGCTGAACCTGGCGCTTATGCTGAAAGAGGGCGCGAATGTCCTGCTTTTGGACGAGCCCACAAACGACCTTGACGTGAACACCCTGCGGGCGCTGGAAGACGCGATTGATACATTCGCCGGGGTAAGCCTGGTAATAAGCCACGATCGCTGGTTTTTGGATCGCATAGCCACCCACATTCTGGCTTTTGAAGACGGAGAAGTCGTGTGGTACGACGGCAACTGGTCAGAGTACGCCGAGTGGCGGCGGGAAAAACTGGGAGCGCAGGCGGACAGGCCCCATCGCTATGTGTATCGCAAACTGGAAAGGTAAGCATAAGGAGCCTGTAGGGCTCCTATACCTGGCCTGAAAGAAAAGCCGCGTCCGCGTCGGTAAAAGCCTTGCCGTAAATATATTCAAAAAGGAAACGCAGGTCTTCAGGCTCCATGTCCAGGAAACGGCAGCCGAAGTATCCCTGAATGTTGTCCTTATAGCGGCGCACAATTTTTGCCTTGGCGTTTACCGTCCGGCGGTTTGCCATGAGCTTTACCACAAGTTCACTATCGATCATTAGCGTATTGGCAAAAGCGGAATTAGGGTAGGTAAAAAGCAGCCCGGAAGCGCTTATGTCAATTATCTTGCCTTCAAAAGGCTCGTTTCTTAACTTGCCGGATTCAAAAAACCCGTTGAGCTTGAGAGAATAAGCCAGAATTTTTGAGAACTGAAACATATTGTCTATAACCGCATAATCCAGGGGCATCATCCCTTCCTTGCTGATCCAAATATGAACGTAACCTACCACATACTCCTGAAATAAAATCGGCACCCAAAGATCCGAAAAAATGCCGGCTTTTCCTTTCTGTTCGATGAAACGGGCGCAGGCATCGCTTAAATATTTTGGATCGACGCCGGTACTTTCCAGGTATCGATGGAAAATAGCTTCGGTGATAAGTCTTTTTTTTGGATATGGATCATCGGTTGGCAAGGGGCCCAGAGTCGAAGGAATAAACAAAGCTTTGCCTGTTTCCGCAAGCAGCCGTTCTTCGGTAGTAGAAGGCTTGACATCTTTAAAAATGACCAGCTTGTAACTTGTGGCGTAATTTTTTATCCACAACGCCATTTGCCCTATCAGACCGGTTAAATTTTTTGGATTTGAGCTGCTAATTAAATCGGCAGGATTCAACGTATCGTATTCTGTTACTTTTGGATAGGTAAGGGAATACCGATCCCCAAGAAAAGTAAACTGCACCTGAAGATCCGTGGGTGTCGATACTCTGGAAAAAGAACGATCCAGGTTTTTATACAGGGCATCCGGTTCCAGGGCAATGATGTGTTCATCTTTATACTCAACAACTTCCACAGAAAATATAATTACCTGTCCCCGGTAATCAAACATTAAATCCAGTTTTTTGCGGCCCTTCATTCCTTCAATTGGACGGTCAGCCTTAAAGAACATCTGTCCTTTCGTGGGCTTTTCAACCATAAGAATATATTGAGTTTTTGATCTTAAATACATGACGGGGATTTGCTCGTCGTAAAGTACCTTCAAAAGAAAATCTTTTTCAATACGTTTTATGGGTGTTGCCATCTTCTTTTCCTAATAGAATCTTTCATACGGTGAAAAATCGTAGCGATAACTATCCCTGATGTCGGCGAGGGCTCTCTTCCCCTCAAGAATAAGGTCGTCCAAAAGCCATCTTCCCGCTGCTGTACCATCCAGGGCATCTATGGCATCCGCCTGACGAATGAACAATTCCCCGGTTATACTTTCTGATGGGCCTATTATACGAAATAAAAAAGAGACGCATCCGTCCGGTTCGTACCTTCCTCCCCCAAGGCGGGAGTCCCTGGGTCTTATGCTTCTGATACTATCAAACATAATTTCGGTAAAGGAAAAACCGGAGCTAGTCAAAACCTGGGCGTCTCTTCTCCCTGCCGTTAGGGCGGTAAGAATGTTTCTGGCATAAAGGTAAGCGCTTTCGGAGATTTCTCCTGGTCCCAGATCCCCGATTACCAGGTCTTTGGGGTAGCGGGGAGCCTCGCCCCTTTCCGGCCTTCGAAGCGCCTCCGGCACAACAGTACTGCCCCCCTCTTGAGAAACCAAATTTTGGGTAATTAAGCTCAAAGCCAGAAGAAAACAGGCTGTTTTTAGGCGTTTGCGGCAATTGCACACAACCATACTCTTACTATACAAGTTTTTCTGTATTGGAGCAACCAATAGTCATTGCAGGGAAGGTGAAATTTTCGCTAAGATTCATTCATGAAGAGTGACGTCCGTTCAGCGCTTTATGAAGGCTATACAGAACCAATACGAGACGCGCTATGGGGCCATATTTATCTGACTCCGGCTATTTCGGCCCTCACGGAATCTCCCCCCTTTATGCGCTTACAGCGGATAATGCAACTGGGGCCTACATTGAGGGTATACCCCGGCGCCACTCATAACAGGGCAAGCCACTCCATTGGGGTATACCACCTGGCGCGCAGGCTTTTGGTTCATTTGGCGGAAGAGGGGGCGGACGGCTGGCTTAGCCCTGTAGGGATAAAATCCTTTCTCTGCGCGGCTTTGTTGCATGATCTGGGGCATTTCCCTTATACGCACTCCCTCAAAGAACTGCCGCTTGAAGATCACGAGATCCTTACAGGTAAGCTGATTTTGAGCGAACCTGTAAAAAGCCTCGTTGCCGCCGCCGGAGGAGACCCCTATTTTACGGCGGCCATTGTGGATGACTCGAATAGCGGTTCAGAAAGCCAAGAGGAGCTTGAATTTTACCGAAGATTGCTTTCAGGGAGCCTGGATCCGGACAAATTGGACTACCTTAACCGTGACGCGCGGTATTGCGGGGTTCCTTACGGGGCTCAGGACGTGGATTTCATCCTTTCCAGGCTTCATCCGCACCATGAACGGGGTGTGGATATTGATTCCAGGGGAATTCCCGGCCTGGAATCCCTGCTTTTTTCAAAATATCTCATGTACCGCTCGGTTTATTGGCACCACGCGGTGCGTTCCGCCACCGCAATGGTAAAAAAAGCCCTGCTTGGGGCTCTGGAAAACGGAATTGTTGCCGCCGAGGAGCTATACAACCTTGACGATCAGGGCCTTTTTACCCTCGCGGGGCAGCGGGATTATCCCCTTTTTGCCCTTGTGGATGGTGTAAGGAACGGTCGGCTTTTTTCAATCGCCGCCGAAATCCCTTTTGAAGAAAAGGCCCACCGGAAACTGCTTAACATCTCTGAGCGTTTGCTGATGGAAAAAAGCCTGGCCGGGGAATTATCCGTTTTTTTGGGCAAACCCCTGGAAGAAGACACCCTCATAATAGACCTGCCTGAGCCCGTTTCCTTTGATTGCGGCCTTTTTGTTACCGACGAAAACTGCTTTTTCTCTGAGGGGTCAAGCGCGTTTAAAAGCAGCCTTGTTGACGCTTTCGTTAAATCCCTTAGGATTATCCGTGTCTTTATAAATCCGGTTTTTGAAGAAAAAATAAAGTTTCATAGGGAAGGGATATTGCAAATAACCCAAAAATGGTTACATTATATGTAGGGGGCAGATATGGAACTGCATAATACGATAAAAGGCAAGGTTATTTCCAAAGTTGAAGAAATTTTTGAAACCCTTAAAAAGACTGAGAATGCCGGGAAATTCTGTACCTGCGATCAATGCAAGATGGACGTAATCTGTTATGTACTGAATCGAACCCCGCCCCGCTATATCGTTTCAAACCGCGGCGCATCACGATCCCTTGTAGAAGGCTTTGAGGTGCAACAGCAGACAGCGGACATCGCTGCCCTGATATATGACGGCCTAAAGCAAGTCAGTCATAATATGCGGCCAAATTTTGCCCATTCCAATGAAAAAAGTGCTGACACTGATAGAGCAGCATCTCCAAAGTTTATTATACCTACCATTATGGGCCGTGTTTTTGACGGAAATAATTTTGCCCCCCTTCCCGAGGCCACAGTAGAGCTTCTGTGGGCTGGAGAGCTCGTAGCAATGAGGGACGGAAACTGGCAGAATCCATGCCCTATTGTTCACAACATTGAAGGTAACTATAGTTTTTGGCCTGCTCCCGTACCGGCATCCAGGGTAAATAATCACAAGATCTTTGAGTACATTGTGCGCGTATCGGCGCCTGAATTTGAGCCCCTCACTCACACCTTCAAGATCCCTGTGGCAAGCGAAGTCCAGGCAGCCATGTCATTTAGCCCGGACAGAACATTCAAGCTCCCTGACCTTTATATGTTCCCTCCGGGCGAAGCCGAGAAAAACGGCTATTTGGGCTGAGTTAATTCATTTTTTCTATATCTTCTCAGAACTTAACCCCGAATTCCGCTGCCTTTTTCTTTGCTTCGGGTAGCCAACCCTGTAACTGCTTTATTCTGGTGGCGTCGGACGGGTGGGTGCTGAGAAATTCCGGTGTACCTCCGCCGCCCAGAGATGACATCCGCTCCCAGAAGGGGACTGCTTCATCCGGATTGTAACCGGCGATAGACATGAGGATAAGGCCGTAGTGGTCTGCTTCGCTTTCGTTGCTCCGACTGAATGGCAGGGTGGCACCAAGCGTTGTACCAATGCCATACGCGCTCATCAAGCCGGATTGCATTTCGGGAGATAAGCCTGCTACAGATGCTCCAATTTGAACTCCAAGCGCGCCTATCTGCTCCAGTAAATCGACGCTCATCCGCTGTTGGCCGTGGTTTAGCAGGGCGTGGGAAATCTCATGGCCAAGCACAACCGCAAGTCCCTCTTCTGTCTTGGTTACAGGCAGAATACCCGTGTAAACAACAATTTTTCCGCCAGGCATGCACCACGCGTTTATTTGATCGTCTTTAACCAGTTTGTACTCCCACCTGTAATCGTCCAGATAATGTTCATTCCCCTCGGATGCAAGCCATTTTTGGGCAGCGTCGGCGAGCTTCTTCCCCAACCGCTCTACCATCTCCGCTTCCGCAGTGCCGGTGATGACGGTGTTTTCGTTCAGAAATTGATCGTACTGGGCAAAAGAAGACGGGAAGAGTTGGTCGTTGCCAACGAAGGCCATCGTGCTTCTCCCCGTGATTGGATTGGTAGCACAGGCTGACAAGTAAAGGATAACGGTAAAAATTGCAAATAGTTTTTTCATGAGTAAATTATGGCCGCTTTTTTGGGAAAAAACAAGTAAAAAAATGGGATAATTTTTAGTGAATATGGTGAATTCGAAGATTTATGGGGCTTAAAATCCAAACACGGCATTTTAAATCCATTTGATTTCATCCATCTGCTTTTTTCCTTTTTCAATGATCAATCCTTCCCGGCGAAAACTGAATAAGTCTGTATCCGAAAAAATCAGATGGTCAAGAAAATTAAGGCCCAGGATTTCCGCCGCGTCTTTTAGCCTCTGGGTAATGTTACGATCCTCCATTGAGGGCTGAAGGTTTCCGGAAGGGTGGTTGTGGGCAACGGCAATTGAGCTGGCCCTGTCCTGGATGGGATCTGCCAGTACCTCTCTGGGATGAATAATGGTTCGGTTTACCAGACCGATTGTAACAATCCGGACAGCAAGTACTTCATGCGCTCCGTTAAGAGAAATGCTGATGAATTTTTCCTGCCTGCGATCGGCATGATGCCTGATTATGTTGAAAATATCCTCAGGATGCTTGATACGCTGGCCTGACGCCCACTTCCTCCTGCCAAATTCCAGCATTGCCGATACAGTACATGCCTTCGATACGCCCAACCCCGAAAGCCGGCATAGTTCGCTCACTGTAGGCAATTTCTTTTCCGATTCCAGCTTAGACAACAGTTCCCGTGCAAGAAGCGACACGTTTTTCCCGTGTATGCCTGAGACCAGAATAATGGAAAGCAGCTCCTCGTCTGACAGCGATTGGGGGCCTAAACGTATAAGCCGCTCTCTGGGTCTGTCTTCTTTTAGCCGGGAAAGCGGGCTTGGGCAGGTTTCTACGCCATCATCTCCGGTCATTTTTGATGAAGCTTTTTCATAACAGTATTCCATACCCATATACGGCATAGGGATGAAAGACGCTTCTATCTGCAATGATAATAAGCTACAAAAACCATGAAAATGTTCAAAATAAGCCGATAAACTTCATAATGACAAGAAAAACGCACCACTTTACCTGGCTTTGCCCTGCTCTTGCCGTCATCTTCTTTTCATGCGCCGCTTCTCCACAAGTTAAAGAAACACCTCCAAATCCGCCGCCCATTGAAACGATAAAAGCTGAAAGTGAAAGCCAGCCTATTGAAGCAATGGCACAGGAAACGCCTCAGGCGACTGCAAGCTCCCAGGAAAATACAATTCTCGCAGCAATTCCTTACAGCCTGGTTCCGGAGGGCTTCACCTGGAACAAACAATTACCGCCAGCCCAGCCCCCTGTTAAGCCGGAAAAGCCTGAGGTTCCGGAATTAATTATGGGAAAAGGCCTAATTTCATCTGAAGTCATGGGCGCTTTTCTCCTTGCCGCCAATTCCAGAGCGGATAGGGAATTTGTCGATAACCTGGCTTTTTTTTACATCGAAGAGTCCGCCGCTGAGGGTGTTAATCACGATACGGCTTTTGCCCAAATGTGTCTGGAAACAGGCTTCCTCAGTTTCACGGGCCTGGTATCGCCTGAGCAAAACAATTTTTGCGGTCTGGGCGCCATTGGGCCGGGTCAGCCGGGCGAACGGTTCCCCGATCCGCGTACCGGAGTCCGGGCGCACATCCAGCATTTAAAAGCCTACGCTACCGACATGCCCCTCAAGCAAGAGCTGGTGGATCCACGATACTTCCTTGTCAGTTTTGGTTCTTCCCCGGCAATCAAGGGGCTTTCGGGAACCTGGGCGGCGGATCGTTTATATGCCGAGAAAATAGCCAACATTCTGGAAAGGCTGTATAATTTCGCCTACGGAATCTAAGGTTTCCCCATATAGACACGCGGTTTAATTTCTCCGCTTGCTACTGCGGCGGCGTAAGATGCCATAGATTCTTCTTCTAATTCGCCGGGATAAACAATGATCTTTGCGAAGCTGCCTACATAGCCCTTTATGTCATCAATAAAACAAGCTTCGCGCGCCATGCCGCCTGTAAAAATTATAGCGTCCACTTTCCCGCGCAGCACCGCTACCTCCGCGCCAATCTCCTTGGCAATCTGGTAAACCAGGGCGTTGTATACAGCAATGGCCGTTGGGTCTTTTGCGGTATAAAGGCGCATTACATCAAAAAAATCGCGGGTTTTCATGTACGCGACCACTCCACCGCCGTCACTAAGCCGCTCCAGCATTTCTTTCTCGGTGTACTTCCCGCTGTAGCAGAGTTTGGCAAGCTCAAAGCCGTGAACGCTGCCCGGGCGATCCATACAGAAGGGCCCCTCCCCGCGGGGATCGTTTGAGTCAACGATAAGCCCGCCCCTGTGCGCCCCGATGGATATGCCGCCGCCAAGGTGGGCCACCACAAAGTTGGCTGATTCTAACGTCATGCCAAGCTCTTTCGCCGCTTGTTTTGCAACCGCCTTTTGGTTAAGGGTATGCACCCTGCCGGTACGGACTATGTCGGGAAGGCCTGAAAGGCGGGCAACCTCCTGCATTTCGTCAGTGGAAATGGGATCGGCGACGTAAGCTTTTACATGAATGCCAGCCGCGATTTCCGCCGCGATAACCCCGCCCAGATTTGACGCATGCTCGCCATAAGTGGAAGTCATTAAATCGCGTATCATTGTTTCGTTTACTTCATAAACGCCACCGGTTACCGGAGCGAGAAATCCGCCAATGGCCATAACCATGGTTATTTTCTCAATGGGGACGCCCTGCTCCTTACAGGTGTCAATAACCGCCTGTGAACGGTACTGCTTTTGATCCATTACGCCTGGGAATTTTTCAAACTCCTTTTGGGGATGTATAAATTTTTTTGAAAAAACTTTGGTAAGCCCATCGTACACCGCAATTTTGGTGGAAGTAGAACCAGGATTCAAGATTAAGTTTTTCATTGCCCCTCCTCAATAATGTTTTATTTTATTATTCTCGACAGTTAAAATTTTCGCAAGGCATAATATGCAAGTATATTATGCGCCTCTGGACAAATTTACCCTTTTTTGCTAGATTGTCTAATATGGCGCCGTACCCAAGCGGTAAGGGAGTGGTCTGCAAAACCATTATGCATCAGTTCGATTCTGATCGGCGCCTGATTTCAGAATCTTTTTACAGGAGGTAGTCCATGGACGATGACGGCAGTAGCGGTAAAGATTCCGACGACCCGTGTAGTAGCCCGCATGGTTCTGTGGATGCTCCTGTGATTGCATATAGGTCCACATAACACCATTCCCGCTATACCGGTCATTTCCTTTCTTAATTACCAATAGGAGGATTTATAAATGGCCAAGAAAAAAGCGAAACCAAAAATCAACCCCGCAATTGCAAAGGCAGAAAGGGCCAAGAAAAGGCTTCTAAGGGCCGCTCGCAGAGACGGCAATACACTGCTCATTCAATACGACAATAACGAAAGCGGCTTTGACGAAAACGATGTCGAAGAGAAGCGGGAAGAACACGGCGCAAACATAATCACCAAGCAGGAAGAGGATACGCTTTTCAAAAGACTCTTCTCAGCATTCATCAATCCGTTCACCATTGTGCTTATTGTTCTGGCTCTCATTTCCGCGTTTACCGATATTATTCTGGCCGAGCCGGGCGAGGCTGATCCAATAACCGTAATAATCATTATGACGATGGTGATTATTTCCGGCCTTTTGCGCTTTATTCAGGAATTGAGAAGCACGGGAGCCGCGAAACGCCTGTCCGAGATGGTAGAAACCACGGCTTGCGCGGCGCGAAAGTTTGAAGACAAAGAAAGCGGTGAAATCCACTCAGAAAAAAAAGAAATCCCAATGGACGAGATTGTTGTAGGGGATTTGGTTTATCTTACCGCCGGGGACATGGTTCCGGCGGACGTTAGGATCATACAGGCAAAAGACCTTTTTATAAGCCAGTCTGCCCTTACTGGCGAAAGCGAGCCCGTGGAGAAATTTCCGGCAACGTCGTCCAATACCTCAGGCAATCCCCTTGAATTTAACAATTTGGCTTTTATGGGGACTAACGTCATCTCCGGGTCGGCTACCGCTATCGTTATCACGGTCGGCGATGACACCATTCTTGGCTCCATTGCGCAGCAATTGCAGGTTAAAGCGCCACCCACCAGCTTTGAAAAGGGAGTCGCCTCCGTATCGTGGGTGCTGATTCGCTTCATGATGATCATGGTGCCGGTTGTCCTTTTGATAAACGGATTTACCAAAGGCGATTGGCTACAGGCCTTTCTCTTTGCGCTTTCGGTTGCCGTCGGCTTGACTCCTGAAATGCTTCCGATGATTGTCTCCGCCAACCTTGCCAAGGGCGCGGTGTCCATGTCGAAAAAGCGGGTTATCGTAAAGAACCTGAACTCGATTCAGAACTTCGGGGCCATGGACATTCTTTGCACGGATAAAACCGGCACGATTACCCAGGACAAGGTCATTTTGGAGTACCACCTTAACATAAACGGCGATGAAGATACCGATGTACTGCGCCAGGCTTTCCTCAACAGTTATTATCAAACCGGATTGAAAAACCTGATGGACGTGTCAATTATCGAGTTCGCCAGAAAGGCGGAATTAACTTCCCTGTGGGTTGACTACAAAAAAGTCGACGAGATTCCTTTTGATTTTAACCGCCGCAGAATGAGCGTGGCGGTGGAAGACTCATCGGGGAACGCTGAGCTTATCACCAAGGGCGCTATCGAGGAAATGCTGACGATCTCTTCCGAAGCAGGCTACAAGGGGGAAGTTCAGCCTTTGACAGATGAGCTTCGGAAAGAGATCCTTGCTTCGTGCCACAAACTCAATGAAAAGGGGATGCGTGTGCTGGGGCTGGCGCAAAAGACGGTAAAGCTTCCGGCGGCGCTTTCGTCGCAGGATGAAAGTAATATGACTTTTATCGGCTATCTTGCCTTCCTTGACCCTCCCAAAGAAAGCGCGGAGAAGGCCATAACCGCGCTGGGCGAATACGGCGTTAAGGTGAAAGTGCTAACCGGGGACAACGACGGCGTTACGCGCACTGTGTGTCAGTCGGTCGGCCTTGATGCCGAACGTATACTTTTGGGCTCAGATATCGAGGGCATGAGCGATGCGACCTTGAAAAAAACGGTGGACGAGGTGGATGTCTTCGCGAAGCTTTCGCCAAGCCAGAAGGCGCGCATAGTAAGAGCCCTGCGAGATGACGGCCACACCGTTGGCTACATGGGTGACGGTATCAACGACGCGGCGGCCATGAGGGCGGCTGATGTCGGCATCTCGGTGGACACTGCGGTTGACATTGCGAAAGAATCCGCCAACATCATTCTTTTGGAAAAAGATCTGATGGTGCTGGAAGAAGGCGTAATTGAAGGCAGAAAGATCTATGCCAACATCATCAAATACATTAAGATGACGGCCAGCTCCAATTTCGGCAATATGTTTTCTGTATTGACCGCCTCTGCTTTCCTTCCGTTCCTGCCTATGCTGCCCATTCAAATTCTTGTCTTAAACCTGATTTACGATATCTCCTGCATTGCAATTCCCTGGGACAACGTAGATGCGGACTACCTCCGCAAGCCCCGCAAGTGGGACGCTTCTTCAATAAGCCGTTTTATGCTTTGGATAGGGCCTACAAGCTCCGTGTTTGACATCGTTACTTACTGCCTGATGTTCTTTATAATTTGTCCCCGCTTTGCCGGGGGGACATACGCCAATATTGACGCCGATGCGAAAACCCTTTTTATGATGCTCTTCCATTCAGGATGGTTTGTGGAATCCCTCTGGTCTCAAACCCTGGTAATACACATGATCCGCACCCCGAAGATTCCTTTTATTCAGAGCAGGGCTTCATCCCGCGTTATATTGTTTACCACTTTGGGAATAACGGCGGGTACCTTTCTTCCCTACACATGGCTTGGCTCGCAGTTTGATATGACTCCCTTGCCGTATAGTTACTTCCCTTACCTTGGGTGCATTATCCTCGCGTATATGGCGTTGGCAACGATAATGAAAAAAGTTTTTGTACTGAGATACGGGGAACTACTATAAAGGGCTATACAACATCACCGTCCCCGTAATTGCTTGTTTCTTCAATGCCGCGCTCTGAAAGACGTAAAATCCTCCCGGCTTTTTTTACAGTTGAAAGCCGGTGAGCGATAATAAACACCGTCCTGTCTTTTAGGAAACCGTCAAGGCTTTCGTGGATGGCGCTCTCGTTGGTATAGTCAAGGGCGCTGGTCGCTTCGTCAAGGATCAGCACAGGCGCGTCTTTAAGAAACGCGCGCGCAATGGAAAGACGCTGGCGCTGTCCGCCTGAAAGGCGTATGCCGCGTTGGCCGATTTTCGTTTCATAAGCACCAGGCAGCTCCATGATGAAATCGTGCGCCTTCGCCATTATTGCCGCTTGAATTATCTCTTCATGGCTGGCGGTAGGTTTTCCGTAAGCGATATTTTCTATCACGGTTCCGTTAAAAAGGTACACGTCCTGCGCGACTACTCCTATATTTTGCCGTAAGGTCTCAAGATCAATTTCCCGAATATCCCTGCCGTCAAGCAGTATCTTTCCCGAATTTAACTCATAAAATCTTGGAATGAGAGAGCAGAGCGTTGTCTTTCCCACTCCCGACGAACCGACAAGGGATATGGATGTACCAGCAGCCACATCAAGGGTAATGTTCTCAAAGACATTCTCCAATGTTTCGCCATATTTAAAACTCGCATTAACAAATTCAATATGACCATTGAAACGTTGTATCGCGGTATTTTCGGACCTGGAAAGCGGTTCTGTCTCAATATCCATAACCTCCATGAAACGGGTAAAACCTGCCATAGCATCCTGGAACTGCCCTACCCATTGGGCAATTCTGGTAAGAGGTGAAGTCAGATAGCCAATGTAAAGCAAAAATACGATTAGGTCAGGGGCGGAAAGAACAGATCGCGAGATTAAAACTCCGCCAACCGCTACAGCTCCGACAATAACCAGCGGCGTGAAAAAATATTCCATAGCCGAATAATAAAAAGCCTCGTTGCGATAAATGTTTTTTCTTCCCCTGGAAAAACTTTCATTAGCCACCCGGAACTTTTCATCTTCCATCTTCTCGTTGGTAAAGGATTTTACCACTCTGATTCCCGAAAGCGTATCTTCCAGGTCCGCGTTAAGTTCCGCGATGTTCTCACGGTTTTCACGATAGGATTTCTTAAGCCTGCCCTGAAAAAGGAAAGTATAAATAACCAGGAGCGGAAGAAACGCGAATGTAACCAGTGTAAGCCGCGCGTCAATGCGGTAGAGAATGACAAAAGCGCCGACAAAAGTTGAAGAAAAGATAAACAGGTTCTCCGGCCCGTGGTGGCAAAACTCCGCCATGTCTTCGAGATCGCCAGTGATGCGTGACATAAGGCTTCCTGTTCTTTGCCTGTCAAAGAAATGCACGGGGAGGCGCTGACAGTGCCTGAAAAGCTCGTTTCTCATGTCGCGCTCCATCATTGCTCCCATAGCGTGTCCCTTATAGTCATAAAAGATACCGCAGAAAACCTGAACAAGAATTAAAGCGAGCATGACTAACACGGTGCGGAAAACGAGAAGAGACGCATCTGTGGGCTGAAGCTCCGGCCCATTAACGGTAAGGTAGCGTATGCAAAGCGGTAAAGCAAGCGAGGCAAGCACAGTAATTGAAGCGCAGACAATATCCGCCGCCAAGAGCAGGCGGTAAGGCTTATAAAACGACAGAAATTTTTTTAACTTTTTATATGAAGAAGACATAGTTTCCCCCTGTTGGAATTTACACAGAATTTACTGGACAATATGAGGAGGAAATACCCTAAAGATTATTTCGCCAACTAATTTATTGCTAGGAGATCAATTGGTTAAATACACCGGATGTTTACCAGCTCAAGTCCTTGTCCGCTTAAGAGTTAAAGTTTGATTGGTAATTATGGTTTTCATTGGTGTCTCCTTAAATGTGATAATCTTTTATAGCATACTGGAGAGCCTCTGTCAAGGCGATTATTCACTTTAGATATTTGGCTTTAAAAAAATTCAGATTTGGAGGGAACCAGGCGGGATCAATACCCGGTCCGTCATAAAGCTCAAAATTATCCAATATTCCGGAACCGTTTTGTTCCTCATTATCAATGGTTAGATCATACCAAATAGACATCGTGGAATAAACATTTCCTTTTTTATATTCACTGACTATATTTTTCATTTCGTTATCCGTCAGATGCTTCTCAATAAAAATATAGTAATGGTTTAGATAATCAGGGTCGTTTTTGGCCGCTAAAGGCTCTGCCATTTTCGAGACCGATACTTTGCCGTTGTTTTCCAGATAGATTAGGTTAAACCCTTCAATTCCACCGCCGTCCTCATCCGCCGCTTCGTTTAGATACACAGAGATATTTATTTCGTCTCGTTTCAGCAAAATATCGTAATCGCCAATTACTATGTTGCCATCAACTAAGTCGAACCTGGCAATTTGATAATCACCGCTATACTGAACAGGTATACAAAAATAAAGGTCTTTTTCATTATCTATCAGGAATATAGATAACGTGTTATTCAATGTAAAATTGTATTGAGAAAAATCTTTTTGGCGTATTGTCGCGCAATTCGAGAAAGATAATGCCATAAATAAAGCAACGGCACATAACTTGGCGTTTATTTTCGCTTTCTTCATACACACTATAAATCCAATTATCACAGGAATTAAAGAAACCAATTGCTGAATACATAATATTGGCTTATTCTGTATATACATTAAAATACTTGTACTTGTCAATCCCAGCGTAAACGTAAGCCATCCGAATGGATTCTTTCTTGCCAGTAAATAATTGCTTAAAAGAATACCAAATATGATTAATATTTCCAAAACTTGCGAAAGGGTTTTTATCCCGCCAAATGTATAAATACTTGTTACTACTCCCAATAATATCACCAGAGCGATAAAGACCCTGATTGACCAGTCGATATATTTATTTGGATTGTTGTTTTGTTTCCAGGTTAAAACTATTCCCAGAATTACTGATGGGATCCCGGCTATTTCAACTGCCGAGGCAATCCAGTTTTGCTTGCTTAACAATAAAATAATCCACGCCGGCATTCCCACCAAATATGCAAACCAGCCAATAAGGCGGCTATTTTTGCCGTTTTCAAGAAACTCCGAGCGGACAATAAATATCTTGGACAATAAATAGCCTATTCCGCCCCACCATTGCAAAAATGTTTCCATACCTATGCTCCCAATACCTTATATTTTTAGAAAATACTTTGTCGTTTTGTATAGCTTATACGCGATAAGAGTCACGATAATTGCGCACACTATCGTTACGATACAACTCAATACAGGATGAAAATTTACCGCTATATAATCATTTACAATAAAAATTCCCACTATAATAAGTAAGCCCGGTATACAAGCTAATGATACAGATTTTTCATCACTAAAAGGAAACGTAAAAATCGTTACTGCGCATAAGGCGATCCAAAAATAAAACGGTGTATTTATTGCCTTAAAAACCGTATCGATAATATTAGTACCATTTATTAAAAAATAAGCGTTAAATATAAAAAATGGCACTATAGCAAGTATACTCATAGCGGAAAGTTTAGCCAATAATATATTTTTAATATTTCCTGAAACAAAATACCGTTCAAAGGTCTGGTTGTTTTTATCAGATAAAATTGATTCCATTAAAAAATTGCTCGGCGCAAAAGAACTGAGGAAAATTGCAATAAAATAACCAACATTATTCATCGGAACTATAGAATAGCTTGGACCTTTGGGATTAAGAACCATGTTTGCGGCAAATATACCAAGCCCATACAAAAAAGCATACAGGATTAATTGTTTATACGAGTATCGTATTGTTATATATTCCTTTTTAACTAATCCCCAAAAATAGTCCATATCACTTCCCAGCGTATCGAAAATAAATTGTTTCGATGTTGTTTATTTCCTCATTTTCGACGGATATATAGACAACTTTTCCGTTTTGTATAATAACAAAACTGTCGCAAATATTGCGTACCAGATTAAGATCATGGGTTGTTATAATAGCGGTTGAGTCTTGTTTCTTGTATTCATGTATCATGTCAATCATTATTTTCTGGCTTACAGGGTCAATCCCCAAAAACGGCTCGTCCATTAGCAATAATTCAGGAGTCGTTACCAATGTGCAAGCCAAAGACAGCCGCCGTTTCATTCCGGTTGAATAATAGCCCGCCAATTTCTTTGTATGTTCCCCAAGGTCAATTTTATTTATAATTGACAGTATCGTTTCGTTATCCGGCTTTTTATTTGCGCTTAAAAGCTGCAACTTTACGTTTTCATAGCCTGACAACTTTGGATAAAGCCCAAGGCCTTCAGGCATATACCCGATTTTTTCATTTGGAAGCAAATTCCATTTAATAGTGCCTGCATTTGGCGCGATAAGCTTCCCAAGAAGGCGAAGCAGAGTTGTTTTTCCCGCTCCATTGTGCCCAAGTATGGCGATTATGCCGCCGCGTTTAATATTCAGCGAAAAATCAGTCAATACTATGCTTTTTTTGTTATAAGAATATTGAATATTCTCAATTTCTATAACGTTTGCTTCCATTTTTTTGGCTATAGAAAAGCCTTATCCGCCTGGCTTGAAAACCAGTTAAAAAGCGCCTCAGAACGGTTTGCGAAAGAAGTGCCAATTCGTTCCTTCATGCCAGGAAGGGAAACCGCCTTTGACATGGAAACAATGTAGACAAGAAGGTAGTTCCCGGCGTCAACAACAGCCGCGACAGACTGGAGCTTGTTTTTGCCAATTGCCGGAATGATACCGTAACTTAATGACGTAAGATTCTGCTGAACAAAGATAAATGCCCCAGTCTCCGAATAATAATCGTATTGATAAATGTTGTCGCCAAAAGTCGAATCATTCTGGCGGGCATGGATAGTGAGCCTGGCCGGAGGCCGCGAATACACCGGATCGGGAATTGGCCTTTTTGTTAACTGCCCGTCAATGACCGAAGAAGTTTCGTAAAAAGTCCTCATTGCCCCACGGCTTGCCGAGTAATACTGAAGCCCGGCAAGGGTACTCAGCGCCAAAACGCCGTTGTAAAGCCTTGCCTCTTCATCGGCGCTCCATGCTTCTTTTTTGGCGTTCCCCGGTTTCGCATAAACAAAAAGGGTTTCTACCATTACGCTGGGTTCCAGATCGCGGCGTATGGTGTCAACAAGGGTAATTAAAGAGCGGTGTTGCGGGATAAGTTTGGGTTGGACCTCGTTGAACTGAGAGAGAATTAGCTTTTCCCCGGCCAGCAAAGCGGCGGCCTTTTCCTTGCCGATTAGGTTTTCAAGGTTCTGACCGCAAAGTCCGTGGTTGCCAAATAAAGCCAGGATTGCGACCAAGACAACGCCCCGGATTGCCCTGCGCTTCATGTCAGCTGCGGCCAAGCCCGCGGTAAAAAACCCTCACCTGCTTGTAAAGCCCTTCGCCTTCACTCTTGGTTTCCACATCAGCAATGTCGTTCAGCGTGGTGTGAATAAGCCTTCGGTCAAAGGGGTTCATGGGTTCCAGTAAAACCGAGCCCCTGTTTTCCCGCACGCGGTCGGCTACAGTATAAGCCAGACGCACCAGGGATTCCTCGCGGCGGATGCGATAATTTTCACTGTCCAAAATTACCCGCATATCTTCGCGCCCCTTGCGTCCGGCATAAATATTGGCCAAAAGCTGAAGGGCGTCAAGGTTTTTTCCCTTTTTCCCGATTAGGATGGATGAATACTCAGAATCAATCTTTAATCCAATCTTGTGCTCTTCGCGGAAAAGAACCATAACCTTTCCGTAATAGCCCATCCGTTCGATGAGGCCTTCCAGAAAATCGATCAACTGCTTTTCAAATTCATTTTCGGGCTCAGGATCGCCAAATACGCTGTGGCTTACCTGTTTTTGTCCGTTTGGTTGTTTGACGCCAATGTTGCTTTTGTTCCCATCATCCGTAAACGGGCTCTTCGGGTCCGTAAACGGGCTCTTCGGGTTCGAAGCGGCGCTTCGTTCCAGGTGGTTTGTGTGAACCTTGATCTTGACGAAGCCTTTTTTGAACAAACTCGAACGCTGGATTTCAACAATTTCGACATCAAAATCGTCTGTTTTAAGACCCAATTCTTCCGCCGCGCGATCTATCGCTTCTTTTTCGGTGCGGCCTTCAAATTCGTAAACCATAAATATTCTCCATTTACTTTTTCCTTTTCTTTCTTGGTATGTTTGGGGCAATCACAGGTTTTCGCTCCGCTTCCGCTACAACACCCTTTTTATGAAGGATAAACTTGTTGATAATCACCTGCTGCACCAGAGTTAAAACGTTTGACATAATCCAGTAGATAAGAAGCCCTGAGGGCACATCGTACAGGATAAAGAAAAACACTATCGGCATGATGTACAGCATAAATTTCATCTGCGAATTTCCCTGCTGATCCGGCGTCTGGGTTACCTTGCCGTAAAGAAGCTGGGAGCCGACATATATGAAGGGCAAAAGCCTTATTGCCGTCCACCCTAAAATCGGTAGTTTAAAGCCGTTTTGAAAGTTGTATATCGCTTCCGGCGCCGAGAGATCAGGAATCCATCCGGGAATGAACATTGCGCCGCGAAGATCAAAATGGTTGTTAAAGAGATTGTACATGGCAAAAAAGATAGGAATCTGAATGATCATGGGCAGGCAGCCGGAAAGCGGGTTGTAGCCTTCTTTCCTGTAAAACTCCGCCATTTCGGCGTTCATTTTCTGGGGGTTGTCCTTATACTTTGCCTGTATCTCCTTGATCTTTGGAGACAAGGCCTGCATACGCAAGGTCGATTCGGAGCCCTTCTTGGTAAGGGGAAACATCAGAAGCCTGACGACCAGCGTAACAAGAATAATGGCAACCCCGTAATTGGGAATGACCATATAAAAGATTTGCAAAAGCCATTTCAGCACTTTTTCCAACGGGGCAAGAAAGCCCTTGGAGTTGGCAATTTCAAAAAGGTCGGTATCAAAAAGCTTAAAGCCGTTGTCTCCCCGGTTGTAAGTACTGAGGGTTTCCTGGTTTTTGGGCCCCAGGTAAAAGTGGTACTTGTCTTCCAGCCGTGAAGAGTTATAGGCCGGCCGGCTAATGTAAAGCCTTGAAGCGTTGGGAATTCCGCTTTCCGGCGAGGCGTAAAACGCAAGCGAATATTGGTTGGCATAAGGCAGGGCGATGAGTGCAAAATACTTTCCTGTAATGGCCGCCCAGGCAGGCTGGGTTTCAATAATCAAAGGATCCCTTTCGTTTACTTTTTCTGTTTTTAACTTGCCCTTATAGGTCATGTACCTGCGATATTCGTAACGCTGGTCAAGCTTTTCAAAGCCCGGCCCAATCTGCGGCCCAAAAGCCAGGGTATAAGCCGCGCCACGGAAATTAAAAGAATCGGTCGAGTTCCCGCCGTTTAAGCCTATTGTAAGCTCAAACATATATTCGCCGGGTTTGAATTCGTAGCGCTTAACCAAAGTAAAGCTCCCGCCTGACGGGTTAAGAAAATCCCTGGAAAACTCAACGATAAGGTTGGAAATTCGCCTGATACGGAAATTGCTGTTAATAGGCAATACCCTCTTTGCAATAACGTCTTCCATGTTCCCAAGCGCAATTGCGAAAGCCTGGCTTCCGGAGCTCCCAGCGAAAATCATTTCCACCGGCTCGCCGTGATCCAGGTGGTTCTTCAGCCTGAAAGAAACTATATCCCCGCCAGCGTTACTAAGTACCACCCATAACAGGTCAGTCTCCACAACGACAGTTTCCTCCCTTATTTCTTCCACGGCAGCCTCCGGCAGAGAAGAAACTTGTGTGCCTTGTGGCTCGTCAATCCTTTCCGTGGCAGGGGCAGGCGACACGCTTTCCACGCCTGTAGCCTGACTTTGGGAGGCCTGTTCGGACGGCGGCTTGGGTTCGGGGGCTGGGTAAAGTATGGACTGAAGCCATAAAAACCCGACCATGACCACCAGGGAAAGCACTATTGCAAGTAGCGTTCGTTTTTCCATGCTATTAACCTTTTAATGTCCTTTTTATGGAAGCGGATCGTATCCGCCCGGATGAAAGGGATGACAGCGGATTATACGCTTAAAGGCCATAAAAAGCCCCTTGAAAATCCCGTATTTTTGTACCGCTTCGTATGCGTATTCGGAACAAGTCGGAACGTACCTGCAGCATGGCGGATGATACGGCGAAATCGCGTACTGATAGAAACGAATCGACTTGGAAACTAATAAAAGAGCAAGTTTTCGCATAGGTACCACTCAGGTATTGAGCAAGCCCGCCTTTAAGAATAACGTCCGCAACTGTTCCATTCTTGCCGGAAACTCGTCCCGGCCCGGATATATCAATAGCACCAGATCGTATCCTTGACGAAGTTCACTCCGCAGAAGACGGTAAGCCTCCCTGCTTAAGCGCCGGGAATAATTTCGCTTGACCGCATTTCCGTATTTACGGGGGAAAGAAAAGGCAATCCTATTGAATAAAAGCCCGTTCCGGTTCATTAAGAGCCTTGCGCCGGAACAGGAAAAAGCCTTTTTCTTATTGAAAACTTCCCGTATATTATCCCTTCCCTTTAACCTTTCCTTCCGTGGGAAGAGAAACCTTTTACCACCGGACAAAAGTCCGCCTAATAAGGCTTTTTCTCGTCAGAAACCGTAAGCTTTGACCGGCCTTTTGCCCGGCGGCGCTTCAAAACCAGTCTTCCGCCCAAGGTCTTCATCCGCGCGCGGAAGCCGAATTTCCGGTTGCGCTTGACCTTACTGGGCTGATAAGTCCTTTTCATGGGTCATCTCCTATATATATTGGCCCGACATCTTGGCCAGGTCATAAATGCGTAATAATCCGTGGTAAGTATAGGATAAATGGGGGAAATGGTCAATCCATATATTGCTTGTATTGCTTAGAATGAAATCATCCGATATACTTATATAAAGGAATTATAAAGAGTCAAATATGGCCCCTGCTCAGGAATTGGTTGTTGACGAAGCCAAGGTAAAGAAGGCTGTTCAGTCAGGGATCCCCCTCACAATAACTACTTTTACACTCCCTCACGAAATTGAAATTTACATAGAACAAATTATTTCCGTTTTTTTAAAACAGCTGCAACAGGAAAAACTCAGGGATTATGTCGTTTACTGCGTCCAGGAATTGGCAGTGAACGCCAAAAAGGCAAACACAAAACGGGTGTACTTTATGGAACGCGGGCTGGATCTTGCCAACCCTGACGATTACAAGCTGGGAATGTCAGGGTTTAAGGAAAACACCCTTAGCAACATCGCCCATTACCTTCAGCTTCAGAAAGAGAAAGGGCTTTACATCAAACTCATCCTCCAAATAAAAAACAATATCATTTATGTAGAAATCAGAAATAACGTATCGGTAACAAAAACCGAGCTTATCCGCATCCACGATAAGCTTGCCCGTTCCAGGCAGTACAACAACCTTGAAGAAGCCATGTCACAGGTTTTGGATGACTCTGAAGGCGCCGGACTTGGGCTTGTCATTCTGGTACTGATGCTTAAAAAAATGGGCCTTGATGAGGACTGCTTTGACATTCTGGGAACCGACAAGGAGACCATCGCCCGTTTGGTTATCCCACTTGATCAGACCCGCCTTGAAAACCTCTCGGCCCTTTCTACTACTATTGTGGAAAATATCACCTCTCTGCCCCAGTTTCCGGAAAACATCCTTTTGGTGCAGAAGCTCATTAACGATCCAAAATCGGAGATGACCGATATTGCCAGGCAGATTTCCATGGATCCCGCTCTTACGGCAGATCTTTTGAAGATCGTAAATTCCGCCCAGTACATGCTTTCCAAGAAGGTGGACAGCATCGCCGAAGCCGTAAAAATGGTCGGAATTCGGGGCATCAAAAACCTGCTTTACTCCTACGGCACGCAGAAGATTCTTGGCGACGATACGATGGAAAAGAAGAACCTATGGGAACACAGCTATAAAACCGCATTTTTCGCCTATAACCTTGTCAAGAATTTTCGCAAGGATCATGACTTGTTGGACGATGCCTATGTGGGAGGAATACTCCATGACATGGGTAAAATTGTTTTCTCCAACGTTCATCCTGAGCTGCTTAACAAGATAAAGGGCTTCTGTTCCGACAGGGGCCTGCCTGCTTCGACCTTTGAGGATCTTTCCGCCGGTATGAACCATGCGGAAATCGGCGCCCTTATAGCCGACAAATGGAACTTCCCCGAAGCTCTTGTTGTTTGTATACGCTATCATCATGATCCCTCTTCGGCTCCGGAGGAATACAAGGATCTGGTAGATACGGTCTACCTTGCCAACATGTTCTGCGAGCTTGAAGCAGGGAGCGTAACTTTTGACCAGCTTGAGCCTTCCGTGCTTGAGAATTTCGGTCCTACAACCAAAAAGCAGGTGGAAAGCCTGCTGGAGAGGTTCTCCAGAGGCTTTAGAAAAGAAGCCAACCAATAGCATACCGCAATGAAATTAAAAACAGGGCTGTTATTCCTGGCGTTGTTTTTGTCTGGAGTTTTACCCGTTTTTTCCCAAACCCTGCTGGGCAGGGCGGCGGGTGATTTTTACAGCGCCTTTGCCAAAATGGGAATTGATAAGAAACGCTTAACCGCTTTGGAAGACTTAAAGCCTTACATGCCGGAAAGAGTTTTTACCAGGCTTGAAGAAAGCCTGGTCTACAGAGTGGGCTTTATCGGCTATGCCGCCAACCAGTTGGGCATCCTTACCGGAATTACCAGTTCCGTCGGGTTTGCCGAAACCATTAACGCCCTTACCGGTTTTCTTATGGTAATTGAAGAAAGCGGTGAATTGCAGGAATGGACAATAAAGGAAATCTCAAACCGCTACGAACAGCTCCTTGCCTCCTCCTGGCGTAATGTTAACCCGTCTCTTTTCACGGTGATGCTTGATGCTTATTGTTCTTATAAACGCGGGGAGCTGTGGCAATAAGCAAACTCTAAATTTGTCGCTGAGTTTATCAACTAATAACCTGTAAATAGTCCTGTAAAGGAAAGCGGGCTATGGTAATATAGTAAGGCTGCTCCGGGAAAGCCGCCCATTCATTCTGACGTTCCGCCGAAACCCGACAGGGTTGAGGTTCCCCTCCGGTACGGTCGGTTTCCCTCATTGCAGCCTTACATAACCGGAACAGCCCGCTTTCCTTCGTAAGCTTAATACCGCTAATTATTTGAGTACGCAGCGATAAGTTAGTGTTTTTCTAGTAAAGATAGTCTGCATCTCACCGAACAAAGTGGTTTTGCCCACTTCAGTGGGGTGAAATGCAAAATATTACTGAATGTAAAACCCTTTTTATTCGAATAAATCATGGCTTGTCTGAAGCCGCCGCGCAGGGCCCTGCGCGGCGGCTTCGAGCTTAGATGGGTTTATTCGTGTAAATTAGGGTTCTTCGCCAGCTGCTCTGCCCAGGCATGCATGACAATTGCGAAAGCGCCGGACACATTCAGCGAACCTTTTGCCCCCCAGGTGGGAATACTGACCCTTCCAAGAGAGGCATCTGCCGCTGCCAGCGCACGGGGGCTTACCCCCAGTTCTTCCGAGCCCGCGACTAAAATCCCATGAGAAGGAAAGCTGAAGTCCACGATGGGAGTGCCCCCGGTTTCCAGGGCAAAGAAGGGTCCCTGGAAAATTGACAAGGCGGAATGATCGTCAAATGGATCATGGGGAAGAAACTCCCAGGGAACAACGTCCACGCAGCCCATTGCGGTTCGCAATGCACGCTTGTGCTGCGGGCTTGCGCAAAGAGGTGAAAGCCAGATCTTTTCCGCGCCAAATGAGTCGGCGGCTCTGAACATGGAACCGACATTGAAGGGCGAGCGTATATCTTCAAGGTACACCTGCATACCGGGGAAAATTTGCCGCTTTAAGGGATCCAATGCGCCAGCGGGTTCAAAGAAATCCCAGTCGGCCTGGTAGCGTCCGGTTTCGGCAAGCAGAATCTGATGGACAGTGTTAAGGGTGCGGCGTATTTTTTTTTCGTCAGTTCTGTAATCCGCAAGATTTTCCCGGGCCGTTTTTAGCGCCTCCGCAACGGTGGCAGGAAAGGCTTCGTCTTCCGCAAGCAATTTCACCAGCTTTTCAAAGTATTCAGTTTCCCCTGCCTCAAGCCACCCGATAAAAACAAAGCGCCTTTCCGCTCCCCTTACGAGGTTTGCCGCTTTTCGCAATCTCTGCGAGCGCGGAAGCTGAGTCAGTTTATGCAATGGGATCATGGGCACTCCATAGGTTATAATACGCATAATGTTACTGGGACGAAAATTTTTCAATCGGCCAACCGCAGACCTGGCCAGGGCGCTTTTGGGTAAGCACCTGGTTTTGGGAGATCTACGGGGCAAGATTGTTGAAACCGAAGCTTACCTTTTCCATGACGACCCCGGCTGCCACGCAAGCAGGGGCCTTACTCCCCGCAACGTCCCAATGTTCGGCCCAGCTGGCCATACTTACGTTTACTTTATTTATGGGATGTACTATTGCCTTAACATTGTCAGTGGAAAAACCGGCGAAGGCGAAGCTGTGCTGATCCGCGCCCTAGAGCCCGTCCAGGGAATCGAGATCATGATGAAAAGGCGAAACACAAGCAAAATAGAAAACCTCTGCAACGGGCCTGGCAAGCTAACGCAGGCTTTCGGCATCACCAAAGAACACAACAACCAAAGCCTTTTTACGGGGGAATTGCAGATCCATAACAGCCGGGAAAAACCGGAAATTGGAACCAGCAAGCGGATTGGTTTGTCAGTAGGCGGGGAGCTTGAACTGAGGTTTTTTATCAAGGGAAGCAGGTTTGTGTCAAAGGCGCCGAAAAAACCTTAATTTGTCGCTGAGTACACTGCAACAAGCAACCTAACCAAAAACTGGATACGGGCGGGCGTGGGCAGTGCCGGGCATTCTCTTTGCTCCAATTCTTTACTGAACGCCTTCGTGAAGACACGAAGGCGGGGGTTTGTCCAACCCCCATTTACTCGCCTGTCGCAAAAGGTCATGCCCGGCCCTGCCCGCGCCCGTCCAAAAGCAGTTTTATTCCGTCTTTATAGCAGTAAGAGCATGACAAATTTGGTTTATACATCGCAGGGAAATGAAAAGATTGCATTTCACCCTGCTTAAGCAGGCAAAACCAAATTTGTTAGGTGAGATGCAGACTTTCTTGTCTATGCAGAAAACACTAACTTGTCGCTGAGTTATCAAATAATTAGCGGTATCGAGCTTGCGAAGGAAAGCGGGCTGTTCCGGTTATGTAAGGCTGGAATGAGGGAAACCGACCATTCAGAATGAATGGTCGGCTTTCCCGGACCAGCCTTACTTTACTACCATAGCCCGCTTTCCTTCGCATGATTTTTACAAGGTGTTGTTTGATTAACACAGCGGACAAATTAGGGTTTACGCCTTTTCCCGCCTCACCCCAACCATCTGTAGAACAAACACCAGCGCGATAAGAATAAACCCAATAATGTCGGTAACGTAACCGGGATCTATCGCCATAAGGCCGCCAATGACCGCGACAATCCGCAGAGGGACAGGAACCTTCTTCAGCATGAAACCTTCAATTCCGGCGGCTAAACCGAACATACCTATAAAGGAAGTAATTATGATCTGGATTACATTTAAGGGGGATGCTCCGACCCACAACATCGTCGGATTGAAAACGAATATGTAGGGAATAATAAAGGCGGTGATGGCAAGCCTGCTGGCCGTAAGGCCGGTCTTGATGGGGTTGCTCTTTGCGATAGCCGAGCCTGCGTAAGCCGCCAGAGCTACGGGCGGGGTGATGTCCGCGATAATCCCAAAGTAAAAGACAAACATGTGGGCCGCTATCAATGGCACAACAATTCCCAGTTCCCTTCCTGTTCGTAAAACCATTGGGGCGGTAATTGTAGCCATGATTACGTAGTTGGCGGTTGTGGGAACTCCCATTCCCAGGATTAGGCAGGCTATCATTGTAATAAATAAAGCCACCAAAAGGCTTGTTCCGGTGGAAAGAAAGAAGGGGTTGTTGACAACGCCAATCAACATGCCGATTAGCGTTTGCCCAATCCCCGTCAGGGTTACAATACCGACAATGATCCCGGCGATGGCGCACGCCACGGCCACGCCGATGGTGTTGCGGGAGCCGCCGGCGAGGGCTTCCATCAGAGTCGCTCCGGTAAAGCGGGTTTCTTTCCTGATAAAACTAACCAGGAAAGCCGCGAGAATGCCGATACAGGCGGAGAAAGCCGGTGTAAAGCCCAATGTCATCATGCCTATAAGAACGATTATAGGAACAATCAAAAAGCCCTTTGTAATTATTAGCCGCCCTAAATGCGGTATAGATTCTTTCGGCAGTCCCCTTAAACCAAGTTTCTTGGCTTCGAAATGCACCATAAGGAAGATTCCTGTAAAGTAAAGCACAGCGGGCAAAATGGCGGCTACCGCAATCTTAGCATAAGGGGTGCCGGTTAATTCCGCCATAAGAAAGGCGGCGGCCCCCATGATGGGAGGCATGATCTGTCCGCCGGTAGAAGCCGAGGCCTCAACCGCCGCGGCAAACTCCGGCTTGTATCCGGTTCTTTTCATGGTCGGGATAGTAACACTGCCAGAACCCACAGTGTTGGCCACCGAGCTTCCGGAGATCATTCCGAAAAGGGCGCTGGCAATTACCGCTACTTTGGCAGGGCCTCCAGCGGTGAACCCCGCCACCGAATTGGCCAGGTCGATAAAGAAATTCGCAATGCCAGACTTTTCCAAAAAGGCTGCCAAAAAAATAAAAAGGACAATAAAAGTTGAACAAACACCTATGGGAGTGCCTATGACCCCCTCGGTTGTGTAAAAAAGCTGATGAACTATGCGGCGCAAAGAATAGCCGCTTAAAAAGGCGTAGGCGATAAAGCCACCGGCGACAACCAGAATGGGGAGCCCAACAACCCGACGGCAAAGCTCCGCAAGGATAACAATGCCCATAATGCCCATGGTAATGTCCGTGGGCGTCAACTTAGTCGCCCTGTCAACAATCGCGCGGAAATTGACCACGTAATAAAAGAAGGCAATGGCCCCAAGACAGCCCAAAACTATGTCATACCAGGCAATGTGGTTTTCACGTTTTGTCATGTCTTTGCGCAGCGGATAAAGCAGATAACCCAGAAATATAAGGGAGCCCAGGAAAACACACCTTCTTACCTGTTCGGGAAGGTTCCCGATTAAGGTTACCCAAAAAGTGTAGGCGGCGAACAGGACTAAAAGCCCTGTAATGACGTAAGAGCGGACGCCGGAAAAACGACGCACATTGGATTCCCGGTCAAACTTGGCGAGAAGTTCATCCGTTTCTTTTTGACTAAGTACTTCATCTTGATTGGCCATTTTGCCTCTCCCCTTATTTCTTCAAGTGTATGTTAATGTGAGCGTTTCTTCCGCAGAGATCCCTTAAGCTCACGATTTCGTCATTGATATAGAGCAAATGATCCGAAACGGTTCCAACGATATAGTTAAGTTCATTATCCTTAAAGGTTTTTGTATAGCCGCTTATGATCATCGCGTCCCCATCGCGGCTAAAACTAAGGCCACCGTCTAAATCGCTTTTCATTCCGGCCCCAAAAGAAAAAAAGCGCACCGCATTAAGCCGGATCAATCCGTTTTCAGCGCTGTAAAAATCCCGCACGGGGCTTTGATTCACCGAATGAATAAATTCAATGGAGAATTCCCCGTTTTCTTCCAGCGGCCATCTGCCGTAAACCTTGCCGGTTTCGGAGTCTCGTATTTCCAAAACCTGACCATCGCGTAAACCAGGACGGCTTTGGCAGGAAAAAGAAAAAAGCGCCACGGCGATAATAAGCGAGGCAGTAAATAAATCGCGCCGCCGCGGCAACTTTTTAAACATAGAGCCGGTTATTTACTTTATAGCCCCAACTTCTTTGTAATACTTTAGCGCGCCAGGGTGGAAGTCAACCGGAATGCCATCAACGGCATAGGATAAGGAAAGTTCCTTGCCCTTGGCATGGGCCAGTTCAATCTGGGCCTTGCTTTCAAATAAAGTCTTGGTAATGGTGTAAACCGTATCAGCGGAAAGCTTGTTTGAAACAATGAAAGTCGCTTTTATCGCGACGGCTTTTACAGCGGCTGTCTGGCCCTTGTAGGTGGCTGCAGGTATAGAGTACTGAGTGTAGGCCGGGTACTTGGCTTTAAGCTGGGCGGCGTGGGCATCGTCAATTTCCACAAGCACGATGTCCTTGGCATTGGCCACATCGGTAATACCAGCGGTGGGAGCGCCGGCGGTGAAGAAGAAAGCGTCGATCTTGTTGTCCCTCAGGGCATCAGCGGACGGGCCGACACCGAGGTTCTGTACTCTGATGTCGCTATAGCTAAGGCCATAGGCGTCCAGTATATGCCGCGCGTTAATTTCGGTACCGCTTCCCGCGTCCCCAACCGACACATTTTTGCCCCTAAGATCCGCGACAGTTTTGATGCCGGAAGAAGCGCTGGCTACAATCTGACATACTTCCGCATAGACGGCTGCCATAGCGCTAAAACTGTTGTACTTAGTGCCGTTGAAAGTCTCCAGCCCACGAGCAGCAAAGTCCATTGTGTCATTCTGGACAATCGCTATTTCCACATCGCCTGAGTCAATAAGCTCGATGTTTGCCTTGGAAGCGCCTGTAGACTGAACAGGCATGGCTATTTTGGTCTTTTCACTCAGAATTTGAGAAACCGCCGAGCCAAAGGCATAGTAGGTACCGGTGGTACTACCTGTGGCCAGACGTAAACGTGTGACCTCTGCCTGGTTGTTTCCCGAAGCTTGACTTCCCCCAGCAAAGGAAACTCCAACCAATGCGATAAATAATACCGCCGCAATCAATGTACTCTTTTTCATACATTCTCCTTATCGTTTTTTAGGGTATAAAATACCCTTCTTGTAACGCATTATATATTTTTATTTAGAAAAGTAAAGGTATCGCATTGTCTCATGTTAAATCTAACCATGAAGGGCCGACAAAAATTAGACTATTGTAAATTAAGCTTTCTGCCAATAAAATCAGTCCAATGACAGAAAAAGTAGCTAAAATAGAGCTTTTGGCCCCGGCTGGCTCCCCTGAAGCGCTGGACGCGGCGGTCGGGGAAGGAGCGGATGCGGTATATTTGGGGTTAAAGAGCTTTAATGCCCGTATGCGGAGCGCAAATTTTACGTATTCTCAGTTTGAAGGCGCTTTGCGTTCCCTGCGCCGGATGGGGAAAAAATTGTACGTTACTGTAAACACGGTATTTGAACAGCGCGAGGCCGACCGTATGTACCAGTTGCTCAAATACCTTGCCGCTTTGGGGCCAGACGCGCTTATTGTGCAGGATTTTGGGGTGATTGCCATGGTTCGCTCCCAGTTTCCTTCGCTACGCCTGCACGCTTCAACCCAGATGAACATAGCCTCGGGCCGGGGCGCAAATGCCCTATCCAAACACGGCGTTTCCCGCGTGGTTCTGGCCAGGGAATTGAGTTTAGAAGAGCTCCGTGGCGTCAGGCAGGAAACCAACCTGGAACTGGAGGTCTTTGTGCACGGCGCACTTTGCATCAGCGCTTCCGGCCTGTGCCTTTTTTCCAGCTATCTGGGCGGCAAGTCCGCAAACCGGGGTTTGTGTACCCAGGCCTGCCGAAGGCTTTATTTCCCCGAAGACCGATCCGGACAAGGCGGCTACTATTTCAGCCCTGCGGATTTGCAGCTTTTAGAACGTTTGCCCGACCTTGCCGCCGCCGGAATTAACGCCCTAAAGATCGAGGGCCGCATGAAAAGCGCCGATTACGTTGGCGTTGTGGTCAGCGCGTACCGGCTTGTTCTGGACGCCATTGAGGGAGGGGATGAGGGAGAAATCCTGGCGAGCATAAGGCAGGGCAAAGAAATACTGCGAAATGACTTCGCCCGCGCAAAGACTCAGTTTTACTTTGAAGCTCAGGCTGGCGGCGCTTTACCGTCGAATTCTGCTTCCCCGGACTGGCTGAATCCCGATCAGGACGGGGGTACGGGCATCAACCTTGGGACAATTCTCAAGGTGAAAGGCAGGGATGAGGATAGCCGCGCCTTTATTTCCGGCGATGGTGGATTGCTTCCCCGTTTGGGGGACTCGGTGCGTTTGCACAGCAAGGATGATACCAACAGGGTTTCCCACAAGTTAAAGTTTGTCGAGCCTGCTGAAGGCGGCCTTGCCGGCGGCCTTGCCGGCGGTTTCTGGATTTCTGTACCGGAGGGCTTTAAAATCGGTGACAGGGTTTACCTGATTCAGACCAAAACCATGTCAAAGCGTTACGCGCCTGTAATTGAGCGCAACGCTCCTACGCGCGGGCCTGGGCACGAAAAAGCGCCGTTTCCCGACTTCAGCGAATTTACCAAAGCCGGGAAAAGCGCGAAACAGGCAAAGGCAAGCCGCCTGTGTCCCGAAGGGCTTTACGTTGCGGTTTCGCGCACAGAAGATCTTTTCATTGTGCAGTCTTCACGTCCCCAGCGTGTGATGCTTGCCTATTCGCGCAAAACCGCCGCTTACCTTCTGGCGGAAAACAAGCCGCCCCTTCCCTTTAAGCCGGCTGAGATTATCCTGGTTTTGGAGCCTTTTTTGCCAGAGGGGGCCGTTTCTACTGGGGAAGAATCTCTGGAAAGTGAAATTGAACGACTTGTGGGAAAAGGCTATTGGCAGTTTGTTCTTAACAATCCCGGGCATTTTTCGCTTTTTCGCAACTTAAAAGACAGGGATAAGGCGCTTTTAATAGCAGGCCCCTGGCTTTACATATTCAACGCATGGTCGCTGTCTTTTGTGTTGTCTCTGGGCGTGGACGGCTGTATTTCGCCGCTAGAGAACAACCGCCAGAATCTGGAACGCACCCTGGGAGAGCTTCCACATTCGACGGGCCGTCAAAAGGCGAGAACCCAACAGGCTCCTGGCGCCTTGCGTTCCAGGTTGTTTATCCCGGTTTTTGCCTGGCCGCCGCTGTTCCGGATTCGCTCGGATATCGGTCCGGTGTACAACTTTAGCTCGTTTACGGATAACATGGACGGGAATTTTTCAATTGTTTCCGGGCCTGAAGGCTCCCAGGTTTATCCAGAGAACCCATTTTCCATAACCGACAAGATTCCCTTTTTAAGGGAAGCGGGCTTTTCCCACTTTGTAATTGACCTCTCCGGCCCACCGCTCAAAAAGGCTTTCTACCGCGATCTGTTGCGAGCCGTAAACGAGGGCGCGCCGGTTAATGGTGCGACACGGTTTAATTGGAAGAATGGGTTTTATCAAAAACCTAATTAATACGAATAAACCCGACTCAGCTCGAAGTCGCCGCGCAAGGCTCTGTCGCATAGCTCATTTTTTGATACCAGACGGCTTATTTACATGACAGCAAAAGAAATTCTACTTTATCGCCATGAGCACCTACCAGCTCCTGACTGCAAGGATCCACCATGAGGTCCATATTCTCAAGAGGTATCAGGCCAAGAAGGGTTCTTCCCTCGTTTATAACCCACGGCTGGCAGGTCATTGAACGGTCTTTCCAGTGAACCTCTACCGCCTCGGCTATTTTTACCGTTTTCCTGGTATTATACGCCAGTGTCGCCTGTCTTGCCCCCACTACCCCAAGCCCCAGCTGCTGCCGCAATTGTTCATTGATAACCAGGGTCATCGCTCCGGTATCAACCACGGCTTTTATTGTGGTTTGACGAATTTCAGGTTCGTTAATATACCCTTCTTTGGCCATTATTTCATCCCTGATGTTTTTCAGGGTAATTTCCGCCTGTACGAGCCCCATTTTTTCTCCCATGATATTTATGATAAAGGATATTAATACCACAGGGCAAGCCTTACGGCATTAATTCATATCGCGACTGTCTTCACAATCTACCTTCGGTTCTGTAGTACAGCATTACTGCACTGGGATCAAATGCGCTTCAGATTTAATGACAGATGTCACCATGTGTTTAAAAAACAATAAAGTTACATAATTTAAAGATGCAAAAACCAATATTACCACTTATACTACATAAAGGATTCCAATAGGGAGCGTTGCGCTTCCTATAATTTTCCGAGGAGGTTTTTATGAAGGGTAATACCGGTTCCAGCATTGTCGCGGATCCCAAAGCGGCAGGAAAAGAAGCTGCGGAAAAAGCGAAAAACGGGCTTTCGGACATTAAAGTGGCGTTTGCCTATTCCAGCGTCGCCTATGATCAGGGCGCAATGCTCAAGGGCATAGCC
>Ga0268262_10000185_pt1 | contig 81237 bp, 78 predicted proteins | sample TergutNc150P3_FD_190354 | JGI IMG/M metagenome (GOLD analysis project Ga0268262, IMG submission 190354) | Nasutitermes corniger P3 segment gut microbial community from laboratory colony in Florida, USA - Nc150 P3 (SPAdes) (version 2) | ecosystem: Host-associated > Arthropoda: Insects >...
CGGTATTTTCTCATTGAGATAATCCGATATTTTTCTCATTGCGGTATCAAGTCCGTCATTGCTTGACTGTGCCTTTGGGCCGCCTGCGCAACCAATTGCCAGAAAGAGCGCGACAATAAATGCCGCCGTCAGTTTCATTGTTTTCATCTTCATTTTGTTTCCTCCAATTACCATTTTTTTTCGCGTTTTCGTACCCTTTGTGTACTCGTCCGCCGACAATTTTATCCACCCATACGGGCGATGTTGTTCATTGTTAATTGCTAATTCCTCCCCTTGTTTTTTGCGTTTTTTCATGCTATATTCTCCTTAGATAACGTATTGGAGGTACACATGACCATTGGAAAGACAGTCGAAATACCTGCTAACCGACATTTGCATTTGGATTTTGATTTTGATATTCCTGTTGAGATACCTGTTGGCAGGGCGCAGGTAGAACTCAAGGTAATTTCCTTTGTTGATAAACAAAAGAAATCCGCCCTTAAAAATACAGATAACAGCCTTACGCCCCATACGGACGCGCTTTTGAAAATACTTTCCAATTTGGGTGATGTAAATATTGATGAAATCCGTGAAGAAAGGCTGGCTAAACATTTATAATGGAAGTATTGATCGATACCAATGTTGACTATATTGTTACCAGAAATACTAAAGATTTTACTGCGGACATTCTGTCCGACGGTTCTATTAATATAGTAACTCCTGAACAGTTTATTAATATCATAACTAAAAAATAACATAAATTTTTCTTTCCTCATTGCTCCTTGTTTTTTCAGTTTTTTCATGCTATATTTTCCTTATGACTATTACGAAAACCGTAGACATACCGGCTAGCCGATTGATTAATGTCCCTGATGAAGTGCCGCTGGGAAGGACTATTATTGCCTTTACTCCGGCTATAAGGACGCAAACCGTTTCCACAAACCGCAAGCCCATCTCGGAGTATTTTGGTATTCTTTCCCCAGACACTTATGGCGACAGCGTAGCTTACCAGAGAAATCTTCGGGACGAGTAGGATGACTAATCTCCAGTACTTGCTCTTTGCCGATTTTAGCGTTATATTAATTTTATGTTTGATGAAAATTTTGACCGAATAACCCAAAACCCTGCCGTTATGGGCGGCAAGCCCTGTATTCGCGGTATGAGGGTAACCATCGGAATGATCGTTGGTCAGATTGGCGAGGGTGTCAGCAGCGAGGAACTTCTCTCTGATTATCCCTATCTTGAAAAAGAAGATATTATGCAGGCTCTGCGGTATGCCGCCGCTGTTTAATTTGCTAACCTTAATAATTTTTCCTTGATAATCGTATTTTTTCATGCTATATTTTCCTTATGAGTATTACGCAAACTGTAGAAATTCCTGTTAGCCATAGGTTGACGATTGACGTGCCTCCCGAAGTTCCGGCGGGACAGGCTGATATAACTTATACTTATCAAGCGTCTGTTACAGAACAAAAGAAAAAACGTGAATTCGGCTGTGTAAAAGGTGATTACTGGATGGCAGATGACTTTAATGCACCGCTTGATGACTTCAAGGACTATATGTAAATGAACGGCTATTTGATTGACACCCATGTCGCTATATGGTTTCTTACAGGCGATACCCTGTTGTCCAAAAACGCCGACCAGATTATCTGCGACAGCGTTAATCGTGTATATATGAGTATTATTTCCGCTTGGGAATTGGCTATTAAAATCAATATAGGCAAGTTGCGTTTTCCGGGTAATGTTGCTGGTTTTATTAAAGCTGTACAAACAAATGACATTACTATTCTTCCAATTAAGCCTACTCATCTTGCCACCCTTGAATCGCTGCCTATGATTCATAGAGACCCTTTTGACCGTTTGCTTATCGCAACCGCCATTGATGAGCAAATGACTCTCATCACCGCTGACGAGAATATCGCCCAATACGATGTTCCTTTGATTTGGTAGTTTCATTTTCTCACTCTTCATTTTTCCCACACTTTCAAATATTCATTGCTTACCCACCCTTTTTCACCGTCTCGGGTAATCTGCGTCCAACCGCCTGATACTTCGCCCGTCAAAATAACTATGTCGCCCTGCTTTAATTGCCTGATTACTTCATCGTTAGTTGAAGGTCCTTTGCGGAAGTTTACATTTTTCGTTATTTCAGCCGACGGGTTTGTATTTGCGCCTTGCGTTGTCTCTGTTGTCTGCGGTTTTGGGGATTTGTTTGCCGTGGCTTTAGCTCCGATAATGCCGATTGCAGAAATGCCGATTAAAACAACGGCGAGTTTGACAACCTTCAAACCTTTATGGTTTCGGCAAGTTATCATACAGACGATAAAAACCGCAGCAACCAAACCTATCGACAAAACGTCAGGGTTAAGCGGAATAAACTTATATAAAAAGTTCGCTAAAAAAGTGCCGCTAATAAACGCAATGACTGCGCTTATAATGATCGAAAGTATTACGCCGAATGGTTCGCCGTAACTTCCTGATGATGATGAAAAGCCAAAAAGTCCTTTGAATTCGCCGTTTTTCCACTTTCCTTTTTCTACTCTGCCGTCTGGGTAGGTCGCTTTACCTTTGCCGTGCGGTTTCCCATTCACAAAATCGCCTTCGTAGACATTGCCGTTTTTCAAGGTCATTTTTCCTTTGCCGTTGGCATCTTCGCCTTCCCAATTGCCTTCGTAGACATTGCCATTTGCAAAGGTATATTTGCATCTACCGCTTTTTTTGCCGTTACTCCAACCGCCATGATAGACAGAGCCGTTTTCTTCCTTCGATCTGCCAAAACCGTGGGGCGCTCCAAGCATAAAATCGCCTTCATATACAGCGCCGTTTAGCAATGTCATTTTTCCTTTGCCAGATTCTGAGCCTTCGTCATAATCGCCTTCGTAGACTTTTCCGTCCGTAAATGTTTTTTTCCCTTTGCCGTGCGGTTTGCCGTTGACATAATCGCCTTCGTATACGTTTCCGTCGTCATCAAGAAATTTACCTCTGCCCGTGAAATTGGGCGGTGCTTTTGTCAGCGCCGGTTCTGTACCACCCATTCCAAAATCGCTGCCTTTCAACATGGTCATTGTTACTTGCTGTTGCGGTGCTGGTTTCGGCGGTGAATCGCCTGAGTCCGGCTTGTTTGAGGTTGATCCTTTTCCTGTTACTTCTGCCATAACAAACTCCTTATACAGCCTTTACTTTTAGTGAAATATAATCTTTATTTCCAGTTACATTCATAGCGCGTGTAAGTGAACGATCTAAAGTAGAAATAACTTGTGCTTTATTTCCATAAGCGTCAGTCCATGGTTTGCTACATTCCGCAATTTTTGCTATTGCCAAAACTGACAAACGTTGAGAACAGCCGCTCTGTGCGTTTCCGCCAATTTCCAAACCGTCTTCTTCTTCCCAATAAAGCTGGCAATCAGTATCACACGCCACCTTACCTTGATCACTGCTCATAAATGGACAAAATGTACTCATAATAATCTCCTCCGAACCTTTGGTTCGATGCCTCTCTGCGAGAGGTCTTTTTCAATTTATTTCAAAAAGCAAAAACTTTGCTCATTGCTAATTCTTCCCTCTTCCCTTTGTTATCTGTTATCTGTTTAAGCCCACTCATCCCGCCCTCCGTCCATGATCGGTTCTTCGCGGATATATTTGTAATTCGTGCCGCATTTGGGGCAGACGCATAGATTATCTTTATTTAATTTGACGCTGATTCCGCATTTAGTGCAGGTTATTTCCGTACCGGGTATTATGCGTTGTTCAGTAATGACTATTACGCCATTTTCTACATTGTACTTAGTAATTTGATTGCCTCCTTGTGTCCCTGTTTGGCGGCTTTTTCTAGCCATTCTTTTGCTTTCGATTTATCCTTTTCTACGCCGATGCCTTCCAGATAGAAGTTTGCCAGTTCGTATTGGGCGGCGGGGTTGCCGTCTTCTGCCATGTCGGTGTAGAATTGCGCGACTCGTTTCGCTTCTTTGGGGTCTTGCTTTAACATAAGGCGGACGCGCTCGCCGGATTTTTCGGGAGTATTGTCGTCTCCGTATTCATCTATATCAGGAGAATTAAATTTGTCTTTTTCCGTTTCTTCTTCATGTTTACTGATAAGCAAATCGTATTCTTCGGGCAGGCGCTTTACAATTTTTACGGCGGCAACGTATTCGCGGACAAAGTTCTTTTTATCTTTTTTGGAATGTTCCGCTATCAACACTTCCTTTGTCTTTGTCAGCGGTTGGCGGACATCAGGGTTAATGTAGTCAAGGATTACGACATGTCCACCGTTACGGTGCAGAAGCGCGTGGTCGCCGCCGTCATAGACAAGTTTGGGATTGTCCGGCTCGCCTTCACGTTCCAAAACGCTGAACATAAAGTCGCCGTCTTTGTTTTGCAAAATGTCGTAAGAGTTTTCGATTTCTATTTTTGTCATTTTATTCTCCTATAAATTTGTTATTCTCAAATCTTCCTTCTTCAACAGTGCCGTCGGTATAAGTCATTTTTCCTTTGCCGTGGCATTTGCGGTTGACGAAATCGCCTTCGTAGGAATTGCCGTCTGCATAAGTTATTTTTCCTTTGCCGTTTTCTATTCCGTCAACAAAATCGCCTTCGTATACGGTTCCTTCGATTATTGTCATTTTGCCTTTGCCGTGCATTTTGCCGTTTAACCAATCGCCTTCGTATACGGTTCCTTCAGGCCATGTAAACTTTCCTTTGCCGTTAGGTTTGCCGTCAATAAAATCGCCTTCGTATACGGAGCCGGAAGTCATTCTATATGTCCCTTTGCCATTGGGTTTGTCGTTGATTATGTCGCCTTCGTATGTATCGCCGTCAGTGAATTTAAGCCTTCCTTTACTGATTATTAATTGTTCGTTGTTTGCCTGATTTGCGTAATATTCCTCGGTCATTTCATACGCTTTTTTTTCGCTTTGCTCGTCAATGCCGTTAATGGCTTGTCCCGATTTCTGCGCTCTTTCTTCCAGTTGTCCTGTTAATTCCCACGCTCTTTCTTCAAGTTTGTTGAAATCGTCCAAATCTCTCATAACTTTTTCTCCTTGTGCGGCGTTCAAGTAGCAGATAACAAAGTTTTCTCTCTGTTACCTGTTACCTGTTATCTGTTAACTATTGGGCGTTACACCCTTGTCAATAATCCTAAACTCAACAGACGTGGGAAGCACCTTTGCTTTATATGAATATGTTTCTTCTTGTTTACCGTCAATTGTAAGAATAGCTATAAGCCGATAGGTATGTCCGGCAATAAAGTTATTCGATATTTTTACGTTATCCACAGTCGCCCTAGTATCCCAGCTGTCATGCGTCCAAAAGTTCACTGTCAATTCATGATTTCCCTGCGGTATCTTTATTACTGTTTGATCATCGCTTTTTGCGGTTAATGTGCCAATAGTTAATTTCCAGTTGACTTTTTTGTCATTAAAACTTGTTACGCTTATACTTCCCGCAATTTCCAGAGTGCAAAGCTGATCTGCCGGAACCTTCTTGTCATATACGCCTAAATCAGGTCTTTCACACCCGATAAACAAAAAAATTGTTAATAGTACAAATACTGTTAAAAATACTTGTTTCTTCATTGTTTTCTCCTCATTACGGCTCATATTGAGCTTTGTCCAGATTGATTTCTTCAAATACTCGTGGTGAGTAGTTGGTCTCGTTTGTTTCAGTTTGTTCAAATCTAAACCGCCTGACATTGTGGTTTCTAAAAATATAGATCATAGCTTTATCAAACCCATCACTTTCCCTTTTGGTAGAAACCAGCGGCGAGCGGTTGGGCTGATCAAGGTTGTATATCAAACCTTTATTTTCATTGCTATTCCAACCTATATCCAAATTTTGGCTGCGTTCACCTACAGGGACGCTAACAAAATACATATTGAAAAAACCGCCCCTGACGACGATTTTATCCAGATAGAGATTAATGTCCCGCCCGTCCCGCATTGCGCGAGGACGAGGAAAAAATGTGTATGTACCGTTTGCTATTAACGCAGTCTGCGCCGGTTGCGCCGTCTGTCCGCCTGTACCACTTGTTGTTCCTGTTTGCGTCTTTCCTCCGCCTGCGGTTGACGTTCCACTTGAAGCGCCGCCCGAACCTGCGGGAACAACTTTTTTTGTCAATGCAACAACACGCTTGGCTTTGCCGTCTATCGTCTGAGTTGTTTGTCCCTGTACTTCCGCGGTTTTTACCGTTATCGCCCGTACCTGTATGCGGTATTCATCGCCTAGTTTGCTTACCGCTCCGGACACGATTGTTTGCGCTCCGAGCATCTGCCCGATTTCCTGCGCCGATTTGTCGCTTACTTCCCCAGACCACTGGAAATTGAGTTCAGCGCGTATTGAGTCAAGCTGTTGGCGATCTACTACGGAAAATACTCTGTCGTTTACGGCGTTTTCCGAAAGCCCTGAAAGTATGTACTCGGAAAGATCAGGCCAGTCGCTCTTGATGTTAAGGAATACCGCCTTGTTGCCCTTCGGTATTCTTTCATTTAGATAGTCCGATATTTTCCGCATTGCAGTATCAATTCCGTTATTATCCGCTCCGGCTTTGGGGCCGCCGGCACAGCCGATTGCCAGAAATAGCGCGGCGATGATTGCCGCTGTCAGTTTCATTGTTTTCATTTTCATTTTATTTCCTCCGATATATTTAAGAATTTTAACCACGAACCACACGAACTGCGTACCTTCGGTACGCTCACGAACTTTCCAGTCCAGTCTTGTCGTTGTTCGTGTTGGTTCGTGGTGAAATTCTTCATTACTCATTCCTCATTGTTACCTTAAAACCGCCTGCAGGCGCGGGTTAGGCGTTTGTCGTTTTCATAGGCGTAACTGTGCCGACCTGACTCTCCTTTGGCAAAACTATATGTGCCCCAAACTACTCCGTCTTGTGATGAGTGCCAATAATCCCTTTGCTTAAATTTGCCTAAATTATTTGAGTGTAAATTGGCGTACATTAAAGCGATTTCATCAAGCGAAGGTATATACCAGTCATTAAATCCGTTCACGGTAAGATTGGTACAATAATATGGCGCGGAATTGACTCCTCCCCCCTTCTTCTCTATGCTTTTCATCATGTTTTGCGTATTTTCAAAACCGTCGCCGACCAGATTTGTATTTCCAAGTGAATATGGAGAGTCACCCGCCATAAAAGTTTCACGTTCCGTGTTTTCCGGAGCGGCTTCCAAATAACGCCAGCCGTTTCTATTATTCTTCTTGTCATAAAATATCAATCCGCCTGCGGGTCCCATGTCGCCAATTTTGTATTCGGGGGTTGCCGGAACCGCCGGTTGCGCCGTTTGCGTCCGTGTTCCGGCAGTGCCACCGCTTGCCGTTGACGTTCCGCTTGAAGCGCCGCCCGAACCTGCGGGAACAACTTTTTTTGTCAATGCTATAACAGTCTTCCCCTTGCCATTTATGTTCTGACTTAACTGTCCTTGCACGGCGGCGGTCTGTACCGCTATCGCCCGTATTTGAACGCGGTACATGTCGCCTAACGTAGTAATGGAGCCTGATACAATCGTCTGCGCACCGAGCATCTGCCCGATTTCCTGCGCCGATTTGTCGCTCACTTCTCCCGACCACTGGAATTTAAGTTCCGAGCGTATCGCTTCCAACTGCTGCCGGTCAACTACCGTAAACATATTGTCGTTTACCGCATTTTCCGTAAGACTGGAAAGTATATACTCTGAAAAGTCAGGCCAGTCGCTTTTAACGTTAAGAAATACCACCTTGCTGCCTTTCGGTATTCTTCCGTTAAGATAGTCCGAGATTTCACGCATTACCGGGTTAAAGTCGTCTGGACCCGAACCCGCCTTTGGACCGCCCGCACAGCCCGTTACCAGAAACAGCGCGGCAATGATTGCCGCCGTCAATTTCATTGTTTTCAATTTCATTTTGTTTCCTCCGATATATTTAAGAATTTTAACCACGAACCACACGAACTTTACAATCCAATCTTGTCGTTGTTCGTGTTGGTTCGTGTTGGTTCGTGGTGAAATTCTTCATTCTTCATTCCTCATTACGGCTCGTATTCCGCTTTTTCAATGTCGATTTCCTCAAAGATTGAATCCATTTCATTTGAAGAATAACCAAGAGAGGATAAACTGAACCGTTTGCCGCTTACATTTTCAAAGGTGAAAAAAGTAAATTCATTTCCCACCCCTTCAGTTTCACCGCTATTCACTACCGCGTAAACTCTCGATGGGCGGTCAAGGTCCTGGAGTTGGACATACATTCTAGCATGTGGATTCCATGACCCTCTGTCTCCGCGAGGATTCCATGACAGATAAACTGTAAAATATTTACCTTTGACTACTATTTGGTGTAAATAAGCGTTTACATCAGTGCCTTTCCTCGCGGCCCTCGGCCTCGGGTAAAAAGTATATGTCCCTGCCTTTACCGCAGCCGTCTGCGCCGGTTGCGCGGTCGGCTGTGCCGTCTGTCCGCCTGTACCGCTTGCTGTTGTTGTTCCTGTCTGCGTCCGTGTACCCCCGCTGCTTGCGGTTGACGCTTTTGACGCGCTGCCCTTTGAGTTCATCAATGCGGTTATCGTTTTGCCTGCGGCGATATTGAAATTATTTTGCCCCTGCACTTGGGCGGTCTGCACATTAAGGGCGCGAATTGTAAAGCGGTAACGTTCCGCTATCTGACTCACCTTGCCAGACACTATTGTCTGCGCCCCAAAAAATTTACCGATTTCCAAAGCGTGTTTGTCGTCCACTTCTCCCGACCATTGAAAGTTCTGTTCTTTTCGGATTAAGTCCAACTGCTGGCGGTCTACCACCTGAAAAATATGGTCATTTACCGCATTGGCGATTAGTTCGTCAATGATGTAATCCGAAAGGGCGGCGGAGTCGGACTGGACATTGAGAATGACAATCTTGCTCTTTTGAGGGATATTTTCATTCAGATAATCCGACGCGTCCCGAATTGCCAGATCAAGTTCATCAGCTTTGGAAGCCTTGGGACCTCCGGCGCAACCCATTATTATTACAAAAGCGGCAATGATTGCCGCCGTTAATTTCATCTTCATTTTGTTTCCTCCAATGTTTTGTTCCCTCTTATTAAAGAGGCTCCGCAGACTGAGGAAACAAAGGGTCTGCGGAGCAAAGAAATTATTCGCCCCAGTCTTTAATACCGTTCTGGAGCATATCCTGCGCTATTTTAATAGTGATGTCGTACAGAGCCGAATCTTTTTTGATTGCGGTTGTCATCGCATTCGCCACCTGCGTGTTCAGTTCCTTTTTGGGGATTGTGTAAAGAACATAAGCCGTGTATTCATCTGTAAATTCTTTTTTCTGATCGGGATCGTAGCGTCTGCGAAGGCTCCACCAGTCCGCTTCCCTCTGCGCTCCCGAGTAGCTGACGTTTACAACCGCGTTAATTATGCTGTTAATCTCCTGAGTGAAATCGCCCGTGCTTGCGGCTTGCGATGTTGACGCATTTGCGCCGCCTGTCGATGTCGCTAAGCCCCTTACCCTCGCTTGATATTCGCTTTGGATATTGGTGCGGAGCATTGCGCCGATTCTCTGCTGTGCGCTGAAGTTGTCCGCCCATGTCATAACGAATTGCTTGTTTACGCCGCTTTCCTCGCCGATGATGCAGTATTTGTCTTTGTACTGCGCCTGTACCGCCGAAATGCCGTTGGCGGTGTAGTTTTTGATCCAGTCCGGCGTTTTAATGCCCATCGACGTTCCCTTGTTTTCCATTTCAACAACTTTTACTTTCGGTTTTGAAGCGCATCCGATAAGCGCCACGATTGTTATGACGGTGAGCGCCGCCAACGCTTTTTTTACAATTTTCATTTTTTCTTCCATCCTTCCTGTAATTTTTCTTTCCCCGTATTTTTCCGCAACGCGGATTGTCATACGGGTTTATTAAAACCCTTTTTTAAAGGGAGTTAATCCAAAAGTGAATTGAGCCACGAGTTAAACTCCTGCGCGAATTGTCCTTCTTTGAACGAAGTTTCCGCAGCGCGTACTGCAAGCCGTCTGGCTTCGGAGTCGCTGTTGGGATGCGCTTTGCGGTCGTCCTCGGTAAAAGAAAAAACCGCCGTCTTGTTTTTGTCTTCCATTGCCGTGTCAAGGTAGTAACGGCACGAGTAGACATTCTGCGCGATTCCCTCAAAGCGCGCGTTTGCGCGTAACACGTACGTTCCGACACCCTGCTCGTTTGTTTTAAAACCTAAATCCCTGAAAAATGATCCTGCGGCTCGTGTAAGAAGAGATTTGTCCGCCGCCTGTTCGGTATTTACCGCAATGCCGATTGTGATAAGGGCGGCACATTCAAGCATCTTTGTTTTGATGGCGTTTGCCCCGCCGTAACCAGGTTTGCGGTTTACCGCAGTGGGATCAAGCACTTCGAGTATGTTTTGAAAGTTGTCAGTTATCACCGCTATTGAATAGGCGAAGCTGAGCCTTGAGTACACGTCAAATGAATCCTGTTGGGGAATTGCCGCCGCGTCCGCAAGAAGACGATTGATAATGGCGGCGTTTTCTTTTATCATGCCTGAATACCGATTACCACATTCTTTGCGGTTCATTCTTGCGTTGACGTAGACGGTGTTGTCTTTGGCGCGGAACACGTCAATCTGTACGCCGATAAGCCCCTTCACGTTGGTACTTGTGTTTATATCCTGAGAAAAATTTTTGCTCTCGTTAAATGAGACGTTCTTTTTGCCTGAAGCGTCATTGACGATTTGGCTGAATTTTTGGGACGCTTGCGTTATGCTTGCCACGTCTGTTTTGAACGCTCTGGCGAGGGCGTTCATCGCGGCGTTTTCGGCTTGCGGCTGGCTTGTACCCTGCGCCACTACCGCTACCCATGTTTTTGAAGGGAAAGCTTTTTCAAGTTCGTTTACCCAGCCGGGGACGGCTTGCGCAGAAAGTGGGGGTGTTCCGGCGCAACTGCATATTAATAGTACGATTGCCGTATAGACCGTTTTTAATTTGTTATTTGCCATTTATATTTCCTCCATAAAAAATGACTGCTAGGATAAAAAGCCCATTATCAACTGCGTGATATTCGCGCCGCTTCCGGCTACCATTGTGCCGCCTGAAAGGTACAACAGCCATTTAAGCCATGACGGTCCCCTATCTTGAACAAGTTTCGCTACGATCAACATCACTATTGCCGAACCGCTTGTGCCGCCTATGCGTTTGCCTGCGGTTTTTCCGAACATCGCGCCTATTTGCGAAATAGCGCCTACAACTTTGCCAAACGCGGTGTTCACCATTTTCTTGCCGTCTATATTTGGCAGTTTTAGGGGGGCTGTTTGTCCGCCGCTCTTGGGCGCAGTAGTCTTGGGAGCCGCCGCTTTAGGAGCCGTTGTCTCTGTGGCCTTAGGAGCCGCTGTTTCGGTTGCCGCTTTTGGAGCAGTTTGAGGCGCAGCCGTCTCAGACGCGGTCGTCTTGGTATCATCCGAAGTATCACTCAAGTCTACTAAGTCAATCCATGAATCGTCATCCGACTCCTGCGGCCATGCGGGGGCAAGCGGCAGGATAAGAGCGATGCACATCAGCGCCACGAACAATTTTTCCTTGCTTTTTACAGTTTTCATCTTTTCTCCTTCGCTCATTTACCTTATTTTCAACATAGTTGCCTTCTGCCTTACTTATAACTATGTTAATAGGTAAATAACTTAGTTCATTATACCATTTAAATAACCAATTAACTATATTAAAATAATATCCCCTTCTGCGGTTTTTCCTATGGCGAAATAATGCCAAGATAAGGCGAAATGTTGCGTTCTTATCACTTTTCACTCCTTTTAGAACAACAATCATTACAAACGCCGCCGTGTTCTTTTTCAGTAATATTGAAACACTCATCGCACACGCGCTTGCCGCAGACCGGGCAAAGGTTAAAGTGATAGTGGGCTTCCAAGTTCGCCTCGTCAAAAGCCGCCCGATGTTCGTTTCCCCACAACAGTTTCAACGCGTCCTGATTTTCTACAACCGGACGGTTGGTAATGTCGCCTTCGCCTGTAAATGTCTGTGAAGGGCTTGTCCATTCTTTTCCGCATCTGTCGCAGAAAAAACTAAAAGAGAAATTTCCTGAGTCGGAATGATCGATTGATTTTCTTGTGAGCGCTTTTCGCAACATAACAAACAAGAATAACGCTTAAAATTCTCTTGACAACCTGAAAAATTTACAGTTTGGGGCTTTTTAGGACTGAAAAATTTTTAGGTTTGGGATTTTAGGGGGGATATTACTTACAAATATTGGTAGGTTTTGATGAATTTACCCTGTAATTTTAAGTTGATGTTTTTTGCTCTGTATTAGGCTTGTTTACAAATTTAGCAAGCAGTTCCGTTCTGCTTTGTACTCCGAGCTTGGCGTAGAGGTTTTGAATGTGAAAGTTCACCCCTGAATAGGTTAATTCCATTTTTTGGGCTATTTGCTTTGTGGAAAGTTCAGTCAACAGAAGATCGAAAATATTTTTTTCACGAGGGGATAGTTCAACTGCGGAATCAATGGCGGCGGTTTTTCCGGCGGAAATTGCCTTGTTTTTCCGTCTGCTAATAAGGAAGAACAAAACGCCTCCAAACGCTAATACGGACGCTATGACGATTATCAGATAATGGGAACGGTTGACTGTTTTCGGCATTTCCCATTTTTCCCCCTGCCCAAAAACGCCGTTCATGGTAGGCGAACCGATATAGCTTAAATTGTCATTTTCACGGACGGTCTTATCTCTGTAATGAAAAGGAGGATGATCAATAAGAGCGACCCAAACCGCATGACCAAAAGCTTTTGGCGAGCTTGATCCGTTTACTACCTTATTCCGGTATCCGGGGGGCGCGTCAGAGCCGTAGATAATTCCTCCTGTCTTCCTGAAAGACCCTCTGCTTCCTGTCTGGAAACCGCCGCCTGAGCGGTAAGCGGTATTGTTCATTATCTCTCCGCCTTCCATTGTAAACATACCAAAACCGGCAATAAACACGCCGCCGCCGCAAGGGATTACATTTTGAGCATTATTTATATTTCCTCTGATTACTCCGCCTTTCATAATAAATTCCGCAATGTTTTCCATTTCGTCGTCAAATGTGCGGATAAATACGCCAGCGCCGTTCCGGTTAATACTCGTTCCTACGCCTGCACCGTTATTGTAATTATTTTGCAGATAAACTTTATCATACATGATCAATTTTGCGCCCTGACCGTTTAACGCGATAAGCGGCGCATGGGCTTCAATAGGAACGGCGTTCAAATATCCGCCGTCAATAATAAGCTCGCTTCCCATGTACGGTTTCCCCAGAGTCAGGCTTGCGAAATTTCCCAAAACAGAAAACATCGGTAATTCCAAATTGCCGCTTCCCCGCTGTATAGTCCTGTTGCCGTCTGCGGCTGCAAGACGGATATGTTTAAGGGTATCGATAATTATCGGCTTATCTAAAATTATATCCGAAAGTACGGTTATTTCATCGGGTTCGTCTACTGATGTTCCTGCGGCGGCTTCAAAAGCTTCGTACAATGTAGAGTAGTAATGAATTGTTACGCCATCTATTCTGCTTGCGGCAGGCTGAGTTGTTTCCGCAAAAGCCGTCGAAGCCGTGAAAAGCAGGAAAAACACGCAAATTCTGTAAAACATCAATTATTATATCATAATATGGAAGAAATTATCAATTGTTCCAGTGTCGATGTTACTAATATTGCTTCGTAAGTATTAGGTCTATCTAATATTTTAACCTGTTTTTGTAGATTTAGACTTTGCCCTTATCGCGGCCGCTGCCTTGCCCGCGCCTTTGCCGTTTTTTTGCGCCATTTGATAGCTCCAATATAGTGTTCCTTCAATAAAGCCGCGTACATACGCTTCATCTTTATCGGAAAGCATGGCGATTTTTTCTTCTATGCTCATTTTTCGCATATTCAATATAGTCCCTTTCTTGTCCATTGGCCTCTCCCTTAACTTTGTTTTATTGTATTTAACATAGTTAATTATGTCAATATTCTAAAATATGTTTCTGCTTAAAATATACTTTTTCCTATGGACTTTCCTATGGCGAAATAATGCCAAGATAAGGCGAAATGTTGCGTTTTTGATAAAAAGGCTTGCAAATTAAAAATTAGTAATTAACATGAATAATGAGGTTGTTATGGAAATTGATTATAAATTTTATTTTAAAAACGAATGCAGGCCGCTGGCTTCGCTTTCGCTTCACGAGGTTGCAGGTTTTGCGTGTCCCGGCGGTTTCGTCCTGCCTTTGGAAAAGCCCGACGCCTACGCCTTGTATTATGTGATTGAAGGCAAGGGAATTTACACGCTGTCCGGCACGGATTTTCCGGCGCGGGAAGGAGACCTTTTCGCCATGTACCCCGGCGTCAGCATCAAGTGCCGCGCCGACAAGAAAGAGCCGTGGGAATTGGGAGGGGTCAGTTTTGACGGAGCGGACGCGCGGCTTCTGCTTAACGCGGCTGGTTTTGTGCCGAAAAACCCTGTTCGCCATCTGGACGATTATTCACAAGAAAATGTTATGAGGTTTATAGAAGGCATTTATGTGTTCCGCGATCAAAATCTTTTTGGCACTATCCAATCGACCGCTATTCTTTACGCTTTTATGTCTCTTTTGGTAAAAACCGCCTCCTGGGACCAAACGGCAATGCCGCCGGGCTGGACAGGTGCCGTTCATTTTCAGAAAGCCATACATTTTATCAATGAAAATTATTCCCACCCTATCACGGTGGACGATATCGCCTCCCATGTAGCCTTAAGCCGCAGCCGCCTGTACCGTGTTTTTATGCAGCAGGTTTTTATGTCGCCGCAACAGTACCTTCTGGAATACCGTATGCGGGAAGGACAAAGACTTTTGGAGAGGCGGGAAGGTTCCGTTAAAGAAATTGCTTTGGCGGTAGGCATGGAAGACCCGCTCCGCTTTACAAAGTTGTTCAAACAGTACACGGGCAAGACTCCTACTGATTTTATGAAAGGACTGATTAGCGAAAATAACAAATAGCAAATAATAAATAATAAAGAAGAGAGAAAAAAGAAATGTTATCAAGCTGAGCGTAGATTTCACGATTATCTCAGGTACAACAACATCTATTTGCTATTTACTATTTGCTATTTACTATTTACTATTTGCTATTTGCTATCATTCTTAAAAATATACCATATTAACCGTTAAATGGGAATTGACCTGGTTAATGATTTTCTTTACAGTTATAATAACGTGAAAAAAACATTGGGTGACCGCGTGGCTTTCCTTATCTCGGAATTGGGCATTATGCAGAAGGATTTTGCCCACAGGATTAAATATACTCAGGCTTATATTTCAATGGTTATAAGCGGCGTAAAACCCAGTCCCGGCAGCCGTTTTATTGACGCAATTTGCAGGGAATTCAGCGTTAATCCCGAATGGCTTGCCAACGGCAAGGGGGAAGTTTTTTCTATTCCCGGTTTGCCTTTGTCTTCAGGAAAAGCGGAAATTCTTGCCAAGTTCCGTCTTCTACCTGATGATAAACAAAAAGTAGTGGAAGATATAATTGACGGCTTTTTACAAAAATCAATGGCTGATAAAATCGAAAATAAGCCGAAGAAAAAGAAATAAATATACCTTTTAAAACAGATTAATTCAGAATATACCTAGCCATATATAATATGACTGTTTGAACGGTTTTAATCCGTCGGGAGAAGAGGAAAAACTGACTAAATTTTGTCAAATATTATTTTTTAAAATAACATCAGCCTGTTCGGACAACTCTAAACTGCTTCCCTTTTGGTTACGAAAAGCATATTTTTCCAAGTCCTGAATTTTAAATAACAACATCTTGCCGCCCGGCTTGTATGCGGTAATTTTCCGCCTATGGACAAGGTTGTAAAGGTAGGCCGGCTTTATGTGCAGATACGACGCGGCTTCTTCAACATTCAACGGTTTTGTAATTTCTATCATTTTCTTACTCCATTCAATTTAATATATAGTTATACTGAGATATTATAAGTTTTTCTTAAATGTGTTTTTACTGTATTTTTATTGTGTTTCTGTTGTAAGACTGTATAATATTTTTTCCTTCGGAGGCGGCGGATTGGGCGGTTCGGAAAGTAAATTTAGAGCCGTCTTTCTTGCAAAATTGCAATAGCAATTCTGTTGAAACATCATAACCCCTTGCTCCAAGACAAATTGCTATTTTATGCAAACTGGTTTTTGCCGTTATTCCGTCTTCTCCAAGCTTTCCATTATCTATAAGATATTGAATATATTCCGGTTTATTTTTATTTGTTTTATCTATCATGGTTTTAATTTCATCTATGCCTTCCATTTTAAATAGCATTTTATTCAATATCTCTAATTGCTTTGCGTGAAAATCTACATTGGGAAATTCTTTTTCTAAAAATTCTATAATTATATTTGTCAATTCTTCCCTTTTTTTCAGATAAACATTAAAAGTCAATTCACCAAAATAATCATCTAAAGAAACATACTTTGATGAATGAAGGATTGAATTCCACGCTGATTCAAATAACCTAAGGCAAAAATCAAATATAATAAAATAATCAGTTATGGCCGGCTTTCTGCCCAGTCTCTTTTCCGTACTTTTAATTAATGTACGATAAATGTTTAAGTCTGTCGCATTTTCAGGTATTTTAATTTTGGCGTTTCGATATTTGTTAAGTTTAGTTATCAATGTCTTATAGTCTTCCGAATGCTTATCAGGCTTATTTTCTTTCCCAATAACATCAAGATTTCCCAATTCCAGACCAAATAATGTTTCAATCGGACACCATTCACCTTTAGAAGTATCATAGGAGTTAGGAGCAATAGAACCCATATTGTAAAAATATTCAAGAAGACTTATTTTACCTAATAACCATTTACAATGCTCATCATCTATGTGTTTTAAAACTTTTATTTTTTGTAAAATATCAAAATCTTTACGGAACTGCGGAAAAATAAAAAAACAATACTCCAATGCGCTAATTTGTATCATTTTTGCCTCTCATTCTAAATCTATTCCCGGTAGAGCGTTGACCGCTTTCCGTTTCATTTTGTCGGTTGCCTTCGCGTAAACCTGCGTGGTCTTTACATCCGTATGTCCCAATAATTTTGAAAGCGTGTATATCTCGGCTCCAGATTCAAGAGACAATACGGCAAATGAGTGACGGGCTGTATGCCAGCTTATATTCTTTTCAATTCCAGCCTTCTTTGCCCAACGTTTTAAATATTCATTTGTATTGGCTTTTGAACTTGCAAGAACGGGAAACACCGGGTCTTTATAGCCATGAAGCCGCTTGTCGTCAATTATGCCCCACGCCACGACGTGAAGCGGTACAAAAGCTTTGTTTTTGGTTTTCTCCTGTGTTTTGTTAATCTGCGGCGGATCGCGCTGTATATCTCCCCATACAAGCGTTTTTAAGTCGGATATGCGAAGCCCGCAATAACAGCTAAATATAAAAGCTTTCTTTACCTCAACTGATAATGTGCCGGGAATTGAAACATTTGCAAGGGCTTGAATCTCCGAGGCTGTTAAATATATTTTTTCGCTTTCTGGAACAGAAACACCCCGAACATTTAGGGCCGGATTGCGCGGTATAATTAAATCCCGCGCCGCCTTGCGAAGCGACTGGCGGACAGCCCCCGAATAATGCCTGATACTCTTTTTAGAAAGATTTGTCTCTTTAAGCAAATATTCTTGAAAATCCTCCAACCATTTTTCCGTAACGTTTCTAATGGAGACATTGCCGCCGGGAAACAATTTTATATATTTTAAGGCTTTATGGGTAAAATCATTTTGCCCTCGGTTGGCGGCAATTCCGGCCATGTATTCAATAAGGGGCTGTTTGCCGCCTTTCGGATCAACCAATCCCCATTCGCCGGTTAATATCTGCGCTTCCCTCTTGCTCCGACATATATCGGCAAGCCGCATAATTTCCGATCGTTGCATTTTATCTACAGGCAGAGTAAGCCCCAAAGATTCTCATTTTCTTTGCCCATTATAATAAACGTCCAGATACAATTTGCCCCTGTTTACCCTGATACTTACCCCCATAACCCCTCCTTTAAAGAGCAAGTGGCTACTTGCCACTTGCTCTGGCTTATATTTTGCCTACATAGAGCCTACAAAAAGTGTAAAATAAAGAAAAAAATAACGCAAGATACAAAAACTAAAAAATTATTTTATTTTTTTGACTACTGCCGTTATGTGACATCGTACCTTTGCTAATTCCTTGCTACATAAAGAATTATGAAATAAAGTAAAACAAAATAAAGCATTAAAAAAGCCGTCCCTCAAGACGGAAAAACTCCCCCGCGCGGATTCGGACCACGGACCCAGTGGTTAACAGTCTGGGGGATGGCATTTTAACCGTTAGGCTAAAAAGTAGCTAATTCCTTATGATATAAGGAATTATTTTTATTATCTATCCTTATAATACCCTTTTCTCCAAGCAAAGTCAAGCGTTTTTTGTTGCCACTTCTGTTGCCACTTTTTCCCACTTGCTATGGCATGATTTCTAGTTGTTTCTTAATGCCTGTACTTTAGTCATGTAGCTAAAAGTATTAACTGATGCCGGCATCACCAGAAGAAATAATACGTGTTATACGCGATTCTCACCAAAATACTGACGTAAGCCGGATAGGAGAAATACTGGATGGAGCAAATACTAAGAAATAATAGGCTTACATTACTTTAAGACATTTTGGACAAAAACCGCCCGGAGAAATCATTTTATGACTATTAGCGATTATAGCACTATTCATTTATCGGAGCTGATAGAATATCCCAATTAGGTATAAAATGTTTTCCGTTTTGGAGAATTTTATCTGAATAATAATTAATATAGAGAATGGCCTCTTCTACATTTATGAATTTTCTTTCATCAAGTAAGATGCCCAAGTAATCAATAATATAAGTGACGATATTGAGTGTGCCAATTATGTTTCTGTCTTTAGGCTTATAACTAAATAATTTTTTATTAAATAACAATAAGTTATTTAATCCCTTAAAAATGATTTTATGTGTAGACTTCTCATCCTTAACCGCCATTTCACAGATACTCATAGCCTCATTATATGTATTGGCTGAAAATATGTGGTCAATATATTCTAATTCTTCCGAATTCATAATCTTTTCATTTATAATAGATTCAAATAAGCTGGAAAAACAAGTTTGTGCAACTGCTTCCGGAATAAGATTATGTGTTATTCTGCTGCCTCTTATATTATATTTTGTCGCTAGAATAATTTCATTTTTTCTAACTCCTCGTTCTATTAAATTATTAAAAAAAGACTTAAATATTTCTTTTCTTATACTGAATCGATATATGCCTAATAAATCATATTTTCCATTATCCATTTTTCCTATTAGAAAAGTTAATGGCAGAATCTCTATAGAACCGCTAAACATCCTAATTCTAAAATTAACATGTTTTACGAAAATAGTATGATAATAAGTATTTAAATTAGGCTTTATTTTGTAATTTATATAATATCCTTCTATTGCTTGATTGAATAAAATATTTTGGTAAGTAGAAATACTTAATTTATAGTATTTATCTAATAATAATTTTACTTCTTTCGTTTCTATTCGCCATGGAGCGTTTTCCAATATATTGAAAATAATTAATTTGTTATTTATTTCATTTATCATCTTGTCTCTAGTTACTGAAAATGGTAATCCTGTGGAATCATAGTTTATTTCTTCATTTTTTGGAGTATGCTGAAATTGTCCAATATATAATTCTAATTCATTTTCAAATGTATCAGCATTTATAAATGATTTTATTTCAGAAATATCAGGATATATTGTCTGTAAATCAGGATTTTTTTTTGGATGAATTTGTTCTATTTTTTGAAAGATAGAATTAGCTTTTTTTAGCTTTTTAACCATTATATCATAAAAGCATTTTTCCTGCTTTATCATTGTTCCTTCATTGTTATAGCATAAAATATAAATAAAGATATTACGTCTTTGTTTTTTCCGGTCTATACGGCTCATTGCCTGTAAAATTTTTTGCGGATTCCACCAAAATTCAAGAATAATAACATGAGTAGCATAATAGAAATTAAATCCCTCGGCAGATTTTTGTAAGGTTGTCAACAAAATTTTTATTGTGGCAGAGTTTTTAAATTCAATTAGTTTATGATTGAGCTTTTTCCCTTTATCATTTCCAGTTATAATCATAGCAGGAAGGCCAATATTGCGGCATATATCAGCATAGACATTCAAGACATCTATATATAAAGAAAATATAACAGCTTTTTCGTTATAAAGCATACTTTGTAATATTATTCTTACTGCGTGTTCTTTGGTACAATAAGGTAAAGTCGATATATCTTTATCTTTAAATAATGCGGATGGATGAGAAAGAAATCTTCTTTGCTTTGCGATATGTGAAGGAGGCATTTCATTCACCATAGAAAGCATTTGTTCGTCAATCGGCAATGAGAAGATGACAGCGTTTTTTTGAAACCCACTTTTCTTTTCATAACAATAAAAAATAAATCTATTCTTAACACAAAGCTCATTATATGCGATAATCTTAGTTTCTAATTCGGTATTCTTTTTTTCCTTTTCATTCATTTTAAATGAATAGAGATTAATTAATTCTGAAAAACCTGTACTATCATTGAGGAAAGCATATTGTATCCCCAATTCATTTTCATGGTTATTCATTGGAGATGCGGTCAAAGCCAACTTCTTTTTAGCTTGTATACGATAAATATTTATACTTTTCTTTGTTAATCGCTTATAATTAATTATTGTATGCAATTCATCGAAAATGATTAAGTCAAATTTTTTAGTTAAATCATAATAATTATGTTCAATATCAAGGCGGAGTGTTTCATAAGAAGTAAACAAAATGACTTTTTTAGGAAAATGATACTTTTCCTTATTTAAATGCTTATTTCTATCTTTTCCGTGAATATAAATATATCTTGATTGTGTATCAGCAGACTGATCTATTTCATTTATTAATGGCGTAAGCCCTTTGGGGTTTAATACCTCGCCCCTTGGCTTACTGCGGGGCTTCTTTATTAATTTATAATATATTAGTTCTTGTAACCACGGATCATCATGGTTAGAAGCCTTATGTATTATGAGTATACGATAATTACTATTATTAGCATTAATAATGCTCTGTATAACTTCACAAGCTACTCGTGTTTTCCCTGATCCAGTACCTGCGGCACATATTGGGTTTACATTATTAATAAATGAGTCATTTATGCTGTCAAGTGCTTCAATTTGTACATCTGAGAGTTTCTTTTTAGTCATTAATTTGTTTAACCTTCATCAAACCTGAGTATTTTGCTATAAAGCGTCTCCAATCTTTGTTTAAAATCAATAATCATTTCTATATCCTGTTTGGAAATATAATATATGAATGGCTTTCCCAATGATAATTGATTATATAAATCATTCAGGCTTTTTATCTTCTCCATAAAGCTTAAAAAGTGCGCTCTATCATAATTGGTATTAGTATTATAAATTAAAATAAAAAAGATAATAACGTCATAAATTAATTTATGTATATCTTTCAGTGCTTTTACATCAATCATATTATCCTTATATAACAAGAGAATCATCTTTACGAGTTTACACATTTCATTATTTTGAAGACTGATATATTCAATTAAACTTTTTCCATCTAAAATATTATTTATTTTTTTAATTTCATTCTCTTCATCCTCTTCATTTTCTTTGTTCTCTTTACTATTTTTATCAAATTCAGCATGATAAAATGGACTATATTTATTAGAATCCTTTTTTTTGGATAAGAAGCAATTTATAAATCTTTTTTGAAAAAGAAGGAAGAAATAAAATAAAAACAGAGGAGCAGAAGCAATAAGTTTATAATTCTTGATATAATCAAAAGAAGACAGATAGATAAAATCATCTAAAAATTTATGCAATAGAGTATCTTGAGGAAAATATTCTTTATATTCATTAAGCAATGTACAGATATTAATAGCGATTTGTATTTCCAAGGAGTAGTTATTTGCATAATAATTAAAAAAATTATTAAAATTCCATTTGATACTATTCTGATTTGAGGGATTTGTGATTTGTGTTGTACTGTTCATGTAAGTTATATACTCCATCTTCTTCAATATTTGTTCCCAATCATGGCATATTTTTATCTTTGGAATACGTGGCTTATTTCTCATGGATAATGCGATTGTGTTTTCTAATGCGTCCATCTTCTCTAAAATAGTTTCGGAATTTACATTAGCTTCAATGATAAGGGACTGAATATCTGGTTTTAAAAAATTATCGCCGAGAATGTCTTTTATAGACTTAATCTCAAGAATCTCTAAAATATTCATCATTAAAAGGATATTTCCCTTAATTGTCATCTTTTCATCAGTTTGCTCGTTTTTATGTAACCTTTCTACTTGCTTACGAAAAGTATCTGAAGTTAATCTTGGCAAAATTTTTCCATTACCTGTATTATCCGTAGGGTACTGAAATTTTAGGTTCTGAGAAATTGCTTTCCAAACTCCCTTATAACCGCCTTTATAATCATTAATTCTTTGCTGGAGAGCTAGCCAAAAGTCATAAACTGTGGGGGCGGGCGTAAAGTCAGCGTCTATTACGTCAGAAATATGATCGCTTGCCGTAAATGATTCGCTTGCGCTAGGTTTCCCATTAATACCGGCATTGTCTTGATTGACGAATTCGCTCCCCACAAATTCTCCTTTTTATCTGGACATTTTATATATTGAAAAATGGATGAAATAGATAATTATCATCATTTACATATATAAAAATGTCCTGTTTTTAGAATACCGGATAAAAGGCAGTAAGTCAAGCCCTGTTTACCCTGAATTCTCCCGCTTTATCCCCTTTTAGCCTGAAGTGGCACTGAACATCCCGTTGGCCGAGAGCCAAGGAGGATTAGAATGAGAGACGAATCATCTTTTGGGGTGTACCCAAGAAAGCTAAAATCAGGAAAATCTGTCTACTATTATTGGGCGTATCTAACCAGTGGAAAGCGGATTTATCGCAGTACCAGAGCAGATTCCTATGAAAAAGCAGTTATTTTTTGTCGCAGACTACTAAAAAATGGGCAACTGACAACGGAAAAGAACTATCAATTCGCCAAGTATACCGAAAACTTCTTCATTTATGATACCTGTCCATATATCAAGGCAAGGCTACTTCGGGGAAAATCTTATACAAAAGGCTGGGCGCAAGCTCAAAGGAACCTGCTTTTATCAAGGATTGTGCCGGAATTTGGAAATTTGGACATTAGGGAGATTTACGAGCAGAGAATTGAGACATGGTTGCTAAAACTGAAAAAAGAAAGCGTTGGCACTAAAACCCTTAACCATATTATTACAATACTACGGATTATCTTCGGCTATGCGCTAAAATCTCACGATATAGACGAAAATCCCATGTTGAACATCGAGCTTTTCGCTCTAAAGACACCTGAGAAAGGCATTATGAGCCGGGAAGAACTGGCAAAGTTGTTCTCTGGCGGTAATATAGTCTGGCGTTCTAATATGCATCTCGCCTTAAATCTGACAGCAGCAATTACAGGGATGCGTTTGGGAGAGATCCTTGCCCTCAAATATGAGATGGTACAGCCTTATTTCATAACAGTAGCCTACTCATGGAGCGATACGGACTTACTCAAATGCCCTAAAACCGGAAAAACCAGAAAAATTCCAATCCCTGAGAGTTTGTATCGGTTATTACATAGCTTGAACAAGGGGAGGCAGTTCTCGGATTTCATCTTTTCGCATGGAAACACGCCCATTAATCATAAAGCTGTATATAAGCAATTCTACAAGGCGCTTGATAAAATCGGCATAAAACAAGAACAGCGGAAGAACCGAAATCTCACTTTCCATTCATATCGTCACGGCTTTAATACCATGCTCTTAGAATTCGGACTTGCCCCGGAAACCATTCGGTTATTAACAGGCCATTCATCCGGAATGACGGCGCGGTATAGCCACGCGCAACTAACCAGCATAAATTATCTGCCCCTGGCAGAATCTTTCTTCCCCAAAACTATTCCAGAAAATATTATATCAAATATTGATAATTAAACCTTGCACTCAATCTTTTAAAACACATTTTGACATACTTTTAACCTTACACCTAATCTTTCTTGGTCTTTGATACTCTTACACTTAATCTTTCATTGTTATATAATCAAATACAGAGCAAAAACAATGCATTCACTTATAAATATCGTTAAGCGGAAAGGTTCAAAAGGGGAATTATATTTTCAAGCCCGTTTTTTCGATAAAAATGGGCGGTCCATTCAAGAAAAGAGCCTTTCCAAAAGCAAAACATATACTGAAGCATATCTTATGGCAAGAAAAAAATTGGAACAAGTTTATGCCTCGTCTCTATCAAAAGATGAAATAGAACAATATGGGATTCTATCTGTAGATGAAGTTAAAACTATTTTGGATTTGCAGGATGTCAATAAAACAATGGCACGAGATACTCTAATTACATTATTAGGAGTAACTTGCGGACTCGGAGTATCCGAAATATGCAATCTTAGGAAGGAGCATATACAATTGAATGATATGTTTCTGGTTAAAACTGGTGATAAGGAACGAATTATCCCTTTTATTGGGAAAGTAAAGGAACGTATTGAAAATATTACTGCTTCTTTCCCTGAGAGCCAATATGTTATCCCAAATCTAAGAAATATGAATAAGCCTTGTGATCCTATTAGCATAACCCGCGGAGTAGAGTCGGTTCTTAAAAGAATAGGAATAGGCAAAGAACGAAATATTGTTCCATCGATTTTATGGGAAACTTTTGTTAACCTTTTAGTAAAAAGTAATGAAAGTTTAAATATGAACAGTTATAATATGAAAACAATTGACTATTTATGTGGTTTTAAACCCCCTTTTAATGACTCTGAATCTGAAATAGCGTTTAATAATAATAGTGTCAATTTAATTGATAACCTTATGATTAAACTTGAAAACAAGAATTGGACACAAAAAGGTTATATGAAGTGGTGCGATAAACCTAATAATTAATAAAATACCAATTATCGCCCCAGGTAGGGGGTAGAAATTCCTGCTTTTTTACATTCCTTTTTCTTTTTCACAATGAATACAACTCACAACATCATATTGGGAAACAAAAGATAGTATGCAAAATTTTTTGTGCTCAAGGGGGATAAAGATGGTTAAATTATACGATGTTGCAGAAGTAAGTACGATGCTGAAGCTCAGTAAGTCTTGTGTATACAAACTGGCTGAAAGAAAAAGTATAGGGTCTTTGAAAATTGGTTCAGCCTTAAGGTTTAATGATGAACAAATTCAGAAATTTCTTGAGGATTGCTCTTCTCATACCCAATCAGGGTCAATGGAGGTGCGTAATGCTTGACAATAACAATCTTAACAGTTCATATGTGGATATAGGTATAGATAAAATCACATTAGGAATAAACAATTCTTTCTTAACTTCTCGTACTACACCAGATGGATTAAAAGGCATCATTGATGTTATTACCTATGGTAATTGGTCGGAGCTCAATATTCAGCTTGAATATAACGGGCTTTCTCATATTGATAAATATAACCCTTGGTATTCAGTGTTATTTGCTCTAAAACATGGTATTTATTCTGGACTCTTTACCGATAAAATAGCTTCCTATCTCAATAATTGTATAGATTCTATTTTTTGTGGCTTTTTTCATCCATTTTTTTTTATTACAAACTGCTTTCCATACCCTGAACGGTTGTTTAAGCTTGATGAATATGAGCTATATTTCGACTTCCATGGGTATAACCCTATTTTGGAATTAAAAGAGGACAATTTTCTATATTATTTAAATACATTTTATTCTAAAGACTACAAAAAAAAACTACGGCGTAAAGACGAACATAATTACGAAGTCAAAGGAATAAGAAGGTCACTTTTGGCTATCTACGATAGAGGTCTCAAAATTAATAGTCAAGAAAAAATTAAACGTATTGAGTTTCGCATCTGTGATGATAGGGCAAAAACTATTTTAAATCCTTATGTCATTTTCATGCCTGTAAATTACTTTATCTCAACTCATTGTCAACAAATAAAACAAACCTTGAATCACTATTTATCACCTAATTCAATCAATTTTAATGATGATTATATTTCTCAAAATGCCCCTACATTACGCTATTTGCTCTAGTTTTTAAGTGAAAAAGGGCAAATCGGGGGGGAATATTAGTATAATAAATATTAATTATATATACTCATAAATATATTTTGATACGCAAGAAACGTTTCTTAACGCAAGCGATTGCGAAGCAAGCAAAACAAAAAATAACTAGTATAAGTTACTTTAAATGTCATGTATAAAAAACAATATAACATAAACAATATAGAACCTTAATCCAGTTTGAATAAAAAAAATCAGTTCTTAGATTACAAATTTATGAAAAAATAACAGACAAGGGAACGGATAAGCTCCATCCCCTTGCTGTTATGTCTTTAAATCAAAACCACCCCATCAGGCTGCAATCTCTTCCAGTTTCCTTCCTGTTACCAGCTTAAACGACAAGAACGGAAGCAGTTTTGATATAATACGTTTTAATACCGTACAAACTTTTTCCCACCATGTCGGATGTCGTTGTTGAATCTTCATGTGTATTATTTCCAACCGTTGATATAATTCGCTAGCTTTTCTGTTAAAGGCAGATTTAACATCATCGCTTAACTTTCGGGCGGCTTCCCATCTCTCCACGTCATCATTGATTTTTTCAACAAACGACTCAATTCTGCTTGTCGCTTCAAAGAGCTCATCATCCGAATACTGGTGTTTGGTAAAAACAAATCCAGTACAGGTGTTTATCCTTTTTTCTATGGCATCGCATTCGGTATTGATTTTAGCAAAAGCGTTTCGCAGATAATTTGCATTACCTTCATTGACATCTGAACCGGCAGAAGCCGTCCCGATACTTGAGTGACAGTGTTTACACCGCACCGCGCCTTTCTTAATTCTTTCCCTACAAAACGGACAATATTGTACCATCTGATTCCTCCTTAAATGAAGCGGCTTCTTCTTCCGCGTTAATATCTTTCAGCTTGCCGGCATTTTCAACAAAGATTTCTAAAAACGAGTTTTTGCCTAAATCAAGCCTTAGTTTACCGCTCGCTGTGAGGACTACCGCTTTTTCATCGCGTAATTCCTCAGAATTTTTACCCGATTTCTTAAAATATACCGTCGCCTCAAAAGGTTCGCTGTCATTATTCTGATTAAGACAAACGGTAATTCCGGCTTTTGAATTATCCGGTATTTTGAAAAGCGGGGGCTTTTCCTCAAACATAGCAACCTCCAATTAAATAAGTACCGGACGCCGGATTTGTTTTCAGCGTCCGGGTAAAGCAATTCACACTGCCCTGACAGGGAAATTGAGAATTACCGGGAGATTATTCCTTCCCTGGAAATAATGAGAAAACTGAGCAATTTCATTTTGATTTCTGAAAAGGACAGGTTTCATGTTAAACGTCATCGCTTCGCAAGCCGCCTTATTCAGCGGTTTTTTAAGCTTCATGGGAAAATGCAGTCTCATGTTATGCCGCCTTAGCAATCGGAATGATAACCGCGACAGGGCTTTTTTCATCAGGTTCCCCAAATTTTCCGTTCTTTTGCCTGAGGACGATTCCCAGACGGCTGTCTTTTTTGCCGTATACCGCCCATTCGCGTTTGGTCAAATCCTCAAGGAACCGGAGATTGATTGTTTCCCCCGTTTGTTCTGTAAAAGCGCGTAAAGCGACAGTGAGGTTTTCTGTCTCCTTGCGATCTTTTCCCAAGCCTGATTTTTCAAGGTTAATAACGCCCAGCTTTTGAGATTTTTCCGGGACGGCTTTAGACCATTCGGGAAATTTTATACCAATGACAGGTTCGCCAAGTATTATAGTGTCTTTTGTTACAACCGGCTTGTAATTGCCACTTTTTATTTTTTTAGATATTTCGGCAATATGCAGACGCTGGCCGTCACAGGCTACAAGGCGGCTCCCTTGCCGTGTCTGTTCCACATGAAGCACCGTTCTAAACGGTTTGTCAGCAATTTTGGAACAGGCTCTGATGACAAAACTCATCAGTTCAAAATCCTTCTGGTTTTCCAATCTGGAAAGCTGGAAAGAAACCGGCGCTTTTTTGATGAGAGAAAGAGAAGTGCCAATAGATTGCCGTTTACTCTTTTTCGGCTGGTTTTCAACATCAGAAACTGCCGCTTTCTCTTTTGAAAAAGCGTTTTTCCATTTAGCAATTATGCTGTTTGTGTTTTTGCGTTTCATTAACTAACGCCTCCTTACATGGATTAATTTTTTGATTTGAGAACGGCGGTACGGTAGTATTACCGCAACTCCGACATCCGTCAATTTGAAGCACGATACCGCAAAAGCCGTTATTGTTTCCAGCCAATGTGGTATCGGCGTAATGAGGAAAATATTTTTTGTTATGCGAAATGATAGAGAAATTAGGCGGCTTTTTTAGTTTCCCGCTTGGCAAGCTCGTCTGACAGGAAAGTTTTGAATTCTCTCAAATCAGAAATACCTTTTTCATCCGGCTTGATTTCTTTGATAATCTGCCGCGCCCCTTCCTTTTCTTCTTCCGTGAAGAACGGTTCGCCGTGATTGGCGGCGGTGATTATAACCCCGATTTCATTCATTAACTGGCTGCCTTGTTCTTTAAAGGACAGTACTTTTGTTGTTGCAGTCTGTTTCCCTGTTTGCGGTATCGAAGGCGCGGCTTTAACCTTTTCGGATTTTGAAGTATTTTTTACCGCAGGTTTTGCTGTTTTTACCGGTGCCGCAGGTATTACCGCTTTACCGCTTGCAAGCCATTCATAAAGCGCAATACCGAAATCTTCATCAGGTTTCTCAATAACCGCATCCTGATACTTGCCTGTTCTGTCTTTTGTTACAGTCGCGTTGTGAGCCTGATTCATCTCTATCAACAAATCAAACTCAAATTCAATTCCTTTCCCCTGCTCAGGGGCAAGACCGATTTTCTCAGGCACGGTCTTGCCGTCTTTGTTCGCTCCGATAACCCACTCGGTTTTGCTTCTCATCGTTGCGATAATATGGCCCGGATAATTCAAGATGGCGTTGATAAACCGTTTCTGTTTCGGGCTGACTTGCGCCCAAGGCGTGAAAGTATTTTTGTTGTTGTTTCTGAGAGTGATACGGTCAACTTCCTCCGTCAGTTCGCGCCATGCGTGGGAGAGCGAATCGATGATCAAAACTTTGTAGCCAGCTTTCGCGGCTTCCTCCATCGAGGCGATGTAATGGTCAACGGTTTTCTCTTTTAAATTATCAACTTCAAAAGTAAACCTGTCGGCATACTTGGAAGCCGAGCGAGCTTCCGTGTCGATAACGGCGACGGGAACACCCATCTTTCCGGCTATCCCCTTCGCCATCCGCAATGCGGTCATTGTCTTGCCGCTTCCGCTTGGTCCGAATAACGCGCACCTTAAATAAAGCTGGGTACGTTCCGCTTTTGCAAATGCCATAAGCTAACTCCTTTCCGTAATGTACGGATAATTAAGATTCTTTCCTCATATACATACAGAGGAATAAACTATTCATTTCTTCCCTATGCCGCAATAGGCTCGTCAATTGGTTCTTGATATGCGGATAAAACCGATTCCTGATAATAGTTACAGAAACGCTTGCATAAACAATAGTACCGGCATTTTTTAGATTCACCCGGACGGTATTCGACATAATGTCCTGCGCCTTTTGTTTCAACAAGAAGATCGGCGTCACCGCGCCTGTCAAACAGACGGACAGCCCTTTTAAGGCCGTTTTTCATAACGGCAAACTTTGGCGGTCTCTCCCACCGTTCTTCCGGCGTACAAGGGGGTATCTCGTCATCGGGAAGTGAAAGACAGCGTTTGTATTCATCTACCTTGTTCTTAATGTAAATTCCGATTCTGAATAACCCTTGCATCGTTACCGAAAATTTATAGATGTACACCGGGTCTTTCGGGTACTGGCTGTCGCGTAACGCATCGGTTTTGCTGTGGTCTTTGAGTAAAGTGATAAACCGGCAGCGCTCGGCTTTGAAGCCGTTTTTCCGCAGAAGCCAAGCGTATATCATGCCTTGCAAATACCAATCATCGAAATTCCTGAACTTAACCTTGTTCACGGACGCCGTTTTGTAATCGTCAATTAATCCGTGTTTCATGTCATAGTTGTCGATTTTCCCTGTTACGGTTATACCGCCTACTTGATAAGGCATCACTTGTTCTGTAAAGTTATTTTCACCTTCGCTTTCCATTAGCGAGTGAACCGCCGTTCCGAATATCGCCCAGATGCGGTCGGACACGTCATCCTCCAGCGCGTCCCAATGGCGGTCGGTAAGTATGATTTGCTTTACCCCTTGTAGAAGCGTGGTTGCCGATAAGGAACTTGGCGCGTTATGTTTTTCAGTCGAGACAGCTTTTACAAACCCTTCCGGAAGGTTGAGCCTGTTTGTAATGATCATAATTGCCTCCATGGTATGTGTTTTGGGAATTTATTTCCCGGTTTTAAATGAGTTTCTTAATAAAACCTTTCGCTTTAAAAAGGCGGCATAAGAACCGATCAGTAGTTGTAATTCCTGACCTTGTAGAAGTCCTCTTTAATCGGGGTAAAAACAATCTTTTCAATATCGCCGCCGTCTTCGTCTTTATCTTCCGGCTTTAAAATGAATTCCCCATCCACAGCCAGTGAACCATCGGCATCTCCCGTCCATTGCGCCCCCATCGTGTTCACAATTGAAGAATACTGTTTGCCGCCGGGGTTCTTACTCCATCCAAGATAAAGATACGGCATCGAGAAATCTAAGAGGCTGTCATCCTTTACGGTCTCGCCAGATTTGAGGTAAATCAGGAAGCTAAACGCTGATTTCTCCCTTGCGCTTAAATTTAAGGCGTTCTGCACTTCGGCAAGGCTGAAATCATAATTGTTTAGCTCGAATACAATCGACCTGAGCATATCGTAGGAGAAATTAGAGATACGCGCTCCGGACGCGCATATTTCTGGGATAAGGCCGCGCTTTTCTTTAACGAGATTGTCCGCACAGTACCCTGATATTTCCTCGACTGTAAGGCTGCGGTACTTAAAATGGTAATGGATTCTTCCCGGACGGTTCAGCAGAAAATCCGAAATATCGTGAATGTCATTGCAAGTCAGCAGGAACAGCTTCTTTCCCGCAAGCGATGAATCAAATAAATTCAAAAAACTTTCCTGCCCTTCAAAATCGTCACGGTCTCTTTGCCTTTTATATGGGTATATTTTTTCAAATTCGTCAAAGACAACAACGCAAGGTTGGTAAATAGTTTCAATGAACTGGCTGAGGTTTGCGAAATAATTTTTGACCAATATAACCGGCAACCCCTTATTAATTGCTTTCTGACAGATATTCCTTACAGTTAAACTTTTTCCTACCCCTTTGGGTCCAGTAAATAAGACCCCCAGATTCCCCTCAAATTTTTCAAAGGTGTTTAAAACCCTGCCTGTTATGGATTCAATCTCGCCGTATAATTTGCGTACGATATTGAAAGCTTGGGGAGTTTCGTTAAGGCTGAACCCCACATCACGCTGGTAAAATACTTCATAGATTGAAGGCGGGAGTGCATCCAGCACGGAAATCGCGTTTCCGGCGATCACCTGATAATTCCTCTCGTCTTTAACAATAATATTCTTCATAGACCTTTTCCTTGTAAATGAAAATAGCCACCCCATACGGAGCGGCGTTATGGAATTAATTACACCAGCAACCGGACATTAATCCTGTTGCTTATTGCCCATCGAGTAATCGCGCTCATGGTTTTGTCCGGCAGTACGGCATTGCATTTCCCTTTTGCTTGAATTAACATACGGTTTGATACGTTTACTTCCAGCGTAGCGGCATTTTCAATAAGCTGATTCATTTTATTGATTCGTTCTACCGAGAAAACGGCGGAATAGCCGGAAGCGCATTTGTCCGCATATTCTCCCACACAGTTCTTCATTTTACGTCCTTCATTTATCAAATCTTGATCCGACGTTAGTTCCGTTATCCTCCAAACGCATTCTTCCGTTTCGTGTATGAAGCGGCTTATACCCAATCCTCTCCAGCGCGGAATACCGCCGGGTTTTCCGTTTGGCATAGCGGCCATTTTTCGCGCCTGTTCCGCTTCTTTCCTGACCTGTTCGTGCCATTCGTTGCAAAGTTTTATGACGCTGTAAATCGTCCGTCCGCTAAAAGAGAAAGAACTCTTTTTCCGTTCCCGTATTTTTGCTAAAACAAAATCACAAAGATCTCCGATTGTCCCCCGGTCATATCGGTACTCATGCGTTCTTGCAATCAGATCAAGGAAACTTTCAACAAGTCTGTGTTTAAAACAAGTTAAAAACTTTACATGAAACACGTCAGCCGCAATCATGCTCAATTTGGGATTCATAGCCTTTGCCCTGCATTTCGCGTAGAAATAAAGTTTGATTATCGAACTGCAATCCTCGTAAGGTATTTTCGAGCATAGAAAATAATGCGCTTCCGCTCTGGTGAAAAACTTCGCATTTCTTTTATAAAATGATCCGCCGCAGGCTATGTCGTTTAACCATTTTTTCGCTAACCGTATCAAACCGCAATAAACGTTTCTAGTCATGCCTCCTTCGTCATTACGGATATATTCAGGGGTGTGCGTTGCCCAAACCAATGTTTCCGGCAAAGGATATGGATAGACAAAACTTTTTAAGAATTCAAAGTGCTGTTTCCGCACGTTGAACGAACTAGGTTTCCAGTTTGAAGGAATTGAATCCCTCTTGTCAAATGCGGTCAAGGCGATGTATGAATATAAATTAATAAAAGTTTTCGCTACGGGTTTTTTCTCAGGTTTGCCAGTTTTTTTATTGTCTTCACGAAATACTCTTGGGACCGCATCGTTAATTTGTTTTCGATTTGCCTTCTTCTGCCGTTTCCATTCGCGTTTTTCCTGTTCATAGTCCAGACGCTTTTTCCGGTATGCCGCCCTCAGTTCACGCTTGTGGATTCTTTCCAAATAATCCTGTTGATTCATAACCGCTCCTATTTTCCCGTTCTCATTTTGAAGCTGCGGCGGATCGCCTGTTCGATGAAGCCGCGGCGGGTTAATTGCCTGATTAATTCAAACGGATTTCCCCGCCATGCTTTAACGGCTCTCTTTGTTTTTCCGCCGTCAAGCCATTCAAACCTGTAAGTCTTTCTGCTTTCGGGAATGACGCCTTTGATTTCATTAACGGTTTCAATGAAACATTTATCCATTTCGGGAACAACTCCGCTAAAGTGTTTGTAACTGTACCCGTTAAGAATTTGACTTATTTCTAGGTTAAATTCGTGACGGATGTCGGTCTTGAAAATGTATTCTTTGCAGCCGTGTGATACAAAAAACTTTTTATAATGCTGGAATACCGTTTCTCCAAACTCCGGATTGATCGTTTCTTTGCGGATGCATACGCGGCACCACGCCCGGAATCTTTTATTGTTTTTACGTCTGAATGAGGTTCCTCCCGGAAAGGTTTTACCATAGCTTCTTGACACGTACGCCTCCTTACATAAAAATAAGCCGCCCCATACATACGGAGCGGCTTTAGGGATGATGATGGTTTTAAACGGTATTAAGCCGCCATTTCCAGAATGATGTCTTGCGCCTGTTGCATAACAGGATCGCCGTCAATAAACCGCGCCATCTTGTTATCTGTGAAAGTCTGAGTTTTCCGCTTCGGTTCAGCATTGCTCCGATAATCGGCGATAGCGTTGTACACGCCCCATGCGCTGCCTTTGAAGTTTTGAAGATCATCTTTCTGTCTGCAAATGTTTTTGATGAGTTCTTTCACTTCCCTGTTAGATTGAAGCTGCCGTTTTGACATATCCCGTGAAACCTGAAACAGCCTGTCCAATACTTTCGAGATGGATACTTTCTTTCCGGCGAGTTTGGACGCAAACGCCTCAAGCTCGTGGAAGTATTTTGACGCCGCCCCCATCGTCATCATCGCTTCTTCTTTCCGCTGCTCCATAGCGGACAAGTGACGGATTGATATTTTCCGCTTCGCCGTACCGAGCGCCGCCTGTAATGTGTTATTGCAAACTACCCTAATTCCGGTTAGAAATACCTGTAAACAGGCGGAACCGTCATGGGCGTTTGAAAGGCACACATATGGTTGATAGTCATCACCCAAGATACGGCCTTTGGGCATATTAACCAACAGGAATACGCGCCGTCCGTTAAAGAGGGAACCTGCCGTTTCGTAGGTACATTTCACCCTTCTGCTGCCGATAAGTTCGTCCGCAAACGCGAACACGTCTTTGTTTTGTGCGACTTTATACCGTTCTGATACTATGCCTAACACTTCATTTGTATCGCTACGCACATTGGCAACGAAACCGGGGATAGGTTCTGCCCAATTAGTTGATGAGTATACTTCGCATTGTTTGACAGTCCATGTCAGATGCGCTTGTTTGATTGCTTCATCGGATGTCAGTACTCCGTCAAGTACCGCGCCGATGCCGTGCCAAGGTACTTCACCCCGGCCTGAAAACATAAAGTCATTTTCAAGTATTCCGTGCATTTGAGCCTCCATAAATGATAAGAGCCGCCATTACAGGCGAACCTTGTTCTTAATTTAGATTAGAATTACGATTTTTATTTTAATTTAGGCGGCACTCATCCCGTTATCAGTCATCCGTATTTCCGTAATCGGATAATGAGATGAACCCCTGTGGCGTTAACAGGTTGAAAATCATTTTATTAGAGCGCGTCTCAATTACTGTGGTGGAAACCAGTTCACTCTTTGTATTCAGATTCTCCTCCCGACTGACAACGTTCTCCTTGACTATACGCCCTTTGATGATGTGGGGCGTATCGCACTCAACCAAACCGTTTATCATACCGGAACCGCCTACCAATCCCACCTGCCCTAAGTTCAACGGCAAAAGCGGACGCTTGTAACCACCGTCCAATTTGTTTTTCTCAAAGAGCTTTGAGAAACTGGCGGAACGCTTGAGTTGCTCCGCCATCTCATGTACGTTAAACTCCGCACCTTTAAACGTGTTCACTTTAACTGAGGTTTCGGGTAACCGATAGCGACCTTCGGGTAATTCTGAAAGCTCCCGCAGCTTATCCGTTTTCAAAGCCAGTGACGCAAGCTCTTGAACCATTTTGGATCCATCGCGCCGCTTACACCGAAGCCCCATGACGGCTACTTGCCTGTACTTCTTGAATTCGCCGTCCATGAACTTCCACACGGAAAGATCATCGAAGTTATCGCACAGCACCCTGCATATATCAACTGTCAGCCTGTAATATGGTATGACGTATATTATAAGACCACCGTACATAAGGTGTCCCAAACAATCGATCAAAAAACGCTTTTCACTTCTGGCGTTGTTCCCACCTTCAGTCATAACGGACAAATACGGCGGATTGAGCAACATTAGGTGAAACGCTTCCTGACTGATGCGGGAATGGAAGTAGGAACCGAAACCTACCCGATTGAGCCGAGTAATCGCTTCCTCCGCGCGATGCCTGTCAAGCTCGACCCCATAGGTATTGCACTCGTGTTCACGGGCTAACGTTTGTAACGCAAGCCCGCAACCGCAACAGGGGTCAAAAAGATTGACGGTTACTCCGTCAGGAAACTCAACGCTCCGGGCGATTAGTCTTGCGTGTTCCATGTCCGTGGGGTAATAACCCATCTTGACGGTTGCCATCAGCCTTCCGATGATTGCGGCGTTGGTTGTTTTCGCCTTGGTTTCATAGAGGGGGAGTTTATCAAGATAATCGCATAACGCCGAGCACAATTTACCGCAGTCCTGCGTCATCGGATCAAACTTTTTGACGGCTTGGATAATTTTTGCGGAGTAATCAACCATGTCAGATAACTCCATCTCCAATAGAGCCAGCATGGAAGTATCAAGCGCTTTTTTAAGCTTGCCAAACTGCTGTTGCAGATCGGTGCAAACTTCTTGGACTTTTGGCTTATTAGCCTTAACCTTGTCCAACTTCTTACAGAGCGAGGTAAGCTCGTCAATTGCCTGTTTAACTGTTCTCGCGGCTTCCTCCAGTTTGGCGATGGCATAAGGCGTTTCGCGTTGTGATTGTATAGGCATACTTCGTGCCTCCTTATCAGTTAATTTTTAATCGAAACCGGTTACACTAAACTGCCGTACCGACAATAATGCCGGTACGGTCGCTTTTTTTGATGGATAATATTTTTACATTTTATCTATGCCACTTCTTCCGCGAATAGATCAAAGTCAGGAGAAAGGCTTTTTTGGGTTCCGCTGTCAACTTTAAGCATGGATTTAAACTTCTGATGCAATACAATGTTCGACGTACTTGATGATTTGACCATATCTTTGAACTGCCGGAGCCTCTGTAAAAAAGTATCTTCTTGTATGCTTTCTTTTATATTGGGTTCAGGCTTAAACTTTGCCATCTTCTTAAACACCGCGCTTAAATCCTCAACCTCGTTCCTGATGCCTTGGGTAAGCTCACGCGCAAGAGCCGTAGTCATGTCGGCGCAATCGGACATGGCGGCTAAACCTTCATCAGTAAAGTTACCCTCAATAATACCCGCCACGGCCAGCTTAGACGCCATCAGCCGGATAGCCCTGTGCTGCATAGTGCCTTCATAGTAGGCGAAATAGACTTCTATCTTCGGCGCTTTCTGGTTTATGCGCCATGAACGCCGGGAAGATTGGCGAAGTGTAAACAGCTTGTAAGCAATGTTGTAAAAATACAACGTGGTGAAGTCATTCAAGTCTAGACCGGTCTCAACCAAACTTGGGTTGGTGATTAACACTTGAACGCCATTTTTAACTTGTTTCTCTACCCATTCCTCACGCTTGTTGGGCGGTACTGCTGATGTGAGAATCGCAATCCGGTATCCATTTTCCTCAAGAAGCTTCGATAATTTCTTTTGGCTGTCAATCCGTATCCAGCTTGTGTAAACAAGCACACGTCCGCCTTCCGCCGTCTTGCGCTTAACTACGTCAAGCACGCTGTTATCTTTTTCGTGAAGCTCGTTGAAACTGGAAATATCTTTTGGCGATACGATGGCATCGCCGGTGATGGGATGAACAACAGGCTTATGACCGTATGGTTGATCAGGGTAGACGGTAAGCAGTCCCAAATACGCCGACAGAATTTTTTTGGCGATGTCTTTTTGGAAACAAAAGATGTGCTTAAACTTCGTTTCAAGGCTGTAGTATTCTTCGGCGACATCCTCATTCATCTGTAGCTGTACGGGGATTTCCTCATATTCGGGCAATTCCTTTCCCATGTCATTGAGGGAGAGGAAGGCCGCCGAATCCATCAGGAATCTTGAATATACTAACGGGGACACGCCCGGCAACTGCCGTTCCCTAATTTTCTTTTTGGCTGTTCGGCGGTTGGCGTTATAATCGGGAGCCGCTATTTCATAAACGGATTCCGTGACGCCGTATTCATTATTGAAGTCTACGGACTTGTCGTAAGATTTCCCGTCTTTCACCATTAAATCGGGTGATATTCTGTACAGCAAATGAAATATGCCGGATGAGTACCCGTTGATGAGCGTCGCGGTCATACCTACCACCTTCCTCGCGGTTTGAAACAATTCGCCCATCGCGTCCCCCTGACCGGAGTTGTTGTTGTAATTGTGAAGCTCGTCAATGATGAGGCCGTCAATTTTACCTTTCATGTGGCGTTTGATATAAGTGGATAAGGGGAATTTCCTGTATGCCCCAGTATTGGGATAGTGCCCGTCAGGGTTGTCCACGATATTTTGTATTTCGTCTAACAGCGCGGGTTTCTTTGCAAGTGGTTCAAGATATTGATAAGCCATCTTACGGTGGACGAAACCTAAATCCGATACTTTGACCCATTCCGATTGTCGTTCCGGTGTCAGCGCCGACCAAAGCAAAGAACCGCAATGTTCGCATTTATGATTCAATTTATTCTCCCGTTTGAAGAAGAACTGGTCGGCGGGTATTCTGTACTTCGAGTCGCAGTCGATAAGTTCCATCATTACGGGCTTATAACATGATGGGCAAATGAAAGCATTGCGCCTCACGCTCCACGTAACTGCCGGGCGTTTCATATAGCCGTCTCTTGCCTTTTCCTTTGACATGATGGCGTAACAGGTCTTGTTATCCCGTTGATACGCTTCATAGGCTGTGTTTATTTCGCTGATACTCGTCACAATAACGGCGAAGGTGTCGGGTAATGATTCCTCAATTTCCCTAACCCATTTCTTCGTCATGTGGGAGGGACAGAGGACGATATTAAAATGCTTTGCTTGAGTATCGGCATTATTCCGCTGTTGGTACGCATGAAGCGCGGTAATCCCTATCTTTGTTTTACCTGAACCGCATTCGGAGATACAGAGTGTCGATTTCATATGTTTCAAGCATCGCTTGTGCGCTTCCGCTACGGCAAGCTGGGCGTCATAGAGGCTGTACCCCGCGTGCGCTTTGATATATTCGTTCACCGCCAATATTTCAGGGGACAATGATTCAGTGGCAGGATCGAATAACGGGTAAAACTGGTTTTTTATCCGTTCCGCTATCATTACCCCAAAGGTATTAAGGTATTGGGTAACCGTGCGGACGGCAGGAAATCGGGCTGTGCCTGAACCGGGGATAGCGATAACCTCGGACTTCAAACCGTCGTTGACCACGGATATTACATTCCCTTCGTCTTTCGACAGATTAAGCGCCCATGCGTCAAACTTCTCAAAAGAAGAAATCACCTGTAGCTGTTTCAGGATGCCGCGATTTTGCAATTCACCTAACACATACTCCTTAAACTCAGGTATCAACGGAACCGCAGTTTTCTTATCTAATTCCTCAAAGAGGCGGTCGCCGTCTCCCTGCTCGCAGAAAAGATAGCATTTACGGGGCTTGTTATCGGTATTTGTATCACCGCCGTCACTTGTCACGTCATCATTCTGTTCCAGACGTTGTTCCTCATCCAGAATCAGCAGCGTGGCTTCGGCATAGATACCGTCATGGGAAAATTCCTTCCGATATTGTTTAACGCGGCTGAAAACTTCCGTTTCTTTACCGTCAATCTCAATACTGACAGTGCCGCCGCCGTAAATGGCTTCGCTCATGCCCTTGACGCTTTCAGGGTAGCCGCCAAAACGTATGGCGGTTAAGTATGGCACGTTGCCTTCTTTTTCAATTACTACGGTGTCGCTGTATGTTTCCAGTCTGACTTCGGCTTTCACATCGTAGTAGTTCATTTTCATTAACCTTGTTTCCACGGCATACCTCCTTATGTTTAAATAAAGCCGCCTATACGGGCAACATTTGGGATAATGCTCCATACGGAGCGAAAACGCAAATTAATTTAAGCCGCCCTTTGCAGATCTCCTTTTGGAAAAATGCCTTTTTCTCTCAGGCTTGTATAACCTTTTTTCGAGATAATGATATGGTCAACAAGCGGTATACCTATTATCTCTCCGGCAAGGAAAATATCTTTTGTAAGCCGTATGTCTTCATCAGAAGGGATTACCTCTCCGGAAGGGTGGTTGTGGCAAATAATGATCGCCGTCGAGTTATCTTTTATCGCCTTACTAAATATTTCCCTCGGATGGACAATCGTTTTATTGGCTAATCCAATAGTGACGATGGATACCGAAATGACGTTACGGGAGCCGTTCAAGGTAAGCAGAATAAAATATTCCTGCTTTGCTCCGGCGTACCTTTTAACAACGCCGTACGCTTCAGAGGGGTTTCCTATTTTTACCTTGCGCTTTAATTTACGTTCTGAAATGATTTGATACGTCATGAGAATCACTCCTTGTAATGTGTTTTTTTAATCTGCTTCGGGCATAATTACATCCGTAATGAAAAATAAAGCCGCCCGTACAGGCGGCTTGTGTAACCGTAAATTTTATTATGGCATCCTATAATAACCCGGCATTAATAAGGTCTAATAATTCCTGGCTGACAGCCTGTATGCGGTTTAACGCATCTATAAAAGCCGGATCCTTTTCATTGGAAGCGCCCCATCGTTCATTTAGCAGTTCCATTAGAGGGCCGTTTACCCTCGCGTGTCGTTCTGCTTTTTTTAATTTTTCAAAATCAGCGATGGTCATATTTCTCTCCGGTTATTCGCGGTCATAAGTATCCCCCTTCATCTGTTATTACTTACCGCATAGCCTTTCGCTTTTGCGGATTACGCGCTCTTCGCCATGTTGAGAAACTGTTGTTCGTTTAAAACCGTAATGCCTAAAGCTTTGGCTTTACTGAGTTTGCTTCCCGCCTTCTCGCCGCAGATAAGGTAATCGGTATTATTAGATACCGAACTTCCAGCTTTGGCTCCCAAAGATTCAATCTTCGCGTTAATGGAATCGCGGGTGAAATTTTCGAGTTTCCCCGTGACCACGATTGTACGTCCGGCAAAGATACTTTCTTTGTTTTCCTTGCCCGCGTTTTTCTTATTAACTGTAAGCATAGTTTGTAACTCCTTCCATAGTTTTTGGTTCTCTTTTACTTTGAACCAATCGTGAATGTTGCGGTGTAGTACCGCGCCAAAATCTTGTAACATGGTGAAATTAAACCCGGTATATGCGGCGGTTTCAAAGGCTTTCAGGCTGCCGTTAAAATGGCGGCATAATTCCCGGCTTGCCGTTCTTCCGACCATAGGAATATCCATCGCCACAACATAACGTTCAAATGTAGTCAGGCGGCTTCTTTGTATTGATTCCCATAAACGACGCCACGACTTTTCACCAAAACCTTCCATGTTTACAATCTCTTGAGCGTGTTCGTCCAGCCGGTAGATGTCTGTGAAATCACGGAGCCAACCTCTATTGATGAATTTCTCAAGCGTAGCCTCTGACAATCCCTCGATGTCCATAGCCTTTTCAGCAACGAAATGAACAAACTTACGGAGGTTGCGTATAACGCAATTTGGATTGTCGCATCGGAGTACCTCGGTTTTATTGCTCTCTTGTATCCGTGTTGGCTGTTCGCAACAAGGGCACTGGTTGGGAATGACGTTTTTCTCTTTGAAGTGACCACGGTCAAGGTTTTCCTCAACATGAGGAATGATCATGTTTCTTTTGCTCACAAGGATTCTGCAGCCCGGCATGAGTTCCAATCCCTTGATAAAGGTTAGGTTGTGCAGGCTTGCTCTTGATACTTCGCAACCGTCTATTTCCACGGTGTCGAACAGGGCAACAGGGGATAATTCCCCTGAACGGGAGGGTGTCCATTCAATTTCTCTAAGAATGGTTTCATGCAAGTCATCCTCGAATTTGTAAGCTAAAGCATCCTTGTAGTGGTGTCCTGTCCGTCCGCAGGATAGGGAATAAGGTATATCGTTATATGAAACTACAATACCGTCAATGGGCAGTCCCTTATCACCGGCAATCGTCCGTAATTTTGAAATGCTGTTGATGATTTCCAGTTCAGCCGGTTTTCCCTTTATTAAAATGAATTCGCATGGAGAGAATCCCAATTGTTTAAGCATCGCCAGTTTCAAGCATTTACTTGCCTTTGTCTTAACATCCTCATCCAATCCTTCAATCACCGCAAATGGTGAAAACATCAAACCGCGACCGGTACAAGAAGCCGCGTCATAACAACGTATTGAACCTGCCGCCATGTTACGCGCATTTTTGTAGGGATTACCAATGTTGTCTCTCAAAGTTTCCCTCAATTTGTCAAATGTATTTTTTTGAATGTAAACTTCGCCTACGATAACCAACCTCGGTTTATAGGGGATTTGTTTCGGGATGCCTTCAATGACGCGGGCATTATGGGTGACAACCTCTCCCTCCTCGCCGTCCCCGCGTGTTGAAGCCTGAATAAGAGAGCCCCTCTCATACTCAAGCTTTACCGTCAAGCCGTCCAGTTTGTGCATAAGCAGTACATTATGAAAACCGATAAAGCGCATGAGATCAATTGTTTGTTTGGTTTTATCCAACGAAAGCAACGGTATAATGTGGACGGTTTTTTCCAAACCTTTAACTGTTTTGTATCCGACGGTCTGTGTGGGAGAATCGCTCATGATGATGCCGCTGTTTATTTCCAGCCGTTTCAATTCATCGAAGTGGCGGTCATATACGGCGTCTGAAACAGCGGGGGCGTTTAAGTTGTAATACTCATGCCTCCATTTGTTAAGCTTGGCAGTCAATTCTCTGATTTTGTCGATGGTGTTTTTTTGCATTCTTTTACCTCCGTTACTTGTTTTGGGCTATCGCCTTGATTTTTTGATTTGCGGTCATTGCCTTGAAAAGTATTGTCAGATTCGTATTTTTCCAGTCTGTTTTTATCCTTCCAGATGTATCTCTCCGTGATTTTTTTCAACATCTCCTCGACAACAGTAAAGATATTACGGCGGTGATTAGGCATCGCGTACCTCCTATAAATTGTGCGTGTCAGCAGATGCGAGTTCCGCTGATGACCCGGTTGCCGTACTCGTTCAGTGTGGCAATCGGAAATTTATTTAAAAAATCATCAAGACTTTCATAAGTTGATCTCCTGATTCTCACAAGCGGTATAATTTCCGCTAACGCCTTTTTATTGTTACGGATATGTGCGGTGTTAATTCCGCTTTTTTGAAAGTTCACAAGTAAACATTGCATATAAACCTCCATAAAGAATAAAGCCGCCTATACGGGCGGCTCTGTAAACAAGTATCGTATTATGCGACATAATATTTTCCTAAAAAGAAGGAACCAGATTTTCGACTTCTTCAAGGCATTCATCCGGATCAGTTTCTTCCGTTTGGCTTTCCGTTTCAGTACCGTCTTTCTTAAACTCCGGTCTGAACTCGATATGCTCAGCTACGATAACTACTTTTGATTGCGTTTTTCCTTCCTTGTCGTTCCAGCGATCTTGTTTAAGCCGTCCTACAACTCTGACACCCCGGCCTTTCCGTCCTTTGTTGCCAACGCTTTCCGCGAGTTTTGACCATGCTTCCACGTTGAAAAATGATACTTCCTTTTCCATGCCGGTTTCCTGTTTGTAGAAGCGGTTAGATGCAATTTGAAACGTGCCGACTGTTGTCCCTTTAGGGGTTGTCCGTATTTCAGCGTCCCTGACAAGGTTCCCCTCAATAAGAATAGAATTTAAGTTATTCATTCCTGTCTCCTTAAAATTAAAGATAAACCGCCCATACAGGCGGCTTGTATATAGGAATGATATATATTTGAAATTTTGATTGTTACGAGTTTTCATTCACCTAATAAATGAAACGCTTCTATTATATTTCCTTAACACAAAGAAATTATAAATATAATATCAAAAATGAACTTAATTAATTACGAAGTAATTAGCACTGTTTTAAATATTTATTAATTTTCCAATTAAATAGGGGTAGTAATAATAATTATTATAAATTTTTAATATACTTTTCTAATTCATCTTTTTTTAATAATCCAAGTATTAAGGCAGTATTATAAAATAAACATCCACCTGTAGGAAATAAGGTTATATCTAATGGATGTGTCGAGCATATTTCTTCTATTTCATTTGTTGTAGTTTTACATATTGGTATTTCATTAAGAAAGGGACAACAATCAATACTCTCATGCTTAATTATTTTATCTGAAATAATTGTAACTCCAAATAATATACATAAGAGATTTTGATATTCATTATCATCAAATAACATTGCGATAACATTATAAGGCTGAAATATTATTGGAGATAAATATATTTTTGCCATCTTTTGTACCCAGTTCATATTCATATCTTCTTGAAATATAGTTCCATGCTTTTTTTTGTATTGTAAACCTTTCTCTGCTAATTCAAGTATTTTATATATTGGTTTATAAATATCATTATCATCCATTATTTTATTTAGTGCTAATTTTATATTAGCAATTATTTTAAACATCAAATTTCCATCTTCTGAAATTTTGTTAATTTGCATTTTCCATAATTTATCAAAAAAATTTTCTTCATTATCATATTTATCATTTTTAATCAAATATTCTATGTCATTTATTAATTTTTCTATAAACATTCCTGTATTAATAACCATTAAAGCAAGTTCACAAAAATAATATGTAAATTTTATTTTATTAGTTATTTCCGGATAAGTATGTAAAAAATAATAAAATATTAGCCAATATTTACAATTCATTGGTTTATCAACTAAATAGTCCATTACTGAATCTTGATCTATGCCTATAAACCTAAAATAAGCCATCATAGCCATATTTTCTCTTAGCATAATTGTTGAAACATGATGAAAAAAATTATCTTGCGGGTTGTAAATAAAACCTTCTATACTTTGTTCTTTTATTATTGGATTATAGATGGTTTGTTTAATAAATTGAGGTTTTGTTAAAGTTATTGAAAACTTCTTTGGCTTTATTGACCAATATAAACGGTAATAAAATTTTTCAAATTCATCTTTGTATCTTTCAATAATCTCTCTTGATTGGTTTCCTCTTTGATATATATTTATACCAATCTCAATACTCATATTAAGTAACTTATCAATGTAAAATAATAAAGCTGATATACCATTTATTGTAGTAATAGACTGTAAATAATGAGTATACTCATGTATAAATTGGGCATGATTTTCTACTAAATTTGGATCACCATTTCCAAATTCTGAAAGATTAAAATTTATTTTTATGATAAAGTGTCGCAATGAAAAAAAAGGATTTCTTTTTTCAAATATTGATAATTCATCTTCCATTATATATATAATAGTTAAATAATTAATTATTGTCAATATTTGAGAAATCTCCATTTATACTGTACTTCGTTCTGCTAAAAAAACCTCATAATGTTTGAAAATAATTCTGTTCATTATCATGATAAAAATATTGACACCGAAATAGAGGAAATGACAAAAAAAATAACTGATCTTGAGAAAGATGGCGAACAATTAGACAGCTTGATAAGCGAGAGCGGATTATTTAAATAAAGAACACAAAATCTATATCAAGTTCATTTTTTTTATAGTAAAGAGTGAAATACAATTACTCTAACCCCCAAATTACGATACTGTTTGTACTCTTGGCAATTGCAATATATTTTCCATCCGGACTGATTACCAATGAGCTTATTCCACGACCAGAGCTGACATTTTTACGTCCTAGTTCCCAACCGTTAGACAAATTCCAGATAATGATATTATCTTGGCTACTTGATATTAATCTGTTTCCGTCAGGACTGAATAATAAATTAAAATTAGAAGAAGATTCATGTCCGGTTAATGTAAAGAGCTCACGGCCGTTTTGCGCGTCAATAATACGGATTCTGCTATTATCAAATGCGGCTATTCTGCTTCCATCCGGAGAATATGTTAATTTAATAGCCTTGCCTGAGATTGTCCGTATTGGTTTTCCATTGGTCGCATCAAATATTCTGATATTACTACCAGAGCTTGCTGTAACAACTTGCCGCGTGTCCGGACTGAATGAGGTATTGCCTCCTAAATCACATTCAATACTTTGAATTTCCTGTCCTGTTTCCACATTCCATTTTATAATTGTTTTATCCACGGACGCGGATACAAAGTATTTCCCATCGGGGCTAAAGGCAAGCGCGTTTATTTGTTTTGTATGCCCTGTACATTCCCGGTACGCGCCTGAAGCTATGTCCCAAAGCAGTATAATCCCCTTTCCTGAATGATTGTTCTCTGTAATAAGTTTTGTCCCATCAGGGCTAATGGCAATATATCTGGGAGTAACATTAGTAGAACTGGAAAACACGCGAATATTTCTTTCTACTTTACCAGTTTCTACGTTCCATATTCTTATATAAAACCTGTCACTTTTTAAGTCAAATCCTATGATTCCTTTACCGTCTTGAGTAAATATCAATGGGTATTTTGGCGCGATATTTATATTATCAATTTCCAGTTTTCTCAATTCAGAGAAGTTCTCATACTGTATGGCAGCCGCGCCTGATGGAATGGTATTTTTTGGCGGTGTATCTCTCGCAGTAGAAGACTGATCTCCAACAGGGACAGACGTTGTATTTGACTGTCTGGAAGCAGGTTGAGTGGAAGAAACAACAGCGGAAGTTGCTGAAGTATTACCTGCCGGGTATGAAGTTTGGGTAAAGGTTGATCCGCAATTTTCCTGCAATTCGACTAACCGGCGGCTTTTTATTATATCTCTGTTAAACTGTCCTTGTATTTCAGCAGATTGTACGCTAATTGCGCGTACTCTAAGCCGGTATGAATTACCAAGCGGCGTAATAGCTCCGGATACTATGGTCTGTGCTCCAAGTAATTTACCGATTTCCTGAGCCGATTCATCGCTTACTTCGCCGGAAAGCTGAAATTTCATTTCCTGTTGAATAAGAGTAAGGTTTTGACGATCAACAGCTTTAAATATCCCGTCGTTAACGGTATTTTCGATTAGTCCGTCGATAATATATTCTGAAACAGCGGGACAGTTCGATTGAAAATTAAGAAATACAATTTTAATTCCTTTAGCCAATCTGCCGTTTAGGTAATCCGATGTCGCACGAATCTCAATATCAAGCGGATCGGGGCTTTTATTTGCGGATGATTCAGGTTTGCTGACGCAAGCTGTAAATACTGCAAAAATCAGGATACAGACAAACTTAACGCCATACATCTGTTTTTTATACATTGTTTTACTCCTTCTACATTTTTCATATTAATGCCCTATTACGCCAGCAAGAATAGTTCCAATCAAAGCCCCAATTACTTGATTAATGAATTGTCAAATGTTCCTTATGCTTCTGGAGCTACTGCATAAGGATCCTCACCGTTCATAATCATACAGCCATTAAGAAATAAAATTTCCAGTATATCCGCATTTGGCATATAGGGTTTTATGTCTATTTCATAAGTGACAAGACCATCTTGTTTACTGCTTATTCTGAAAGATTTTTTTTCCTCATTATGGAAAGTACACTTTTCTCCCAACTCTTTCCATGATAAATCCCATTTTTTCTGATTTACGTTATCTCTGTATCTTACCCCCCATGAAGTAAACGCCAATCCATTTTCGCCGGAACCCTTTTGGGTGCCTTCAAACAAGACAATTATTTCTTCATCATCAAGCAGGTTCAAAGTACCGGAAAAATTTTCAATTTTTATTGATTTTCCAGTATTTAGAATGGCATTTGTTCCCAATGTACCTGATTTATTTTCTTCCTGTAAATAATCCAGAAATCCGTTTGCCTCTCTCTTTCGCAAATACTTATTTACGACAGTATTATCCAATACCTCTACTTTTCTTCCTGAAAATATTTGACAAGATTTGTCGATTATGGCTGCCAATATGTCGTAGTCTATATAGACAGTTAAATTTATCGGTTTATCAGCCGCAGAACTATCGCTTGATTTAGCCTGAAGCAAAAGTCCATCGGGTTTTATCATGAAAGTATCGTCTGTCCTGGTTTTAACAAGGGTATATTTTGCCGATATGTCACTCCATGATAAACGCCATGAATTTCCTGTAGATTTATATCTAATGCCCCAATCAGTAAACACCATTCCCGCTTTACCGGAACCAAGTATGCTTTCATCAAAAACCATCAGAATAGACTCGCCGTTAGAGATGACGTAAGCTTTAGTTGCATTGGTACATATTTTTTCAGGAATATTTTCCCAATAAACCCCATCACCAGTTAATTGCCCACCGTTGGTTTCAATTAAATTCCGCATAAAAGCCTTAAACTCGTTAATTTTTTCCGGTGAGATTCTTTTTTCGGTTTCCTGTTCAAGTAGATTTTGAGCCGCAGATTCGACATTTTCCGCTTTATCATAGACCGTGCCGCCATCATTCCCAATGTTTGCAGACGGTAAATCATATACAGGCATGTTCGGCGATGTAGGGACATTTGTTAATGATTTATGTTTGAGTGGATAACCGTGCTTGTCTTTAAATTTAAAAGTACATATCATTATAAGGTCTATAATAAACCAAATAAAGCTACCAATACCAAAAGTAACAACAGTAACAATAATATTTATAATTGCGGTTCCTTTTTTACCTACATAAAATCTATGCCCACCAAGCCACCCCAGAAAAATACAAAGTAATAGTGTCGTTGTCCAATCTTTAGGTTTATATCCCGAAGGATAACCTGTATTTACTGCCGGCTTGCCACAACTCGGACAAAATTTTACGCCTTCTTTAATTTTCTCGCCACAATTTGAACATAAAACCATTTTAATGCTTTCCACATTCATTAGCTTTTCAGTGTTGTCCAGTCCATCTCGACTATTCCCACCTATATCGACTAACGTATTTAACTCTTGAGATGGATTATTGGTGACATTGTTTTGATTAGGCTCTTTTTCTTCCATTTTAAGTTTTGATTTTACATTTTGCTCTTCAGTGTTGCCCTGTCCATCTCGGTCATTACCTCCTATAGCGAGTACCGTATTTAATTCCTGATGAGAATTTTCCATTGCCAAATTCTTTCGTTTCAACAAGGAATCATCACTTGCTATATTGCTGTCTTCAACTGAGCCTTTTTTCTCTTTGACTTTCTCCTGTATACGTTCTTTACTATATTTCATGCCACAACTATCGCATACAGCCACGCCGCCGCTTCCCACTACTAGTTTGCCTCCGCAAATATCACATGCTAATGATGCCATTTCCCTTCTCCTTTAGCAAATTTGTTTTTATCCGACTCTGATTTACACAGCAATAAATATTTTGCATTATGGTTAGACTAATCCCCAAAATGTTCTTCGCCACATGATTTACATTTTTTTGTAAAAAGACCACCAATCTCCCCTCCGCAATATTGGCATAAGCCTTCTTGTATCCAGCGTCTTCTTTCTTCCAGTTTAAGTCTTGATTTTACAACTTGCTCTTCAGGAACAGGCCCTATGTCCCGCCACGTCCTGATTTCGTATTCATCTTTTATTTTTTCTCCAACAGCGACTACCGTACCGTCTTTTTTTAAGCCTACTGCATGATAGTAACCAGCGGCAATTGCTAAAATTTCCTGCCAGTTTTCAATCTTCTTTTTACAATCTTCACTTTTACGATCAGAAACCCTGCCAATAACGACCACTGTGCAATTTATTTTCAAACCTAATGTAAAACCATACCCAGCCGTAATCGCAACAATATCACGCCATTTACTGGTGTCACATTCGCCATATTCATTTTTACCAACAGCGACTACCGTACCGTCTGACTTTAGGCCCACTGTATGTTCATACCCAGCCGAAATCATAACAATGTCCCGCCAATTTTCGGTATTGCATTCGCCATATTCATTTTTTCCAACAGCGACTACCGTACCGTTTGATTTCAAGCCAAATGTACGATAGTCTCTAGCGGTAATCGCCACAATGTCCCGCCAGCTTTCTGTATTTAACTCACCGAATTTATTACCCATGCCGCGTTCAATAAGATTAATATCACCACCAGAAATTACTGTACCGTCTGATTTTAAGCCTACTGCATGTTTATATCCAGCCGCAATCGCCACAATGTCCCGCCAGATTTTTGCTGATGAAAAACCGATCACTGTGCCATCCGATTTCAAACCCAGAGAAAATTCATCCCCAGCGGCAATTGCCACAATGTCCCGCTGGTTTCTTATGAAGACCTGATTATTTTCACCAACAGCGACCACCGTACCATCTGATTTTAACCCTAATGTAGCATTCCCATAAGCAGAAATACAATTTTGAAACCTTGCTTGTATCTTACGATTTCTAGCTAATGTTGAATTTCGTTCTGTATTTTTATTTGTAATACGCAATTTTATTTTTTCATCATATTCTTTCAATTTTGCTTTAAGTTCCTTGTTTGCAAACTTTAAGGCATTCTTAAATATAGAATAGTTTGAAAGAGGTTCCTTTCCTTCTCCAAGCATTTCTTCGTTTCGTACATTTACACAAGCACACAAGCAACCTATATAAGCAGATATATTTTCCGGGTTAATATCTAAAACTTTGTTGAAATAATTATAAGCATTATCCCATTGGGAATTTTCCAATTCCAACTGCCCTCGTTTCAATAAGGAATCAATACTTGCGATATTGCTGACTTCAACCGTGCCTTTTATCTCTTGGACTTTTTCCTGCATACGGTCTTTACTATGTTCCATCCCACAACTATCGCATACAGCAATGCCGCCAGTTCCCATTACAAGTTTGCCTCCGCAAATATCACATGTTAAAGCCACCATTTTTTTCTCCTTATTCTATATATAGATTAACAAGAACAAATTTACCTTCGTTTTGCGTTTTTGTTGTATTTTTCCGGCGATGATCCTTTCCTTGTAATGATAAATCCTTCGTTATCCACTGTTACGGAAGCTATATTTTTTGATGAACCAACCGATATTGATCCAATCTGCGTACCCCTGGGGTTGTATGTTTTAAATGTGCCATATATGTCTTTTGTCTGTACAACAAAGAAATCACTCCCCCAGCCAATTAGATCGCAATTAGGCATACTGAGTTGTGCTAGTTCTCTTTTATTCGTATCAAAAACAGAAAATTTAGTTCCTTTTTGTTCTACTTTGCCAATAGTAACTGCCGGTTCATTTTTTGTCGATTGTTTTTTTCCAGAATTTGAGACAGATTGTACTGGTGTCTCTGGTTCATAATAAGACTCCGGTTCCACATACTCATTCGTCATTTGGTATACAGGATTTTCAAGAGAAATATCAAACATATTTCCAGGATTATCAGTATACCACCATGTAATGGTGTTCGTATCTGGCGAATGTTTTACAGCAACGTTTGAATCCCAACTGTAATCTCCAGATGCAAATGTTGCCGTTCCCATCCATGTACAATCGGCATCTTCTGGCGCATTTACCAGCTTAACTCCCGATAACCCAATATCCGCTGCTGTCATCTGTAAGACATAATTGATATTGGCGGTTATTCTTTCTTCCACGAGTTTTAAATCGGGTTTACCATCTGTTTTGTTGTTCGCCTTAATACCTGCTTTGCAGCCTATAATGGAGCAAGCGATTAAAACGATGATAACGATTGTTGTAAGTTTTTTCATTTTCTACTCCTTTACTATTTGAAGCATAACTGCTTTTTTCTTCATTACAGGCGGTCAATACTGACATCTGATACCTGTATTAAAAAAACATGAAATTCTTGTATTTTTCATGATTTTTTCATAACTTTAATTGTCTCTTTATAGTATATAAATATTATGCCCAATACGGCAATTTTGTCAAGTTATTCTTTGTGGTTAAAGTGATATACAGGCTTACAGTGGCCGTATGATAAATATTAGAAAAATATTGGCTGAAAACCTTAAATTTTACCGGCATACTCTTGGCTGGTCTCAGGCAAAACTTGCCGAACGGATAAATACCGGCACACACTATATTGGGATGATCGAGATTGGAAAGAAATTCCCTTCCCCTAAGATGATTGAAAAGCTTGCCGATGCCTTGGGTATCGAGTCGCACCTGCTTTTTTCCAAAGCAGAAGATTCCTCGGAATCCATGAAATCATACCGTAAGACAATACTGACAGAAATTAACGGCATATTAGGTCGGTTTATCGCCGGTCAAATACAGGACATGGACAAGAAAACCGGGGAAGATTAATTAATCATCATAACAATTAATTGATAAATTTACTGATTATCTATGATCTGGAACATATACTTTGCGATGTAATCCGTAGTCAGTTTATTTCTTACACCAAAATTCTTCTACCGATGGTCGTACTTTCTGATACGCCGTTAAACGCTCTAACAGAATAGGGTTATCGTAATGGTCTGTCATTGCTATTGATCTATGCCCCACAAACTCGCGTAAGACTTGCTCGGAAAGAATTGTCCTCATCCGTGTATTATAGGTGTACCTTAAACAATGAACCGTTAAACGCCTTTTTTCATGGTCAATTCCCAATCTGTCTAAACCAAAATTAAAACGGTCAAGTATGTAATAATTGGCTATAGGTTTTTCCCGGTAATGAAACACAAGCCCAGGATATTGGGGGCTTTCAATATTGCGGTCTAGCCAGCGTTCCAACATTTTTAAAGTTATTTCAGGAATTATTACCGCTCTGCTCCTTGAGTCCTCAGCAGTCGCTTTTTTAAGCGTTCCAATTTCACCGTTATCATCGATCGCCCTGTCAATCAAAAGTCCGCTGTTTGGAATGCTCACCTGTTCCCTATGTAAAGCCCTAATTTCACCTGACCGCAATCCCGCTGAAACCGTTACGCAAAATAATGTCCCGAACATAAGGGCGATCTCATCACGTTCTTTCCTCATATCATCGGGGCGTTTCCAAATATTGATAAGCTCTTTTTCATCATAAGGGAATAAAGCGGTTAGTTCTTCGCCTGATAATACGTCCTGCCGCTTGCCTGACCGCTTAAAAGGTTCAAATTCCGGTATGATTTCTATAATGCCTTCTCTTTTAGCTTCACGCATAACCAATTTAAGAGTATAAATAATCGTATTCCGGCATGAATTGGATAGCCTCTGCTCAAGCAAGTAGTCTTCTACTTTCACCGGGCGGATTTTGTCCAATGGGAGCTTATCGAACTTGGGAAGCAGGTATTTGATTAAATGACGCCTATGCTGGATGATGGTTTGGGATTTTAGAACACGCCCTTTGGCTTTCCACCGTTCAAGGTGGGCTGCTCCTTCGATAAACATACCTTTGGCAAAATCACCTAACAAAGTGTTCTGTAAGGCGGTTTTTTGCTTAATTTCGGATAATTCTTGCTTTAACAGGGCTTCAAGAAAGGCTACAGCTTCCCGTTTATCAGCACAAGCGCGTCCACAGGTTTTGATGATTCGCTTGTTACCTTGTTGGAACCAGTAGTAATAGAAGTCCCCTCTTTTGCGGTTTCGTTTAAATAAATGGTATTTTCCGACTGTGACACTCATAATGACCTCCAAAAAAGTGTTGCCACTTTGTTGCCACTTCTGTTGACACAAGCTTTTTAAGGCTTTTTTCGCGTCAAAAGAAAGTTAAGGCTAAAATACCAATATGAGCTAAGTCTTTATCACATAAAGAAATAAGCCGCCCTTTCGGACGGTCTAAAAGCTCCCCCGCGCGGATTCGGACCACGGACCCAGTGGTTAACAGCCACTTGCTCTGCCAGCTGAGCTACAGGGGATATTTACCCCACTTTATTAAATTTTAAAAAAAATGTCAACATGCTAAATCATGAAAAAAGCATAAAAAACCCCGGAGAAAGGAGTAACTCCGGGGAAAAGGAAAATAGGAGGAACGTGAAACAAAACTAGTATGTTGACTATACAACCATGCAGGGGTTAAAAGGTTACATAAAAAGCGGGATTTATTGCGGGGGCGCCTTCATTTTGGCAATAAAATGTTCGTATGCGGCTATGGTGGCGGACATTATTATGTCCGCAAGAGTGCCACGTCCGCCCTGGTCGGCGCCTTCCATTATATACAGGTTTTTTAGAATTGCTTCCAAATCTTCCGCTTTGCATTCGGGGTCAGAACTAAGACGGCGCGTTAGGCCTGTCGTTTCCTGCTCAAATATTTCTTTGTATTTGACTTTTTGCCAATCATCACTAAGAGCCATTTTTGTCTCCGGATGGGGAGTGAAGTTTTTTTCCGGGGAAATATTTGTTTAGCGTTTCCTTAAGACCGTTTGGCTGTAATGTAAATGTAAGGGCTATGGGCAAAATTAACATCTGATCTGTCAGGTTATCCTGATAAAAGCTGGGCAGTATCTTAATTAACATGGATATAAAAACGCCCAATACTGACAGGAGCCAGATTATTCTTAATAATTCGCCGTAAATTTGCAGCTTCTTTTGATTCTTTGTTATCGCATAACATATTCCAAACGGAACAACGACAAGAAGGAGCGGGGTGTAAAAGATCATGTTCATATTATGATAGGTGTAGTCGTGATTTGTAAAAAGACTCATAAAATACAGAAGAAGGCCGACAGAGCCGAAAAAAAGGCCGCTTAAACTCATGCTAATTCCGGCTAATACCTTGCCAATCTTTTTATTTTTTGCCTGTAAAAAGAAAAAGAAACAAAAAATAGTGGATAATATAAGACTGAAGGCAAGTTCCCTTGGCCATTGCTTTCGCGGTTTTTCAAGAACTGCGGGACGGTCTTTTGATCTATTTAAAATTTCTACAGACGATACTAGTTTTCGCCTGTCGCCATTAATGTCGGTGTACCAGAAATTTTCTATTCTTTTGCCGACTTCCGCCGGGAGAAACATATCTTCCCAAATAGTAACTTGCGTATCAATACTCTGTCCCATTAAATAATTTAAAAACCAGTCTATTACGGGCGAAAACCATGTGTGGCGGCGCACATGATTCCGTAAAGTAAAACCGCCGTTTGCATTTTCAAATTCTTTTTTAAACTGCCCATCTGTCGCAAGATTAATAATATCTCTTATCCTTGTTGAACAGTTATCCCTGAAATGATGATAATAATAATCACGATTTTCAGGAAGAACATTTTTCATGGCAAAATCTCTGACTTTTACTTTAGTCTCGGGCGGAAGGTCCAGCGTATAAACCGTTATATCGCGGTTACTTCTTTTATATAAATTAAAATTTCTTTCAGACTGAGATGCTCCGCAACTGTACAACAACCTGCCAAAAGCAAAGTTATAGAAAAAATTATCGTTATCAAATGAAAATATTCCGTAATCAAAAAAATAACTGGTATCGTTGGAAGAATCCTCAACAATAAGGGCGATATGCCCCCACCAAAAATACAGTTGATCTCCCGGTCCCATTACGGCAATTTTAAGCGTAAGGTTGTCGCCATCCACGGAAGAAGCTGAGCCGACGGCGATGACAAACAGTAAAAATAAAAAAGCAATCTTTTTAACCATATTGTAAGTGTGCATTATCATTTAAAGTTTTTCAATATGTTATCGTTTTGTCCGGCGTAAATTCATCGCGAGATTTACCTGCGCGATGCTTATTTCAAGACGGGACGCTATTTCTTCCGCAGGAAGCCCTTCGTTGGCAAGCAAATCAATAGCGCTGCGGAGCTGTTTTTTTGAAGGGGGCTTTTGAGCGGCAGGCGCGCCTTGAGTCGATTTATTTTCAGATTTAACGGGCGTTTCAATTAAATCAATGGGTTTTTGACGCTCAAGCGGCAATTGACGCGATTTCAACGGATGTTCTGTCTGTAACTGCGGCAGGGGCGACTGTTCCGCGGGATTTATCAATGCGGCGCGGACGCCGCGTCCAAGGTTTGTATATAGAGTGTCGCCTGAAGGTTTTATTTGAATTACATCTTTATATTCAACAATCCGTTTTTCGGCTTCCTCCTGCAATTTTTTAAGTTTTGAAATACTGTTTTCTACTAGCTGTAAATTCCTGTCTGTCACTGAATCAATGTCAGCTTTTAATCTTTCAACTTCCGCCCTGTATTCCTCAAGTCCCGAGGCGGATGTGCGTTTTTTAATATACCATTTTAAATAAAAAAACATTATGAAAAAAACAGCTAAATAAATAATTGATACAATAAAAAAAATATTCATTATTCACCTTATATTAAAGGCTTATGTCAATTTTCTTTCCCAAATATGGGTCATGTAAAACAGAAAATTGCTTTTCTTCCGTATTCTCATCTTCATCACTTTCATCGTTCCTGCCGCCCTTGCTGCCCAAGTTATGCTTCTGTCTATGTTCCGCATCGCGATCCTTTACTTTTTCCGTTCCTTCTCCGGTATTCTGAGCTTCGTTCACCTGTTTTATATTCTCTTCCGTTTTTCGTTGAAGCTGTACGCCCACAATCGCCTGATGAATAGCCTGCCCCTCTCTCTGCGCGGCCTGGGTTTTCCCTACCTTATCAACCTGTGAAAAAATAGCTTGCAGATCAATCGGTGTTATAGCCATCTAATCCCTTCTTTGCAAGATCATCAGGTTCTTCATATTTGGTCGCCCTGATAAGCCCATTTTCAAGAATAAATGTAACCGCGCGATACTCAGTTCTTACGTCTTCTTTAACGTCGCGAATCCATATTTTTACGCCCGGCCATACTTTTGTAGACGCGGATACCCGTCCTCGAACTTCTATTTGATTCATGAATTCCTGGACTTTTTGAATACTGTCATTTGTGTCTTTCAATTCATCTGTTAATATTTGCCGCCGTTCCATTAATTCCTGCATATAAGCTTCTTTATCTTCAGGCAGGGTTTTGCGCTGTTTTTTTGTATTGATTAATGTTTGCAAATCCAGTCTGATTGTTTCCAATTCTGTTTCAGACGACGATTTCATCTCAATAAGGCGTTCCAATTCCAGTTTGCTGTGCGGGTCAAAACCAACTTCGCAGATTGTTTCAGTCCCGCTTGTTGAATTGCCAAGAACCTTGGCGTTTATTTCCTCTCCCGCGCGCAGGCGGCCTCCCATAATATTTGCGCGTTTACCCATGCAAACAATGCTCTTTATCGCGTCAACATTTGAATTGATAATTCCGTCGGTAACAACAACCATATTCCCGGCTTCTACATTTGCGTTCTCGATAAAGCGCGACCAAATTGAACGCCCCGCGCGGATTTTTTTCTCTCCGCTCTTTCCGTTGATGCCCTGATAAATAATTATATCGCCTTCCGCGTCAAGTTCCGCTTTTGCCACAGTTCCCTTTACTTCAATATTACCGGCGGCTTTTACCGAGAAGCCGTCTTCAACATTGCCGCTTATAACAACTGTTCCAAGGAAAATAATATTTCCTGTTTTCAGGTTAACGTCGCCTTCAACCGTTAAAATCGGCTCAACATTAATTTTTCCGTTCGCGATTATTACCTGTCCGTTTATATCGGAAAGAATTGTGTCGCCGTCATCGTTTACATGCACATTTGTTCCGATAGGCATCGGTATATCGCTTCCGGCTCTTGCGGGAAGAAGTTTTCCCGTAACTGTTTTCCCGTCAATGCCGTCTTCGGGAGGTATCTTTTTTGCAAGAGGCTGATTTTGAACGACATTCTGAATTATATTTAGTTCTTTAAAGTTTACCCTGCCGTTAGTGCCTTCCTTTAATTTTATTCTGGTTTGATCCGTCTCAAAGAAATAATGAATATACGCGTCTTTTCCGTTAACAGGTTTAATGCCTTCCGCTATTTCAATCTTTTCCCTGTAAGAAGGCTTGTCTACAAATTCTTCAATAAATTCCTCTTTAACCCCATGGTATACCCTGTGCTGTACAAGCAGGCTTTTAAGTGATTCAAGCGTTAAATCCGCACCGCCTTCACCTGGAGGAATAACGGTAACAAAAACGTGCATTTCCGGGTCATCAACTTCAATGTTAGCCATACTGTCATTCGCTGGATTATGTTTATATTCAGCCACCTTTACATACATTCCGGAAGCTTCATTTACAAGCGCTTCAACAATATCATTATCAAATTCCAATATATTTTTGGTGTGAAGCGACTGTATCGCGGGAGCTAAATATACTCTTTTGCCGTTTCCGACAGGCGAGGTAACTTTTAAAAAGACTCCTTCAGGCCAGCATTGCACAAAAACGTCTCCGTCTTTATCCTGAATAACCTGAATTTTTTCGTCGTCTTCGCCAATAATATCCTCTTGCGCGTGTTTTGTTTTTTTAACCTGAGTGCGTTCATAGGCGCGTATTACCCAGTCTTTTTTTCCCGCGCCCATAAAACCGGACGAACCTCTTTCAAGGATTTCATATTCAAGGCGGCGGATAGAAGTATCAAGCAAAGCGGCGGCTTCATTTACAGCGGCTTCCAGCGTGGGGCCTGACGCGTCTACAGATCGAATCGCCCTGTCATGCTCCAGATGCTCTTTTACAATTTCCTGCAGCTGGATAAAATCAATCATACGATACCTTTTCTGATATTCGTTAACTTTGATCTTAAATGAAGAACGGCTTTTGTATGAAGTTGCGAAACTCTGGACTCCGTTACCTGCAATACGCGTCCAATATCTTTTAAAGTTAAATCTTCGTAATAATAAAGAACCAGAATTTTCTTTTCTTTATCGGGAAGTTCATTTATCGCTTCGACAATAACGCGTCGAATTTCTTCGTTAACCACCATTACGTCGGGATTTAAGCTGGAAGGAGATTCAATGCTGTCGCCGATGGACACTTTGTCGTTATCATCGCCTGAGTACCATAAATCGTTCAAAGAAATTATGGAGGTGCCGGATATTTTTTGAATCACTTTCATGTATTCCTGCTCATCCATGCCAAGAGCGCCGGCTATTTCCTGATCGGAAGCCGTTCTGCCCAACTGCGCTTCCAAAGAAGAAATAGTCGTTTCTATTTCGCGGGTTTTTTGCCTGACGGAACGCGGAACAAAATCAATTAAACGCAGTTCGTCAAAAATAGCGCCTCTTATGCGCGTAACGGCATAAGTTTTAAATTTTACGTTTTTTTCAGGATCAAATTTATCAATTGCGTCAATAAGGCCAAACACGCCGTAACCTACAAGATCGTCAAATTCCACATTGTTAGGCATTCCAACGGCAACTTTTCCAGCCACATACTTTACAAGCGGGGCGTATTGTTTTATAAAGGCTTCCCGTATCGCAGGATCCCGATTTTTTCGGTACTGCTGCCAGAGTTCCTCTTCTGTTCTTTCTTCCGGCATTCCCAAACCATTCCCCTTTAACTTTTACTTAATACCGTTCTGATGCCTTGCGCCATACTTTGCGGGTCAAAATCACCCTGCAACGGTTGAGCCTTATTGCCCTTATACTGGCTGCGATCTGGCTCATCCTCAGCGGGACGCATTGCCGGAGCCGCCGAAGGAGCTGAAGGCGCTGAAGAAATGGGGGTGCCGCTATAATTGGACGAAAACGCCATTGCCATCATATCCAAATCAGGCAATCCCCCCAATCCTGAATCATCCCCAAAACTTGGGGTAAACTGCGGCTGAAAAGCCGCCGACTTACTAGCCTCAGGTTTTTCAAAATCAGACGTTTCAGAAAAGCCGGCTGATCCTCCTGCCGCGCTTTCAAAAAACGAATCATCCTGAGAATCTCCAAGGTTATTATAACCTGCTTCTTTCTTTCGGTCTATACCCTCGTCCGGCCCTGAGAAGTCAAAATTTGAGTATTCAGGCTGACTTCCGCCTGAATTGAAGTTTTGTACGGGGCGGGGCTTAAAAGCGCCGGAAACAAGGTCTTCCACATTGCCTAATTCTTCAGAATTCCCTTGTTGATTGAATAATTCAGGCACGGCATATTCACCCATACTATCCAAGGTTATACTTACATGTTCACCGGACTCATCAAGCACGGAAACGGCTTCTTCACTTGCCGTTAAAATCTCCGGAAAGAAACTGTCTAAAATAAAACGCAAACCAAAACCAATTCCAAAAAAAACAACGGAAAAAATCAAAGCTCTTAGAATAATATGAATTATTCCTACTCCGGCAATTACGCCAAGAATGATTGAAATACACAAAGCGCAAATTGCTAAAATTAAACCCCATTTAAAATTATTCACAGCCCGCTCCTTTTACCGCTAAACAACATTTTCATGCTGCGAAGACTTGAAAAGCCTTTTAAACATTGCGCCAAAACCGCCGGTTTCTCCCGGTTTATTCCTGTCCATGCGCTCCACGATATGCTGAACGCATATGCTTGCCTTGCACTTTGGATCTACTACCATAAAAGGTTTTTGCCTTAGAACGGCATGGGAGACTGACACATCGTCATAAATAAATCCCAGATAATCAAGTTTTAAATTTAAAAACTGGCCTGCGATATTAATCATCCTGTCGGCGACGCTTTTTGCCTGAGCGGCGCCTTTTGCGCGGTTAACGACAAGTTTTAAACCCATATTAACTGAATCATATTCAGTAGCGATAATTTTAATTATTCCGTAAGCGTCCGTAATCGCGGTCGGCTCTGGAGTAGTGATGATAACGGCGTCATCAGCGGCGGCGATAAAATCCAAAACATTACTTGAAACGCCCGCGCTTGTGTCTATGATGATTATATCCGCGTTTGACAGCGAATCAAGTTCGGAGATAAAATCTTTTCTGTCTTCTTCGCCCATGTTGGCAATTTGAGAAAAGCCGGAAGCGCCTGCGACGATGGAAATGCCGTATTCAGTTTCCACAAGAATTTCGCGTATTGTTTTTTGCTTTTTAATAACATGGTACAGATTGTACTTGGGGATCATATTGAGCATTACATTAACGTTGGCAAGCCCAAGGTCGGCGTCCATTACAACTACTTTTCTTCCCAACCTTGCGAACGCAAGGGCCATATTAACGGAAAGGTTGGTCTTTCCCACGCCGCCCTTGCCTGAAGTGACGGTAATAACGCGTGCCTTATCCGCCGGCTTTACATTCGACTTTGAAGACGACGCTCTTGACGAGCCTGTACCGTCTTTTTTCCGTTTCATAATTTCCCGCAATTTCTCAGCTTGATCTTCCATAATAACCTCTACATTGCGCGGCCGTCCCGCCGCGTTTTAAAATAAAAAATGAAACTTCGTTTCATAATTATCTCCACTTAAATTGATCCGCTTCTCCCGAAGGGAAACGTTTTTCTATTTTATCACGGTTTATTTTAAAACCGTCAAGATTAATAAGAAAGCGCACAACAGACGCCCTTCTTATATCTTCGGGAACATCCTGCCCGTTAGTAATAAAAGAAATACATTTTCTTTTTTCCGCCAGAGCTGAAATTATATTTCCAAAACTTTCAGTCTCATCCATTTTTGTAAGTATAATTGATTTATAATTAAACGGTTCAAACTGCCGCATTATAATTTCTATATCGCTTGTTTTGGTCGCCGCGCTTATAACCAGATGATACTCCGCGTGTTTAGGGCATCCGTCAAGTATCTCTTTCATTTCTCCGATTTTTGACGAATCTTTCGGACTATTGCCGATAGTGTCAATTAAAATTAAATCAATGTCATCGCTGTAAAGCGCAATTTCCTTTTTTATATCCTGCTTGTTTAAAACGCATGAAACCGGTATCTGCATAATGCCTCCGATTTGTTCAAGCTGCTCTTTGGCGCAAATACGGAAGGTGTCAATAGTTATAAGTCTTACGTCAACAGCGGGAATTTCATCGGTCCCTATACCGTAGATTGCCGCCAGTTTTGATATCGTAGTTGTTTTTCCTACTCCGGTAGGGCCAACAAGAACCATAATTCTTGGTTTGCGCATAACGGCTTCTTCTTTAAAAATACTGATGCTCTCGCCTATCCATTCAAGAACGCGCTCCTGCACGATGTCAAAATTTTCCAGTTGTTCAAGAGACAGCTCTTTTCGCAGCCTTTCCAACATTCCGTTAATGTATTTTTCAGAAAAATCATTGGCTTTTAATAGTTCAGTCACGCTGACAAAAGAGGGATGTTCTTCTCTTTTGCCAGAACTTTCCACTTTTTCTTTTATTTCTTTTATTCCGTCCCTTAGCAAATCCAAAATCTGCTGGGAAGTTTCCCTGCCGTTAGCTGATATTTCGCCTATGTTTTTTCTGGCAGTTTCAATAACCTTCTGTTTCGCCTCTTCAAGATTCTTTTCGGAAAACAAATCGCCCGCAGCATGCTGACCGGAATGTTGTAAAAGCGGAAGCTTCGGATTATAATCAAAAGACGGGTTATTTTGTCTTTGCGGCGGAAAATAAAATTCAACCTGAACGCCGGGTTTTGTGAACAAGCCTAAAAACCCGCCGCGCCTTATATCTTTACGGCTTTGAATATGGAAAGGCCGTTTGTATCTTTCATAAATCTTTTGTTTGCATTCCAGCAGGCTTTCGCCTTGTTCAATAAACGTTTCCATTTTATTGCTCCGCTATATTATCATCTAATCTTATCGTCCCTACAGCTTCAGGAATAATTCCTGTAACAATTTCGGGGACGGAAATAACCGCTAAATCAGGCAATTCACGATCCGTGGAATTTTTGACAAGGAAACGCGCCGCTTCAGAACATAGAATAACAGGCATCCAACCCTTTTCTTTAACCGCCTTAACGGCTTTTGCAACTGCCGCAATCCACGCTTTTTGAGTCGGAGGATCAAGGGCGCAGACCATTCCGGAGGCGGTTTCATACTTGGCGTCGATAATTCTTTGTTCAAGAGCGGGGTCAACTGTAAGAACGCGCAGTCTTTTGTCTTCATCGGCGTATTGGCTGCATATTTGATTTGCGAGGGCTTGCCGCGCTTTTTCAGTAAGGAACCAGATATTTTTTGAATACGGTGCGTAATTGGCAATAGCTTCGAGAATTGACACCATATTGCGGATAGACACCCTTTCCCTCAATAAACTGTGAAGTATTTTCTGGATTTCTGTTACGCGCAATCCTTTGCCTTCCCTCTCTCTAAGAACTTCGTCAACAACGGCGGGGTAATCCTTCTTTAGGGTATCCAGAATCACCTGCGTATCCTGCAAGCCTAGAATATCAGCCGCGTGACGGCGAATAATTTCTGTTAAATGGGTGGCGATTATCGAAGGCGGATCAACTACAGTGTAACCGGCGCGTTCGGCTTCGTCCCTCCTTGACTGTTCAACCCAAATTGCAGGAATCCCAAAAGCGGGATCTACTGTTTTTTCGCCATCTATTTCCGTCATAACCATTCCAGGGGGCTTGATGCACAGGTAGTATCCAAGACGGATTTTTCCGCGTCCTGAATCCACCCCTTTAATTTTAAAACAATATTCGGTGGGAGCAAGCATGGTATTGTCAATTATGCGTACTTTGGGAATAACAAGCCCAAGGTCATAGGCGGCCTGGCTTCTTACGCCCATAACCCTTTCCAGAAGTTCCGCGCCTTTTTCCTTTTCAACTAACGGAACAAGCCCGTAGCCAAGTTCCAGAGAAAGAGCGTCCAACGGAACAACGGGTGGAAATTCCGCCGGTTTTTCGCCTTGTTCGCGGGCTTTTCCCGTTCTAGGAGTAACAACAACCGCCTTTTTCTGATCGCGGCCCCTGGTGTACGCATGGAACGCGATTAACGCCGCCATCGGGAAAAGCAAATACCACGGGAAACCGGGCAAGAAACCGAGAACCGCGACCACCGCGGCGCATACCCAGTAAAGTGACGAATTGCGTTTCAGGATTTGCTCGACAATCTGATCGGCAAGAACGCCCGTCGCGGCGGCTCTAGTAACAATAATTGCCATGGCGGTGGAAACAAGAAGCGCCGGAAGTTGTGTGACAAGTCCGTCTCCGATGGCAAGGGCGACGTAAACACTAAACCCGCTTTGCTGCCCTGCCAGCGTGGAATTAACAATGAACCCGCCAAGCATTTCTATAATAATAATAAATACTCCAACCTTTACGTTACCCGAAATAAATTTACTCGCTCCGTCCATAGACCCGTAAAAATCAGACTCCATCTGGATTTGGGCTTTTTTGTTTTTAGCCTCTTCTTCGGTAATCGCCCCTGAACTGAATTCGGTGTCTACCGCCATCATTTTTACCGGCATGCTGTCCAAAGTAAAACGCGCCGCAACTTCCGATACGCGGGTCGCCCCCTTTGTAATAACAATTACCTGCACCAAGATAATGATGATAAAGATGATGGTACCGACGATAATGCCTTGAATGCCGCTCGATGATCCGACTACAAAGCTGGAAAACGCTTTAATCATCTTTCCGTTAAAATTAGAACCTTGCGTAAGAATAAGGCGCGCGGACGATACGTTTAAAGCAAGGCTGAATACCGTAGAAACAAGCAAAAATGTTGGAAAAAGAGTCAATTCAGTAGGCCTTTGCGTACTAAGCACGCTAAGCAGAATCATCAGGGAAAATACTAAATTAATGGCCATAAGCGCGTCAAGAATAACGGAATGCATTGGAAGAATAATCGCAAGTACAATGGTAATCACAGCTACGGCGGGAAAGTTATTTTTTAAGAAATCCAACACATTACTGCCGGCGCCGGCTTGTTCTAACGGATTATCTGCCATTTATACCTCTAAAAAAAATAAATCTTTTCATGCGCTTTTCCTTTCGCGCCGTTTTTCATCAAGGCGCAATACCTTGATATATATTTCAGCCACTATTTGTAGGTACTTCCTTGGGACTACATCACCCACATCAGTCTCACGGTACAATGCCCATGCAAGCGGTTTATTTTCTACAAGCGGGATATCATGCATTTTTGCAATTTCCCTGATTCTTGCCGCAATTTCATCATCACCCTTCGCTACAACAATAGGTCCGTCATGCATATAACGCTCATCGTACTGTAAAGCCACAGCCAAGTGAGTCGGGTTTGTAATTACAACATTCGCTTTCGGAACTGTTTCGGTAAGACTCTGCCGCAACATCTCACGGAAGCGCGAGCGTATCCTTTGCTGTATCTGCGGATCAGAATCGTACATTTTTCTTTCTTCTTTTTGCTCATAACGGGTCATCTTGTGCCGTTCGCGGAAGCGCCACCGCTGGAAAAAATAATCCACAACAGAAAGTACAAACATTAAAAAAGCGACAACAAGGATCATTCGTATTGCGATTGACGCTACCAGGGTAAGGCCTTTATAAACGTCCGCTTTTTGCAAATTAAGCAATTTATTAATATCAGCTTTTATGAATAAATAAGCTACAATGCCGATAATTACTATTTTAATAAGAGACATTCCAAGCCTGACTAAGCCGTCAATGGAAAAAATACGTTTAAAATACTGTCCGAATCTGGGCAGCACTCTGGAAAAATCCGGCGTTATGGGTTTTGTTGTAAACAGAAAGCCTCCGGTCTGCACCAAATTGGAAAATATTGCCGAGATAAACGCGACTATGATAATCGGCAGAACAAGCCGCGCAAAGAAGATAAAAAAGTTTCCCGCTATAATGGCGTCTTTTGTCGGATCCAATTCTACAGCGCGCAGGAAGAAGAACCGCACCATTTCAACGCAGGTTCTCAGCATATAGGGAGCTATAAAAAGCAGCAGCAGCGCGGGCAGTAATAAGCCGATAGCGCCAACCAAATCCTGGCTTTTCGCAAGCTGCCCTTCTTCTCTTAACCGTTTTAATTTATATTCAGACGGCTGCTCTGTTTTTCCGGGAGCGTCTTCGTCGTCGCTGTCGGCAAACCACTGGAGATCGATGATAGGTCGTGGGTAGTTGTTAGTAGTTAGTAGATAGTTGTTAGTGGTTAGTGGAAAATTCAATGCGTTTTCCAATCCATTAATCACTGCTCCAAGTTCTCTCATAGTCCGCCTCCTGCAGTAATTTGCCGGCCGATTTGCGTGTAGAGAGTTTGGATGTTTCTAAAACCTGAATCTATTACGCGGGTAAACGCTTCTATCATAAACGGAAGCGACGCTAAAATTAACAGGAAGGCGACGGTGATTGAAATGGGAAATCCTTCGGAAAGAATATTTACTTGGGGCGCGGCTTTTGATATAAGCCCTGTAGTCAGCGATGTTAAAAATAAAGTGCCGAGGATTGGAAGCGAAATAACAAACGCGTCCATGAACAGCCGCACAAGCCCGGACGCGAACATACCGACAACATGTTCTCTTCCGTCAATCATGGCAATAACATTGAGCGATTGCACAGAACGCCAAAAACCGTTAAAAAGCAAATGAAAGCCGTTAACAGGTCCATAGTTTGACGATTGACTTACAAATGTTACAAAGACCAGCATTGACACAAGGCTGAAATACTGTCCCATAAGCGGATTTTCAACCTGAGCGACAGGGTCAAAAGTTTCTGACGCCCCGAATCCCATTTGCAGGGAGAAGAACTGTCCCGCCGTAGAAAAAGCGGCAAAAATTACAGTCAGATAAAAACCCATAATAATGCCGATAATCCCCTCGCCGATAAGAAGCAAAAAGAAGCGAAGGCTGAATGTCTCATAACGCAAGTCGGTTAAAGTGCCGCCGGGCAATGTAACAATGCCGTTAGGTGAATTAGCAGCCAGATAAACTTCAGCGGTGGGAAGAACGGCAAAGGCGGTAAGCCCGGCAAGAGCGAATTTTGCGGTTTGCGGAACGGCATCGGACGAAAGAACGGGGGTGGTTTGAATCATGGCAAACGCCCTTACCGCTATTAACAGAAAAACAGGTCCAAAGGTGAGAATATTCTGTATAACCGCGTTTTCTATCACTTATTACCTCGCCATCTCCGGAATTCGCATAAACAATCTTACCGTATATTCTCCAAGATGCGTGAACATCCACCCGCCCAATAACGCGAGCGCTCCAAGAATAACAAACAACTTTGGCACAAACGTAAGCGTCTGTTCCTGAATAGATGTCGCCGCCTGAAGTATTGCGACAATCAAACCAATCGTCAATGCGGATAATAAAATAGGAGCCGCAAGAAACAAAGTTTCCGTTATTCCTTCCCGTAAAGCAGATACTACATCGCCTATAGTCATTTATTACTCCTTAATAAAATGAACGGACCAGTTGTTCCGTCAACAATCCCCACCCGTCTACAAGAATAAACAGGACTAACTTAAACGGCATGGAGATCATAACAGGGGGAAGCATGATCATACCCATGGACATAAGCGCGCTTGCTACAACAAAATCAATTACAATAAACGGAATAAAAAGCAGTATTCCTATTTTAAACGCGACTGTAAGCTCATTTAAAATAAACGCCGGAATTAAAACATAAGTAGGAACATCAGCTAACGTACCGGGCTTGTCAAGGCCGCGCATTGACATAAAAAGCGCGATATTCTTCTCGCCAGTGGTAAGTTCCCTGTTATTATTTTTTTTTGCCATCTGTTTGTACATAAAATCCCTTAAAGGAGCTTCCGCCGCCCTGTACGCTTCCGCTACTGTAAAACCAGGTTTACCCGCCGCAAGCGGCTGTATGGAGTTGGTATAAATCGCGCTGAATGTAGGCCACATGATAAGTACGGTAAGAAAAAGCGATATGCCTAAAATTACCTGATTTGGCGGAACCTGCTGCAATGACAGAGCGCGTTTTATAAAATCCAAAACAATGGAAACGCGCAGGAAACTTGTCATTAATATAATGATGCTCGGCGCAAGAGAAAGAACGGTTAAAAGAAGCAGTAACTGCAGTGAAAACGCGACTTCCTGCCCGCTCTGGGGATTCCGTACAGTAAAATCAATAAAAGGAATCAAAGGAGGATCGGGAGTCGGCGTTAAATTTGTCGTTCCCTGCGCCGCTCTGTCGGGAAACTGTTGCGCGTTTGCCGCGGCTGGAAAGAGAACAGAAAAAACCGCGAATAAAAAAAACGCTAATAATTTATTACCAGTCTTTATTAACCGCATCACAACCCCTTGAGCCTTTCGCGGCGTTTGCGAATTTCATCAATGCCTGAAGAACGGGTTTGAGACTGAGTTCCAAGACGGCGGAGAATTGACAGGAAATCGGGAAAACGGCCGGGAGTTTCAGCGCTTTTTTTGGAATCCTCAAGAAGCATTGAGTCTATTATTTCTTTATCTTCAATTTCGCTGATTAGATTCACTCCGCCCTCGCTTGCCCCCAAAAGCCACGCCCTGGAGCCGACGGAGGCAATATGCACATAACGGTTAAAACCCAGATGGGAACTTGCTAAAATTTTCAGGAAGGGGTCGTTTACGGCAGTTTGCTTTGAAGATCTCTTAATAAAAAAAACAATACCGTAAATTGCCGCGGCGGCAAGAGCAAGGACAAGTATCATTCTAATTACAACCCAGACTGAAGCGCCTGAATTTTGCGCGGGAAGAGCGGGTTCGCTTCCAAAGATAATATTTCGCTCGGCGGCCCGGTACGGATCATCAACGTCAGCAGGAGATTCCTGATCGGATTCCTGAACAGAGTCCTGTACAACTTCCTGAGAAAAAACCGGTATTTGAACGAGAAGCCCCACTGCCAACAGCAGGGCAAATTGCAGACGCTTAAGTTTTTTCAGTTCTTACCCCCCCAGATCAAACTGATTCTGACTAATTTTACACTTTTTTTAATTTTTTAGCAAGAGAAAACAGGAAAAAATATCGAAAATATTGAAAAAAACAGGAAAAACCATGCATTTATCAGCTTTTTCGGGAGGTTTACAACTTTTATTTTAGAAGGTTACAAGTACGCGCAAAGGTTCCAAATATGAAACGAATGATTTTAATGAACGCGAATATTTCACGTTCATAGAAAGGGTAAAACGCTGGGAAATACAAAACGGAAAACTGGAACTTTTTTCATCAAAAGAAGACGGCTCTTAAATAATTTTAGCGTATTACTAAAAAATAATATGTTTTAAAACATATTACAAATAGTTTTTTTATTTTTTGCTTATATTTATTTACGGAGGAATTATGAAAAACAGTATGAATGAAACAGCTTTTCCGTCTTTGGTTTTAGGGTTATTTTCCTGCGCAAACAGCATTGTATCCGGAAACTGCCAGCAGGACTGTCCTGCCGACAAGGATGACTTAATTGAATTTCAAGAAAAAAACTGGCATCTTGATGAAGTAAGAATAGGAAAAACTATTATCAGTATAAACAGGGATAATAAGCCAGACTCGACTTATACTATCATGTTTAATACGGAACGTTTCGCCGGCGTAGGAGCGCCCAATCATTTTTTTGGTTCATACACTGCCAGTAAAGATCATATTATTTTATTTAGGAAGATTGGCAGCACTCGCATGCTTCCTATATTTGAAATGTATGACATTAAGGAACACGAATATTTCTCATACATAGAAAGAGCAACCACTTGGAAATTAAATAATGGAAAACTGGAATTGTATTCTTCAAAACAAGACGGGGAGCAGGTGATTTTAGTTTATTCTTAAAATTAGTTGTAAAATTTTTATACCACGAACCACACGAACAAGGAGCGAACGAAGAGGGATTAGCGTTAACTACCTTGATTAGCCTAAAAGAAAAAAATTTAAAGGTTTTTGTTTTAAGACTAGCTTTGAACTTCACGATAAGATAACGGACAAAAACCACCTAAACCACACTTTCGTCTTAAATTAATCTATGTATCTCGCGCCCATCTCTCTTAGTTCGTGTTGGTTCGTGTGGTTCGTGGTAAAAAATTTCTTACAGTACACAGCCATATTTCCATATGCTGTCGGATTTTACAATGACAGCGATAAGGGTTTCTCCACTAAATACAGCCGCCGCGTTAGTGAACAGAAGCGGTTTTTTTTCCAGTATTGTGGCAAGAGGTTTGCCGTGAAAAATATTTTCGGCTTCAGAGGGGGTAACTTCAAACCACGGCAATCCAAGTGCGGCAATTACGGTTTTGTCTATGGGGCGCGGGTTGTTCACTGTTTCGCAAGCGTCTTCAAGTTTAAATCCAGCAATTTGAATTCGCGTCAGCGAACAAAGGTGCGCCCTGCTTCCCGCCGCAAGAGCGATGTCTCTTGCTAGGGAGCGTATGTAAGTGCCGCTTGAACAGTGGACATAAATGTCCGCAAAGGGAGGCTGCCATGACTCCAGTTCAAGTTTGTAAATTGTTACCGCTCTTTCTTTCATTTGCGGCGTTTCTCCGCTCCTTGCCAGTTTACTGGCGCGCTGTCCATTTACGTGAATAGCGGAAAAAACAGGCGGTTTTTGCATTATTTCGCCTTTAAACAATGAAATAGCCTGTTCAATTTTTTCACGCGAAGGAACCCCAGCCTCGGCAATTATACTGCCTTCCGGGTCGAGGGTATCGGTTTCAGCGCCGAAGCGAATGCGGCCTTTGTACTGTTTATCGCAGTGTGAAAACCAGGGACTCAAGTGCAGCGCCCTGCCTGTAAGAACTATTAAAAGCCCCTGCGCGAATTTATCAAGGGTCCCGGTGTGGCCTACTTTTCCGCTGCCCAGGGCGCGTTTAATTTCACCTAATGCCTCAAAAGAAGTGACGCCCGGTTTTTTATTAAGCAGTATCAGTCCCGCTTGTACCGCTTGCATCGCATGCGCCTCATGCGCCGCTTGCGTTTTTTGGTTCAACAAGTTCCTCTATTTTTTTTATTATTTCAAAACTTTCGCTAATGCTTTTATCGGAATGGAAACGCAGATGCGGAATTATTCTGATATGCATCGCAGATCCAAGCTGGGACTGAATAAATCCCGCCGCGCTTTGAAGTCCTTCAACTTCTTTTTCGGTTATCTTTCCACGTATATCGGAGACATAAACATCCGCGTAGGAAAGGTCTTTTGACACGTCTACTTTTGTTATGGAAATAAAATTATTTACACGGGAGTCTTTTATTTTGCCTTCAAGGATTAGCGAGCCTATCTTTTCCTGTATCGTTTGCCCCAGGCGCTCGGTTCTGAAAGTCGGCATATTTAAGAACTCAATTTTCGGGCGATTTCTATAATTTCAATAACTTCAAGCGTATCGCCGACTCGAATATCGTCAAAACTTTCCAACCCAAGTCCGCATTCATAGCCCGCAGCAACTTCGCGAGCGTCATCTTTAAAGCGTTTAAGCGACGCGATTTTTCCGGTGTGAATAACTACCTGATCCCGCAGAACATTGACTGTACAACTTCGCTTTATAATGCCCGTTTGCACATAACAACCGGCAATAGTGCCTACTTTCGGCACTTTGAACGTATTGCGGATTTCCACGGTTCCTATTACTTCTTCCTTTGTATCCGGTTTTAACATCCCTTCCATAGCCAGTCTTATTTCATCAACCGCCCTGTAAATAACATTGTATTTTCTGATGTCTACTTTTTCCTGATCGGCTAAAATTTTCGCCTTGGGCAGCGGACGGACGTTAAAGCTGATAATTATCGCTTTGGACGCTATCGCAAGGTCTACGTCGCCTTCGTTAACGGGACCGGGAAGCGCCTGTATTACATGCAGGCGTATTTCTTTGGTGCTTAATTTTTCCAAACTTGATTTTAACGCTTCCGCCGACCCTTGAACGTCCGCTTTAATGATAACTTTTAATTCCTGAATTGTGCCGTCGCTTATCATGTCATGCAGATTGTCCATTGTAACTTTTCGCAGTATCTTTGCGTCTTCAAAACGGCGCAGTTCCTGCCGCTTTGACGAAAATTCGCGCGCCACTTTTTCATCGGCTACTACCTGCAATGGGTCTCCGGCATTGGGTATTCCCTCAAAGCCAAGGACTTCAACGGGCATGGAAGGAGTCGCCTTGTTGATTTTTTCTCCCTTATCGTTAAAAATCGCGCGCACTTTGCCCGGCCAAATGCCGGCGACATAGGCGTCTCCGATTGCGAGGGTTCCCCTCTCGATCATTACAGTCGCTACAATGCCTCTTCCGTGATCAACTTTTGATTCAAGAATTTTTCCTTCCGCGCTGCATTTAAAGTTTGCCCTTAAATCCAAAAGTTCGGCTTCCAGCAGAATCGCTTCTATTAATTTATCAATGCCGGTTTTTTGCAGGGCGGAGAGTTCGACAAACATGGTCTGCCCTCCCCAGCCCTCAGGCATAAGCCCAAGATCGGAAAGCTGGCTTTTTACCCTGTCCGGATTTGCTTCAGGTTTGTCAACTTTATTTACCGCGACAATAATCGGAACTTTTGCGTCTTTGGCGTGATTGATAGCTTCGATTGTCTGCGGCATAACGCCGTCGTCAGCGGCGACAACCAACACTACAATGTCGGTTATTTGAGCGCCTCTTGCCCTCATGCGCGTAAAAGCTTCATGGCCGGGAGTGTCCAAGAAAGTAAGGCTGCCGTGGGGAGTTTCTACCATGTACGCGCCGATATGCTGGGTAATGCCGCCGAATTCGCCCGACACAACGTCTGATTTCCTGATAGCGTCCAATAATTTTGTTTTGCCGTGATCGACATGTCCCATAACGGTAACGACAGGAGGGCGCGGAAGAAGGAGAGCGTTATCATCGGAAACTGTTTCTATTACCGTCTCGTCGTAGAGGCTGACTATTTTAACGTCCGCCCCGAATTCCGCCGCAAGAATAGTGGCGGTATCCGCGTCAATTTGCTGGTTTATGGTAACCATCTGCCCCATGCTCATAAGTTTTGCGATTAAGTCGGACGCTTTTAAATTCATTTTTCGCGCTAACTCTGAAACCGATATAACCTCCATTATGTCAATGGACTTTGGCACAGGGTTTGCGATGTGGGTGATTTTTTTCTTTGTCTGAAGGAGTTTTTCCTCCATTTCAAGTTCTTTTTCTTTTCTGTTATAAACGGGTTTCTTTGTGATAAATTTCCGTTTTGCCGGCCCTTTTCCTTCCGGTAACGGAGTTGCCGGAGCCGCTCCCGCTCCCGCTCCGCTGCTGCGGTTGCCTGAGGGCGGGCGGTTAAATCCGCCAAATTGCTGCCTGTTTCCACCGCCTGCGCCCCCCGGCTTGGGTTGCTGGAAGCCCGGTCTTTTTACCTGTCCCCCTCCGCTCTGACGCTGTCCAAAACCGGTTCTGTTAGGCTGTCCTGATTCGTTGCTTTTATTTCCGCGCGGTTGTCCCGGCCTTCCCGTTCGCTGCGGCGAAGCGTTGTTCCCTACCAATTTGCCGCCTACTTTACCGGCCGCGGCTGCGGGACGCTGGGCAATTTGAAAAGAGGTAACCTTTGCAGAATCCGTACTTTCCTGCGGCGGGCTTTTTTCTATATTAGTTTCTGTTTTTGGAGATTGAGTTGATTTTGCGACTGGACTGACAACAACTTTGGTAGAAGTTTTCTTAGGCGTTGAGGCCGCCGGTTTTTTCACTAAAATCTTTACCTTTGGACGTTCAACTTGCTCCGCAGTCTTCTTTTCTGTGGGAGTCTCCTCCGCTTGTGAATGTTTAATTAACTGCGCTTTAGGTTTTTTATTTTTGTCAGTTTCTTCCGCCATAAATCCTCTTTTTACTCCTCCTCTTCGTATTCAAAACTAAGACCGATGCCGCAACTTGGGCAGGTTGTCATGTCAACAGTTATTTTTGCCCCGCACTCCGGACATTCATATTCTTCCGCTTCAACGTTTTCTTCGTCTGTTTCTTCCTGTTTTACTTCTTCTTCCTCATATTCATTTTCTTCTTCCACAATTTCAACATAATCATCAATAACCTTTCTAAGAGCGTTAAGTTCGGACAGAGACAAGCCTTTTGCTTCCAGTTCTTCCTGGCTCAAGGCGATGAAATCTTCGATTAAATCAATTCCGTTGTCAAGGAGAATCTGGGCGGCGCGGCCGTCAACATTCGGCAGTTCGCTGATTCTTGTAATTTCCTTTTCGTAAGATTCTGTATCGCCGAACAAATCTGCAACCGCGCGGCGCGACTCGGCGGCAATATCCATTTCCGCAAACTGAGATTCGGTTTTTACGTCAATGTTCCAGTCAACAAGCCTGTTCGCAAGGCGGACATTAAGCCCCTGTTTGCCGATTGCAAGCGACAGCATGGAGTCATTTACAACGGCAAGCGCCTGATGTTTGCCCTCGTCCAGTATTATCACGTCGCGCACTTCAGCCGGAGAGAGGGCGTTTTTTATAAAGCGCCTGGGGTCGGGATCGTATTTAAGAATATCGATCTTTTCGCCTTCAAGTTCTTTTATTACCGCCTGAATGCGCACCCCTTTAAGCCCGACGCACGCGCCGACGGGATCAACGTCTTCGCGGTTTGAGTAAACGGCAAGTTTTGTGCGAAAACCAGGCTCGCGGACGATCTTGTGTATCACCACGGTCTTATCGTAAATTTCAGGAACTTCAAGTTCAAAAATAGCCTGTACAAATTCGGTATGCGTTCTTGAAAGCACAATTTGAAGCCCGTTCTGATCTTTTTTTACTTCCGCGATAAGGGCTTTTATCCTGTCATTCACATGGTATATTTCTCTGGGAGACTGGAATTTTTTGGGTAAGATGCCTTCCATTTTTCCGATGTCCACATAAATAGTGCCGTTGCGCTCCCGCTGGTAATAACCGATTATTATTTCTTTTTCTTTATCCTTAAACTCGGAATATAGGCTGTCCTTTTGAATATCCCTGATTGACTGATGGGCTTTTTGCCTTGCGCTTTGAACTGTAATGCGGTCAAATTGTTTTGGATCTATCTCCACCAGTATTTCATCGCCGACTTCGGCGTCCGGATTTAATTCTCTTGCTTCTTCCAGATCAATTTCCGTAACAGGATCATAAACGCCGTCCTGCTCCACAATTTTTTTCTGGGCGAAAATAGAGACTTCCAGATTATTTTCATCAAAACGTACAACGGCGTTTTCCGCGTTGCCAAAACGATGTTTATATGCGGCAATTAGCGTATCTTCAATGGTGCGCAGTATCAGTTCTTCAGGAATACCGCGATCCTGATTTAACTGACGAATTGCCTGCGACATATCAGTTCCCAATTTATACCTCCTGTGAAGGATCAAGCCTTGCTTTGGCTATAATGTCAAAATCTATTCTGACGTTCCCTTCTTTTGTCTTTATGATAATTCCTTTTTCATCGGCGGATTCCAAAATTCCCGCCGTCCAATCTGAAATATCCGCGCGGTAACACCGCACTCCCCTTCCCATATAATTGGCAAATTCAGCGCCGTCTTTAATCAGCCTGTCAATCCCCGGAGACGACACTTCCAGGTAGATATCCTGCCCTTCAAACGCCAATTCCAGCCGCGGCATGACGGCGCGATGGGCTTTTGAACAGTCATCGGTGCCAATGCTTTTCCCGTTGTAAATCACTGCCCTGATCTGCACGCTCTCTCTGTGCCGGGAAATTGTAAGCTCAATAAGGCGCAAACCAAGCCCGGTTAAAACAGCTTCAAGCGATTCTTTTAAGCCGGCTTCCCGGTTTTCCATGCCTTTGCCGGTATATTGCATATCCTTCCCTTGCAGCCATAAAAAAAGGCTTCTGTAACCAAGGTTACTGAGCCTTTTTTAAATGAAAACTAAACTAATATAAAACTATCTTTTTTTTAGAAAAATGTCAATATAGGTAAAAACATATAGATTAGGAAAAATGTATTTCTTTGGCGGCATCTGCGGCTTCGTCAAATTCACTGTGTAAAAGATGTTCGGCTATTTCGCTAAGACGGTCTTTTATTTCCTTTGAGTGGCTTTTTTTCTTAAGCTGCGATAATGCCTCTTTTGCGGTTTTTTTATCAAAAGAAGCGCATGCTCTCTGAATTGTATCCAGTTTTTCCTGTAAAAACGCCAAATCCACGCTCTCATTTGAGTCTTCTTCATCCAGATTGAGTTTTTCAATAACTTTATTTAATTCTTCAATAAATGCCGGAATAGAAGACAGAATCAGGTCAATGTTTTTATCCCGCCCTGTCTGTTCCAGTTTTGACGCTTCGTTGGAAAGTTCGCTTTCTCCCACATTTGCAAGGGCGCTTTTCATCGCGTGAACATTAATTATAAACGCCGGAACATCTTCCATCCTGCGGCATTTATTTTCATAAATTGTATTTAAAGCATTTACCGCTTTTTTCGCGTCGCGTAAAAAATATTCAGCTAATTGTGAATCAACCGCAATAGTGTGGTTCCCGCCCGCATACAGGTTGTTTTTTTGCTTGTTGGCTTCATCAAGCACTTCCTGGGGCTGTTTGTCGCGAATTAATTTGTTAAGCACGTTGTTTAACTGGCGGATATCTATCGGTTTTGAAATAAAATCATCAAAGCCGTTATTCAAAAAGACTTCCGCCTGTCCTGCGAGCGCGTTAGCGGTTAATGCGACAATAGGTTCCTTGTATCCAAAACCGCGGATTATTTTTACAGCTTCGATGCCGTCCATTCTGGGCATCATGTGATCCATAAATATTATGTCATAAGACGCGCCATCCCTGATTTTATCTACGGCTTCAAATCCGCTTAACGCGGTATCTACAGTTATTCCATAAGGCGTTATAAGGCCGCGCGCGACATAAATGTTTGTCTCCACATCATCTACAACAAGGACGCGTCCATACGGCATATACTCTTTTGTTATTTGAGTTTTCTTGGTCGTATTTACAAGATTCAGCTTCATCAGATTTTCAGCCATCTCTTTGCCGATAACGTCGTCATTTATCTTTCCCTGCGGCAGGCGTACGGTAAACGTGGATCCAAGACCCGGAGTGCTTTCAATATCTATGCTGCCTTGCATTAGCTGAATTAAATTCATTGTGATATTCATGCCAAGGCCGGTGCCTTCAGTTTTACGGTTGGCTTCCATGTTAAAGCGGCTGAATTTATCTCCAAGTTTTTTTACCTGTTCCGAAGTCATCCCCTGTCCGGTATCATTGACACGGAAGACTATGATAACGCTTGAACTGTCTTCATGCGGTTCGGCGGACAGCTCAAATTCTATCATTCCCTCATTCGTGTATTTAAAAGCGTTTGAAAGAAGGTTGTTTAAAATTTGTTTTATTCTAAGTTCATCCCCTTCCAGAACCTGCGGCATATTTTCACTGACAATTAATTTAAATTCTATCGGTTTGGTTTCACAGCGTAAAATATTTAGTTTTACAGTATCATGTATTAAACTTGCAATATCATATTGCGAGACAAAAAGCTCAAGTTTTCCGGCTTCAATTTTTGAAAGATCGAGAATGTCATTTATTATGCCAAGCAATAAGTCTCCTGAATTGTAAATCCTTTCCAGCGCTTCCTGCGTGGCAAGCGGAAGCGCTTTATCTTGAAGTTGAATTTCAGTAATGCCAAGAATTGCGTTCATAGGCGTGCGGATTTCATGGCTCATCTTCGCAAGAAAATCGCTCTTTGCCTTACTGCTCTCTTCCGCAATTTCCGCCCTGTGCATTTCCGAGATCATTCTCTTTATTTCCCTTAGATCCCTTATAAAGCCCGCGACGGCATACTCGCCCCTGAACTTAACGCGAACCAGGGAAACTTCAGTAGGTATTTGCTCTCCGTCAAGTTTTTGATGCATCCACTCAAAACGGCGATGGCCTTCTTCAAATGCCTCGTCAAAATAAGCAATCAGTTGTTCTTTTGACATCTCTCCTGACGGCTGATATTCAGGGAATAGGTCGTACATTTTATCTAAGAATTCCTGCTTAACCTGCAGTCCGAATAATCTGACAATTTCCTGGTTACACTCAATTATAGTTAAATTCTTGTCTACCATAAAACTGCTAAGAGGCGTAGCGTCAAACAAAATCTGCGTACATTCGTCAGCTTCGCGCATCTTTGACATTATAGATTTAATTTCACGTAAATCGCGCGTATATCCGCAGATCATGGTTTCTTTTCTGTATTGTACTCTGACAAGAGTTACTTCGCACGGAATTAATTCGCCGCGAAGCGTCTTGTGCATCCATTCAAGACGGCAATATCTTTCAGAAAATGTTTTTTTAATATATTCCATCGCCTTATCGTATGACAATCTGCCGTCCGGCTGATATTCCGGAGACAATTTAAAAAAATTATCCAGATATTCTTTTTTACTTGATACTCCGAATAATTTTATGGCTTCTTTGTTGCAATCAATTAGTTTTAAATTATTATCCCAGAAATTAGCGCAAAGCGGAGTCGCGTCAAGCATTATTTTTGTGCGTTCCTCCGCCCTGGTCTTAGCAAAAAACATGCTTAATAAAATAGCGCTTAATAATCCGGCAAAAATAACGCCTAACGTTATTAAAATAGTGCCTATATGCCTTAAGCTTTTATAGTAATATTCAGTATATTCAATTATTGCCAAATACCAGCCGTTTTTGAGCTGCCTGACAAAAAGGACGGATTCGCCTCCGTTATAATCAACAGCTTTTCTTTCTGAAATTACTTTTTTTTCCTCCAGTTCTTTTTTTATGGCGGGTCCGTCGTTCATTTGGTATAAATTCTTGCCTATATAAGCGTGATGAGGATGGGCAAGCACATATAAATCGCCGTCTAAAAGAATTCCATAGCTGTTTTTGGTAACATGAGCTCTGATAACATAATCAGAAATTTCTTTTGTTATATCCGACGGATTTGAGTCATCTTCGCCGATTCTGTCCTCAATAAAAATCTGCATGTTATCCATTACATAATTAACGTCGTTAACCAAATGTTTACGCTCAATATCGCTCATAAAATTGTAGCTAAAGAAAACCATAAGGGCAAACGCGCCGACAACAACCAGAAACTGCACATGTGTTATAAAAACAAGAATTCTTTTTATTAACGAACGCATTAACAGTCCGCCTTCGCCAGTTTTATACGTTCTTTAACTTCATAGAACACTTCAGTTATTTTCGGGTCAAAATGAGTGCCTGCATTTTTCATAATAATATCTACCGCTTCTTCATCCGAAAACGCTTTTTTATACGGACGTTCCGAAACAAGCGCGTCATATACGTCAACAATCGCCATTATCCGCCCCTGCAGGGGAATTTCATTTTCCTTTAGACCGCGCGGGTAACCTTTACCGTCCCATCTTTCATGGTGAGTTCCCGCGAATAATCTTGCATTGTTCAAAAATTCTCCCTCTCCCGTGCGCGAAATAATTTCATCAATAATGCGCTCGCCTTCGCTGGCATGGCCTTTCATTACGTCAAATTCATTGTCAGTAAGTTTGCCGGGCTTGTTAATGATAGTATCCGTAATGGTAATTTTTCCAAGATCATGCATACGCGCCGACGATACCATTTTATCAATATCCCAGCTTTGCATTTCATCGGCATATAATCCGCGCTCTTTCATTTCCTGTATTAAAATCTTGATATAAACGGACGTGCGTTCAATATGGCCTCCTGTTCCCTTATCACGGGTTTCAACCATATCGGCAAGAACCGAGACAATGCTGTTCCTAATTTCACGCAGTCTTGACGTTCTTTCACGGATAATTCCGTCTATATCAAGATGGGTTTTCATTCGGTTTAAAAGCACAGGCCCTGAAAAAGGCTTTGTTATAAAATCAACGGCGCCCAACTCAAAACCAAGCGCCTCAACTTGAGCGTCATTTCTTCCGGTCAGAAACATAACCGGAATTTCCGACCATTTATTTTCGGATTTTAAGCGTTTTAGCGCCTCCATCCCGTCCATTTCAGGCATTTCTATATCAAGAAGGATCAAATCAGGAATAATTTTTTCGAGAAATGCAAACATTTTTGAAGCTGACGGCATTGTCATTACACGGTAATGATCTTCCAAAACCGATTCCGCCATAGATAAATTAGTATCACTGTCATCGACAATAAATATTGTTTTCATTTGATAATCCGGATCTCCTTTTTATTAATTCTCAATGATCCCGATGGAATATTCTCTATAAATATAAATTTATCGTAATTCATTAAAAACATCAACTAAAATCGCAATTATAATCAAATAAACGGCGGAATATTTAAAATTTTACTATATTATTACCCGCGTGAAGATATTGGCAATTTGTTAAAAAGTATGCTAAAAATGATATATGCCTATTAAGATACCAAAAGAACTGCCGGCATACGAAGCCCTTTCCCGTGAGCATATTTTTTTAATGACTAATACCCGCGCGGAATCTCAGGATATCAGGCCGTTGAGGGTCGGAATAATAAACTTAATGCCGACTACAATTGATACGGAGATTCAGCTTTTAAGACTGTTAGGCAACAGCCCGCTGCAGGTTGACATAACTTTTCTTAACATGGGCAGCCATGCGTCAAAAAACGCCCCTCCCGGCCATTTGGAAAAATTTTACATAAGCGCCGAAGAAATTGTCTGCATGAAGATACGCTTTGACGGGCTAATAATAACGGGCGCTCCTGTGGAAACTCTGCCTTTTGAGGAAGTTGATTACTGGGATGAACTTGTAAAGATAATTGAATATTCGCAGAAAAATGTTTTTTCCTGTCTGCATATCTGCTGGGGCGCGCAAGCCGGCCTTTACTGTAATTACGGCATTCCAAAACATCCGCTTGAAAAAAAATGCTTCGGTGTTTTCCCCCATACCGTAAACGACCAGCACAATTTGCTATTCCGCGGCTTCGACGATGAATTTCTGGCTCCCCAGTCAAGGCACACCGCAAGCGACCGTGAAAAAATAGCGGCTGAACCGAGGCTGACAATTCAATCCGAGACTCCCCAAACAGGCGTTTTCATTGTAACCGCCCGCGGAGGCAGGGAAATATATGTTACCGGCCACCTGGAGTACGATCCGCTCACCCTTGACCGCGAATATAAACGCGACGTTTCAAAAGGGCTGCCGATTGAGATACCAAAAAATTACTACCCCGATGATGATCCGTCAAGGGCGCCTATTGTCCGCTGGCGGGCACACGCGAATCTCTTTTTTGATAATTGGCTTAATTATGTGTATCAGGAGACGCCTTATAATTTGGATGAATTGACGTAGGATTCGCAAGAAGATTCACACAAAGAACACGAAGGAAGAGAAGAGCACTAAGAGGGGGAAAGAGGGGGTGTTGTCCTAAAGCTGTGCGTGGGTTTTACGTTGGAAATAATAACAAAAGCAAGAACAAACATAGGGTAGTCCTTAGGATATTTTTTAAGATAATGATCCCCTGATTCATCGACAAAAACAAGATAATTACTGCTTTTCACTGACATATCTTAAAAATTGTAGTTTCTATTAGGATATAAGTCAAATCCCTTTTCTTCTTGAAAAATTGAAGAATTTTTACCACGAACCACACGAACAACGACAAGATATGTGCAAAAAGTTCGTGATTTTCGTGTGGTACGTGGTAAAATTTTTTCTTTTTTTCCGCTACCGCTCAATGCCCTTCCCGCGAACCTCCGGTTCGACGCTCACTCCGTTCGCTACGGCTTGGGCATTTCGCTTAGCTAAAAAGCCACAGGCTTTTTGGCAACTTGCTTGAGCCTGTTAAACTAGGGGCGGACGAGACGGAAACCGATGCCGTAGTCATTGTTTTCCGGGGAGTTGTAGTCCCGACAGGACGAACGAGTGTACCCCGCCGAATAGTTCCAACTCCCACCGCGTAGCACACGGTAATACCCAGAGTCCGCTCCCACAGGATTTGTCTGCGCCCCACTTGAATAACTCCCATACCAGTCCCAGCACCATTCCCATACGTTCCCATGCATGTCATGTAATCCCCAAGCATTTGCGGACTTCTTCCCCACCTCATGCGTCTTATCTCCACTGTTACTATTATACCACCCTGTATTATCGCTAATTGTATCTCCAGTGTTATAAGCGGTTGTTGTCCCCGCGCGGCAAGCATATTCCCACTGTGCCTCGGTCGGCAAACGATAACCGTTGGAACCGGCAACTATTTCTACCGCGTCCCATGCGATATTGTAGTCCCAATTTGGTATGATTCCCCAATCATTAGGATTTGTACTTCCCGATATGCGATACGCAGGACTTAATCCTGCCATTATGCTCAACTTGTTACAGAATACAAGTGTGTCATACCAACTTACGCATTCCACAGGACGTTTACTTTGAACTTCCCCGGTAGCGGGTGAACTTGTAAAATAACTCGGATTATTCCCCATTACCGCCTGGTACTGCTCCTGCGTTACAGTGTACTTACCTATGTAAAAATCGCTCAATATCACTGTGTGTACCGGCCTTGCATTGTCCCAACCTTCATCATCGCCCATCTCGAAGCTTCCACCGGGAACAAAAACCATGTTTTTTTCTGCCATTTCTGTATAAGAAATCCATTTCGCATAAAGATTAACATCACTGGTAACGATAATCGGAAACGTTACAGGAATGGTTTTAGCAGAATCCATGTACCAGTTGTCGAAAATGTAGTCTGACTTGGTCATGGCGGACGGCTGAT
>Ga0268262_10000186_pt1 | contig 80839 bp, 72 predicted proteins | sample TergutNc150P3_FD_190354 | JGI IMG/M metagenome (GOLD analysis project Ga0268262, IMG submission 190354) | Nasutitermes corniger P3 segment gut microbial community from laboratory colony in Florida, USA - Nc150 P3 (SPAdes) (version 2) | ecosystem: Host-associated > Arthropoda: Insects >...
ACTCGGCGTAACGGTAAACATAACCGTCGCTTCGATAGATCAACTGACTGTAGATGAATTTTACCGAAGCATACCCGTCCCCACAACCCTCGCCCTCGTCGGCATGGAGCCGCTCAAAGGCGCGGCGATTTTTGAAATAGACCCTTCAATCACATTCGCCATTATCGACATAATTTGCGGAAGAAAAGCGGGCACGACAAAACCCTGCCGTGAATTAACCGATGATGAGAAAAAACTCATTAAAGACATATATGATCTTTTGTTGGAAGATATAAAACAAGCATTGTCAGAAGTAATTGTATTGCGGCTAACTTTGGAAAAGATAGAGCCTGCTCCCAAATTGATTAAACTCGCCCCGCCCTCAGAAATGACGGCTTTGATTACATTGGAAGTAAAGATTGCGGACGTACAAGGAATGATGAATTACTGTATCCCCTTTCCGGTGATTGAACCGATTTTGGAAAAGGTATCGGCGTTATGAGCGATAAATTCTGTGGGAGTCATACAAGGAATCTCGGAGGTTTTATAATCTGCTTTGTTTCTGGTGATGATAAACTCAACCTTGCTTTCTTTTGCGGCGATAAACTGAACAGCGTCCTCAAAATCCTTCCAGCGGAGAGCCATTGCTTCGGTTATAGTAGTTTCGACAACAGGGGCAACAGTAAAAAGAGTAGTGAGTTTTTCCATGATTTCATAAACTTCAGCAGAATTTATTTTGGCTTTTCGGAGCAGATAGAAAATATTGGTCAAGGAAACGGCAGCCAATACACCGCTAATTTGCTTACTGTCGGCAAGTTGGAAAATAACAAAAGAATCATTGTAAAAAGGGGCTTGCTTCAGAAGCACATCCAAAACGACATTAGTATCAACAAGCACCTTCATATTGAATATTTAGCCAACCTTTCTTCTCGTATTTCATCAAGAGTAATGTTGCCTAGATTAGCCGCTACCCCCAAAAGGCTGTCGGCGATAGGCGTTTCTACCCCCACCAGTGATTTAAGGGACTGCGCCGGTTTCCCATCATTTTTTACAAAAGGTAATATTTTTAGTTCCACCCATGCAGTTGACCCTTCCGGAACTTCGGGCGGAACGTCAATGGTCAGCTTGTGGCTGGCTGGTATTTTTACAGTTTGTGTAATACTCATAAGGAAAATATAGCATGAAAAATCCAAAAAAACTACGGGAGTTTTTGCATGAAGTTTAAATGTATAGTTTTTTTATTTTTAACTTTTACCGCAGGATTGGCTTTTGCTCAAAAAGACCCAAATATTTACAGCAGCAATCCTGATACAAGTTGGACTTTTATTAACGCTTCATCGTATCCGGTAATTATTTTATTCAAAAACAATGTGGGGTTTAGACTTGTTCCAAACGGCGGTCAAAGAACCTTTAGCATTACATGGCTGGTGGATAACACTGAAAATAACGCTGAAGATGAACAACCTTCCGTCGGTTATGTCAGTACAATTTTCCCTTCCGGAAGAAAATATTGGTCATGGGTACGTTATACAATAGGCGGCGAAACTAAATTTGTCGCACGCGGAACTGTTATTACATTTTTGAATAATGAGGAATGAGCAATGAGCAGTGAACAGTGAACAGTGAACAATGAGCAAAGTTTTTGCTGTTTGAAATAAAGTCGGGCGGACATTAAACGTCGAACCGAAGGTTCGGAGGAGATTATTATGGGGGTAACGCCGAGTGCCTCCCACCAATATTAAGGAGGAATAATCAATGATAAAAAAAGTAATATTCCCGGACGGCGATGTTTACGAAGGCGAAACAGAAGACGGAATACCGCACGGTAAAGGGAAACTGACATTTAAGAACGGCGCTGATGAATACGAAGGCGATTTTAACAACGGTAAAATGACAGGCAAAGGAAAAAGGAAATGGCTAAACGGCTATGAATACGAAGGCGATTTTGTCAACGCCGTCCCTCATGGCAAAGGGAAAGAGACAAACCGGAGCGGCACTTGCGTTTACGAAGGCGATTGGGTTAACGGAAAACGACACGGCAAAGGCACATATACCAGTGAAGACCTTACCTTTGAAGGCGAGTTTGTTAACGGTATGCAATCCAAGGGGAAATGCACTTACAAAGACGGCAGAGTAGAAGAAGGAAACTGGAAAGGCTTTACTTTTTACGGTCAGGAGATACCGCCTGAAGACAAACCGTATAAACCTACGCACGAAGATGAAATGATGAGACTGCGTTACGAGATATGCCCATGAGCAATGAACAATGAGGAATGAGGAATGAGCAATGAACAATGAGCGGACAGACGAAATCCTAAGCGAACTCAACGCGGGAATCGAACACGATCCCGACAGAGACAAAAATTATTATCAACGGGGGCTTGTTTTTAAAAACAAAGGGCTTTGGGAAAAAGCCGAAGCCGACTTTGCGAAGGCTTTTTCGCTTTGGACTGATCTCCTCTATCTTCACGAATGGCGTGAAGCGGCAAAGGAAAGACAGGCACTGCAAACCCTTGAAGAGCGAATGGCTCCCTATGCCGTAATCATCAATAAAATAAAAGACATAAGCGACGATCCGCCGCCATTCGACGATACTGAAAATATCTCCACTGCCGAACTAATAGCGGCACTTGCTTTTTTTGAAGAATATGAAGTGCTTAAAACCGTGTTTAAATCAAAGCAATTTACAGCTAACATAAATGAAACCGTCAGCCCTGCCTTCGCGTATTGGCAGCCCACGCCCCTGTATTTCATCACCTCGAAAAAAGCGCTCGCCATAATGAAAGACCCGTGCAAAATGATCCGCTTCCTGTCGGCGCATGGCGCAGACCCCAACATTCCCGCGGAAGACGGTTCTACCATGCTGTGGAACCAGTGCAACATCGGCTATCCCATAGAAATAATGAAAACGCTCCTTGAAATCGGAGCCGACCCCAATCAAACAAGCAAAGACGGCGATGCCAAATGGACTCCTCTCGCTTATTGTTTAACGCCCAGCCCCGCCGAAGACGAAGACGGCAATGTAATCGAAAATATGTGGCTGCCTTTAGATAATGAAGCGATACAAAAAGCGGAGTTGTTGTTGAAACACGGCGCGACAATGCCCGAAGAAGAAAACATGCCGCCTCCCCGTCCCCGTCCCGAAACCGCCCCCCCAATCAGTTACTCGATTGCTCCGGGCTTCGATCAAAAGTTTGAAGATGATTTTCGGGAGCTTTTCACCTCACGCCTGAAAGAGGACGAAGACTTTGGAAGTGAACTTTGGTCGGCAATGGCAAACGTAGATTGGATACACGAAGACGATCCCGACGAAACCCATTGCAGTCGAAGCTTTCGAAGCGCAGGCTCAATGATTGCGTCCATGTTAGGCAAAGGCGATTATATTGACTGGTATTGCTCAGGACCCTATGAAACCGTCAGCGAATACATCGCCGAAAAAATGGCGGCTAAAGGCTGGCGTTACGAAGTTGACGGAGAGGGGAGCGATATAAACAAAGGAAGACTGTCATTCACAGACGGCAGACTCTACGAAGGCGAGATTGAGAGCGGGAAACCCAACGGTAAAGGGAAGATGACTCTCCCAAACGAAGTATACGAAGGCAATTTTGTTGACGGCGTATTACAAGGCAAAGGGAAATATACATTTCTTTCCGGCGATTTTTACCAATGTTACGAAGGCGATTTTGTCAACGGCAAATTCCACGGCAAAGGAAAATTTACAATGACGGACGACCATGAATACGAAGGTGATTTTGTTGAAGGCGCGTTTCAAGGTAAAGGAAAATGGACGAGTTTAAAATACGCCGACGAATATTATGAAGGAGATTTTTTCAAAGGAAGAAAACACGGCAAAGGAAAAATGATTTATTGCGACGGCAGGGTTTACGAAGGCGAATTTGCCAAAGGCAGATGGAACGGCAAAGGGAAGATGACCTATGCAGACGGCAGAGTCGAAGAAGGGGAATGGAAAGACGGCAATTTTGTAGGGAAGGAGAAATGAATATTTTTTTGAAAACGCAACATTTCGCCTTATTTTGGCAATATTTTGCCATAGGAAAAATTACCGGACGGGATATTATTATAAACGGAAACGTAAATTCAAGAGGAGTAATAAATAAATGAGCAAAGGAAATATGAAACGCCTTTTCTCACATCATGAATATGGATACCCCCTGCTTATAATACTGGCGTTCGCGTTATTGATTTTTATAAGCTCATGGTTCATAGGCAACATTGAAAACAAACACATAATGAATGACGCAAAATCCGCGCTTGATACTACAGAACTAAACATAACCTTTGACCTTCAGGAATTGGAGAATTTACTTGTCTATATTTCAGAGACCGTCCACATAATGATACAACAAGGCGAAAGTTACGAAATAATATCAAAATACATAACGGATATTACCGGTTATTTGTTCAACGATGAAAAATTTAAAATATACACTACCGGGGTATACGGCGTATTTGACGTATTTGACGGTATGTTTCATGACGGCACAGGCTGGCAGCCGCCCGATTACTTTATACCCAAAGAACGCCCCTGGTACAAGGCGGCGGTAGAGGCAAACGGAAAAACCGCGGTAACCGAGCCGTATTTGTCAATGGCAATGGACGTATATACCCTGACATTCACCCGCCGCATATTCAGCGAAGACGGTAAACCATTAGGCGTAATATGCCTTGATATAGTCCTTGACAGAGTAAGAGACCTGGCTGTTAATACGCATTTCGCCCATAGCGGATACGGAATACTGATGAACAGCCAATTAGAGATACTTGCCCACCCTGATAAAGAGATATTGGGCAAGGCCATACAAGACATTGACAGCAGTTTAATACCGGTAGCGGAAAACTTAAAACAGGGAAAAACCGTTTTAGAACACAGAATAAAAAATTATAAAGGGGAAGCGTCTGTCGCGTTTTCCCGCCAACTTGAAAACGGATGGTACATCGGCGTAATAATACCGGAAAAAACTTATTTCAAAGAAATGAGGATAATGAGACTGTCAATCATCATATTGGGAACGGCGCTTGCGGTGTTAGTAATAAATATGTCCAAAAAACTTGCCATTGCAAATGAAAAACTAAAAGTTTTGTCGGTAACGGACGAATTGACAAAATTAAATAACAGGCGTTCATTTTTGGAACATTTAGATTTTGTTTGGAAACAAAATTATCGGTTAAAACTTCCTATAACAATATTTATGATAGACATTGATTATTTTAAAAAATACAACGATTCTTTAGGGCATTTGGAAGGCGACAAAGCTCTTAGCGCTGTCGCTGAATGTTTAAGAAATACCATAAAAAGAGAAACAGATTTTATGGCAAGATATGGCGGTGAAGAATTTGTCTGCCTGTTACCCTTTATTGAAAAAAATGAAGCTTTGGAATTCGCCAAAACAATGGTAAAAAATGTTGAAAGCATGAAAATACCCCACCCCATGAGTTTACATTCGGAATATGTAACAATCAGCGTAGGCATGGCAAGCACAGTACCGAATGACAATAATTCTCATGTACAATTAATGAATGAAGCGGATATAGCATTATATTCAGCGAAGGAATCCGGAAGAAATAAAGTTGTAATGAATTGATAAAATAATGGAGGACTAAATGAACGAAAAAGAATTTAACGAACAGTACGGCGCTTTTATTAAAAAAGTTTTGCCGCTTGCTGAAAAATCAAGAAGGGAAGGGCTTTTATCACTTTCCGCCGACTCGGAAAAAGTATGCGAACGCGGCATTTTTGATTACGGCTTGAACTTCGTCATAGACGGAACCGATGCGGGCTATATCGAAAAAATACTAAGCAACATCATCGCACAGGAAAAGGACGAGTACACACGTGTTTTCAAAACCATTCAAAAGGAAGCCGTCTTGGGGATACAACAGGGAATTAATCCGCAAATGCTCTACTACATCTTAAACTCCCTAACCGGAATATCATTGAAAGATGACGAAGCATACCTAAGCATAAACGCCGAAAAAGCAAAGGTAAGAGACGAGGCTTTTGAAAAAGAGATAGCCGCCATGTTGAAAGCGTTGGACGAGCAGTTAGGCGTTGAACCGAAAGAAGAAGATGAAAACAAACAAGAGTTTACACTTGACGACATCATTCGGCTTGACGACCGCTGTATTCAACAGATATTGCGGAATGTAGACGCCCGTGATCTTACCATTGCTCTGGTAACCGTAAGTCAGGCAGTACAAGGCAAGATACTCAAAAACATGAGCCGTAACGCCGCGATAGCTATCAAAGAAGACATGGATTTTTTGTCTTGCATGCCGCCGTTACGCGAAGAAGACAGGCAGGAAGCTCAGCAAAAAATTATTGATATTATCCTGCTTTTGGCAGAACGAGGCGAAATCATATTAAATAATAAATAAAAAATATAAAGTAACAAATAGGAATATTTAATTCCTGAATCTTCTTTATTTCTTATTTGTTATTTCTTATTTTTTAAAAGGAGCCAGGTATGAAGTTTATGTTTAACGATTTTTACGGCACATTGGTTATAATAGCCATTGCGGGAGCGTTTCTTTTCAATCTGTTTTTCAGGAAGAAAGACGGAAAGGATTGGGTATACGCGGTCTTTTTTATTGTGATGCTTTTAGCGGGAACAGTATTATTTTCATTCGCTCTTGTTTTTAATAAAGACGCGGATACTTCGTTTTCTCCGTTTTTTTTGGTATTAAAGGGGTTTTCCAATGCCCTAAAATCATTCGGCGGTGATTTTAGTACCTCTTTAACATCCAAATTGGCGAAAGAAAACCGTATTTATTATATCGCTGTAATCGCGCATTTTCTTACAGTCGTATTTTTTATGTTTTTTATTGCCATAAAATACTTTGGTAAAAACTTGATGAATGAAGTTCGCGTCTTTTTAATTTCCCGGTTTGATAAATATATCGTAATAGGCTGTGACGGGCAAGCCGGAATATTTTTAAGGAATCTTACTCCCAAACAAAAACAGAAAACGACGATTATTATACAATCGGCTCAGATTAATAAAAAGAAGGAACTGCTCGACAAAGGATACGCGGTTGTTACGGTAAAAGAAATAAAAGGAGGCTTAAAAGACGCACAGGACGCTTTTACTGACGCGTTAAAGAAAGCGGGGGCAATGCGCTGCAGATTCAAAACCAGAGTTGTTTCCATGGCTGAAAAAGATGAAATAAATATTTTAATTGCCAAAATTATGACAGATTACATTACCGGTGAAGTTAAACCCGTAAAAAAAGACGGTCGAATTATTTTGACAAAAGAACAGGAAGAAAAAACATTTAAAATAAAACTTGATGCCTGTATTATGTACAGCTTTTTGGAACGCGCCGAACATTTTTCGCATGTGGAAAATGCTTTGGGTAAAATAAGGTTTTTTAACCCTTACGAAATCAGAGCGCGGAAATTTTTATGGGAAAATCCCGTTACAAAATTAATACCGCACCAATGGATTGACACTGAAAAAGCAAAATTAAAAAATAAATACAAAATCAGCAATATATTTGTGGGTTTCGGCTCTGTAAATAAAGCGCTTCTTAAAAAAAGTATAGTTAATAATCAATTATTGAATATTGATTATAACGCGCTTGTTATAAGTAAGGACGCAAAAAAACAGGAAAAGCAGTTTATGAATACCGCAATCGGTTTATTTGATAAAACAGAAGACGGTAAAATAAAGCGCGGCGCGGAACTCCTGCCAAACCCCGACGGAAAAGTTTATCTGGACAATCCCGCTGAACAGAACAGGATAGTATTTGAAGAAGCGGACGCTTTATCGGCGGAATTATATGATCGTATTATCAAAGAAATAGCCGGAAACGCTGTTCTTCCCGGCGATTATACTACCGTTATTATTTCGCTTGGAGAAAGCAGGATAAGCATAGAAACCGCTATGGAGTTGAGGCAGAAACTATACGAACATGAGTTAATAACCGGTAAAACAGAAGACAAAGATTATCAGCGTGTCAGGATTTTTGTCAAAATAGATGACGAAACTATTTTCGCCGACGAGAAGCTCCTGAACAGCGCCGCTGATGAAATCAACTGCAAAATTGTAACTTTCGGTTCTGACGAAGAAGTATTGTCGGAAGAGTACATAATTGACGAAAAACTGGATACTTTGGCAAAAAATATATCAAACAGATATGAAGGCAATATGGAAACCGCTACTGCCACAAGCGAATGGAATACCTGCACGCAGTTTCACAGGGAATCCAACCGTTATAACGCGATGGCTATTCGTGTCAAACTTAATTTGCTCGGGCTGGATTTGGTAAACGGCGAAAAACCTAAGACCGATTATACCGGCGTATTCCAAATGCGTTACGGGACAAACACCGCTGTTAAGTTACGCGCAGAAAGAAAAAAACTGGAAGAAGAGATTAAACTCGCCAGAAAAAATAATACCGTCATAACTATCCCCGATACAATCAAAGATGAAATTATCGATCTTATTGAGCGCGACAAAGGGGAATTTGCCGATAACGCGCGTAATAATCTGGCGATGCTGGAACATCAGCGATGGAACACATTTTATTTGGCAAACGATTGGACTAAACTCCCGGTAAAAAAAATCGGCGCGGGCCGTTTAGGGCGGCAGAACCCGGCGGCAAAACAACACGCCTGTATTACCACATTTCGCGGCCTAATAGATTTGCGGGAAAGACAGAAAAACTTTGAAAAAGAGGAAATTTTTAAAAAGAAGGAAAAACAATACATAGAAGCGGAATCCCTGCTAAACGCCGATACCATCAGGCATGATTTTAATACCATGGATTTCCTGGAGGGAATATTGGCAGGTTCGGGGTACTATATTTGCGAGTCAAAGCAACGAGATATTCCTGAATATAAAGGAGAGTGGATATTGTGAAGAAACAATTAAAAATATTTGCCGCTTTCGGCAAGGACGTGGAAGAAGACATAGTCCGCTTCGGCGATTTTTTGTGCGGCCTTAACGCGCAAAATACAGGCATTGAGTTTTCCGTATTTAAAAGCGAAAAGGAACTGTGCGATTCCCTTGAACACGCGCAGGAACAAATTGATACGGAACTTGAAACCTGCGAATATTTTTTGCTTGTTTTGGGCGGTAACAATGACGATTTCGCCATGGACAAGCTTAACCGCGCGATAGAGCGTTACGCGAAAACACACAATAATCCCGACGTTCACATTTTTGTCAACGCCGCAAACAAGGACGCGGACAAAGTAATAGGTTATTTCGCTTCCGACCAATACGAGCACTATGTCGAGCAGTTCAAGCACAACGACACGCTCAAAGCCAAGTTCCTGATTTGGCTCAGCGCGAAACAGAAGGAGTTTGCTTACGAAGTGGACACGGACATCCGCGGTACGCCTATTATAAAAGTAGGCGGAGTTCCTGTAAGCGGGCTTTTGGATTTTGACGCCCTGCAAAATAACGAAGATTATAAAGAAGCGAAGGCAAAATTGGCCCGCAAACGCGCGAAACGTGAAAGCCTGAAAGAAGAATTGAGCGAAGCGGAAGGCAAGGAACAAAATGAATTATGGAACGATATAAGCGAGTTGGCAAAAGAGATAGACGAGTTGCAGGACAAAATAGCGTCGATGGAGAAAGACACTCTTGCACTGTATCAAAACTACGCCAAAAAGACATTGGAAAGCGGATATAACGCAAAGCTTAAACGCGCCCTTGAATGTATAGAACGCGGGGAATTGGACAGGGCAAGGAGAGTTTTGGACCCTGAAGGAAGCATAAACAATTTAAAAGCGCTGGTAAACGAAAACGAAACGTTAACCGCCAGAATAGAAACCAACAAGAAAATCGCGGAACAGGATATAAATGTCCTCTTTGCGGAAATCGACCGTTTAAAATTGGATAAGGAAAATAAAAAACGTTTTAATGAAATAGAGAAGTGTTACGCAACCATAGAAGATTTCCAGAAAAAACTGGGTCTGGAAATGACGGTTTTACCGGATTACGCTTCGTTCCTTGCCATGCAGAATAAATACAATGCGGCAATAGAAAAAAATACACTGCTACTGGCGAGTCAACGTAAACTGGCGGAAACCAATCCCGTTGAGTATTTACCGGATATGGCAATTACGTTGAATGATCTGGCTTTTCTGCAGGATAGTACAAACCAATATACAGAAGCTGAAACAAATTATACAGAAACGCTGGAGATCTACCGGAAACTTGCGGATACCGATCCCGATGCGTATTTGTCAGGTTTAGCCAGGACAATGAATAATCTGGCTTTTCTGCAAAATAAAACAAACCGCTATACAAAAGCCGAAGAAAATTATATCGAAGCGCTGGAAATAAGGCGGAAACTTGCGGAAATCGATCCCGACGCGTATTTGTCGGATGTAGCAATTACGCTGGATAATCTTGCCAGTCTGCATAGTCATACAAACCGCAATACAGAAGCTGAAACAAATTATACAGAAGCGCTGGAGATTAGGCGGAAACTTGCGGAAATCGATCCCGACGCGTATTTGCCGGATTTATCTTTGACGTTGAATAATCTGGCTGTTCTGCAGTACAATACAGATCGCAATACAGAAGCTGAAGCAAATTTTACCGAAGCACTGGAACTCTACCGGAAACTTACGGAAAGCAATCCCGATGCGTATTTGCCGGATTTATCTTTGACGTTGAATAATCTGGCTAGTCTGCAACGCAATACAGACCGCTATACAGAAGCTGAAGCAAATTATATCGAATCGCTGGAAATAAGGCGGAAACTCGCAGAAAGCAATCCCGATGCGTATTTGTCGGATTTAGCAATTACATTGAATAATCTGGCTACTCTGCATGACAATACAAACCGCAATACAGAAGCTGAAACAAATATTACCGAAGCGCTGGAAATCTACCGGAAACTTGCGGAAACCAATCCCGATGTGTATTTATCAGATGTAGCAATTACGCTGAATAGTTTGGCTCTTCTGCAACGCAATACAAACAGCTATACAGAAGCTGAAACAAATATTACCGAAGCGCTGGAAATCTACCGGAAACTTGCGGAAACTAATCCCGATGTGTATTTGTCTGATATGGTCAAGACGCTGAATAGTCTGGCTGTTATGCAGGACAAGACAGACCGCTATACTGAAGCTGAAAAAAATTATAACGAAGTGCTGGGAATTACGCGTAAACTTGCGAAAACAAATCCCGATATGTATTTATCGTTTGTAGCAACTGCGCTGGATAATCTGGCTACTCTGTATGACAATACAGACCGCTATACGGAAGCCGAAGCAAATTATACCGAGGCGCTGGAAACCTATCGGAAACTTGCGGAAAGCAATCCCGATGAGTATTTATCGGATGTAGTAAATACGATGAATAGTCTGGCTATTATGCAGTACAATACAAACAACCATAAAGAAGCTGAAACTAATTTTACAGAAGCGCTGGAAATCTACCGTAAACTTGCTCAAGCCGCTCCCGATGAGTATTTGCCGAAAATGGCAAATACGCTGAATTGGCTGGCTACATTGCAGGACAATACAAACCGCTATAAAGAAGCTGAAGCAAATTATACTGAAACGCTGAAAATCTTCCGAAAACTGGCGAAAACCGATCCCGACACGTATTTAACTGATGTAGCAACTGCGTTGAATAGTCTGGCTATTATACAGGACAATACAAACCGCCATAAAAAAGCCGAGGCAAATTATACAGAAGCTCTGGAAATTTACCGTGAACTTGCACAAGCCGATCCCGACGAGTATATAAAGGATGTAGCTTGGACTTTGAATAATCTGGCTGTTATGCAAAACAAAACAGATCGTTCTGCGGAGGCCGAAGCCAATTTAACCGAAGCGCTGGAAATCAGACAGAAACTGGCGAAAGCCGATCCCGATGTTCATCTGGAGAAAATGGTAAAAACGATGGAAAACCTAATCGAAGTAAAAGAAAAACTGTCAAAAACTGACGAAGTCAAAGCGTTGAAAAGGAAACTTGCGAAAATAAAGAAAGAGGCCGAAGAATGAAAAAGAATCAAACTGAAAAGGAAATAAAACTCTTTTTAGCGTCATCGTCGGAGTTGGATCTGGAGCGGGCGCATGTAGGTGATTTGTTTAACGACATAAATTCGCTCCTTGCGGATACGGATGTCAGAATACGTCTGCTAAAATGGGAAGTTTTTGACCCGTCCTATACAGGCGAGCGGAAACAAAGCGAATATGACGCGCAGGTAAAAAAGTCCGATGTCTTTGTCGCGTTATTCCGTACAAAAGCCGGTAAATTCACCCTTGAAGAAGTCGATGTCGCCGTTGCCGCACATAAGCAGGACAAAAGGCCGCAGGAGCTGTATTGCCTTATTCAGGATTGGCAGGAAAAGCGCGAATTTGACATGAATGAACTAAAAACAAAATTAAGCAAGGATTATGTTATGGATTCATTTACGGATATAAAAGATTTAAAGCAAAAAATAATAAAAATCCTTACGCCTCGCCTTGGCACCTACGGCATAACCGTAACCGAGACCGAGAAATTTATTCAAATCGGCTCGGTAAATATTCTGAGAAAACAGGATTAATATGACATTCGGCGACCCTGTCATTTACCATTGCCCCTCATGCCGCAAAATGATGAAGATGCTGACCCCCAGAAGCTACACCTCCCGTGGCGGCGGCAGCCTTTATTCCGACAGTTTCAGCACAGGCGGTCCCCACTTCACGTCAGACTTGGCAAAATGCCCTCACTGCAAAAAATTGTTTTTCAGGCACAACGACAAAAACGCGATAGAAATGGATATAAGAAAAGCAGGTAATATAAAATACATCAAAGACCCGGAACGCGAAGATTTACTCGGCGTATTAACAGACAAAGACAATATAGCCGAAGGCTTTATCAAAAATCGCAAAGAAGAAAAAACATTTCGACTCGATCTGTGGCATGAACTCAACAAAACAACACGAAGCGGACGCTATAAATTAAGCGAAGATGAATTTGAAATCTGGAAAAACAACTGCGCCGCCCTGCTTCCGTTTATGGAAAAAACCTTCAAAGAAATGCAGTCGGAAAAAAACAGCGCTCAATACAGGGACAAGGACAGGGACAACTGCCTTATTCAAATAGCCGAACTCAATCGCAACCTCGGCAATTTTGACGAGTGTATAAATCTCATCAATAAACTTGACGCCAAATGGGATTGGCTCAAAAAACAGTTTGAATGTGAATGTAAGACGAAAAATACCTTCACCTTTGAACTGTTATCTGAAAGCGAATTGAATGCGGGAAAAGTAAAAGCCGCTCCACTTCTTGAATCTGAACGTTGCGATATAAAATCGCTCGAAATAAAATCCAGCGTAAATGAAATAACGGAGGAAAAAATGAAAAATGAAACCCATGATCACGAAGAAGAAGATTCCGTTGAAACAGATACAGTAACGCAAAATAAAGAAGAAAAAGAAAACGAATTCGTGATCTTTGATGACTGGACAGAAATACCCGACTGGCGGTTTATAAGGGACAGAACCTACACAAGCTTTGTCATACACGACAACATTACAAGCATAGGCAAATGCGCCTTCGCACAGTGCAGCGCGTTGAAAAAACTCGACATAGGCAAAAACGTGCGTAACATAGAAAAATACGCTTTCCGCAAAGACAACCGCCCTTGGGGGACAGCATACATAACCGAAGTAATAAACCGCAGCGTAAAACCGCAGTTAATCGACGAGTATCATTTTTTCAACAACGACTTGTTAAAAGCAGTCCTTCGCGTGCCGGAACAATCCATAAAAGCGTACAAAGAGGCTGAAGGCTGGAAAGACTTCGGTTCAATAGTAGCCTTAGACGAAGAAAAATATCCGCCCTATAAAATACGTACAGACATAAAATTAAAAACGGCACCTAAGAAGAAGAAAGTGTCCCCTCTAGTCCTTCAGATTTGGCTAGGCAATTTTGAGAGCGCCGAAGAACTGGAAGAATATGCCGACAACACCGAGTACGAGTGGGAGTATTACGGACACCTGTTAGGCGAAGACAACTTTGACGAACCTCCCGAAGAATACGGCATAGGCTGCGCATTCTGTTATGACAACAACATTATGTACGAAGATGCCGCCGACATCACGGACGGCTTATTTTATCAATTTTACGAAAAGGAGCAGCCCTTACAGGACATATTCGCCTCTTTACCCATAAACACGGAAGAAGCGTTAGAAACCTGCAAAGAAAAATACCCCATACTAAAAAAAGCCAACTCCTACATAGTGGTATTCGGCTATCACCATAAAAGAAAAAACTTCCAAAAAGCTAAATTGAGTAAACCTTGCTGTTACATCGGCGAATTTGATATCAATATACCGGAACCGGATACGGACGGGAAGTATGAAGGGTGGGTGTGAGAAAAAAAATAAGCATTGAACCATTCGCAGGCTTCCAGCTCGCGTTCAGCATCGGCAGCCATCGCTTATATCTTCACTCTGCCCCGGAAACTGCGGGAAAGAGTAAGCTTGTCAATATACTCAATATTCCCGCCGACAGGCATACCTGAGGCAAGGCGTGTAATTTCTACCGGAAAATTTTTTAACTGTTTTTGCAGGTATAACGCTGTTGTATCGCCCTCAATTGTCGGGTTTAACGCAAGGATTAGTTCTTTGACATTGCCTTTTTCAAGGCGGCTGACAAGTTTGTCAATGGAAAGATTTGCCGGGCCGACTCCTTCCAAAGGAGCGATTAACCCGCCTAGAACATGGTAAACGCCGGGGAATTCACGGGCATCCTCTATGATACGCATATCCTGGGCGCTTTCAATTACGCAAATAACGGAATGATCGCGCCCTTGATCGGAACAAACAGAACAGGGATTGTCTTCTGTAAAACCTCCGCAAATTGCGCAGCGCCGAATCGCCTGATGCAATCCGGAAAGCTCTTTCGCAAGAGATTCCGCCAGCGCCGGACTGCTGTCAAGAATGTGATACGCTATGCGGCCCGCGCTTTTTTTTCCGATACCGGGAAGTTTTGAAAATAAGGATATTAACCTGTCCAGAGCATTGGGATTCACATAACCCCCGGAAAACCGGGTATATTAAGTCCGCCGGTCATAGCGCCGACTTCTCTGTTTATCGTTTCTTTCACTTTCGCCATGCTGTCGTTAAAAGCCGCTATGATTAAATCCTGAAGCATTTCCACATCCGAGAGAGCTTCAGGCGCAATTCGCACCGCGATAAGTTCCATTTTTCCGTTAAGCTCGACTTCTACAAGACCGCCTCCCGAAGCTCCTGTTGCCGTAACAGCGCCGAGTTTTTCCTGAAAGCCGCTCATCTGTTCCTGTATTTTTTGGGCGTTTTTTAAAATGTCAAACGGATTTATATTCATGTCTGCTCCTCATTCAATCATTGTACCCGGAATCATCGAAAGCACGCGCTCAACCTGAGGCGGGATTTCTTTTTCGTTTTTTCTGCTGTGTACGGCATTGTCCCAAAACGGAACGTCTTCCTCTTCCGCAGTTCCGGTTGATTTCGCAGAAACCATACGTTTGAACTCATCTGTAAGAGAGCGGCCGGATGAATACTGCTGAGCGGTGTCATTTTTGGAAGCTGCGGATGGGCGGACATTTTCAGCCGTTTCCGTTCTTTCGGCTGACGGGCGGGACACGGGCTGCCCTAAAATACCGCGCGCTTCCTGCACAGCTTCTTTTAGTTCTACAGGAGAAACCCATTTGTTCAGCCATGACAGTTTTGAAACTGCGTTTTCAAGCTCAAAACGCGGGGATACAGAATAACGGTTGTTCCGGTAACAGTTAAGCAAAATGTCCAGCGCCTGCTCAAGACGGATTGAGTCAAAAGTTTCCAGCGCTTTCGCGGAAAACAGCGATGGACGGTAACCCAAAAGACCTTCACGCGTTACGCCGTTTTTAAGCAGCAGCAGGCTGCGGAAATATCCCGCCAGATCAATGACAAACTGCTCGATTGCGACGCCAGAAGAGAGAACTTCGTCCGTAAGAGCGAAAGCGCTCTGCGCGTCATTTGCGGCGCAGCTTTCCGCAAGCGCGTTGAGTTTTTCAAGGCCGATAATGCCGAGTTTTTCGCGGATTAAATCGCTGCGGATACTGCCAGCGGAAAAAGAGACAACCTGATCAAAGAGCGTGAACGCGTCTCTCATGCTGCCTGTAGATTCCCTTGCAATCCAGAACAGCGCGTCATCTTCGGCTTCGATTTTTTTTTCCGCGCAGATTTTTTTTAAAAGCCCCTGAATGATTTCTACGGATATAAGCCTGAAATTAAACTGCTGACAGCGGCTCTTAATCGTAGCCGGAACTTTGTGCAGTTCGGTTGTCGCAAAGATAAAAACAATGTACGGCGGCGGCTCTTCAATGGTTTTTAACAGGGCGTTGAACGCGCTTGTAGAAAGCATGTGCACTTCATCAATAATGTAGACTTTGTATTTACCTGCCTGCGGCGGAAAAAGAACTTCGTCCTTGATTTGCCGCACATCATTGACAGAGTTGTTGGAAGCGCCGTCTATTTCCAGCACGTCCATGCTTGCGCCCCTGCTTATTGCCAAACAGTTATCGCAGACTCCGCACGGGCCCTGAGACGGTCCTTTTTCGCAGTTTAATGAACGCGCAAGGATTCGGGCGGCGCTAGTTTTTCCGCAGCCTCTAGGCCCGGAGAACAGGTAGGCATGAGCGATATGACCGTTTTGCAGAGAGTTTTTAATAGTAGAAACAACAAATTCCTGCCCTGCCAATTCGTCAAATGTTTTTGGTCTGTATTTGGAAGCAGTTACTTCGTATTCTTTGACTGCGGATTCCGCCATGTGATAATTTTATAAAAAGATAAAGAAAAAAACCAGTAGCGCCCCGAAAAGCGCGGTATAGCGATATTTTAGTCTATAGGAATCATTCCGGCGGAAATTTTGGTACGCAGAATACGCCTTAAAGATTCACGGATTCGTTCATGGGATATTGTACCGTTATTAATCGCGTTTAAAACTCCGTTCAGGGCGTCGGTGTAATTTTTCGGCATTAATATCATGTCTACTCCCGCTGAAATTGCCATAACTGAGGCCTGCGAAGATGGATAAATATTGGCAATAGCGCCCATATTCATGGCGTCAGTAATAATTACGCCTTCAAAACCCAGCGCGCTTCGCAGCGTATCGGTAACAAAAAACGATGAAAGCGAAGCGGGAAGGCCGCCCGGATCAGCTTTCGGAGCCGTAATGTGCCCAACCATTACAAACTCGCATCCGTTGTCAATGGCGCGGATAAACGGCTTGTATTCGACATTCGCAAGATGTTCATGATCGCTGTTGATGATCGCGATGCCGTAATGTGAATCTGACGATGTATTGCCGTGACCCGGAAAATGTTTCGGGGACGACATTATCCCATGACTGCGCAGTCCCGATTGAAATGATACGATCATGTCGCCTACAAGACCGGGATCATTGCCGTAAGAACGAACCCCGATAACCTTGTTATTCGGGACAGTCAGCACATCGGCGACAGGCGCAAAATCAAGATTAACTCCGATTAAGTTTAGAACCTGGCCAATTGTCCTGCCGGTATTGTACGCTTTTAAAACATCGCCTGCCGCGCCGACAATGCCCGCGGAAGGCTGTTCCGTATAACCCGGCAGTCTTGCCGAAAAAAGACGCGATACTGCGCCTCCCTCCTCATCTATAGATATAAACGGCGCTGTTTTGGAGTATTCCTTTACGGCGTCTGTCAGAGTTCTGGTTCCGTCTACCGTTGTGATATTTTTATTAAACAGGATATAGCCGCCCGCCATACTCGCGGAAATAAAATCCTTAAGTTCCTCGCAAGGATTGGAAAAAGTGTTTGATCCGGTTTCCAGGCTGATCACAAACAGTTGCGCGGCCTGTTCTTCAATATTCATTTTATCAATCAGGCTTTCAATAAATAGAGTCTGTTTATCTTCCGTCTTTTCTTCCTGTACCGGCAATTGAGATTGAGTAATCCCGTTATTTGTGCTGCAAAAACATAGAAGCGATACTGCCAAAACAAGCAGTACAACGTTGAATTTATTAATACGTCCCTCACAAAAAAAAGCCCGCGTCAGGAGAATCGCGGCGCAATATACTTCCGCTTACCGTTGCTTCCTTCCGGACCTGGCGGGGTTAGGCGGCGCATACTCGCACGGTTCCTGACGCGGAGCAATTCATGGTATTATACAGTACGGTTACTGGTCAAGCGTCCTTGGAACAAAGTTCCTTGGAACTAAGTTCCTTGGAACAGAGTTCCTTAGAAACTGAACTTTAATCCCAACGCCGGTGAAATTATTACTTTTCCGCCCTCAATGCCTATATTGTTAAATTTGCACTTTGCATAAAAGGTCATGTTATTAAAAGAGTAATCAAATTCCGGAGTAACAGTTACACCGCCTGTTTTTATATCATTTGAGATTTCAGTTAAAACTTCAAAGTAAATTGGATCGATTTCGTATGAAACAAGCGCTTCTACACCCTGGTAACCTGCCCCTTTATCTTTAGAAGACGGTAAAAACTGCATCTTCGTCTTTGCTTCAATTCCCAGACCGAAATTACTGTACCAGCCGAAGGTAAAATCAAAACCGATTATAGCGTCTGCGTCTTTATAATCCTGGATGTAAGTAATAGGCGCGCCCAACATAAAAAAAATGTCTCCAAGATCAAGGACATGGTTATATTTAACCGCCGGCGTAAAAATACCGGTGATATTGTTGCTCTCACTGTATCTGGGAGAAATTATTAATTCGTCAAATTCATTCTCCAAAATAACGGAAAGAGTGGATACGCTGCTAAAGCCTATGTTGTAACCCACCATAAAATCAAAATACAGCGATTGAGGGAAAACATCATTTCCATCAGAATTGGGCACTCTCTTAAAACCAAATGTATAGTCCAACTCAGCATTTATTTCCACAGCGCCGTTAAGGTATGCCTGTTCATAAATTAACATGGGCATAAGATAAGGTTCCATATCGGCATCATACGCTTTATTAATATTCATAATACCGGCTTCGAGACCTACGGACAAACCGGAGCTTTCATCCGCCGCTAAAACAAAACCTACAGCCATAAAAAGGACAAGAAAACTGAATATCAATTTTTTCATTAATTTCTCCTTAATTAGTGTCTGTCCACAAAGTCGGTTACTTTGCGGACAGACTGCGGACTTTAGTCCGATGTATTTTCTCGCCAACGAACCTACGGTTCGCAGGCTACGAAAATACGATTTTTAAAGTAGTCTGTCTATAATGTGTCCACATTATAGACAGACTCTAATTATGTAAACTTCTATAAAAGACACAATTTTTAAATTACAACCGGGCAAGTTGTCTAAAAATTATACCATAAAAAGCGCTTTTATACACAGTTTACAGGCAATCCTGCTATTAATTATCGTAAAATATTAAAAATTAACAACAGGTTTTTGAAAAAATTTACGAAAATATAAGCATAGTAATACATAAACTTGAAAATATCCTGAAAAATCGGCTGATCTTTTGAAGTTTTTACTATATTTAATGACACCATAACAGGAGTTTTTTATGAAAAATTTAAGAACAAAAATACTCATTCTGTTAATAATATCAATATGGACTGTAATGCCGGTATACTCAGCAGACATTGAAGACCTGCAAAAAGGCTTAGATTTATTAACAGAAAAAATGAAACCGGCATTACCGTTTAACTCAACTATGGGCCTAAACTGGTCTGACGGATACATAGGACAGATAACAGACCTACCGCCGCGCTTCGGTATTGGCATTTCCACTGGATTTACCTCTATGGACTTTGCCTCTGTAAAAAAACTGTTAAATCTATTTGGATTGGAAGTGCCTTTTGACAATAGTATGAATATAGGCTTCCCAATCCCGGGTTTGAATCTAGAGGGCCGAATCGGGGGAATTAAATATCCTTTTGATGTAGGCTTTAAAATCGGTTATTTACCGCCGGATGCATTAAAATCTTTTATCGACAACTTTAATTATAATTATTTCCTTATTGGCGCTGATTTGCGTTATTCCCTGATTAACCGGAAAATATTTATTCCGAAACTTTCAGTTGGTCTTGGTATTAACTATATGCAGGGAGGAATTACCTCTCCTCCTCTCCAGGATATGTCTTATTATAATTTTACCGATTCCAGTGATAATAAATATATGCTTTCCGTCTCAGAAGCAAAGCTTGGCCTTGAATGGAGAACCATAAACGCCGAACTTAAAGTACAAGCCTCATTCCCCTTTAAATTTATAACTCCGTATGTCGGAGCCGGGATAGGTTACGCATGGTCGCAGACCGGTTATAAAGTTACAACTTCCGAATTATCGGTAGATAACGGCTCTTTAGAAGATATTAAAGATATACTTAAACAATTAGGAGTTACAGGCGTTTCAGATAAAGGCTTTGAAACAATAAAAAAATTCAACGGTATCAGCACACGGGCTTTTGGAGGAATTTCAATTAATATTGCTTTTTTCAGAATTGATATTACGGGGATGTATGAGTTTATTGGAGGCTATATCGGAGGAACTCTTGGCATGAGATTCCAGTTATAATAAGCCGGTATTTGAAAAAACGGATAACAGTATGCTGTACTTTAGCAGTTATAAGATAACTCCTGTGCGTGCTTTTACCTATAAAGTTGTGTTATAATTAAAGTATGTATTTTGACAACATTGTGGTTGATTTTGGAAAAGCGCTGCCTCTTGGAGCATCGATAAATAATGACGGTGTCAATTTTGCCGTTTTTTCACGAAATGCTACAGCTGTAACGCTTATCCTGTTTGAAACTGCCGATCCCGGCAGCCCGTGTGTAGAAATTCCGCTGACCAAAAGAGGAAACAGAACAGGCAATATCTGGCACTGTTTTATCAAGGGACTTAAAGAGGGAACTTGCTATCTTTACCGGGCGGACGGGCCGTATTCTCCCGAAAGGGGACAGCGTTTTAATCCGCATAAAGTGCTGCTTGACCCATACGCAAAAGCCCTGACCGACATAAGCAAATGGGATTACAGCAAATGCGCAGGTTATGACCTGAATAAACCGGGCCGTGATCTGACTTATTCCTATGATGATAATGTTGCCTATATACCGCGCTGCATTGTCATAAAAGATGATTTTGACTGGGAAGGCGACACGCCGTTAAACTATCCGTTGCGGTACAGCGTTATCTATGAAACTCATGTAAAGGGCCTTACCGCTCATCCATCTTCAAAAGTTAAATTTCCGGGAACTTACCTTGGGGTTATCGAAAAAATTCCGTTTTTTAAGGATTTGGGAATTACCAGCATTGAATTTCTTCCTGTTCAGGAATTTAACGAAAATGAAATTACCATTATCAGCCCGCGTTCAGGTAAAAAACTTACAAATTACTGGGGTTATTCAACTGTCGCTTTTTTTGCGCCCAAAGGCTCTTATGCCGCGGATAAAACTCCGGGCGCTCAGGTGCGTGAATTTAAACAGATGGTAAAAGAGCTTCATAAAGCCGGTATCGAAGTTATTCTGGACATTGTGTTTAACCATACCGCCGAAGGCAATGAGCTTGGACCGACCTTTTCTTTCCGCGGATTGGACAATTCAATCTACTATATATTGAACGACAACCGCCGTTATTATCAAAATTATTCCGGCTGCGGCAATACAATGAACTGCAACCACCCTGTAGTGCGCACCCTAATCATGGATTGCCTGCGCTATTGGGTAATGGAAATGCACGTTGACGGTTTCCGTTTCGATTTAGGTTCTATCCTTGGGCGGGATCAACACGGGCGGATAATGGAAAATCCCCCGACCCTTGAACGAATTGCCGAAGACCCTATCTTAAACGCGGCAAAAATTATCGCCGAAGCGTGGGACGCGGGCGGCGCTTATCAGGTGGGATGGTTTCCCGGCGGCAGATGGGCCGAATGGAACGATAAATTCCGTGATGACATACGCAGGTACTGGAGAAGCGATCCAAAGGGAACGCGGTATTTCGCGACCAGAATTTCCGGCAGTTCCGATTTATACCTGCGGGACGGCCGCAAACCTTTTCATTCAATCAACTTTATTACCAGCCATGACGGTTTTACCCTGAAAGACCTTGTTTCGTATAACGAAAAACACAATACGGACAACGGTGAAAAAAATAATGACGGCAACAACAGCAACCTGAGCTGCAACTACGGCATTGAAGGCTTCACTCTTGATCCTGTCATAAAAATAATCCGTGAAAAGCAGTTAAGGAATTTTTTCGGAACCATGATGATTTCTCTCGGCACTCCGATGATCCTGGGCGGCGATGAATTCGGGCGCACTCAAAACGGCAACAACAACGCTTATTGCCAGGATAATGAAATTTCATGGTATGACTGGTCTTTGCTGGAAGAAAACAAAAATTTTTACCGTTTTGCAAAAGAGATGATTGCCTTCCGTCTCCGCCATCCATGTTTTATGCGTCCCGAATTTTATACCGGCGCTAACGGAAGCTACAGCGCCATTCCTGACATAAGCTGGTTCGATGACAGGGGAAATTCACCGGATTGGGACAAGATCGGCTATTATCTGGCTTTGCGGATAGACGGCAGCAGAGCGGACTCTCCCGTTGACCGTGATGACAATTTTTTCTATATCATGTTTAACGCAGGACTTGAAATTCAGCCTTTTATACTGGCTGATATTCCGTCAAAGAAAGAATGGTTTCGTGTTGTTGATACCGGACTGCTGCCTCCCAACGATATTTTTACACCGGGAAATGAAAAAAAGCTTCCTTCTCAGCATTCATATCCCGTAAAAGCCAGAAGCATGGTTATTCTGATTTCAAAGGAAGCTTCTTTCAATGGATAACAGCAGTTTTATCTTGGGCGTTGATCTTGACGGCGTAGTGGGGGATTTTTACGGAGCTATACGGAAAATCGCCTCTGAATGGCTGAATAAACCTGTTGAATCCCTTACACAGGAAGTCTCTTACGGCCTTAAAGAGTGGGGTATTGATGAATTCGGAGGTTATGACAGACTTCACAGATTCGCGGTAACCCAGCGTAACATTTTCCGCGACATGGAACCGATTGAAAACGCTCCGGCTATTCTGCGGAAATTGTCAAATCAGGGAATCCGCATCAGAATTATTACACACAGGCTTTTTTTAAAATATTCCCACCGCACGACAATTACGCAAACCGTTGACTGGCTTGACAATTACGATATTCCCTACTGGGATATTTGTTTTATGAACGACAAAGGAGCTGTAGGAGCTCATGTTTACATTGACGACGCTCCGGAAAACATAAACAGCCTGCGCAAACATGGATGTAAAACAATTGTGTTCGCTAATTCCACCAACCGCGATATTCCCGGTCCCCGCGCGGAAAATTGGCTTGAAGTTGAACGTATGGTGATGGAAGATAGGGAAGAATGGCGCACAGGTACGTTGGGCCTGTTCGGCGGCAATTGATGCATGGCGGATATTGTTCTCGCGGCAATCAACGCAAAATGGATACACCCCTCGCTTGCGCTCAGGCTGTTAAAAGCAAACCTGGGCTCTCTTGAAACGCGTTGCGAAATATTTGAATTCGCCCTCCGCCAGCCGTTAATTGAAAAAACTGAACCTCTTATAGCCGCCCTTACAGCCCCGCCCGGTCATACCCGCGTTTTGGGCATTTCGGTTTCAATATGGAATCACCTTGCAACAATTGAACTGCTCAAGGAACTGGAAAAACACAGGCGGGAAGGACTAAATCCGGTTGTCGTACTCGGCGGGCCGGAAGTTTCCCACTTGTCGGAACAGGCGGAAATCTTCCGGTACGCGGATTATGTTATCCGCGGGGACGGAGAAATAGCTTTTAAAACATTATGCGAAGAAATACTTTCAAACGGAAGGGATTTTTGCTCAAAGCCGCGCGGCGGACAGCCGCTGTTCATAGACGCGCAAAACGCCGATGCCGGTAAGATAAAGAGCGCATATCACCTTTACACAGATGAAGATTTAACGAAAAAACTTGTCTATGTTGAGGCAAGCCGGGGCTGTCCCTTTAGCTGTGAATTCTGCCTGAGCGCAGTTAAAAACAGCGGCGGCGCGGTCAGGGAGTTCCCGATTGAATCCTTTCTTAACGATATGGAAGAACTTGTCAGGCGGGGAGCTAAAACTTTCAAATTCCTTGACAGGACTTTCAATATCAATATAAAACGCGCCGTCTGTATAATGGAGTTTTTCCTAAAAAAAATTGAGGAAAAAAAGGGAGACATTATTGTCCACTTTGAAATGGCGGCATCCCTTTTTCCTCCCGAATTGCGGGAAACACTTGCGCGTTTTCCGGCAGGGACGCTCCGCCTTGAGACAGGCATTCAAACCTTAAATCCTGAAGTTTCCGCGCGGATAGGGCGGCTTTCAAACCCTGACAAAGAACTGGAAGCCATTCGCTTTCTTGCGGAAAAAACAAACGCCGTTATTCACGCTGACCTTATTGCGGGCCTTCCCGGGGAAAGCCTCGCGTCTTTCGGCAATGGCTTTGATCGGCTAGCCGGCTGCCTGTTAAACGGCGCGTTCCATGAATCCGAAAAAACACGCTCACGCGCGGAAATCCAGCTTGGCATTTTAAAACTTCTCCCGGGTGCGCCTATTTCCCGGCACAATGAAACATTTAAAATGCGGTACAATTCCCTGCCGCCTTATGAAATTGAGGAAACTTCCACAATGAGCGCCCATGATCTGGAGCGGATAAAAAATTTCGCCCGTTTTTGGGAGATAATCGTAAACCGTTCTCTTGTAAATTACGGGGATAATAAACCGGTTTTTGAAAGATTTATGCGTTTGTCAGATATGCTTTTATCCCGTTTCGGACGGAATTGGGGAATAGACAAGCATGAACTGTTGTCGGTTTTACATGAATATAGATTGTAATAAATTAATATGATATAATATATTTTTGAGGTATTAATGAAAAAGCTCTTTTTCTTCTTTACGCTTTTACTGATTTTGTTTTTTATATCCGCGTGTAATTGGCAAGTACCGTCCAAGATACAGATCAAGGGGAATCCGTCTTTGAAATTCTCTCTTGGTATGGATTTCAGTGAAATGTTTAAGGAAATGATGAACGACGCCTTTAACACAAATGATAATACGGTTGTAATACAGAACTGCGTAAACGCGCCTAATTACATGACTTTCTTAATTCATGTTGATCTTTGTAATCAAGAAATCGATTTGAGTGAAATAACCGGTTCAGGAAATCAATCAGGCAGTATTAGTATACCTCCAAAAACTAATTTAATTCCTCCGCAAAAAACAAAACTGCCGGTTAATAATTTTAAAAAAAATCTGGAAGGTTTTAAATTTGATGCTGAAAATATTAAATCAAGTTTATTTGTCGGAGGCTCTTCAATTGTTGATAAATTAACAATAAATGTTTTTATGGATTCACATTCTGAGGTAATTAACGGTTTTACAAACCCAAAAACCGGCGGCATTGATTTAAAAAACAGGATATATTACGGGACAGAAATACCGGTAGGTGGCAGAGATTTCAGTGAAATTGTTAGACCGTCTTTGGAAAATCATAATGAAATGGAAATAAATCTTTCTGTTGATTTAAAAGCCGGAATTGTTGACACTGCCGATCTTCGAGAACCTAACCTTAAAGTGGAACTTGTTATATGGCTTCCGCTTGTTTTTAAAGCGGATGACAATGCGGCAATAAAACTGCCCGGATTTGACGGGATGGGAGAGTTCATAAATTCTTTAACAAAATCCGGCATGATTGAATACCTTAAACTTGATATAGGATTGAATGAGAATCCATTCAAGAACGGAAAATTCGTTATACAAAATCCTAAAGACGGATACGAAATCATTAAGTTAGGCATGACCGGAAATGCAATTGGATTCGTGCTTAAGGAAGAAAATGTTAAATATTTCAATGATAATACTTTTATACCGGACTTTAAAATTTCATTTGCACAAAACGCCACACTTGGAATTCCTAAAACATTGAAACTTATGAGCGTCTCTATGGATGCAAGAATTAACCACACTATTGATCTTTAAGGAGACGGTTAATATGAAAAAACCGCTGTTTCTTCTTTTAATATGCATATTCTTTCTTCCCTCTGTCTGGGGGTTACATATAGAAGACCGTGTTTTTGAAATCGGTTTTTACGCCGATTTCAACTTTTCTAATGATTTTCTTTCAGCAAAAGAAATTTTTCAGGAAAAATTTGTTCTGGACCTTGATAATCTTGCCGATGGTTTCAGGATGAATTTAGGCGCAGGCGTATCTCCGTTTTATTTTAATTATAACAGCAAAAAGGGATGGGGATTCGGGTTTTCCACAAAAGCGGAAGCTCTGGGAATTTTCAATCTTTCCGGAGAAATGCTTACACTCAGCGAAACAAGCTCTTATAAAAAAGGTAATTCTGAAATCAACGGAGCGGTATTTGCCGAGGCGGCCGTTCCGGTATATTTTACATATAAAAAATTCAAAATAAAATTTAAGCCTGCTCTGTATTATCCGGTCTTATACGCTACATCCGACATTAAGTACACTTATGTAAATTCCGGCGACGGAACCGTGTTTAACATTGGATATGATTTAAATGTATATACTATAGTCTCAATGAAGGAGAATGACAGTTCCGCCTTAACCTCAACGCCGGGAGTTGATTTTTATGCCGGAGTTGAGTATCCGCTTTCTCAAGCGCTCGGCTTAAAAGACAAATTCTTTTTTCTGGATTTTGATGTTGGACTGGATATTACAGGAATTCCTCTTTTTTCATCAACAATGAAAAATTATATGACAATGTCCGGCATCATCGGCAGTAACGAACCGATTAAACTGTTCGGCGAAGATGCCAACGCTGATGCTTTTATAAATTTAAAGGATGCGGAATATAAAACCGGAGAAAAAAAAGTTTACAGGCCGTTTAAACTTCTTGCCCGGCTTGATTGGCGTCCGCTTGGGAAGCGGCTGCTTACAATAACGCCTTCGTTTGGTTTTGCTGTTTCTCAAATTTATAATGAACCTTTTTCTGCGGAAGCGGGATTAAAAGCCCGTATTGATCTTTTCAATCTATTTATTTTTACGGCCGGAACAGGTTATCAGGATCGCCTCTGGAAAAACGGTTTTGATCTAGCATTGAATTGCAGAGCGGTTGAATTTAATTTCGGAGCGGCTCTCTGTTCCCCTAATTTTGCGAAGAGCTGGAGCGGCGGCGGTTTCAGTTTGAATACAGGGCTTAAATTCGGCTGGTAAAGTGCCAGACCGGAACCGACAGTTCCGATGAAAAGGGGCTGTTACGTTTAAAATCCGGCAGCCAGCCGCTTCCTGTAACAAGCTCCTGACAAAACCCGTCTTCTATTCCGAATTCTTCAAGCCAATACAAAACCGCCTCGTATTCTTCTTCCGTTAAATACCGGTTCGGCATCGGTCTGTCTCTGTTGGGGATAGGAGTGTACTGTGTCATCAGGGAAAGCTGCGCCTTTTCCATGGCATTTTCCGCAAACCAGCGCAGTACGGAGCGGGTTGAATCCAATAACCCCGGCAGGATTAAATGACGCATAATAACTTTTTCGCGAGAGCCTGCCATCTCCGTCATTTTTTTTATCGCCGTTTTTGCCGTGTCAGGATAATCAGGCGCGTTAAAATATTTCGCCGCAATTTCACTGTCAAGAGTTTTCATGTCGGGAAGGTAAATATCAACATATTCTCTTAACAATTCCAGCGTTTGCGCAGTTTCATAAGCTGAGGAATTCCACAGTACCGGCAGCCGTACTCCCGCGTTTTTCGCGGCTATGAGTCCTTCTATAATGGCCGGAACAGCGTGGCTTCCTGTTACAATGTTGATATTTTCAGCGCCTTTATCACGGAACGCCTCGCAAATTTTAACGAATTCTCCTGCGCTTACTTCTCTGCCGATAGAGGCATTGTCCCCGCCCTGTGAAATCTGGTAGTTTTGGCAGAACGCGCAACCCAAATTACACCCGCTTATAAAAATAGTCCCTGAACCTCCCTTACCGACAAGCGGCGGCTCCTCTCCCCTGTGTATTACGGCAGCCCCTATCCTCAAGACGGCGCTTTCGGCGCAAAAACCGGTTTCTCCCGCCAAGCGGTTAACGCCGCAGTTTCGGGGACAGAGCTTGCAGGATGTGTATTGGTTTTTCATTCCGGTTTATATGCGCAATAAAGGCTGTTTTTATTTTACTTATATTATGTGTTGTTTTCTTCGGTTTCACTTAAAAATTCTATTGTAACCGCTTCTTCTGACAGCTGCTGTATATCAATTTTTTCTTTAAAATACCTTGCTATCCCTTTTAATAAGCCTATGTAAAATGTAATCATTTTTCGTTTTGAGATATATTTAACTTTTATTTTGTTATTGCCTATTTTTTCGGTCTCAAATCTGGGAGGATGCGCGTTTTGTATAATTTTTGTTACTTCAACATGTATATTGTCCATATTAAGGATAAATTCTTTTGCGGTTTTGTATTTGCTGTAATATCCTTTATAATATCTTATCGCGTATGAATTGATCCAATAATCACCAAACGCGTCAGCTGCCTGTTCCATATTAATATTTAATACTTCACAGGTTTTACTGAATATTTCCATAACTTTTTCATCAAATATATCCAGGCCGTTAATAAATTTGGTTCGATAATTATTAAACTCCGACTTTTCTAATATTTCTCTCCATTTTTCTTCACCAAAATTTTTCTTAACCATCTCAGATAAACAGTCTATAATTTCCATTTTCATAACAGAAAACTCCTCTTTTACAAACTTTAACATATTTTATATTATTTTCCTGTTCAAGTCAATTAATTTCATGAACTATTTTTTAGGCAAAAATTACAGTTTGATCCTGCCTTTTAAGGAATTTTAACTAAATTCATGTTAACTGTGCCGTTTCCGGCGATATACAACGCGTTTTGTAAAAAACAAGGAAAAATGCAGCGGAGAAAAAGATTAAAAAGGCGTTGTACTTAAATAATCACCTGACCGGGAATTTACAGAATCCGGGCCGCGCAGCAAGAGGCAAAACATATAAAGAGCTGTTATACGCTGTACATTCAATTTATATTTCTATTATTTCTCATAGATAAATCTGTAATTTATAAACATTTTAACCGTATTGCGCCTAACGTTTTAAATACGTCAGATTAAATTCGACCGCCTGTGAAAGCGATGAAAAAAGTTTAAGAGAAGTTTTCACGTAAGCGCGGAAAGGATTTGCATCTTTTTCATCCTCAACGGACGGGAACAGAAATCCGGCGACTTCTTTTACTTCGCTGTCCGTAATACGCCGTGTAATTTCGTCAAAGTCTTTAATAACCTTGTTCTGCTGCGACGGATTTAATTCACGCTTCATTGCCTGACGCGCAGCGGCTTCTCCTTCTTCCGCGGCGTTCTTAATATTTTCAAGCCCGCGTGTTAATACGCAAACCGCTTGTTCATAACGTTCCGTTCTTTTGCGCGTTTCTTCCGGGTTTTTAAATTCAGCATCTACCTTTGAAAAAGCGGATTCAAGCCGCCTGTCAATTTCTTCGCGGCGTTCCGGCAGGGCAAGAAAGGACTGCACATCCGCGGCGTTAAGTCCTGTTATTGCAAGTCCTTCTTGAAATATGCCGAAATTCCTGATCTGCGGATATTTGCTGAATTGAGATTCAAACCACGCGGCATAAAGTGAAAGGCGGCGATCGGTAAGAACCTGGCCGCCTGAAGCGCAGGGAGCTTTAAACGGGAAACCGTCTCGAAGCGCGCGCACTACCCATGTTTCAACAGGTTTAAAACGGTCGGAATTTGAGTTGGAATTTTCTTCAAAACGAGCGCCGCGGAAATGCGTTTTTAAAGCGGGGAAAGCAAGGTCAAGCCCGGCGATCCATATTTCCCGTCCGCCGAGACTGCGCGCAAAATCCCATGCGGTTGTAGCGACAGAACCTCCCGCTCCAAGCCTGCCCTTTGGATCAACCTGTTTCTCTATAAACATGCCGAAAGGAAACAGCGAACCGCAAAGAAATATTTTTTTGAAAGGCAGATTTAACACAGGGGGATAAACCGCCGACTCCGCGACAAGGACGGTTTTTTCGCAGATGCAGCGGTCAAGATGGCGGCTGTTCCAGAATTGAGGGTCTACAGTCAGGACAAAATCGGGAGGGCATCCGTTTTTCAGGAAAAAGCGCAGGTTTGTGTCCACCGCGACGACAATGCACCTTCGGTGTATTTCACGCAATAAAGGAGCCGTTTTATCAAGGCTTGGCCCTGCCGCGGCAAGAAAGACGGGTATGTCAGATGACGCGTCTTCCGTATCAATTTCGGCAGCAAGGTTTTCAAGGCGGGAAATTCCGGGATAATCGCGGATTGCGCTCATGTTACGTGAAAAGTTGCGCACCCACCGCTTCCCGAAACGTTTTAAAGTGGCGGCGTTTACATCGTCTTTCATTGACCATGTGCGGATTTTTTCTTCCACCGCCCCGTACCACTCCTTGTCAAGATCGACAAGCGCTCTGTTGCGGATAACACAGGGTTTTTCACTGCCGGATGAGTTTTTTTCCTCAAGTTCACCGGCTATGGAAAGGGCGTTGATAATTCCGTCTCCTGAACCGCCGATTACAAAAATTATCCTGTTCTTGCAAAGAAAATCAGAAAAATCCCGCAATTCAAACGCCCTGAGCAGAAGGTTTCCGTATTTTTCAACAATAATGATGATCTGTCCCAATTCTGCGGCAGCCTGCGCCGCATACCCCAATCCAAAGCCAAGTATGACTGTCGGCGCGTCTGCGGCGCTCGCCGCGGCCTGCACAAGACGCTGCCCTTCCCTAACCGGATCACGCTGTGAATGAACATATATTCCTTTTACACAAAGAGACGGTTCGCCGGAAGCGGCAGTTTCAATTTTGACATCTTCAGGCGCAAGCGCGTCCGTCTGCGAAGACAATTCCTCAAGAAGTCCCGGATACTGCCGTTGAAGGATTTCATTGTTTTTTTCCCAGAAAGACACGTCTATTCCAATTCCAAAATAATTTCCATACCGTTTGTAACCGGAGTTCCGGGCGGCGGGCTCTGGCGGCGCACCCATCCGTCGCCGCGTATTTCTACTTTTACATCGTCACGTAACAGAAGCGGGAGCAGTACGCGCTTTGAAATGCCCGTAAAATCCGGCATCTGTTCGTCGATAGCGGGAAGGCGTCCGGACGGAATATTGACAGCGGGTGGATGAACTACCTGCGGGTTGCGCCCGCGCGGGATGCCGATATAATCGATCAAAGCCTCGGCCGCTTCCCGAATTGCCGGAGCCGCGATTCTTCCGCCAAGAATTTCGCCCTTTGGTTTTATTATCGTTAGGTAAAGGATAAGCGAAGGAGATTCCGCAGGCAGAAGGGCGATACAGCTTGCGATAAAGTCGGTTTCCGAATACCTTCTTGTTACAGGATCGATAATTTGAGCTGTACCGGTTTTTACCGCAATCGACAAATCCTGAACCGCAGCGCGCCAGCCTGTCCCGATGCCGGAAGCGGTATCTACCATGTAGGAACGCATCGCTCTTGCGGTTTCCGCGCGGAGAACGCGGCGCTGTTCTCCTCCTTCCCACGGCGTTACGGTTTTTCCGTCCGCGGATACAATCTGCAGCACAACTCTGGGAGGAACAAGAATGCCGTCATTTGCGATGGCGCTGGCAGCCTGAAGCATTTGGTAAGCGGAAACCGCGATTTCCTGCCCTATCGCCAAAGTCGCTTTTGTACGAGTTGACCACTGTTCATTGTTTACAAGATAACCGGCTGTTTCACCGGGAATGCCGACTCCGGTACGCGAACCAAAGCCGTAATTTATTAATAAAGAATAAAAATTTTCGTTATTTAAATTGTCGGAAGCGTAGGCGGCTCCCGCGTTACAGGAGTGAATAATTATCTCCCTTGCCGTTACCCTGCCGTGAGCGCCTAGGCAGTTAATCGGACTGCCCCTGCTGGGCACATACGCGCCGTTACAGAAAAAAGTTGAATTGGCGTTAATTGCGCCGGAGTCCATCATAGCCGCAAGCGAAAAAACTTTAAAAACTGAACCGGGTTCATAGGCCCAAATAACAGGCCGGTTCATGCGGCTGATTTCATCCGAAGCGCGTATGTTATTCAGATCATATCCCGGTTCCGATACAGAGCCTAAAATATCCCCGGTGCGCGGGTCCATAGCAAGCAGCATTACAGCTTCCGCTCCGGTTTCTTTCATTGTCCGTTCGGCGATTTCTTCCAAAATATACTGGACATACGTATCGATAGTAAGAAAAACCTGCGATCCTTTGACATCAGTTCCTTCAAGAATACTGTTAAAAGCGTATTCAATCCCTTCCAGCCCCCTGTTTCTGTCCCCAACAAAACCGATAATTTGACTTGCAAGATTTTTCTCGGGGTACAGCCTGCCGACAATGGGCTGGATCATTACACCGCTTATCTTTTTTTCTTCAATCAGGGATGACAGGCGTCTTGCGGCAGCGTCATCAATCTGTCTCTTTAAATAGAGAAAGTTGGATTCGGAGCTCTCGATTTTATCGCGGATTTCAGAAGCGGACATTTCCAGTATTACCGAAAGCTCGTTTGCGAGAAGGTCAATATCGGTAATTGAAGGCCGCCAGACGCTGACATCGGCAAACCTGATTTGAATTGCAAGAAAACGCCCGTTTCTGTCAAGAATGGCACCGCGTTCAGTAAATCCGGAGTTTTGGCGGCTGACCGCGGGAAGTTCGTTTTTAAATATCAGCATTGCGTAATGAAAAAGCAGATATAGGGCGGAAATCCCGATTATGGAAAATACAATAATATACCGCTTTTTCAGGTTCATCTAATATCCCAGCACCTTTCCTATTATATTATCAACATGAACCGGACCGTAAGAGCGCGAATCGTACGAAGCATTCTCATTGTCCCCCTCAAGAAAAAAACTGTCCCATTCGGTAAAGCCGGTGCAACGTTTCACTGCCAACTCCCCCGTAGGCGTGTAAAAAACCACAACATCTCCGGGTTTGGGCTTTGCCCAGTTGATTAAATATCTCTGCTGCCAGGGCATCCGCAGTCCGAATTTCAAACGGTTTATTATAAGTACAGTTCCGTTCTTAATTGCCGGTTCCATAGAATGTCCCTGTGTCAGTATAAAATCAAAAAAAAACAGCCTCAGAATAAACGCAGTTACAATTGCCAAAAAAACAGCCCTTGTCCCATTCATATTCATATATATGTATAATCCTAATCCTGTTTTTTGTCGATAAACCCAGTATGGGTGCAATAATTGAAAAACAACACGTAGCAAAAAGACGTAAAAGACCTTCTTTTAAGCCGATTAGTAACAAGCCTATTAATAAGTCGGCAGGTTTAAATAACGGATTTATGAACCAGTTCAATCAAAGAACCGCCCGTTCAAAGCCGGAGAAAACCCAAAGAGAAAAACTGCGCTCTATTCCCAAAAAATTCCCGCGTTCACCCGCTGTCAAGGCAAAAATCTCAGGCGGTTTCAGTTTTTCTGTTCCCCTTCTTCCCACTCTTGCGGTTATTGCCGGAACTGTTGTAATCTCTCTTGCGGCTTTGAATTGGGAAGAAATAATCGTTGAACTGCCGAAAAAAGCCGCTTATAAGCCGGAAGCGGATGCTGGAGTTGAACGCCAGATAATGATGTACGCCGCAACCGGAATTGCCGACATAATACCGTCCCAAAACCCCGTTAAAGAAACAGAAACAGCGCCTAAAACTGAAAAAATTGAAGCCCCAAATCCCCCGAATGACTTGATTTCCTTTGAATGGCAGCAGTACAGGGTAAAAAAGGGAGATTCCGTATCCACAATCGCGCAGAAATTCGGGGTTTCTGTCGGCGCGATTATCGCTTCCAATGAAATTCGCAATGCAAGAACCCTTCAGGAAGGGGCAGAGTTACGAATACCCAATATTGACGGAATACCGTATCAGGTTAAAAAAGGCGACAGCCTGTCAAAGATCGCGTTGTCATTCAATGTACCTTTGGATGTAATATTGGACGTTAATGACATAAAAAGCGATATTTTAAAGGCAGGGGAAACGCTTTTCATCCCCGGCGCGCGGATGAACGATATGGACCTCAGATTAAGCCTGGGGGAACTTTTTATCTATCCGGTTCAAAGCAAGTATATAACCAGCCATTACGGTATGCGGAAAGACCCAATCAACGGAGCGTTAAATTTCCACACAGGGCTAGACTTAAGGGCGGATATAGGCACTACCGTTGTGGCGGCGCTGGACGGAGTTGTTTCCGTTACCGCCGAAAACTGGCTTTACGGCAAACATATCATCATATCACATGACAATGGCTATAAAACCCTCTACGGTCATCTTAACTCTTTTTCGGTAAAACAGGGGGAAAGGGTAGCAAGAGGGAAAAAAATCGGGGAATCGGGCAATACGGGGTACAGCACAGGGCCGCATCTGCACTTTACCATATATGATAAAAATAACAAGCTGGTTAATCCGCTTGATTTATTGAGATAAATATTGATATAATTTGGGAGTTCCAATGCGTAAATTGATTTTTATATTGTTGGCTTTTTTCGCGGTATTTACATATATTCGCGCTTCTGATAAAGCGGAAGCTACGGTAAATTCAGCTGAAATAAAAGTGGAAATACCCGCAGAGATTCCTGTGGAAATAGTACGCTAATCATACTACAATTAGAATATGACATTAGATGACAAATCCGCAGCATTACCCGGAAGAGAATCGCGCATTTCCGATATGCTTTACGACGGCGCGGTAAGCTCCCCCTCATACTCTTTCAGTGATGTGGTAAATGAAGCCTGCGAGAAACTGATGAACCGGCAAATTAAAAACTCCATCCGGCGGCTTCATAAAATGGAGGAATATCTGTGCAATCTGGAAAAAGAACTGGATGATTTTCTTCTGCAAAAAAACAGGAAGTATTGATGAAAGAAAGGAAATTCCTTCTTTTGTTTGTCATTTTACTTTTTCCTGTTTTCCTGCTTTCAGGTATTAGTTTTAACGATCTAAATCTCTCAAATGACGACAGACTCCTTTTCAGCGCCGAATTTGAAGGCCAGCGCACCGTTTTTATTTCAGCGTTAGCCGATATGTCAATTCAGCAGTTGACGGCTTTTCCGGAAAGACTTCAATTGGTTGACGGCGGAAGAACAATTTTGGCAATGAACCGATTCGGCGCGGTAAAAATTCCGGTATCAGGCGGGCTTCCGTCTCCGATTCCCGGGTATCCGTCTTTTTCCGCGAACAGCGTGCCGTTAATGGGCAAACTCCAGGAATTGGCGGCATCTCCCGACGGCAGGTGGGTTCTCTATGTAGAACCGGTAACCGCGGCTTACGGAAACCTTCTATTGACAGAAATTTCAAGCGGCGCCAAAAGAGTTATAAGCGAAAGAGTTGAACTGCCCGCCATAGATTTTCCGGCAAGATGGAATCCCGATTCACGTTATTTTGTTTATTCAAAAGGCGGCAGGCTTTTTTACTTCCCCATTATCAGCAATCTTTCGGCATTGGTAGATGAACGTTTCAGAATGATTGGCCCCGGCATGATTACTTCAGTTTCATGGGGTTTGCTGGGGGATTTTTATTATCTGACGGGAAACACCGTATACCGCGTCATTAACCCCGAACTTTTTACGCGGACAGTTTACGGGGATTTTTTGTCAATCGGCGCGGCTGCCGGTTCGCTTCCGATTGATTTTGATTCTACTTTGGACAGATACTGGATATCGCCGGATTCCAGATCAATATTAATAAACAAAAACGGTAAGGCTCTTTTTATCTTTCCGTTAGGTGTAAATCAGGACAATACTTCCATTCTTCTTTCCGCGGCAATTCCGCAGGGAGCGGAAAATATCAGCGTGCTTTGGGCGTCATCGGGCCGTCTTGCAATTGTTTCCTCAATAAAAAATGAGATTAAAGTATGGCGTTTTGAAATAACCGGAAACACAATAAGAAATTTAACATCCGCGGGCGTTCCGCTGTCTTCCAACGGGGCTCTGTCTCCCGACGGCTCAAAAGCCGTGTTTTGGGGCGGGAACGGCATGGAACTTTGGGATTTTACAAACTGGCGGATAATTCAAAAATCGGGAAATACTCCCGTTTATTCCTGCGTATGGAACGGCAGCGGACTGTTGATTTCAGGCACAGGCAGGTTTATCGAAGAGATCGATATATCTGATTCCAACGTTCCGCCGAGACGGATTTGCCTTTCGGACGCGGATGAATTCGGTTTTGAAGCCGCCAACCGCACTCCTTCGCAGATACTTGCGAGAATGGGAAACGAATGGTTTGCAACTAACGGCAATGATTCATGGGGCCGCGTTAACAACCCTCAATTAAGGCAGGTTTCCCTGACAACGGAACGATACCGCGTTTTTCTTGAACCGCAGTATTCCGGCCATTATAAAAACATTCCGATTGTACGCAGTGTTTTTTCTCCGAACAGCGTATCGCTCGTATCCGGCCATTCAGCCAACAGCGCGTATACTTTAGACCGTCAAATGCCGATTGCCCTGTGCTTTGACCTTTATGACGATGACACGGGATTGTACCATGTGTTAGCCGCTCTTCGCAGCCGCAATATAAAGGCGACATTCTTTTTAAACGGCGATTTTATCCGCCGTAACCCCCTTGCGGCGGCTGCCATTGCCGAAGCCGGACATGAAACAGCTTCAATGTTTTACGCTCCGATTGATTTTTCCGATACGCGCTACCGCATAACAAACGAATTCATTACAAGCGGACTTGCGCGTAACGAAGACGAATTTTTTCATTCAACCGGAAAAGAACTTTCGCCCATCTGGCATCCTCCGTTTTTCCGCACTTCCGCTTTGATCAACTCGGCGGCGTCTGCCGCGGGATACGCAACAATAACAAGGACAATTGATCCCGGCGACTGGCTGTCAAGAGAAGAGGCTATAAGGCTCAACCTGCGTCAGATTCCGCCTTCGCAGATGATTGAACAAATTATGCAGCAAAAAAAAGCCGGCGCGGTTGTTCCGATACGTCTCGGTTCGCTCCCCGGCGGCAGAGACGAGTATCTTTTTCAGCGTATTGACGTACTGCTGGACGCGCTGGTGCGTTCAGGCTGCGTTGTAGTTCCGGTATCGGAAGCCGTCAGGTAATTCAAAAAACATGCCTCCGTTTAACAAACTTCCGCCGGAAATCAGTGAGCTTCTTAACATTGTCCCTTCTCTGCTAAAAAAGACATTCCCCATACCTAAAAAATACCGAGGCGCTCTTCCATCCGCGGTTAACGAATTGTCGCATCTTCTGACAAATAAAAGGGGAGACAGGTCTCTTTCCTATCTGGGGCGGCCGAATTACCTTAGCGCGTATCTGCATTATTTTCTGCCCTGGAATCTTTATCGTCTTTGTTTCCTTCTTCCCGATCTTGATCTTAAACTTAATCCGGATGATACAATTGCCGATCTCGGCAGCGGCCCTCTTACTTTTGCATCGGCGCTTTGGATTGCCCGTCCCGATTTACGTAAGATTCCGCTGGAAATAAACTGCATAGATCGCAGTTCTCCGGCGCTTGAAGCCGGAATTGCTTTTTTTTCAGCTTTATGCGCGGACGCGGGGGAAAGCGTCAACTGGAAAATAAAAACGATACGTGAAGATATTGACTTTAGGCGGCAGGCTTTACGCAATGAAAAAAAAACAAACCTTGTCTGTGCGATAAATCTGTTTAATGAAATTTATGAAAAAATACCCCACAATAACACGGAAAAACTGAAACAAACGGCCGCCAATACGGCGCAGTTAATGCACAGCATGGCATTACCCGATTCTTCCATATTGACGGTTGAGCCGGGCGTACCTCAATCGGGAAAGTTTATCTCTCTACTGCGCGATACATTCATTGAATTGGAACGTCCGCCTGTCTCGCCGTGTACGCATTCGGAAACCTGTCCTTTCCTCGGCAGTCCGGCAGTTTCGCAAAAAAAACGGTGGTGTCATTTTGCTTTTGAGGCCGCGGACGCTCCGAAAGAACTTCTGCGCCTTTCAGCCGCCGCGGGACTTCCAAAGGAAAGGCTTGTTTATAGTTATCTGCTGACCGGTCAAGTATCGCAGCCGGTTAAAAAAAATAAAAATACAAACAACGCGCTTCGCGTCATATCAGACGCATTTCCCCTGCCGCAAAACCGTTTCGGGCGATACGGCTGTTCCTCAGAAGGTCTTGTCCTTCTTGGGGGAGAAAAAAAACGAATCGAAAAAATCCATTCCGGCAGTCTTGTGCCGGTATCTGAATTCTCATTGACAGGCGTCCGTGATGTAAAAAGCGGCGCATTAATTCTGGAGGTAAAATGACATCCCCTGTTTTTTCAAGCATGCACACTCACACCGTTTTTTGCGACGGAAAAGACGATGTAGAAACAATGTGCAAAAGCGCCTATGAAAAAAAACTTTACGCAATCGGCTTCAGCGCCCACGCGCCTGTTACCCAAAAAACAGGAATAAAAAGCGGCTGGAATTTAAAAGATGAGAATGTCGGCAAATATGTTGAACAGGTGCTTGCGGCAAAGAACCGCTGGAAGGGAAAACTTGAGGTGTTTCTTGGATTTGAAGTTGATTACATTAAAGGGTTAAGATCGGCAATTGACAGCGACATAAAAGCGGTTAATCCCGATTACCTGATCGGAAGCGTACATTATGTTGTTCCGCCAAACGGAGCGGAACTGTTTACGGTAGACGGCTCTTTTGAAGAATTTGAAAAAGGAATTAACGAAGGTTTCGGCGGAGACGCGCGGGCGCTCATGCACTATTACTATGACGCGCTGGCGGAAATGATAGCTCTGGGCGGTTTTGAAATTTTGGGGCACGCGGATTTAATAAAGAAAAACGCTCAATTAAAAAATTATTGGTTAAAAGAAGATGAAGCCTGCCGTCAGGCGGAAATAGCGCGCGCCGCCGCAAAAGCGGGATTAACAGCGGAAGTAAACACAGGTGGCATTAACCGAAAAAAAATCAATGAAGTTTATCCTTCACCGTCATTTCTGCGTTTATTACGTGAAAATAATGTTCCTGTTATAATTACATCAGACGCCCACCGCGCACAGGATATTGACGGAAATTATCAAGCAGCACTGCAGACGCTTATTCAATCCGGTTATAAAGAACATTTTATTTTCATGGGAAAAAATAATCATAAAATAATTTGGCAAAAAGAAAAAATATTATAAAGAAAATAACTATTTTCTCGACTGTCATAATGATTTTCACTATATTTATATTCAGGAGATATTATGCAAAAAACAACAACGCCTGGAAAATTATTATTGGAATTTATTGAGAAGTACGGGCAAAATTGCAACAGGCTTTCCAAAGAAATCAAATGCAGTCAAACAGCGTTAAGGCTTATCAGTCTTGATAAAAGCAGAATTACAACATCAATCGCTGTACGTCTCGCAAAATATTTTGAAACAAAACCTGAATTCTGGCTGACTGCGCAGATGGAATACGATCTTGTGAAAGCGGCTGATAATAAAAATTTACAAAAACTGCTCAAGAAAATTTCAATTGCCGGTAAAAACTGAATTATCTTGATCTGTCCACGCCGTTACGCTCGCAGAATTTTTTTATCACGCAGCGTGAACAAAACGGACTTACAGGACGGCAGAGTTTTTGGCCGTAAAGAACAAGAAGATAGTTGATCCGCTTCCAGTATTTTTCGGGAAGGATTTTACGCAGGATCATTTCCGTTTCTTCCGGAGTTTTGCTTGAAAGCCATCCGCAGCGGTTGGAAATACGGTGAACGTGGATATCAACGCAGATTGCCGGAATGTCAAAAGCTTCGTTCAGTACAAGATTGGCGGTTTTTCTGCCGACACCGGGAAGGGCAAGCAGCTGTTCCATCTGCGCCGGAACTTTTCCTTTGTACTGCTCAAGAAGAATTGCGGCGATTTTTTTTAGAGACGCGGCTTTATTGCGGTAGAAGCCGGCAGGATAGATCAGTTTTGCGATCATTTCCTCTTTCATTGCGTGCAGTTCCGCAGGAGACGGTGTTTTATCAAGAAGCCGCTTTGACGCGGTAAGCGTAACTTCGTCTTTTGTGCGCAAACTTAAAATTGTGGAAACCAGCACTGCCCAGGGATCATGACGGTAATTTTCAGCGACAGTATTCACGGAAGGGTCTGCCGTATCCGAAGAAAGAAGCTCCGCGCGCCATTTTTCCAAAGCGTCAAAAACAGCGTCCCATCGGATTTTCATGGTTTTTCCAGCAGGCATACAACAAACGCCTCAACCGCTTTTCCCTTTCCTGCCGCTCCCAAACCTTCGGCGGTTTTGCCTTTAAGGAAAACTTTGTCAGCAGGAACATCCAAAACGCCGGCGATTGAATTGCGGATAATATCACGGAAGGGAAGCACTTTTGGTTTTTCACAAATTATTACACAGTCAAGATTTACAAGCTGCCATCCCTCCTGCCTGACTCGTTCAAAGACATTACGCAAAAGCACCATGGAGTCCGCGTCTTTCCACGCGGGATCGCCGGGGGGAAACAATTCGCCGATATCCCCAAGCCCGCCCGCGCCAAGCAGCGCATCGCATACAGCGTGGGCAAGTACGTCAGCGTCTGAGTAGCCTGTTTCTCCTTTGTGAAAAGGCAGTTCAACGCCGCCCAGTAAAAAACGCCGCCCTCTTTTCAGGCGGTGCAAGTCATATCCAAGACCTACCTTAATCATTAGAGGCTGCGGCCATTACGACACCGGGTAAAGGACGGTAAGCCCTAAAAGACAAATATTTAAAAGGATGAATGTCCAACGCGTTTGGATACCATCCGTCCAATTCGCCTGTATCAACAATATTTAACGCTGGATTATAAAAAACAGGAAGAACGACCCCTCCGTCAAGCAGAAGTTTTTCAGCCTGAGCGAGAGTAGCCATGCGGACAGTACCTTCTTCCATCATTGATCTTTCAATCAGTTTTTCGTATTCGCTGTCATCCAGACGCGCATCGTTTAAATTGGAATCACGCCGCCACATTTGAAGGAATGTGTAAGGATCGGCAAAATCTCCAATCCATGTGGAAGAACCGATAACATAACCGCTTTCTTTCATTGACTGGAAGTAACGGTCGTAGGGAATAACTTCAACCCGTACATTAATTCCAAGTATTTCTTTCCACGCGACAGCCATCAAGCCGCCGATTCTTTGGGCATCCTGTGACGGAGTCAGCCTTATAACCAATTCGGGCATTCCGGCTCCGCTTGAATAGCCTGCTTCAGCAAGAAGTTTGCGCGCTTCTTCATAATCAGCTTCCGATATTCCCTTGACTTCAGGATAACCCGCGACAGGAAAAATCAATGTTTCCGCAGGCAGATAATAACCGCTGCGAATCTCAGACCAAGGCAGAACAAGCGCCATGGCACGGCGGACTCTTTTATCATTCCAGGGTTTATCCTCGCTGCGAATAAAATAATAATGAGTTGCAAACATAACATTAACCTGAATGCCTGAACGATCCGTCAGCGCTTCTAAATTTACCTCTCCGGCAATCCAGCGGGCTTCACCGGAGTTCCAAAGATGAGAAGCGTCATCCGCGTCTTTGGAAAATTTGACTGTTATCTTATTAAGGGAAACACGCCTTTGATCCCAATAATTTGTGTTTTTTGCCAAAACGATACTGTTATCATCCATAGAAACAATGCGAAACGGCCCATTGGAAACGGGAGGCGTCCAGTTTGCGGCGTTTCCCGAAGGAGACCACGAGGATTTATTTAACATGGAAGGATGTATAGGGCTGAATGAATGATGACAGAGCATTGCCGGAAAAAATGAAGCTGGAGAATTTAACTTTACTACGAGGGTTCTGTCATCCGGCGTTAAAATACCGACCTTACCGGCATCTTTCTCAATGCCGTTACGGTAATTCCGCGCTCCGTCTATAACATCAAATAAACTTGAGTATGGGGAATCCTGACCGCCTTCAAGAACAGAAAGCCACGCGGCGCGGAAATCCTGCGCTTTTACATTATCGCCGTTCCAATAACGCGCGTTCTGCCGTAATGTAAAAGTCCATTGCAGCTTGTCTTCGGATAACGTCCACCTTTCCACCACAGCCGGAACCGGCTCCAGAGAAAGCGGGTGGTACGAAAAAAGCCCTTCGTACAATCCGGTAAAAATCTGAGCTTCGCTTGCAAAATAAGACTTGCGAAAATCCAGTTCAACATTAAATTTGGAAAATACTACGGTAAGTTCGTCCCTGTTCTTAATTTCCGGCCGAGGTTCAGCAAAATCATTACCTTGCTCGTCATTAATAGTAATCTTTTTATAATGATTTTCTTCAATTTGTACGATTTGTGCAGTTCCGTTCCGCAAAGATGATTCCTGCTGCGGCATTCTGTCCTGTGCAGGCAAACTTTTGCACCCAAAAAATATCAAAACGCATAAAGATAATAAAAATAGCCTTTTCAAAATACTCTCTCTTTTATTCGTATTTCCGAACAATTCCATTATATTGCAGAAATTATGAAAATACAAGGAGTATACCCGCCATATTCCTCTGTTAATTATGTTTTTGTGATAATACGGAAGTGCGCCGTAGTCATATCAAGTCCGGCTTCAGTGAAACCGCTTTGGATATTTTCAAAAAGAAGGGAATAGATAAGCGGAACTTTGTTTACATCCTTCGTATAACAATTTATCTGGTAATGGGCGTAAAAATCGTCCAATTGAGTCTGTAAAACAAAGGGTTTGGGCTTTTTTAGAATATATTCCGTGGCGAGAGCCGCGTTAACCAGAATATCATGAATTGTCTGCCAGGGTGTCGCATAGCCATAAGTAATCTCGGAATAAAGGATCAATCCTTCCTCGTCTTCATCTGAAGACGTATTGTAATTAATAATATTTGAGCCCAAAATCATAACGTTGGGAAACGTTACATATTCATTTTTATGGGTTTTAAGCCTTACTACCATAAGATTCTTCTCTACAACAAAACCTGTAATATCCTTTATCTGTACACGATCGCCGATTTTAAACGGACGCATATATGTGATGACCAGCCCCGCGACAAGATTGCCGATTGCGCTTGTAGAGCCGATAGAAAAAATAATACCGACAAAAACCGAAACTCCCTGAAAAGCCCTTGAATCTGAACCAGGCAGATAGGGATATATAATCGCAACCGTAAAAGCGCATAAAAGAGCCTGCAATATCCTGTATGTAGGACGCGCCCAATCGGAATAAAAACCGGGAATAACAAGTTTGCCTTTTTCAATCTGGGAAGCGAAAAATTTTAAGCCCCGCAGAATATAACGGATAATTAATACAATAAAAATAATTGTAATTAATTTCGGAATGTACTTTCCTATACTTACAGCAATATCTTTTATTTGTGTCAGTATATAGTCAAATAATATCGACGCTAAATTTTTGGTTGCAGAGAAAAGACTGAAAATAATAGGCACTGTAAGGAAAAGCTGCAGGGCTGTAATCAAGTATTTTAAAAATTTTAAAAGAGTCTCAAATAATCTGACAATCTGCATTGCCGTAAGAAGCCTTAATTTCTTTATCACAAGAGGCTTGATTTTTTCCCTGCCCCATTCCTCAATTTTTTCATTTATCTTTTTAAATAAAAACCAGATAAGCCAAATTAACAGAGCCTGAACAATAATTATTGCCATTGCAATCATGAGCCTGAGAAAGAAATGCAAATCAAAAATGAAATCCTCTCCCTGTTTTTCAGTATTTTCCGTTTCAATTGAAGCCGTTTTAACATCCTCAAGCTGCCCGTCAGAAGAAGTTTCAATCAATTTATTTTCATTGTCTTTTAACGTTTCTTCAGTTTCAGCTATGCCGTTTTCCTGCGCAAATGAAAGAGGCAAAGGCAGGAAAAGAAATATAACCGTTAAGAAAAAAACAAATTTTTTCATGCCGTTCCAAACTCCATCAGAAACAACTGGCAATTGCGCCCTCAAAAGCGTCCAATTGCGGAGGAATAACCGCAATCGGTTCGCATTTTTTTTTCAGCGCGCTAAGTGAGGCCGGTATATCAACAATGCCGCCGGTAACTTTTTCAATAATACCGGCGGACCTTGCAGGATGACCTGTAGCAAGTATTATCGTATGCGTATTATCGTTCCATTCATGCTGCGCAATAATTTTTTTCGCCGCGGCATAGGCAACGGCGGTATGGGGATCAATAAAAATGCCGTGATTCTTATAAACTTCTTCGATTGTTTCCAATGTAAGAAGGTCGTCAATTGAAGCCGGATACACCATATTGCGCATAACAGACGGAGCTTCTTCGTAAAAAGACGCAAGCCTTTCATAATTCAGGGGAAAACTTATATCCAGAGACGGAGAATTGGTAATTTTATTCGGAGAGGGAACAAAAGGCTTGCCGCAGATATAATCACCCATCGAATTATTGTAATTCATTGCGGCGATAAAACCGTTTACCGGCATGCCGAATTTCCATGCATAAAGTCCGGCAATCAGGCTGCCAAAATTGCCGGAAGGCACGCTAAAAATAAAATCTCCGTTAAGAGTGTTTTTAATCTGAGTAAAAGCGTAAAGAAAATAAAGAATCTGCGGAAAAACCCTGCCGATATTCATGGAATTCGCGCTTGTAACTTTATAGCGTCCTGAAAATTTTCTATCAATAATTGTGTCAATGATCAGACGCTGGCAGTCATCCAAAGTTCCGTTTACTTGAACAGGAATAATATTTCCGCCGTTTTGTACAAAGCATGAAGGATCAAGCCCGTGAATTTGTCCTGACGGATACACAAGAACAAGCAGAATGCCCTTCCTGCCGCTGAAAGCGTGAGCCATGCTGACGCCGGTATCCGGCCCTGCGGCGGAAAGAACCATTGCCTGCTCATTCTCTTCCAGAAATTCCTCAAACACAGCCGACATAAAAGCAATGCCAAAATCCTTAAAAACTCCGGTAGGTCCGTTGTACAGATTCAACAGTGAAAAATCATTATCAAGCCTTATCAGCTCAGGCTGAAAATCAAATGCGCTGGAGGCGATTCTGGAAGCGGAAACAGGATTAAGAGAACCTTCAAAAAACGAAGGAGCTACAGCGGCAACCAATTCATTAAATTCTGTTTTTTCATCCATGTGTAAAAAAAATTGACGAAAATCAACCGCTTGATCTGGAACATATAAACCGCCGTCATAAGGCAGACAATTCAATACAGCATCCTTGAACGAGACAACAGGAGATTTTGATTTTGTAGAGCGAAAGTACATAGAGACATTATACTCATTTTCATAAAATTTGTCATCGTGACATTTCACCTGTTACATGGTATAATTCCGTCATGAATGTACAATTTTATTCGCTCGGTGCGGCCGAAGAAGTAACCGGTTCAAAGCATGTTTTGGAAATAGACGGTAAAAGTTACCTTATCGACTACGGCGCTTTTCAAGGGTCAAGAGAAGAAACTAACAGAAGAAACAAGGAATTCGGCATAGCCACAGATCGTATCGAAAGCGTTATCTTAACACACGGACATTATGACCATTGCGGCCTTCTGCCGTATCTCGTAAAAAAAGGCTACAAAGGATATATATACGCTACTCCGGCGACAAGGGATATATCAAGTCTTATCATGATGGATTCCGCCAACATTCAGGCGCACGACGCTGTTTATTTAAAAAGTCAGGCGGAAAAAAAAGGCGAAAAATTCGACTGGACTCCCCTTTACACGGAGCAGGACGCAATCGCGGCGGTAGCGCACACAATCGGAGTTTCGTATAACATGCCGATGTCCATAGGCGACGGAGTAAGTTTTGAATTTTACGACGCGGGGCATATTTTGGGCTCCGCCATCGCGGAGATAAAGATAAAAAAAGGCGGCGAAGAACTGAATATCCTTGCCACAGGAGACCTTGGGCGGAAAGGCAAGCCGATTATCCGCAATCCTGACGCGCCGAAAACTCCGCCGGACTACATTATACTTGAAAGCACATACGGCGACCGCCTGCACGATTCAACAGACGACGCTCTTAAAAAACTCGCCGATATAGCAATACGGACTGTGGAAAAAAAGGGAAAAATACTGATCCCGTCTTTCGCGATTGAACGCACTCAGGAGCTTGTTTACTATTTTCACATTTTAGTAGATGACGGCATAATTCCCGAAGTGCCGATTTTCGTCGATTCGCCGATGGCGACTAACGCTACGACAATTTTTCAGGTTCACCCCGAATGTTACAGCGAAGAAATAAAAAACGCTTTTATAAAACATCATAAAAACCCGTTTGGGTTTAACAGTCTGCACTTTACTACAAGCGTAGACGAATCAAAAGCGTTAAACGATCATAAAGGTCCGCTTATAATAATTTCAGCAGACGGAATGTGCGAAGCGGGGCGCATACAGCACCATCTTATTCACAATATACAGGACCCGAACACAACAATTATGACCGTAGGCTATATGGCTGAAAATACGCTTGGACGGCGTATCCGCAACCGTGAAGGAGAAGTAAAAATACACGGAGAATGGTTTAAGTTAAAAGCGCATGTCGAGGAAATTAACGCGTTCAGCGCTCATGCCGATTATTCAGAAACGCTGGATTGGCTGAATAATCTTGACACTTCGCGCTTAAAAAGGATTTTTTTAGTTCACGGCGAAAAGAAAGCTCAGGCTCATTTGCAGAAATACCTTAAAGAAAATAATTTCCCGGATGTAGAAATAGTAAAGAAAGGGATAAATTACGAATTAAGCTGACGGAAACAGCAGCCTCTTTTGGAGTTTCATTTGAATAACAGCAAATATTTCACATCTTCGGACGAAGTTTTTTCATGGCTGTCCGTATTTATCAATCTTGAACGCGGACAAAAACCTAAGAGCTTCCGCATAGACAGGATGGAGTTCCTGACAAAACTCGCGGACTATCCGCAGCGATGCGCGCCCTCAATTCACATTGCCGGTTCAAAAGGGAAAGGTTCTGTTACAGGAATGTTAGCCGCAATGCTGACGGCGGCGGGCTACCGCGCCGCGCGCTATATGTCGCCCCATGTGGCAGACATACGCGAGCGGATTTGCCTCGGCGATTCTTACTTTGACGAAGAAATATACTGCGCGGCAGGCAATGAACTGCGTGAAATCACGGAACAAAGGCTTCCTGCCCAGGCAAATCCGCTTTTTGACAGTGAAACCGAAGAAGGGTGCGAACCGACATATTTTGAGCTTTTAACGCTGTTCTTTTTTTTATGCGCAAGAAAAGGAAACTGTAATGTAATGGTTGTAGAAACCGGCATGGGCGGGCGGCTGGACTCGACAAATGTACTTGATCCGCTGCTCAGCGTGATAACATTAATTGAACTTGAACATACAGCTTTTCTAGGCAATACAATCGCTGAAGTGGCGGGAGAAAAAGCCGGAATAATCAAACACGGCAGACCGTTGGTTTTGGCAAAACAAAACGAAGAAGCCCTGAAAATTTTTGTAAAAACGGTAAAAGAAAAAAGCAGCACGCTCTTATATCTCCCGCAGACAGCGGAAATTTCCAACATAAAAATTACTCCAACAGGTACGGATTTCATTTTTTCCTTTAAAACGGATAACAAAACGTCTTTACAGCAGCCGCTTTTTTCCGGCCCGCTTGCCGTCTCCATACCAATACCGGGAAAAGTTCAGGCGGAGAACGCCGCTCTCGCCATTGCCGCCGTAAAAACGGCTTTTCCTCAGATAAACGAAGATTCGATCAAGCAGGGGTTAAAAAGTTTAAAAATTCCCGCCCGCTTTGAAAAAATAACGCCTCTTTTCATTATTGACGGTGCGCACACTCCAGAAAGCTTCTCCCTGTGCATTGAAACTTTTTGTCTTCTTTACGGCGAAGGGGGCGTTCTCATATTCGGCTGCGCCGCGGACAAGGACGCGGCGGCAATGGCGAAAATAGCGCATCCGCATTTTTCCGGAATAATCATTACAACGCCGGGAACTTTTAAAATCAGCAACCCTCGGCAGGTTTACGAAGCGTTTACGGCGCAGGCGGGGCGGGAAAAAACACAGCTTGTTGCAGACACGCAGGAAGCAATAAAAAAAGCGGTCAAATTTGCGAACAGAGAAAAAGAAAAGCGTCTTCCGATACTTGGCACAGGGTCGTTTTATCTGGCATCAGAAATAAGAAAAAATATCGATCTTATCAATTCTACGGACAATTTTTAATCTGCCAATAATTTTCCGTACGCTCGAATTTACAAACGGGGACAGTCATCAGGCGGCCGTCATCGGTGCTTAACCTGATCTGCCCTGTTACAGGATTTACTTCCGCAATTTTCCATGATTCATTGTTATAGTTTATTTTCATTCCTTCCTGGGGAAGATTGCGCTGCTGTTCACTGTAAAAGCCGTATTCATAAAACAGGCAGCAAAGAAGCCGCCCGCAAGGGCCTGAAATTTTTACTGAATTAAGAGAGAGTTTTTGATCTTTTGCCATTTTAATTGAAACCGGCTTTAATTTATCGGAAACACTGTGACAGCAATAACCGCGTCCGCAGACCCCAAGCCCTCCTATCACTCTGGCTTCGTCCCGCACCCCAATCTGACGCAGTTCAATGCGCATCTTAAAAACGCTTACAAGGTCTTTAACAAGCTCGCGAAAGTCCACCCTGTTTTCGGCAGTAAAGAAAAAAAGTATTTTCGGTTCTTCCAGAAGATAATGCACAAGAACCAGTTTCATCTCAAGTTTATGGTTTTCGATTTTTTTTCTGCATATAGTGAACGCGTCTTTCTCAAGCTTGCTGTTGTTACGTGATTTTTCCAAATCTTCGGGAGTCGCTATTCGATCAATCCATGCGATTTCCGAAACCTGCGGAAGTTTTCCGTGTACAGAACCGATTACCTGCGCAAGATCGCGGCCGTAACGGGTGGGCACTATCACCATCGTAGCCGAATTTAAATTATCTTCACGGTAAACGGCAAGGAAAGTTTCATGTGAATATAAAAGCCTTAGCCTGTAAATCGGAGTATCCGGAGCGATAGATTCAACTCCGGCAGCCGGACCGGTTATAACATCCCGCTGTTTCGGTTCTTCCTCAAGAATGGAAATATCATCTTCTTCTATATCATCGTAGTCGTAATAATCACTCATATCTTAACCTATAGTAACAAGTCTACCAGAAGGCCGCGTATTTCCTCAAGGCGTGAAACCAGTTCTATCTGACGCATCTGGCTTGAAAGAAGCAGAGCCGCCAAGTCCTCCAGTTTTTTATCAATAACTTGAATCTTGGTATATTCCTTCCCTCTCATCGCTTCCGGAGTGCCGCGCCGTCCTTTAAAACCCGGTTTTAAAAAATTTGGAATCCCTTCTTCATATTCAAGGGAGTAGGTATTTTGCACAACATAATTCATAAAATTGCGAACCGCCTGTTTATAACGCATAATTTCTTCGGGAAAGGGACGGCTCTTTAAAACATCGCCCGTACTGCGAACTTCGTCCATCAGCAGGTTTACGGAATCTTCCGAAACGGGAAGGTTCTGCAAAGGGCCGATATCGTCGGCAGTTTTACCTCTTAAATCGTCAAATATGCGGGAAAAAGTTTTTTCATGGCGGATACTTTTTGTCTTTTTTTCATCCTTCACCTGCGAATAAGCGGCAGGATTCATGTAAAAGGAAGTATCCGCTCCGTCAACTTTAGCCATATATTAATTTAATGGAAGACAGGCAAGGTTGATTTTATTCCCTGCGCATCCTTGTACTCGGAAGTAGTTTTAATCCAATTTTCAGGATCAACGCATACAGCCACTCTTCCGTTGATAAAGCAGCCGTCATCCGCCTGAATTCGCCGTGTGATAATATCGCCGATAACTACGGCAGTCGAAAGAATAACAAGGTATCCGTCCGCGATTATATTACCGCATACTACCCCGCCAATCGTAATGTTTGTACCTGTTACATTGCCTTTTATCCGCGCCCGTCCCCCGATTACCACTCTTCCTTTTGCCCGTACATTTCCGCGAATGCTTCCGTCTATACGGGTAAAACCGCCGGTTCCTATATCGCCGTTAATATCCGTATTGGGGCCGATAATAGTGTTTATTGAAAAATCGCCGGTTCTATCCTGAGCCATCTGCCGTCAGCGCCCTTGTCTGGCTATACTGGAACGAATCGTAATGTATCTGTAAGGGTCTACAACATCAGAACCAACGTGAACTTCATAATGAAGGTGAGGGCCTGTAGAAATACCGGTATTTCCGATATAACCGATTACTTCATTCTGCTGAACAAGCTGGCCGACACTTACATTGTATCTCTGCATATGCGCATAACGGGTATAATAACCGTGTTTGTGCCTAATGATTACATAATATCCGAAGTCGTACGCGTATTCTGCGGTTACTACCTGTCCGTCTGCGGTCGCCACAATTGGATCGCCCGCACGGTAAGTCGCGATATCAATTCCTTTATGAATATAATACTGACCGCTTATCGGGTTAATATTCTGGCCGAAGAACATTGTAATAGTGCCGACTCCGCCTTTTACAGGCCAGATACTGGGAATTTCGGTAAGAAACGCGATTTGTGATTCAAGCAGAACGCCGACTTCTTTTATTGGTTCTACAACCTCGGAAATGTAAGCGGAAAGTTTCCTTACATCGTCTACTTCCTGAAGAAGTCCTTCCGGTGTTTCCCTAATCCCTAGAAAAGAACTTAAATCGCCCGAATTATTCTGGGATACATTGTTCTTTGCGCTTAAACCGAGAGCTGAAAGCACGTCTGAAAGAACATTTTCAAAATTACGAGCCTCACGGAAAAGCAGGGATATTTCATCCCTAAGCTGATCAAGCGAAGCCTGTGTATCTTTTAACCGGCTGTCTTTGCTTGCCAATGTATATATACCGCTGTTGTAGGAAGCGCCGTACAGAAAAAACGCCCCGATAATTCCAAAAACCACAAGAATGGAGCAGAAGGCCGACATAACAGTAACCTGTAAATTGTAAACCTTTTTCTCCGAATGAGGAACAAAAACTATCGTATAACGTCTTGTAAGAAATTTGCCAAAAACCCTGAAAATTCCAATAATTATTCCGGCGGCGATAATAAAAGCGTCTTTTACCTTTTGGACAATTTTGTTCTCAAGGCGTTTATACTCAAGTACCGAAGCCATTTATTCTCCCTATAAAAATGTTTAAATGTATACTTTTTTAGGCAAGTACTACATTTTAGCAATATATATTATATTTGTCAAGAAAATTTATACCGCTTCATATCCTGCCCGGATAGCTTTTATATTCATCGGGATAAATTGATGCTTATCCTGCGGGAAAAATTTTCTCAATATGCCTTCAATATCGGCCAATTTTAAGGCTGATGTTAATTTTGCCATAGCCCCAAGGGCTACCATGTTGGCAAAAAGAAGGTTTCCAATCTGTTCGGCAATGCCGGAAGCCTCAATTTTAACGGTTTTTATATCGTTTCGCCCGGGGTTTTCCTTGACAAGGCTCGAATTTATCAGCATTAGACCGTTATTTTTAAGAATTTTCTCACAGAGAGGCAAGGAATCCATGTTCATTACCAAAGCTGAGTCAGGAATTGTTACCAAAGGGCTTGCAATTTCTTCATCTGAGATAATTACGCTGGCCCTTGCAATACCGCCTCGCTTTTCCGCGCCGTAAAACGGGAAGAAAGTAACGTTTTTTCCTTCCTGCATGGCAAAATAGACCCAAAGCTGTCCTAGAGAGATGATTCCCTGTCCGCCGAATCCTGCAAAAAACGATTTTTCTGTCATTTGGAGCCTCCGTCCAAAGTATTTTTTACTTCTCCAAGCGGGAACACCGGGATCATGTTCTTTTCCAGCCATTCAACCGCGTGAACGGCGTCCATTGTCCAGTTTGTCGGACAGGGAGAAAGAACTTCTACCATTGTACTGCCTATTCCCGCCATTTGCGCCTCAAAAGCCTTTTTAATGTACTGCCTTACCTTTCGCACATTCGCGGCGTTATTTACCGCTCCCCTTGCGATATAACGCGTTCCGTCCAGCGCGGAAAGAAGTTCCGCAACTTTTACAGGATAGCCCATTCCGGCGGCATCCGCGTCCCGCCCTTTCGGAGCGGTAGTCGCTTTCTGCCCGAGCAAGGTTGTGGGGGCCATTTGCCCGCCCGTCATGCCGTAAATAGCGTTATTAACGAAAATCGTGGTGAATTTTTCCGCGCGGTTTGCCGCGTGGATCATTTCCGCAGTACCGATAGCCGCCATATCACCGTCACCTTGATAGCAGATAACAAGGTGATCGGGATGTACGCGCTTAATCGCGGTGGCCGCGGCGGGAGTTCTGCCGTGCGGCGGCTGCACAGAATCAAAATCAAAATACAAATCCGCCCAAATCGCGCAGCCGACAGGGTTCGTGATTATCGTCCTTTCCCTTATGCCCATTTCATCTATTACGCTTGTAATAACCCTGTGGATTATTCCGTGCCCGCAGCCGCCGCAGTATTTGGTCGGCACTTTGCATAAACTTTCCGGGTGTCCGTATAACTTTTTCATTTTTTCAAAATTTCCTTTGCTCTTTCGAACACTTCTTCTTCTGTCGGAATTACGCCGCACGCATGGCTTAAAAGATGAATACCGCCCTTTTTGGCTGAGGCTTCATAGGCTGAAAGTTTCACATCTTCAACCAATTGCCCCAAAGACATTTCCACTGTTAATACAGGTTTGCCGTTGGAAATAATTTTCCCCAGAACTTCATACGGGAACGGCCACAGAGTAATCGGCCTGAAGATGCCGAGTTTTATACCCTCTTTTTTCGCAAGCATCTGCGCTCCGAGACAAACCCTCGCGCAAGTGCCGTAAGCGACCATTACAAGGTCTGCGTCCGCACAGTTGTTGTCTTCGTAACGGACTTCGGCGGCTTTGACTTTTTCATAGCGGACAAAACGTTCCCTTGTTATCGCCTCTAGTTTTTCGGGAACAAGCTCAATTGAAGTGATATGCCTCGCCGCTTTTTGCGCGCCGGTTCTTTCCTTCATGTTGCCGACAGACCAGTCTCTTTTCGGCTGTTCTATCTCCGGCGGCAGTGTAACGCCTTCGATCATCTGGCCGATCATTCCGTCCGCAAGAACGATTGCAGGCATACGGTACTTGTCCGCAAGATCAAACGCAAGATATGTGTGATCCGCGCATTCCTGCACGCTTTTAGGCGCAAGCACTATACAGCGGTAATCCCCGTGCCCGCCGCCTCTGGTAGATTGAAAATAATCGCTCTGCGCGGGAGCTATGTTGCCAAGCCCAGGACCGCCGCGGCTGATATTTACCATTACAAGCGGAACATCCGCGCCGGAAGCGTAGGACAGCCCTTCCTGTTTAAGGCTTATGCCGGGGCTGGAAGAACTGGTCATTGCGCGTACGCCGGCGCATGAAGCGCCGTAAACCATGTTGATAGCCGCAACTTCGCTCTCAGCCTGTATAAAAACACGCCCGCGCTCAAGCATATATTTTGCCATGTAGGCGATAAGCTCATTTTGCGGGGTAATCGGATAACCAAAGTACGCGCCGCATCCCGCTCTAATGGCGGCTTCCGCGATTGCGTCATTTCCCTTCATTAAGACTTTTTCGCTCATTATGCCGCTCCTTCAATCTCGAAAATCTCAATGCAGACATCCGGGCATACTTCGTAGCAGTTGCCGCACGCGATACATTTATCAGGGTTCACCACTTTGGAAGGGTGAGAACCCGAAGAATTCAGCTCTGTATCTTCTTCCAGTACCTTTACCGGACACGCGCGCAGGCACAGCATACATCCCTTGCACAATTCCCGGTCGATTGTTATTTTACCTTTTCTTGCCATGAACTTTCCTTTCTATGTTAATGAATAATTATAAAAAAAATTGCCTGTTTAGCCAATAGCGTTATCTGCCCTTTATGACCCTATTTTTAAGGTACTCGGCCAAAGATAAATAACCCTATTTTTCAGAATATTTAGAAGAAAACGATTGCGGCCCTTCCGGAGCAACCGTTTTTACATGATATTGCCTATTTTAATTATGTTAATGATCTCTCTTTGCGCCGCTTCAATATTCTCAATACGAACAGCGCCTGACATTTTATTTTTTATTTCTTCGGAATCATTTTTGGATAAATTTATTAATATCATTTCAGATACCTTTGGATCAATTGTTTTTAAAGCTAATGCAACTTTTAGTTTGTCTAATTTACTAAAAATATTATTTATTAAGTCATCTGAAAGAGTTTCAACAAGCTCGGCAAATTCAATTTAAATATCGTTCATTTAATCCTACTCACAAATATAAATTTTTTGAAATTATTGATTTGTGCCGTATGTCTGCAATATGGGTAATTCGTACAGCCTAAAAACTGCCCATGCTTACTGTTGCGGACAACAAGAAAACCGCCGCAATTCGGGCATTTTATCGGGTATTCGATTATTGATATATCGTTGTTTGTAAAATCACAAGCGGGAAAATTTGAACATCCTGCAAAATATTTGTTGGTATCATTTGCTTGGCGTATTACTAACCGTCCGGTTTTACATCTTGGACACTTTGGATTATTGACTATCAAACTCTCGCCGTCCGGTATTTCCAAATAACATAACGCTTTAATTTCGTTTGCAAATTCACTTGCGTTTTGGTCCGGCACAAGCAAAAAAGTTTTATTGCGCGTCCGCGTAAGCGCGACATAGAAAAGGCGGCGTTCTTCCGCAAACGCAAAACCGTCCTCGCTTGGTAAAAATAATTGTAAAATCGGGTCGTCTGCAATTTTATTCGGAAAGCCGAGTTTGTCGTTTTTCATATTGAGAATAATCACATTGTCGGCTTCAAGACCTTTTGATTTATGCACTGTCAGAAATTGTATTTTTAATTGCTCGTGATTTTTGCAAATAACAGTATCATTTTTAATGATAAACGCATCTGTATTTAACTGTTCGATGTCATAATTAGTGCGCCCCAGAAAAAGCACATTTGCGTCCTCTCCGTATTCTTTTACGATATAGTCAAGCAATTTTTCTAAAACGGAATTAAAATTGTTTTTGTTATAATAGTACATGCAAACGGGATTTTCGCAGTTCTTTTGCGACCGAAGCGTTTTTTTTATTTGATTCGGATTTTTCATAACGAAATGGCTTGCTATATTTATTAATTCCTGCGAATTGCGGTAAGTGCTTTCGATTTTTGAAACTTGCGTTTCGCCCCAGTATTTTGAAAATTGCATAATAAGATTCGCGTCACTGCCCGCAAAACGATAAATTGACTGCCAGTCATCGCCGACGCACATAAGGCGCGCCCCAGTCTTTTCAATAATAGCTTTTATCAACTTATACCTATCCATGCCGATGTCTTGATATTCGTCGATGATTATGTATTTATACGGCGATGTACCTTTCTCTTGCACGATATGGGCCGCATTGTTTATCATATCACTAAAATCAATCGCCCTATTTTGCGCAAGCCGCGCTTGGTAGTACAGATAAATCTTCTCAACGATGTTTAAGAAATGCAAAGTCCGCGTTGTTAAAAATTGATTGAAATAGTTTTTAATATTGGCATTTGAAAATTTTTCTTTCATAACGGCAAAAAAACTTTCGTCATAACCGTTTGATTTAAACAGTTGAATAAAAGTGCCGCACAATTTTATAAACTCTTTATTTGTATTTTCGGTTTGTATTTCTTTGACAAGCAAAAACATTTTATCACTTGTAATCGGAGACAGTATGACATTGTTTTCCAGCAAAATATTTTTAAGATTGATAAGCAGTTTGCCTTCCGCTTGAAAATAAGAGTAAGTTTCAATAAGTTTTGTGCCGTTTGTTTTGTGTGTTTCTCTTTTCCACTCAATGCCGTCAAGATATTTCTTTTCCTCGATCTCGCTTAACCATTGACATCTGCCGTTTTTTTCAACGCCAAAGTGTTCAAGATATATGTCGTAATCTTTGATATAAAAATCAGGTCTGTATCGTTTCCGCATTTTGTCGGTCGGATGCGGATATTCCCGTTCATATTCGTATTCAACGCCGTTCAAGAAAAAAAAGTTTGCGATTATCAACTCTTCCAAACTTTTCACGCACTCGCCTTTTATTGTTTTCTTTTCACCGGCAATAATTCGATTATATTTCTCGCCCAATGTTTCAAGGTCTGCGTTTTGCTCGTTTTCGATTTTATCGCCCAAAGTTCCATCTGCTTTTAATTCAATAGGAATATTAAAATAATAGCCGATGAATTCGAGAAAAGTTTGCACGTCGTCATGATATTTGATAAGCTCATTTGAAAAATAATCTTCAAGATAAGTATAAAAATTGTCATCTATGTCGGGGCGTTCTTTGTTATTGTTTGCGATTATATCAAGCCCGAGTTTATGAAAAGTCCGCGCTTTTATGCCTGACGCCAAATTGCGATTTATTCTTTCTTCCAATTCGCCGGCCGATTTTCTTGTAAATGCGATAAGCAATATTTCCTGAGGTAAAATACCACGTTTTAACAAATACGCGGCTTTGCCGAGAATGGTCAGCGTTTTGCCGCTGCCGGCTCCGGCGATAACGAGATTATGTAATTCGTCAATTACTATCGCCATGCGCTGTTGTTTGTCCAGTGATTTGCCATCAATATTGTCAAAAAGTTCTTTCTGCTTTTCGAGCGTTTCTTTGATAAACATTTCGTTAAGCTTTTGTAATTTCGTGAGTATATCCGCTTGCGCGAATTTTAAAGCGTTATATTCAGGGTAGCCGTAATAATCTTTTTTGATATGAAAAAGAGTAATATTTTTAAGCGCGTTTTCTATCCGCTTTTTAATATCAATTCGCTCGTCAGCGGCCAAATAATGTTCGGGAGTACTCGTGATAACCGTTACAAGATTTTTCATATCACTTACTAATTGTTGAAAGACAGGATCGTTTTCGGTTTGTTCTTTTAATAACCTTTCTTTTTCAATTTGCGCTTTTATCTTTTCGTTCTTTTTACGGATATAAATTTTTCGCCTAAAATACCCTACGGTAATTAAAATTGCGATTGCTATCGTTGGGATTACGGCGTATATCATATAAAAATATAATAATGCAAAAATGTTTAAATTTTAATGTATAGAATTACTAAATTTGCAGGTATCTTGTTTGAAAAGATGAATACAGATGATTTACCGGACCACTTGTTTGGTTTTTTAAAATCATTCCTAAAAGCAATAGTGTTTCTCCCTTGATCTTCATTCTGCGCTGTAAAACGTTTTGTTTTTTATGACCAACTATATTAATAGTGATCATATTGCGACATATCCGGTACTGCCAATTTCTGGCACTACGGAAAACGGACAAGACGAATACCAACTCCACTGCCACCATTAGTCAAGATATTTCGGATATCAAAGTATGCGGAACGCTGATTCTGAGCAGGACTGTCCCAACTCCCACCCTTATTCACACGTAAAAGCGTATTGTCACTGACATTGCCCCAACACCATTCCGCCACATTTCCGTGCATGTCATACAGTCCCCATGCATTAGGTTTTTTTAACCCTACTTCATGCGTTTTTCGTTCTGAATTAACGGCATACCAACTCACCTCTCCAACCAAAGCAGCGTTTGTATAATCGTTATTTCCGTTGTTAAACGCGGTTGTCGTCCCGGCTCTGCATGCGTATTCCCATTGCGCTCTATTCGGCAAGCGGTAACCGTTGGCATCCTGGTTCAATGTCACATTACTTCCTCTTATGGTATATGCCGGGTTTAACCCTTCCTTCTGGCTTCTCTTATTACAGTATTCTATAGCGTTAGCCCAGGTAACATTTTCCACCGGAAGATTATCATCTTTAAATTTACTGGGATTTCTCCCCATTATTTCTTGATATTCCTTTTGCGTTACCTCATATTTACTCATATAAAAACTGTTCAGTCTTACCTGTTGCTGGTCTTCATGACTGCCTTCGCGTCCCGGCTCATTACCAGGACTGCCCATTACAAAGGTTCCGCCGTTTATGCGTACAAAACCATCAGGTACAGGTGTTTCAGTATTGGCAGCGGCTTGCTGTGTGGTGGTTGGTTGTGTTGATTGTGAAGTCGATTGTAGTTTTCTCCATGTACCGTTCCAACTGTATTCACCAGAGATGTTATTGTCGCCGCTAATTACAAGATTACCGTTTACAAGTCTGATATTAATTGCAGCTTCTCCAGTTCCTTGTTCACCATAATGGGTTATTATCGTATATACATCACCTGAGATTCTCTGAAGATAATCATTAGTATTTTGATTGCTAGATTTTAAAGTGTTTATATTAATAGTTAACGTATTGTTATAATTATCTCTTTTCCATGTTCCCAAAAAATCTGTAGGGAATTGTAGTTGCTGGTTTGCCCAATAGTTAAACACGATTTTAAAATATATTCCCGCTGCTTTATTACTGTTGTTATAAAGGACATCAAGCGAATGTTCAAACACATAATTAAGACTTTTATCAACATAATTACCCATCAACAATGTTACATTACTGCCGATGGTAACGCTGGTCAGTCTGTTGTTTGCAAATGCTGAGCCGCCGATGGATGTAACGCTGTTAGGAATAATAATACTGGTAAGTTTGTTATCTCTGAACGCCGAATTGCCGATTTTCGTAACGCCTTCCGGGATGGTAATGCTGGTAAGTTCATTATTAGAAAAAGCACCAGCGTCTATGTAAATAACGCTATTGGGGATTGTAACGCTGGTAAGTTTGTTTTGCCAAAATCCACCAATGTATTTAACGCTGTTCGCTATTGTAATGTTTGCCAGTTCATTTTCTGCGAATGCATTACAACTGATATATGTGATGCCTTCGGGGATTTGAACCGCCACAATTTTTTTATTTTGAAATGTTCCAATAAAATCATATCTGCCAGAACGTCCATATAGCGCCTTTACTGCAACTCCGCCAATCGTTGCGGGGACGCGGATACGAGTAGAATCTCCTATGTACCTTATTAGCACCGCTCCATACCGTGTCTCGTAATACTCATAATCATCCGCTCTCTTACTGACTAAAGGCAAATCAAAAACATAAGTTCCCGCCTTGCGATCATTGGCAATATAGCTATAAAACGCCGGGACAGAATCAAATTCGGCATTGATGTTTGCGGCAAGTGTGAAGGATGGCTTACCGCTTAAATCAAACGCCGCACCGGTATAGCTATCGCTTAAACTTGTGATTGTTGACGGCAATGACACGTTCACGCATTTTGTGTCGGCAAAAGCTCCGGACCAAATCGTTTCAACTCCTTCGGAAATGATAATTGTGGCTAAAGTAGTATTGCCTCTGAACGCATCACGATTAATCTCTTTTACCGAACCGGGGATGGTAACGCTGGTCAGTCTGTTGTTTGCAAAGGCTGATCTGCCGATGAATGTAACGCTGTTAGGAATATTAATGCTGGTAAGTTTGTTATCTATGAACGTTGAATTGCCGATTTTCATAACGCCTTCCGGGATAGTAACACTGGTAATATCAGCTTTTCTGAACGCTTCATCATGGATAGCCGTTATTTTTTTACCGCCGATGGCTGCTGGAATTACAACAATGGTGTCAAAACCAGTGTATTTGGTAATAATGCCGTTAGCATCCACTGTAAAATCGCTTGCGTTTTGCGTGAAAGCTGTCCCGCATAGAGCCAAACATAGTAGTATTGCTATTATGGCATTTTTCATTTTTTCAACTCCTTGCTAAAAACATCTTTAAAATAATATTTACCGCAGAAAACGGTTAATGATTTTTAATTCTCATGCAGTGTCGCCAATTTCTTGACGACACTACAGAATTTGAGTAACAGACACAAATTGATACCTGTTATTTGATACGTTAATTGCCGATATGTTTAATACTTCACCCCATTTACCACCTTGATTGTGGTATCGGTACTTGATAGAGATGTCCATATTCCGCTGCCATTACCGTATTGAGATGTTGCGTTACGATATAATGCTCCTCCATTTGATGCTAAATTTGCTTTATCAGGATCATTTGAACCGTAGATAATTCCCGTTACTATGTTAAAAATCCCTCCAGGCCCTTCATTATATACTCCACCACCGTAGCTGAAAGTGTCTGTATCATAATATACATTAGCCGTATTACCATAGATTTCACCGCCATACATGGTGAAGGTTCCAGAGTAGTTATATACTCCACCGCCTTGAGTCCTGCTATTAGTGCGGGAATATGAAGTATCAATCGTAACACGATTATTATAGATTTTACCGCCATACATGGTGAATGTTCCTTTGTTATATACCCCGCCGCCTGAGGTCGTGGAGTTAATACTTACCGCAGAATTACCGGAGATTTCACCGCCGTTCATAGTGAATGTTCCTAAGTTACCCACTCCGGATGCACTAGAGGGAACAGACGGATTTTTTGTATCCATGGCGCTGTTTATATTTGCTAAATTATTATTACTGGAAATTTTTCCATCGTTCATAATAAAGATTCCGGAGGAAGAGTTAGATACCCCTTCGGAATTACCGGAGATTTCACCGCCGTTCATAGTGAATGTTCCACCGTTTCTCACGCCTATACCTGTGTATGAAGTGATTTTCCCACCGTACATGGTGAATGTTCCGCTGCTACCCACCGAGACCCCACAGCCATTTTTACCGCCTCTAATTTCTCCTCTACGCAATTCCACCGCTCCGCCGTCGGTGCATGATATTACTGTGTCATCTTTAGTTGTTCTCCCTGTCAGTGTAATACCATCAATAATAAGTTTTTGATTCCTGCCAATTCTAAGCATTGTTCCCCCAACATTAGAAGAGTTGGTGACGGTCATACTTCCACCTTTCAATGTTACGTTTAGACTACCGCTTGGCGTTTCGCCGAAGCTGGTATCTTTATTTATTGCAAGATATCCTGCGGCATTTATGTTGAGTACATAATTGCCGGTTTTTGCATTGAGTTGGGCTAAGGCGGTATTCCATTCTGTTAAATTTGTTATGGGACGAGAACTAACAGCGTATGATTCGGTGTGCGATGGGTCATGTCGGCATGTTCTTGTCTCTTCGCCTTCCGTTATAAAGGTAGCGGTTGATACCCAACTACCCCAATTGTGACCGAGCGCGGCTAAGGTGCGTGTATCGTTATGCGACGAGTCATGTTTACAAGTTCTGGTTTCCTCCCCCACGGTTGTGCAGGCGGCGGGATTTTTTATTATCCATGCCATCCAGTCATGCGCGTACGGGTCTATGGGGAGTATGTCCGCTGTTTCTGTTATACTGCATAATCTGCATTTTCGTGTTCCGTACCCTGCTTGGATGCAGGTGGAGGCAACTCCTGCCAATTGTTCCCAATTATGCGCGTTTGAGTCTTTTGGTATGCGGTTTGTTTCTTTGTGCGTATCATCAAGAATACACGTCCTCGTCTCTACGCCTTCCGTTGTACAGGTGGCGTCTATTGTTACTGACCAAATGCCCCATTCGTGGATGTGGCTGATTCCACCGCCGCCGTCTCCAGGCGTACTTGGTTGTGGAGTACCGGTATCTTCGCTCCATCCGCCACCTCCTGGTGTGCCTGTGCCTCCGCCGCCTGTACCCGTGCTTCCCCCGTTGCTGCTGCCGCCGCCGCCACCGCCTGCGCCAGCACCTTTGCAAGCGAACATTATAAACCCGATTACCGCTGCGAGAGCGATAATCCCGAACAATTTGAATACGTTTTTCATAAAAACTCCTCGTAATTATTAATAGGAAAAACGGTATTACACCGCGTTGTCGTATCGCAGTTACGTATTTAAAATTAACACCTTTTTATGCTTATTATTGAGCCTTTTATGCTTGTCTGTCAAGAAAAAATAATCATATTATTACTATATTTTCATAATATAGCCTTTAATATAAGCCTTTTATGCTATTGTTTTGCTTCAAAAGCCTCATAAGATTTATAAATGGACATAAAAGCGTCTTTTGGCTTAAATTTGAAGCATTACAGGAAAAAACAACATCTATCACAGGAACAACTGGCGGAAAAGGTAGATATTTCGGTTATGCATTTAAGTAAAATTGAGAGAGGTTTGACTTTTGTTTCCGCTGATCTTCTTGAAAAATTGTCCAATAATCTTGATATCTCGGCGGCAAGTCTTTTTTGTAATGAAAACGAGAAAATATACAATGATGACGTACTCAATAAATTTGACAGAATTACTGAAAAACACCTTATTAAGGCTATGGAAGGCATTAAAAGCGATATTAGGCAAGATAATTAAAACTACGACTACTATCGTTGGTATTACTATGTATTAAAATAATGCAAAAACACTTAAATTTTTATATATTTGGGTTATTTGTGAGCAACAAGAAGTAAGATATACTAACACTTTGCCCCTGCGTCTTCCAATATTTTAATAATCTCGGTATAGTTCTTGTTTCTAGCGTGTGTTAACAGAGTGACTCCGTCTTTATCCGGTAAATTGACATCCGCGCCCGCATCAACCAACAGACGCACAACCTCAGTATGCCGTTTCCCGCCGTCTCCCAATATGATTGCTTCATGTAACGCGGTCCACCCCATCCTGTTAACATGATTTACACGGATATCTGTCTTCAAAAGTTCCTTAATTATTTCAACATGTCCCCGGTCGGAAGCCCGGATAAGCCCTGTCCCGTTGTCGCTGTCCGTACTGTGGACATCTCCTCCGGCTTTTAAGGTTATTTTCAACAGTTCCGGATATCCTTCAATTGTCGGAATCAAATAGGCGCTTTGCAGGGTATTGTCTTTCATATTGACATCCGCTCCGGCGGCAATCAGCAAATTTACAATTTCGAGAGCGTTTTTATAAGCGGCGGCCACAACGGCGCACCTGCCTTCTTTATCCTGAGCGTGGATATAAACATCTTCTTTTAGTAATGATTTTACGGCTTCAACATCGCCTTTTTCCGAGGCGATTATTAGCTGTAAACCATTTTCTCTTGATTGTTTTGAATAATATGTTCCTGTCATCGTATTAATTTCCTTTTTTTGTTATATCATATTACCGCTTTATTATACCACACACAAGCTGAGTCTAAAAGAAATTGGATTAATGTCCGCTTTGACGGCTCATATATTGTGTCGTATACTATATTATATGGATGTTATGCATGGAATCTGATAAAAAATTTATTTTCTTAATTCATGATGATAATATATTGTTTCATGATTATTCGGAATTTGTACACCACAAAGATTGGGCAAAGACTTTGGGGATTGTCGATGATGAATTTAATAATATGGTGCGCGGAACATGTGTAAAAGTAGACGGGAAATGGCACGCTGATTTTTATTATGACTATGACCGGGAAGACGGCCGATGCGCCGCCGCAGCGCGTAAATTCGCTCCCGCAATTATGAAATATTGCCGTACCAATTCTTTGGAAGTTTTGTCAGATGAAGAGCCATTCACAGTAAAAAAAGAGCGCAATTCCGATCAATAACGCCAAGCTGCGCGCCTCGCTTTCTTCGCGGTATTTTTCGTATAACGTTCCGGCGGCAGCTTAAGATTTTTATCCGTGCTAAGGAATAAATATTTATCTCTTTGTATATATTTGAACGAAATTCTGCCCTTCAATAGAAACTGTTAAAATTAATGTATTGGCATCCACAGAATATGTTGTTGAAGGAGGCGAAATAATCAAATTAATTAATTGATTAGTTATTTCCTCAGATACTCCTAATTCCAGAAAAATAGCTCTAAAAACCACAATAAATTCATTTACCGTATACCATTTTGATTCCAGATAAGGAGCGCCGGCGGATTTATTAAAAGATTCACCGTGAATATGAGTTGGCTTCATTGTAAATCTATCATTGAGTGTGGTATAAGTGCCTCTGGAATCAGAAACACCATTACTTGTAGACTCATAATTTCCGTTATTCAGGCTTAATTCTATTTCAATTCCTTGTACAGTACCGTCCCATTTTCCGTTAAGGCGGCTGTCCGTTTGAGCTTCAACGCTCCATACAGCCGCAAATCCGAATATCAGTATCATTACCGACATTCTCAAACAGAAATTCTTGTTTATCATAATTTACTCCGTTGTTTTTGGACATATTCAACATTATTATTTTATTTTCAGCTCAATAATTAGTCAATATATAATTAGAGTCTGTCTATAATGTGGACACATTATAGACAGACTACTTCAAAAATCGTATTTTCGTAGCCTTTAGGCGAGAAAATACAATGTCTGTCCGCAAAGTAACCGACTTTGTGGACAGACACTAATTAATAAAGCCGGGGAAGCGCGAATTTGATTGAAAAAAAGACGGCAGAAATTGTATAAAGAAAGGTATACCCGTTATTATCGGAGGGAGAGAAGTTAAATGTATTTTGATTTATTTATTGCCTTTTTTAAACTTGGCTGTATAACTTTCGGCGGAGGTTATGCCATGCTTCCTGTGCTTGAACGAGAACTTATAAAAAAAAGAAACTGGACAACTACGGAAGAAATTATGGATTACTATACAATAGCCCAGGTTACTCCGGGGATAATTGCCGTTAATGTTTCCACTTTTATTGGATATAAATTAAAAGGGCTTTTGGGAGGAATTGTTTCTACAACAGCTTTTATTATTCCGGGAATTTCATTTATTACTATTATTGCCGTTGCCTTGCAGAATTTTGCGGATTATCCGATAGTAAAAAACGCCTTTGCCGGAATCAGAATTGCGGTCGGCGCTCTCATTATAGATACTGTTTATAAACTCCTCAAAGGTTCGTTAAAAGATAAAAAATCTGTTGTGATTTTTATTTTGGCGTTTCTTTGTTCGGCGGCATTAAGCGCAAATCCTGTCTTAATTGTTATCTCTGCGGGGCTTGCGGGATTTTTTTTATATTACCCTAAAAAGAAAAAAATATGAGACTGTTTTTGCTTTACATAGAATTTTTTCAGATCGGACTCTTCTCAATCGGCGGAGGGCTTGCCACGCTTCCTTTTCTTTACAAACTCGCGGAAAAATACGATTGGTTAAGCGTTGAAATGATAGGCAATATTCAGGCTGTCGCTCAAACGCTGCCGGGCGCGATAGGCGTTAATATGTCGGCATATACGGGGTATCAATGCTGCGGAATTGCGGGAGCGGTTGCTGCGCCTTTGGCATTGATTAGTCCATCCATTATAGTAATTGTTCTAATCGCGAGAATTTTACAGAGTTTTAAGGAAAATAATGCCGTAAAAGCCGTGTTTTCGGGGCTTCGTCCTGCGGCTGGCGGGCTTATTTGTACGGCTGGTTTTTTCGCGATAAGGCTTTCTCTTTACAACGCACAGACTGAAAATTTCTACGAAAGAATTCGTTTTCGCGAGGGGATTTTATTTGCCGTTCTTCTTCTATCAATTATAAAATTTAAAAAACATCCGATTGTTTATATTGCTGCTGCGGGGATTGCCGGAGCGTTATTAAAACTTTAATTAATTCCTGTCCGTAAAACCGGCGGCCTCAAACCGAACAATTTTTTAATTTTCTTGACTTCCAAAACGGTAATTCGTAACTTATATAATGTGCATAGTGTGAAGAAAATAATTAAGGTGCTGTTAACCTCAGGAAACGATGAAGACAGGAAATTAATTATTACAACCATCACAATGCAGGATGACATACGGCTAATCGGCGTTGAAGATGACGAAGCCGGTACATTGATAAAATCAGAACGATTAAAACCTGATGTGTTAATTATGGATTTACAGCCGACGGGGATAGACGGAGCGGAGCTTGCTCCCATTATACACAGAAGGTCGCCTGATACATCCATTATTATGATGTGCGACAGGGATGAAAATGATTATGCCGGGACTGCGATAAGAGCCGGAATTTCAGGTTTTTTGCTTAGAAATATTGATATGAACAAACTGCTTCCCGTTGTAAGGATTGTAAATATGGGCGGATTTTATATCAGCACTTCCATTGTAAAAAGAACCTTGAACTCAATCGCGTTTATTAACCGATTTCCGGGCCAGTTTGACAATCAATATTACAGCGAAAATGAAAATGACCGGTTTCATTTATCCCCAAAAGAACGCTGCATTATTACGGAAATTGCCCAAGGTCTTTCCGATGAAGAAATAGCAAGGCATTTGCATTTCAGCGCCGGTACCGTTAAAAACTGCATAACCGCGATAAAGCGTAAAACCATGCTGAAAAACCGAATAGAAATTGTCGTTTTTTCGCTTGTTTACGGTCTGATCAGCCTAAAAAATCTGGATATTTTTCAACGTAGACAATTTGCAAATGATGGAATACAATAAGAAATACGGAGGATATATGCAGACTGTTTGCGGAATTGATCTGGGAACCCAGAGTTGCAAGATTGTAGTTTATGATTATGAAAAGAAGGCTATCGTCGCCCAATCTCAGGCTCCGGTAGATATTATTGCCCACAATGACGGTACAAGAGAGCAAAAAACCGAATGGTACGACGATGTAGTAAAAACCTGTTTTGATAAAATTGACAAAGACTTAAAGAAAACCATAGCCGCTATCGGAGTTTCGGGGCAGCAGCACGGGTTTGTTCCGCTGGATGAGAAAGGAAAACCTGTCTACAATATCAAGCTCTGGTGCGATACATCCACAACCGCCGAATGTGAAGAACTTACAACAGCCGCCGGCGGCGAGAAAAAACTTATTACCAAAGCCGGTCTTCCGATGCGGCCCGGCTACACAGCCCCAAAAGTTTTATGGCTTAAAAAACACAAGCCCAAAGCGTTTGAAAAACTGAGGCACATTCTGCTTCCGCATAATTACATCAACTATTTATTAACGGGCGAGTATTGGGCTGAATACGGGGACGCATCAGGCACTGCCCTCTTTGATGTCCGTGAAAGAAAATGGTCTTCCGCTGTCTGTAAATATATTTCTCCCGATTTGGAAAAATACCTTCCCCCCCTTACAACTTCCGAAAAAACAGCGGGAAAAGTAAGCAAGGCGGCGGCTGAACTTTACGGCATTAACGAAGGCGCGCTCGTTTCTTCAGGCGGCGGCGACAATATGATGAGCGCAATCGGCACGGGCGCTGTCCGCGATGGTTTCCTTACCATGAGTTTGGGTACATCCGGAACGCTTTTCGGTTTTTCAAAAAAGCCGGTTATTGATCCGACCGGAAACCTTGCCGCTTTTTGTTCTTCTTCCGGCGGCTGGCTGCCTCTTCTCTGCACCATGAATTGTACTGTGGCAAGCGAAGAATTCCGCAAACTTATGAACCTTGGAGTAAAAGAGTTTGACGCGGAAGCCGACAAAGCCCCAATCGGAGCGGACGGCATAACAATTCTGCCGTTTTTCAACGGCGAGAGAACGCCGAACCTTCCAAACGGCAGGGCAAGCGTTAACGGCATTACGGCGGCAAATTTCAAAAGAGAAAATCTTGCGCGCGCGGCGCTTGAGTCCGCCATTTTCGGAATGAGAATCGGACTTGACGGATTTATTTCACTGGATTTCAAACCAAAAGAAATACGGCTGACAGGCGGCGGTTCAAAAAGCAAACTGTGGCAGAGCATGGCGGCCAATATTATGAATCTTCCTGTACGGCCTCCGTCAGGCTCTGAAGCCGCCGCAATGGGCGGCGCAATTCAGGCTCTTTGGTGTCTGAATAAAAATTCCGCAGGAGAGTCAAAAAAGACAACAATTGAAGCATTGGCTGACGAACACGTCGCATTAGGTGAAACAATCGCCCCCGACAAGAAAAGCGTGGAGCAGTATAAAAAAGCCTACGACGTATATTCAAAGTATCTTGGGACTTTAAGTCCTTTATATAAATAGTTTACGGAGGTTACTATGGCGGATTATTTCGTTGGGGCAAAAGAATATTTCCCCGGAATCCAAAAAATCAAATACGAAGGACCAAAGAGCAAAAATCCTCTGGCGTTCAAGTATTATGACGCTGATAAAGTTATCGGCGGCAAGAAGATGAAAGATCATCTTCGTTTCGCTATTGCTTACTGGCACAGCTTCTGCGGAGACGGCGGCGACCCGTTCGGCACTGCTACGCATATCTTCCCGTGGAATACTGACGCTAAAGACCCGATGGATGCGGCTGATAAAAAGATGGACGCCGCTTTTGAATTCTTTACAAAAATAGGCGCGGAATTTTACGCGTTCCACGACAGAGACATGGCTCCCGAAGGCGCGAATCCCGCGGAAAGCGAAAAGAACCTGATGACGCTTGTCGCGAAGGCAAAAAAACTTCAAGGCGAAACAGGGCTTAAACTTCTTTGGGGAACGGCAAACGCTTTCGGCAATCCGCGCTTTATGAACGGAGCCGCTACCAATCCCGAGTTCGGCGTTGTCGCTCTCGCCGCGACTCAGGTAAAAGCCGCGATTGACGCGACCATTGAGCTAGGCGGTTTAGGCTACACTTTCTGGGGCGGACGCGAAGGATACATGAGCCTCATTAACACGGACCTCAAGAGAGAAAAAGAAAATCTCGCGCGCTTCCTTACAATATCAAGAGATTACGCGCGCAAACAGGGCTTTAAAGGCGTGTTCTACATTGAACCCAAACCGATGGAGCCGACAAAACACCAATACGATTTTGACACGGAAACCGTTATCGGTTTCCTGCGCCAGTGGGGTCTTGATAAAGATTTCCGCATGAATATCGAAGCCAACCACGCGGAGCTTGCCGGTCATGAGTTTGCGCACGAACTTGAAACAGCCGCAGCGGCGGGATTCTTCGGCTCCGTAGACGCCAACCGCGGCGATGTACAGAACGGCTGGGATACAGACCAGTTCCCGATGAGCTATTACGAAACCGCGATGGCAATGTACACAATCCTTAAAATCGGCGGCTTTACAACAGGCGGCCTTAATTTCGACTCAAAGATTCGCAGAAACTCTGTAGACCCGGCAGACCTCTTTATCGCCCATATCGGCGGCATGGATGTTTTCGCGGTCGGCCTGCAGATAGCGCAGCGCATTATCGACGACGGAATTATTCCCAACTTTGTAAAAGAGCGTTATGCGTCATTTACGACAGGAGACGGCGCGAAGTTCTCCAAAGGCGAACTTACGCTTGAGCAGTTGGCAAAAATCGGAACGGACGCGGGATACGGCAAAACCGGCCTTACAAGCGGCAAGCAGGAATACCTTGAGAATGTTCTGAACAGCTATTTGCTTGGCCTTTAAACTGAGAACTATTAAAAAGCCCCGTTACAGTACGGGGCTTTTTTTATTGGAACTGCGTTGTCCATCTGATGCCGGTTGAAAAACGGATGCCTGCGGAAAAATCGGCGTTAAGGTTGGAATTTTGATTATCGCTGGAATATGACTGCCAAGCCGTTTCAAAATAAGGAGCGAATTCTCCTTTTGATGTGTTAATGATAAATGGAGCCGCTGTCAGTCCGATTGTTCCAAGTAAACTTGTTCCGCCTGAATAATGCCGTTCACCCTGACTGGTGGAAAGAGAAGCTTCTCCCACGCTTAACACGGGACCGGCAAAAATCCTAAACTTGTCATTTAACCCCCAGGACAATGTTAACGGCAGACGGAAAACCCCAAGCGTTCCGTCAAACTCCGGTCTTAATTCAAGGCCTAAAAGCATTTGCGGTCCCAGTAATTGAGTATTGACGCCTAAACGGAACTGAGATGTAAAACCCCTTAACAGGTTTCCGTCCTTTAAAATGCCGTTCCATGTAGGCGCGAATGCGGCGCCGAACAGAATATGCGCGCCGTCTGATATGTTTCCTGCTGAATTGCCTTTTCCCGACGGCGCCGACCCTTGCGCGGTTCCGGGAAAAGCGCGGCCCGCGCCCGTAAAAGTTCGCGACCATGAACCTTCATCAAGAGTTGAATAAATTACACCTGTTTTTCGGCCTGTGGAAGCTGAATGAATAAACCTGCGATTTCCAAGATAGAGGGCTACATGGGTTACTTTACCGGAGTTATCAGTTTTAAAAAACAGCATATCCCCCGGCTGAGCGGCGTCAAGAGGGATTTTTTCAACCCATGAATACAGAGCGGACGCCGAGCGGGGAAGGTTAACTTCCAGCGCGTCTTTAAAACTAAGATAGATTAAACCTGAACAATCCAGGCCTTTTGAAGTTATTCCCCCGTAACGATAGGGAGTATTTTCGTATTTTGCCGCGGCATTGATTACCCTGCCGCGCGCTTCCAAATAAGCGCGATCTTTCTCTTCCTGCGATGCTGATGCCTTAGGAGCCAGAACAAACCCGCCCTCAAGAGGCGCGGAAGAAAAAAGCGCATAAGCGAAAAACATCAATATGAAAGAAAAAAAGATTCTCATATACATATAATATCGGTTAATTTTGTTAAAACCCATATTCAGATTTTCCGTTATTCTCTGCGTCTTTTTGCCAACGCCCGCTTAAAAACTTCCATGACAGCCTCAGTTCCGTTTCCGCCGGGAAGCAGTTCCTCTGCGGTAACATCAAGTTGAAAAGGACGGCGGCCTATATGTTCGGGATAATGCGAGTCAGATGAAGTAATCAACGGATAGCCCATTGTATCCAGGGGTGATTCATTTAAAGCAGGCGGAATACGGACACATTCAAGCGCAGTCCAGGGGCCTTTAACAAGGACTCCAAGCTGGCTGGACATGGAAAAAGCGGGGCGATCTACATGGGCGGGGATTACAATGCCGCCGTACTCGTTTACTTTATCCCCGATATAATCAATGCTAAGATCGAGCGGATTAACCAGATAATACTCAACTTCGCCTTCGATGTTGTCATCCTCATCAACATAAACCTGATCGCCTGTTTTTTCCGGATTATTTAAAAACGGAGTAAGTATTGAATAAGCGTATTCGCTGAAAGCCATGCTCGCTTCCAGATTCGTAAACAGGCACAGGATGTGTATTTCTTCGCTGGTTGTAGCTTCCATGCCGAAGATAGGAATAATTCCGTATTTTGGACAGAGCTTTGCAAACGCCGGGCAGTTAAGGCTTGAGTTGTGATCTGTAAGCGCCATAAGTTTTATGCCTTTGGCAGCTCCCAATTCCGCCATGAGGCGCGGCGAAAGATCAAGAGAACCGCATGGCGAGAGGCAGGAATGATTATGCAGATCCGCCAGCATGAAATATGTCCCACAATTTTCCGGAAACAGTAAATTGATTTTCTTTTGAAAGAATAACGGCAATGCCTTCATCTTTGGCGGCTTCCATCATATCGTCCGGAAGAGGGCGCGAGTTGCAGATTATAAGAACCGAAATGTTTGTCAAGGACGCAACCGCCACAGTGTTTTTATGGGCTTGAATGGTGATGAGGGCTCCTCCTTCTTTGGCATAAGCCATTACATCGGAAAGAAGATCGGACGTGTACGCGCAGGACACGTCAACATCCTGGAACTCGTTCTGGCAAATCTCCGCATTTAACGCGGCGGCAATTTCAGTTATTTTCATTGTTCATCCTTCGCTGAATTGACAAAAACCACGGAACGCACGGTTGTTCCCTTTCCGACTGTCGATTCAATCGTAAATTCATCGGAAACCCGCTTTGTGTTCGCAAGCCCCATGCCGGCTCCGAAACCAATGGAACGGACATATTCGTTTGCGGTCGAGTAGCCTTCTTTAAGCGCAAGGTTTACGTCCTCAATACCGGGTCCGGTGTCCGCGGCTGTAAGTATCACTTTATCAGGCAGTATGGAACAGCGCATAACGCCGCCGTTAGAATGAACAACCTGATTTATCTCCAGTTCATAGCTTGCGATGGCAACCCGCCTGATCAGCTTTGGATCAAAATTACGCTGTTTCAGCGCTTTTTTTATTTCTGTAGAGGCTCTGCCCGCCAATTCAAAATCGTAGTGAGCGGTGGTAAATTCCATTTCCGAATATCTGGAAACAGAATTGGCTTCCGCGTTTTTATAGAGTTTTTCAAGCCTAAGCACTTCACGGTTCATCTCAATCAATAGCGTCCTTATAACATCACTGGAACTTAAGATGCCTGTCAATTCCTGCGCTTTGTTAAGCACGGGAAAACGCCCGTATCTGTATTTATTAAGGTAAGAAATTGCGAAAGAAAGAGGCATATCATCCTGAAGGCTTATTATATTTTTAGTCATTCTTTCTTCCACAGGGGAATCAATATAGCCTTTTTCAAGAGCGTTAATAATATCTTCCGTAGAAACCATGCCGACCAGATGCTGATGATCTTCCACAATCGGAATACCCGCTACTTTATTTTCCCGCAATAATGCCTGAACATACCTGAATGTCTGGTTTTTATTGCCTGTAAGTAAAGAAGTAGTCATTACATCTTTTACTTTTAGCTGATGAATCAATTCCAAAACTACAGAAGGTGAATCTACTGTATTTATGGGTATATCGTTCATTTTTTCAGAATCACTCAAAATGTACGCTCCTTTGAAAAATACTACATATATAGAATATCAGTGAAAAACCAATAATACAACAGGAATTTATTAATGTACGGTGTTTGCGGCAGCATCGGCTTAAAACAAATATTTTACACTGCCGCAATAGCATTTTTTATGTCTTTTTGCTACACTAAAGATATGGGAGTGATTTGTGTCTTTGTAAACCAGAAGGGAGGCGTCGGAAAAACTACCTCCGCAATCAATATCGGCGCTTTCGTAGCGGATACCGGTAAAACAGTACTTTTGGTAGATTTTGACGCACAGGGAAACCTTTCCAGCGGCATCGGAGCCAATCCGATAAAACCGGGAATCTATGAACTTCTTTCCGGAACCGCTTCGCCGGAAGAGGCGATTAAAAAGACTGCCGTTAAAAATCTTGATGTAATTCCCGCAAGTACAGACCTTTCCGGCGCGGCGGTTGAACTTATCGATCAAAAAGAACGAAACTTCTTTTTAAAAAAAGCGCTTGCCCCGATTAGGAACAGATACGATTATATATTTATTGACTGCCCTCCAAGCCTCGGGCAGCTTACAATGAACGGAATGGCGGCTGCCGATTTAGTGCTTATCCCGATGCAATGCGAATATTTTGCTATGGAAGGTCTGAAACAGCTTTTGCATACAACAAAACGCATTCAGGAAAATCTTAATCCGTCATTGGCGATTGGCGGCATATTCTTTACAATGTACGATCCCAGAACCCGCCTCGCTAATGATGTAATAAAACTTGTCAGCGCAACTTATAAAGAAACTGTTTTTAATACGATAATCCCAAGAAACATCCGGCTTTCCGAAGCGCCTTCCTACGGTATGCCGATTTCCATTTACGACAGGCAATGTCCCGGAGCAAGAGCGTATTACGCTATTTCTCAGGAACTGATCCGCCGTATATCCGGAGGAAAAGATGGCGCGTAGAATCGGTCTTGGAAGAGGCCTTGACGCTCTGTTGGATAACAATGATGACGAGCCTCAGTCTGTTCCTGCCGCATCCGGAAAAAAAACGGCAGGCATTTCACTGCAGGAAACGGCCTTTCATGAAACAACAATATTACAATCGGAAGACTTGCAGGGAGCAGCGCAGCAAGTAACCGCGTTGCAAGCAACGACGTTGCAGGCATCACAGGGAACGGTTCAATTGCCGCCCGACAAACTTGTTCCCAATCCCGGACAGCCCCGTAAAAATTTTAACGAAACCGAATTGCAGGAACTGGCGGATTCAATCAAGACTTACGGCATTATTCAACCCGTTATCGCGGCGGACGCGGGTGACGGCACATTCATTATAATCGCCGGTGAACGCAGAACACGCGCTGCCGTTTTGGCGGGACTGGACACGCTTCCTGTAATAATCCGCGACTATACGGATCAAAAGCGGCTGGAAGTTTCCCTTGTAGAAAATATACAGCGCACCGATCTTAACCCGATAGAAGAAGCGTCCGCTTATAAAAATCTGATGGACTTTTCCGGTCTTTCCCAGGACGAGCTTGCTCTGCGCGTAGGCAAGAACCGGTCTACTGTCGCAAACGCGCTGCGGCTTCTCAACCTGCCTGTAGAAATTCAAAAAAGCATTGAGGAAGGCAAAGTAAGCTCAGGACACGCAAGAACATTGCTTTCGGTATCCGATACGGCGGCAAGGGAAAAACTTTACAGGGAAATACTTGCGGGGGATGTTTCGGTCAGGGAAGCGGAAAAAAGAGCCTCGTTATTAACCGAAAAAAAAGGCAAAGATAAATCCGCCGCAAAGAGCGGTTCAAACCGTCCACCGGAAATCGACGCTATGACGGAAAAGTTTATCAGCAGACTTGGCACAAAGGTAGTTATTGAGGGAGATGTCAGCAAAGGCAGGATAATTATCGACTATTATTCCATGGCAGACCTTGAACGCCTTTATGAAATATTAAACGGTAACTGAAAAAATTTTATAACCGGAAACGTTTAATTATTTCCAATATTATTTATCAAGCGTCATAAGCATCGACATTTTCCCTTCGTTTTAAAAAGCCGGAAGCCCAATATGTAAAGGGTGTTACTAAAATTTCTATGGCGCATTTTAAAATATAATTCGTTATTACAAGACTCCAAAAAATCTCCCATGGGAAAACTCCGGCAGCGCTCGCAATCAAAATAAAAATTACGGAATCTAGAAATTCGCCGACTAGCGTGGAGCTGATTGTCCGCACCCAAAGCATACGCCCTTTCATTTTTACCTTGAGTTTTGAAAGAATCACCGCATTGGTTAATTCGCCTGCGAGATACGCGGCAAGGCTTGCAAACACAATGCCGCCTGAACTCATTCCTCCAAGGATAGCGTTATACGCTGTGTTGCCGCCGGTTTCCTCTTGCCAGAAAGTTTCAGACGGCAGCGCTCCGAGCAGGAAGAAAACAAGCGCGGCAAGGACCATTACGGCGAAACCTGTCCAGATAACTCGTCTGGTTGTCTTAAATCCGTAAACTTCAGTCAGTACATCGCCAAGTACATATACAAGCGGGAACAGAAGAGTGCCGCCGTCAAAGACAAGCGGGATTGAAAAGAGAGAAAAACCGACATCAACAATTTTTGCGGACGAAGCTATATTGCTGATAACGAGAAGCGAGACAAAAAACGCCGCGATTACATCCAGATATTTGAACGAAAACGACTGCCCTTTATTTATGCCCACTTAATAAATCCGCTTCGGTACGGATGTACCAGCGCATCATGTTTGGGTAAAATACGCACGGTATGACCTTGCATACCGGTGTCGGCGCATTCAATTCTAACCTGATACAGGTTAAGGCTGCCTTCGCTTTTAAGCCACTTCATCTCCGTCTTTCTTGCATTCGCAATTTCGCTGCTTTGATTCGACACAGTTCCGTGGTAAAGCTCGACATATAATTCATCCGGTTTGATGGAGCCTAAATCAAGATAGGCGGTAACGGTCAGCATATCGCCGCGCTGCATTACGGGTTTTGCGTTGGATTCCATTTTGACAATTTTCAGGCTGCCCCACAAATTCTGCAGTTTACTGAAATACGCCGCAAGAGATTTAGCCTCGGCATAATCATCTTTTACAAAACGGCGTGAATTTTTAAGCGCCGGAAAGTAAAACTGATTTGAATAATCCATCAGCATACGGTGGCTGGACATGGACGGTCCAATCTGTTTCATACAGTCCTTCATCCGTTTTATCCATTCGCGGGGAAGACCGTCGCGGCCTCTCTGGTAAAACAACGGAATAATATCCCGTTCCAGAAGATCGTACAGCGCTTTACTTTCAATATCATCCTGGAGTTTTTCGTCATCATAATGTTCGCCATGACCGATAGCCCAGCCTACTTCGGGACAATACGCTTCATCCCACCAGCCGTCAAGAATTGAACAGTTAAGTACGCCGTTCATTGCTGCTTTCATACCGCTTGTACCGGACGCTTCCATAGGACGTCTTGGAGTATTAAGCCATACATCGCCGCCGGAAGTTAAGTATTTGGCGACATTCATGTCGTAGTTTTCTACAAAGACAATGCGGCTTGAAACATCGTATTTATCGGCGAAGTGAATTATCTCGCGGATAATGTCCTTACCCGGCATATCATGAGGATGAGCCTTACCGGCAAAAATCAACTGAATGGGGCGGTCATGGTCTCTTACCAGCCGCAGCAAACGTTCAGGGTCCCTTAAAAGCAGGTTGCCGCGTTTATATGTGGCGAATCGGCGCGCAAAACAAAGCGTAAGAACATAAGGTGAAAGAGCGTCTTCCGCCTGACGGATACGGCGTTCAACAGCGCCGGTATGTTTGTAATGTTCGCGTATTCTGTCGCGCACAAAGGCAACGAGCCGTTCACGGCGGCGTTCATGTGTACGCCACAGTTCTTCATCAGAGATTCGATCCATGCGTTCCCAAATGGAAAGATCGGTCGGCTTGCCCTCAAAATGAGGGCCAAAATATCTGTCAAGAAGATCAAGCATTCCGGAAGAAATCCATGTGCGGGGATGAACGCCGTTTGTAATATGTCCGATTGGAACTTCTTTTAAAGGAAGTCCCGGCCAGAGTTCTTTCCACATTTCACGCGATACTACGCCGTGCAGTTTGGCGACTCCGTTTGAATAGGCTGCCATTTTAAGGGCAAGAACAGTCATACAGAATGTTTCACGCTCATCGCTCGGATAAATTCTTCCAAGCCCAAGAAAGTCCTTCCATGAAATACCGAGAACCTGAGGCCAATTACGGAAGTATTTTTCCATTATGGGAATATCAAAACGTTCATTTCCCGCCGGAACAGGGGTATGGGTAGTGAAAATATTTGTCGGCCAAATCGCTTCCCGCGCTTCCTCAAAAGAGAAACCTTTTTCGGTCATGATCTCGCGAATCCGCTCAAGCCCAAGGAACGCGGAATGACCTTCGTTCATGTGAGTAGCCGCGGGATTAATTCCAAGCGCGCGCAACGCGCGGATGCCGCCGATACCTAAAAGGATTTCCTGCTGCATTCTGGTTTCTTTGTCTCCGCCGTAAAGAGCGGCGGTTATATTGCGAATATCCTGCGTATTTTCTTCTATATTTGTATCCAAAAGATAGAGTGAAGAACGCCCGACTCTTACTTCCCAAATCTGGACGACAGCCTGCCGTCCTGCCAAATCCACGGAGATTTTCAGAGGATGTCCGTCTTTGCCGATTTTCCGTTCAACCGGCATATTGTACCAGTCATTTTCAGGGTAGCTTTCCTGCTGGAAACCATCGGCATTCAGCATTTGTTTGAAATACCCCTGCCTGTATAAAAGCCCTATACCTACCAAAGGCAAACCCAAATCCGAAGATGTTTTCATGTGATCTCCGGAGAGAATTCCAAGACCGCCGGAATAAATGGGCAATGACGCATCCATACCGTATTCCATTGAGAAATACGCTACAACATCCTTAAAGCTGCCTCTGTACCATGTTTCACCCTTTTTATAACGCTGGAATCTGTCATATACTTCTTTTAAAGCCGTAAGATAGGAATCATCCTTTGCGGCCTGAGCAAGCCTTTCCTGGCTTACCATTCCCAAAGTCCGTATCGGACTCTGTTGAGATTGAAGCCATGAATCAAAATCCAGTCTTATATAAAGCTGAACCGCGTCATAGTTCCACGATAACCATAAATTACGGGCAATCTCCTCAAGCGGCTTTAAAACCGGAGGGAGTTTTGGTTTGACAGTATATGTATAAATATTCATAAATAAAGTGTACGTGTTGAATTGCTTTATGTCAACGCCGCGAATTGCATAGTAACGAATTGAACGCGGTTCATCTTTCCCCGCCCGCGCGTTTACAGCTTTATGAAGCTATTTAAGGGAAAGCGGATTTTACCTGCAATCCATTACCGGGTCGTATTTTTGGCTTTAATTTCGTTTTTCAGCCTCATTTTGAAGTCCATACAGTAATTTTTACCGATATTTTGTCAATCTTGATTTTTACCTGTATCAGTCGATTCTTGCGAAAATTGTTTATTATATTATATAATAAATTTAAATATAAAAAAGTAAGGAGGAAAGAAATGAAAATCAAAGTTAAGCTGAGTATCATGGTTATAGCTATTGTGGCTGTCATTATAACTGTAGTCGCAATAGTATTATTACAACAGGCTTCAACTGTAAGCACTAATTTAAGCAAGAGAAGCATTGAAAATCTGGCAGCCCAACGCGACGCATATTGGCAAGGCAGAGAGGACGGTCTTTATCGGGTTGCTCGTACGCTGGCTAATATTTTCAGCGATTTTGAAGATGATCCGGTGGATCAAAGGCGGGACATGTATGACAGCATGATGCAATCCGTTACAAGGTCGGAGCCTACCATATTTCAGGTCTACGCTGTTTGGAAACCAAACGCGGTTGACGGATTGGATTCGCGCCACATTGGCCGTCCCGGTTCCACTGAAACAGGACAGTATGCCGCCGCTTTTCGCATGGAAAACGGGCAGGCAAATATCACGGTTACTACCGATGTAGCGGACGCTATGGCGTATCTAAACGGTCCCGACGCGAAGAAAGACCGGTATGTACATCCCGTTCCAAGAAATATTGACGGGAAAGATACATGGTATTTCAGGATAATGGTTCCCATTGTAAATAGACGTAACGGCGAAATAGTCGGAGGCGTGGGCTGTCTTTGCGTTATAGACGCAATACAGCCGACTATAGAGGATACCATAAAAACCAGGGAAGAAATTGCCGCGATGGCAATTTACTCCAGCAACGGGTTTATTGTTGGACACTATATGCCTGATCGCATAGGCAAGGTGATGAAAGACGTAGACGTTATCTACGGCGACAAATTGAATGAAGCCGTTAAGGCAGTTGAAAACGGCGAACATCTTATGCTCTCAAGTTACTCGCCGGCTTTGAACTCAGAGGTAGAAATTACCATACAGTCTTTCCCAATGGGTAATTCGGGCAAGTCATGGAGCGTAATGGTAGCGTCGACAAGATCGTACATCTTAAGAGAAGTAAATATGATGACCAGGTTTACCATTATCATTGCGGTGATAGCCATTATTATAGCGGCGGTAATTGTGTACTTTGTCCTTAACAGCACTACCATGCCAATCGTCAAAGTAGCGGAAACTCTCAAGGATATTTCCGAAGGAGAAGGCGATCTGACACGGAGCATTGCCGTCAGTTCAAAAGACGAAATCGGCGACCTTGCCTTGTACTTCAATAAAACGCTTGGAAAAATCAGAGACCTTGTCCTGATTATTAAAAAGCAGTCAGGATTATTGAAAGATATAGGCAACGACCTTGCCAGCAATATGACCGAAACTGCGGCGGCGATCAACGAAATCACTGCCAACATTCAAAGCATTAAAAGTAGAGTTATTAACCAGAGCGCAAGCGTAACTGAGACCAACGCAACTATGGAACAGGTTATCACCAACATCAACAAACTCAACGACCATGTAGAAAACCAGAGCCGCAACGTTTCGCAGGCATCGTCCGCCATTGAAGAAATGGTAGCCAATATCAGTTCTGTAACGAACACGCTGATCAGTAACGCCGCTAATGTAAGCACATTAAAAGAAGCCTCCGAAGTAGGAAAGACAGGATTGCAGGAAGTGGCATCCGACATTCAGGAAATATCCCGCGAGTCCGAAGGATTGCTGGAAATTAACGCGGTAATGGAAAACATAGCCAGCCAGACCAACCTGCTTTCGATGAACGCCGCAATAGAAGCCGCCCATGCGGGAGAGGCTGGGAAGGGCTTTGCCGTAGTCGCCGATGAAATCCGCAAACTGGCTGAAAGTTCCGGCGAACAGTCTAAAACGATTGGAACGGTATTGAAAAAAATAGCGGAGTCTATTAAAAAAATTACAAGCTCCACCGAGAATGTGCTGACCAAATTCGGGGCGATTGACTCGGGAGTCAGGACTGTCTCGGATCAGGAATCAAATATCCGAAACGCGATGGAAGAACAGGGCGAGGGAAGCAAACAGGTTCTGCAAAGCGTCGGCGATTTGAATGAACTTACCCAACAGGTAAAAAGCGGCTCAGAGGAAATGCTTAACGGCAGTCAGGAAGTAATGAATGAAAGCCAGAATCTGGAAAAAGTAACGCAGGAAATAACAGGCGGCATGAACGAGATGGCAAGCGGAGCGGAACAGATAAATGTAGCAGTACACAATGTCAATGAAATGACTCAAAAGAACCGTGAAGCTATTGATGTTTTGATAAAAGAGGTTTCACGCTTTAAAGTTGAATAATTACGCCTCAGTCAGCAAAGCTGCTATACGCCGATGAATTCAAAGATACCGAAAAAGGGGCAATATAGAAAAAAGCCCCGTTTCGGTATTTTTGTATTAAATCCCCCCAAAAACCTATAACGCGGTATTAATTTCTGAAAAATGATCAAAATTATTCATTTTTAAAATTTTCTTTATGAAACTATAAATTAAGTCTTCGTACGGAAAACTAAATATAAAAAAGGTATAAACATGGAAAAAGGAAAAATTATCTATTTAAATGGCGTTACAAGTACAGGAAAAACATCAATCGCAAGAGTAATACAAGACACGGCAGATGATTTTTTCTATTTAATCGAAAGCGATATATTAATGGTTATGGTCGGTGAAAAACACAGGTCTGTAAATTATACCAAATATGAATATGAGATGTTTATAGAAATGTATCATTTTGCCAAACTGTTATCCGATATGGGAAAAAATGTGATAATTGACTGCGCTCTTTTTGAAACCTCTGAACTGCCTAATCATTATCAAAAGATGATGAATATATTACATGACAATCCTTTGCTTACTGTAAATGTTATTTGCCCTCTTGAAATATGCAGAAAGCGAAATTTACAACGCGGCGACCGCCGAGAATTTCAATCTTATGAACAGGATAAAATTATTGATAAAACTGTTTCATTTGATTTTATTGTAAATACCGATAAATATTCATCAGAAGAATGTGCAAAAATGATTTTGGATAAATTATTGGGATAATTATTAAAAGGTAATGATTTATGATTAATATTGAATGTATAGTACCGGAAGAAAAAAAATAGTAATCCAAAATATTATTTTCCCAAAATCGGAAAATGGAATACGTAGTGCTTCTCGTAAAAATCAAACCGAAAAAGGTTGATGCCTCACGATAGAAAATCTAACCATAGGAACCGAAGCGCAACGGCTTCATGTTAGGTTTAGAAACAAACTCAGGAACAGGTTCAGCAAAAGAAAACAAC
>Ga0268262_10000187_pt1 | contig 80838 bp, 70 predicted proteins | sample TergutNc150P3_FD_190354 | JGI IMG/M metagenome (GOLD analysis project Ga0268262, IMG submission 190354) | Nasutitermes corniger P3 segment gut microbial community from laboratory colony in Florida, USA - Nc150 P3 (SPAdes) (version 2) | ecosystem: Host-associated > Arthropoda: Insects >...
TCATGCGTTCCACATTCAGGAACGGTAACGTTCCGAATTACAAGGACAGCGAAATCGGTTTCCGGGTGGTGCGCAAGATGACCGACTCCGTTTATTCGGACGCGCGCTTTTTTTCAAATACCGCAGCCAGGATTAAGCGCAAAGGTGCCTGACACCCATTTTGGACATTTTCTGGAACGAAGCAAAAAATAAATAGTACCGGAAGAATTTCACACAAAGGCACAAAGGACACAAAGATCACAAAGGAAGAGAAGAAGGAAAAGGGGGTTTTTGTTCGTTAGCTTATCGTGAAGTTATTAAGCCCAGCTTGCATACAACAACCCCCTAAATTCTTCCATGATTTTCGTATTAAGAGAAAATATCAAAGAAAAAAAGAAAATCTATCATACAACAACTTTGTGTTCTTTGTGCTCTTTGTGCCTTTGTGAGATGTCTTCGCGTTCTTCATTCTTCTTTAAATAACTCTTGAAAAAATTCTCATCTGCGTGTATAAATAACCATGGCACATGCAAACAGCGTTACTAAGAAATTTGGTATATTGACGGCGGGCGGCGATTGCCCGGGATTGAACGCGGCTATACGCGGGATTTGCAGGGCCGCGCATGATCGTTACGGAATGGAAATTATCGGTTTCGCCAACGGCTTTCGCGGACTTATAGACGAAGATTACAAAGTTCTTAAACCGGCAGATTTTACGGGCATCCTAACGCGCGGCGGGACAATACTCGGCTCAAGCAGGGAGAAACCTTTTACGTCTTCCGGCGATGAGGACGTAACCGAAAAAGTTTCGGCGATAAAAGAAACATATTCAAAACTTGAACTGGACTGCCTTGTAATTCTGGGCGGGAACGGAACCAATACGACAGGTTATAAACTTTCGCGCGAGGGCCTCAATATACTCGGTCTTCCAAAAACAATTGATAACGACATTTTCGGCACAGACAGAACTTTCGGTTTTGATTCGGCGTTAACCATAGGGACGGAAGCCATAGACCGCTTGCATTCCACCGCGCAGAGCCACAGCCGCATCATCGTTATCGAATTGATGGGGCACAAAGCGGGCTGGCTGGCGCTTTACGCCGGAGTCGCGGGCGGAGCCGACGTTATTCTGCTTCCGGAATTCAATTATGACATACACGCAATTTCTCATCATCTTGAAAAACGCGCAAAGTCCGGCAGGATGTTTTCTATCGTGGTTGCCGCGGAAGGGGCGCTGTCCGACAAAGAAGCGGAAATGGATAAAAAAGACAGAAAAAAATTACGCGCGGAAAACGGCCCGTCCGTTGCATACCGCGTCGCCCATAAAATTCATGAAGAGACAGGCATGGAAACACGCGCCACCGTTTTGGGATATGTCCAGCGCGGAGGAATCCCCAGCGCCGCCGACCGCGTTCTCGCCACAAGCCTTGGAACCGCCGCGGCGGATCTTCTCGCAAACGGCAAATACGGCCGCATGGTCGCCCTGCAGGGAGACAGCATAGGCTCAGTCGATCTCAGCATTCCCGAAGGCAAAGTGAAAAATGTCCCGACGGATCATTATATGATCGATACCGCAAAAGCAGTCGGCACCTGCATGGGGCTTTAGTTAAAGATCGAATAACTCTTTGCGCGACGTAACGCCCGTTTTCTCGTAAATATTTCTGAGATGGTTATCCACAGTACGATTGTTGAGGTCAAGCATTTTGGCAATTTGCTGATTAGACAAAGATTGTTTTACAAGCGCGACAATTTCGCTCTCCCGCCGCGTCAAGGCAAGAAATGTTTTTTTCTTGTCCTGTTTATTAATTTTGACGCTTGTATAAATTTCTCCCGCGAGTATGGCGTCTATGGCGGCGGCTATTTCTCCCGCCACCGCCGATTTCGCCACATAACCTTTCGCTCCCAAATCCATCGCCCTCTGTACCAAAAACGGATCTTCGTACATTGAGCAAACAAGCACACAGGGCATGGCCGTGTTTCTTTCTTTGCAAATTTTTTCCAATTCGGGAATAAAAGTAAGCCCGTCTTCCTGAACCGAATCTTGTTTTCCGCCGCTCAACGATATGTCAAGAATGACAATTTGAGGCAGAGGGTCAAGTTCTTTCATTAGCGTACGCGCTTCCTCAAGACTAGCCGCCGTCCCCGCAATAGTAAATCGCCCCGTAGCTTCCAGCCAAACGCCTATAGCGTTAGTCAACATAGGATGATCGTCAATAAGAACAACAGAAACCATTGTCAATTCCCCTTCCTCATTGCTAATTGCTCATTGCTCATTGTTCATTCTCTTTTATTCGTTATCTTTAATTTAATAGTAGTCCCTCCCCCCGCTTCGCTGTCAACGCTCAAAACGCCGTTCATGGAAGCGGCGCGTTCCTGCATATTCCACAGGCCAAAATGCCCCTTCGCCCTTATCACGCGGTAAAAATCCTTGTCCGTCTTTTCAAAACCTTTGCCGTTATCCGTAACAAAAAACAGCAGTTCCCCTTCGGTATTACTGCGAATAAGCACGGACACCTCGCTTGCTTTCGCGTGTTTTTCAACATTCGCGAGACATTCCTGAACAATGCGGAAACAGTGTAACTGCGTATCAACGTCAAGAAAACTGAAATCGGCGTTATCGTGTATCGTTATGTGACATTCAATACCCGTTCGTTTTTCAAACGCGCCGCAAAGAGTCCGCAGAGCGTCGGGCAGTCGTGGAACCGGAGGTTCCTTATAATTAATGCCGCTTGGCTGAAAATCCGGAGGAATTAAATCGTTGCAGATGTTCCTTATTCTGCTTAACAATTCCATCTGCCCCCGCGCCACTTCGTCGCAAAGACCGCTCTGTTTTTCCGATATGGCGTCTTTTTTGATAATTTCAGTTTGAAGCGAAAGCCGCAGAAGGTCCTGCGCCACCGTGTCGTGCAGTTCCCTCGCTATACGCGAACGCTCATGTTCCTGCGCCTGTATGCTGTCCCGTGAAAAAGACAAGCTCTGCTGATGTTCCAGTATTTCTTTTTTTAGCCTGTTTTGCAAAGCCATAAAAATAAGAGTCGCCGCGATAACCATTAAGGCAAAGAAAAAGAACAGCATAAAAGAACTCAGTTGGCTTGCGGCCGAAAGATCCGCGTCAATTCTCTGCAGTATGCTTACCACCCTGTCAATTTCAAGGGTATTTGAAAAAACTTCCCGCGTGTCGCCGTTTTGTATGGCGGCTTTAAGTTTGTTTACCGCGGCGGAAATTTCCAATAGACGCATATCCTCTTTCCTGTGCGTCTGATACAGTTGGCCGACAGGAGAGTTTATAAACCGGTTAAAGCTGTCGTTAAATTCTTCGATTTGTAAAATAATTGCGTCTGAAAAAATTGTTTCCGTCTTATCCGGCGGGGCGAGTTTTGTATTTATATCAAACCACGCGTTGGCAATCCCGGAAACCGAAGGCTGCAATGCTTGCTGCAATTCTTGCTTCAATTTTTGCTGAGAGTTTTTACTTTCACAATTTGCCGCAAGCAAAACAGCGGCTATTACAAAAAACGCCTTAACATTTTTCCGCATTTATGGGTATAATAAGGCATTTATGAGCGACGTTCAATCGGCGGAAAACAAGGCTGCGATTTGGAAAATCGCGCTGTTATGCCTTGTATCGGGCTTGTTAAATTATCTTATCAGTCATTTCATTAACGGCGTTTGCGGCCTGCCCTTGTACCTTGATACGCTGTTTACCGCTGCGGTATATTTCGCCGTCGGCCTTTTTCCCGCCCTTATAACCGCTATTCTTCTTTATTTATTTAACACTCTTGAATATATCTATCTTATGAATGTAGAGATAAAAACCGTATGGTGGTTATATCTTTTTTTCTTTTGCGTTGTTTTTGAGGTTCTGTTGATTTTCTTCTTTCGCAAAAAACTAAATCCCCTTGACGCCGCTTTCCGCAAAAACCCCTCGCTGTACGCTTTTATCAACATCGCTCCCCTGCTTATGCTGATAGTCGTGCTTGACTGCATTGTGGTCAGCGTAACGGGCGGAATAATTGACTATATCCTCACCCTGCTTTCATCTCCCAAGGCTTTTTTCCCCGAAGACAGTTTTAAGATTGGTCTTTTGCGCAACAACGTGCCGCTTCTGGCTTCGGCTATTCTTTCCCGAGTTCCAATTAATATTGTTGACAGGTTTTTTGTTGTTTTTGGGGGGTATGGGGTTTCGCTGGGGTATAGGAAGATTTTAGGCGGATAAAAAATAACAATTAGCGTTCAATATTTATTACTTGATATTTTCTATAATTTTTGATAAATTTTAGATATGAAACAGACAATAACACTCGAAGTTGAAAACACTACAGTTATGCAATTATTAAGAAATTTGGCGGAAATGAGCCTTGTCAAATTTGCGCTAAACCAGCATTCTAATGACGATTTAATAATTGCACAAATAAATGAAGTCTGCAAAGAAGTAGATACATCATTAGATCCAATTATAATGGCAGCTCAAATGGAAGTTCTGAAAGGCGATGACTGGTAATGATAAAAGGCGAAGTTTGGTGGGCTAATCTGCCTGATGATCCTTATGGTTCTGAGCCGGGGAAACGCCGTCCTGTTTTAATTATTCAAAATGATATATTCAATCGCAGCGATATAAGAACCACAATCTGTGCTGTTATTACATCAAATATGAAACTTTCTCAAATACCCGGTAACATTACATTGGAAAAAGGCGATTCCGGTCTTGATAAACCATCTGTAATTAATTTTTCTCAAATCGCTACAATCGACAAAACGCGATTGATAGAACAAATTTCAATGTTACCCAAGAAATATATTGAAAAAATTAATGAAAGTATAAGATTTATTTTTAACGCCGAAATATAAACGGGAAGGCTATAAAAACGAGGTGTTTTACCAAATACCCACCCCAAAATCTGTGTAAATTTTACTCATGACAAATTGCTTTTTTTGATTGAAAATTCTCATATATCCTCGTTTAAGGAGTTAACTATGAAAAAGATTTTCAAATTAATCGGAATTATCGCCATTGTTGCGGTAATCGGTTTTTCTTTCGCTTGCAGTAGCGGCGGAGGAGATAACAGCGGCGGTGGCGGCGAAACACCCGGAGGCGGAGAAACACCCACGCCAGTTGCACCAACAATTACAACAGCGTCATTGCCGGAAGGCGCGGTGGGAATAGAATACAGTCAAACATTAACGGCGACAGGAGACACGCCGATTACATGGAGTCTTGAAAGCGGAACATTACCGATAGGATTGAACCTCGCGGGAACAGGCGTAATTTCAGGAACGCCGACAACAACGGGAACGTCTACTTTTACCGTTAAAGTAACCAATGCCGCAGGAAACGACACAAAGCAGTTATCAATAATAACCGTAGTTGCAACCGTAGTTGCGAAACTGTCCGATGTCATAAAAGACGCTAGTGACGGAGTTCTTGACGATACTGCATGGAAAGCCTTGTTTAACGGTACGCCTTTTGTGAAATGCGGCAACGCGACTTTTGAAATTATAACCGAAGGCGGAGTTAAGAAACTCAAAATACGGGATATGAATGATACTTGGGGACAAGGCTTGGACATATGGAATACAAGTAATTCCGGAACTCAAACTGTTACGGGTGCCGGATATAAAGCCGGCGACAAAATAACTATTAAAGGTTCGTCTGATCCTGAAGGAATCTCTATTAACATCGCAAATGCGGGTACTACGGGTACGGACAACTGGAGTTCTGATACAGAAGCGTTTGAGAAGACGGTAATTCTTACGGCTGGCGATCTTGAGACAATCCGGACAGTTAATCCGCAGGCGGTCAGGCTCTCTTATAACATAGGTAAAGGCGACAACAGGAAAGGCGTAATTATATTTGAAGAAATAATCGTAGAAGGAATAAGAAAACCGGGTGAATGGCCTCCTCCTCCTCCTGGTGACGATTACAGCATTGATAACGCTGGTGCTTATAATGTTGCCGTATTAACACCTTCGGCAAATGAAATTTACCTTGATCTAGGTCAAGCGGTAAAATTCAATTTAACTCCCGATCCAAATGACTTCCTTGCTTTTGTTGTTAATGGCGCATCTGCGAGCGACCCAGGCGCATTGTGCGCAAAATTCACTGTGAACACTCAGGGTCTTTTTATTTCGTTTACCGATACGGTAAAGACACAACTTCAGAATGCGGCGACTAACGGTAAAACATTTTCCGTTGTTATTGACGGAAGCGTAGATAAAACTGCGTCTCATATCCGCTGGTGTTTTGGACGGGATACGGGATCAGATTGGAATATTTCTAATATGATAGAAGACAATAATTTCGCCAACACATTAACAGCCACATTAAATATTCCTACCTCTTATTCCGCCAGAATTCCTTACATGACGGGAATGATTATACAGGCAAGACCCGGAGGTACTGCAATCACAGATCCGTATACGATAACGATTAAATCAATCAAAGTTACCATTCAATAAAAGGCAATGGTACCTGTCACCCATTTTTCGTAGTGTACCCGCTTAACGCGGGTACACTACCTATAGCGTATTCGGAGTGACAGTTACTCATTCCACAAGCATTTCATTAATAACATTCTTTACTTCCGCTATTTTATTCGTACTAATTTTTCCGAGTTTTTTTATAACGCGTCTTTTGTCTATAGTCCTGATTTGGTCCAGAACAATCCAGCCTTTTTTCCCTTGAAAAGTCAAAGGTATTCGGGTAGGGTAAGCATGTGATTTTGTAGTCATTGGCGCGATTATAATTGTTGAAATATTTTGATTCATTTCATCGGGAGAAATAATCACGCAAGGGCGCGTCTTTTTAATCTCATGCCCGATTGTTGGTTCCAGATTAACAAGACAAATAGAATATTGTTCCACTACCAAACCCACTCAAAAGTTTCATCGTCTATATTTTCAGGAATTAACAGTTTATCATCTTTGTCTTCAGCCCCTTTTGCAAAAGCCTCATTCCATCCCTGCCTCGGTCTTTTTTTTACACCTTTAATTATTAATTTATCTTTATTGATAATCAATTCCACTTCGTCTTTTATTTTTAATTCCTGGAAAATTCTTTTGGGTAACCTAATACCGCGTGAATTGCCGATCTGGATAACGGACGCCAACATAATTACACCTCTTTTTGTAATTATATTGTAATTACACAGGATTTGTCAAGGCGGCGTCGACGGCGCAAAGGCGCCTGTCACCGCTTTTTCGAGTTTATGATGTTAGGTCAGGCATTCGGCGCTGTCGGCAAACAGATCAATTGTGGCAAGCAGGGCCATTACAAGATAGGTCTCCGCCAGCTCCTTTGCATCTATTTACACAATCATCTTTATTATGTCTACAACTTCCACTGCATGGTTGTGGTCCGCAGCTTGCCAGCACGAGTCCGACGGTCAACATCAGGGTTATCAAGCCCAAAAACAATAATTTGATTTTCTTCATGATAAATACTCCTTAATTTATTTTATGGCAATTTTTTTGGCCGCGCAATGGCGCCTGACACCTCATTTCAACCCCTCTTTCAGCTTAAACGAAGGGCAGTGCGCCCCGTTCACGCGGAATACTTCCATCGACGGCAAATTAACGCCTTTGAAGCCGAAGATTTCGCACGCGCGCGGAAAGACCGGATCCCATGTTACCTTGAAATAGGCGCATTTCAGGCAATTCGGCGGGCGAGGGGGAGTTTTGCTTTCCGAATAATCATCGGCCATTGATTTGACTATATATGTATAAAGCGAATCTGTAAATTATCCGAAAATGAAGCGGAGGCATATAAATTTTGAGCAGAACTGAATTTAAAACGAGGTTTAATACCGATTTGTCCTTTAAATTCCGCACCATCGCCATCTGGCTGGCAGTTTTTCTGGGGGTTTGCGGATTTTTGATGTGTTTTTCAATGATTTCCGTCTTGTTCGGAATGGGTATTTTTCCGGGTATCGTGGGAAAGTTCTTCGCCAAATCCTTCGGGCCTCTTTCCCTGCTTATCCCCGTGTATCTGGGTTACGCGGCTTTTACCCTTGCCGATCCCAAATGGCGGCCGGACAGGGTTTTTGTTTTAAGCGCCGGCATCTTCCCCTTTCTAACCCTCGCCATAGGGTTTGCCTTTATCCGCGATTTTGAATACCGTTCCGCCCAGTCCGCTTTGTTGAATTTTACGGGGAAAACGGGATTCAGCCTTATTATCATTTTTATTGCCGTAATAGAAATTCTTGTCCTTCAGGTGTTAAAATCAACCCTCTTCCGGCAAAAGGACTATGCGGGCAAAAGGACAAATCTTCTTCCGCCGCCCAAAGATGAAAGTTCGTCGGTACCGGCTTTGAACGTAAAAAAAGATGAAGAGGAAAAGCTTTTTGACCGTTTGTTAAAAGAGGGAATCGAAGATTACGGAAATGAGTATGTACCTGTTATTCAGAAAACCACACCGGTTAATGATTCGGACGATTCTGATTTAGACGATTTTTCCATAAAAGCCCCTGAGTCGGAAGATGAATTCGGTAATATCGGCGATTATGACATTGCCATTGAAAATGCCGAAGGAAAAAGAGAATATAAAAATCAAAGCGAAGAGGATATTGAAATAAATATTGATGCGTCGGATCTTGATCTGCTTAACGATTCTGAAAATGTTCCTATTATCAGCATTCCCTCTAACGATTCTGAAAATGTCCCTATTATCAGCATTCCCTCTAACGATTCTGAAAATGTCCCTATTATCAGTATTCCCTCTAACGAGCCTGTAAGTGATCCTATCGATGATATTTTCGAGTTGGACTCGGAAATCGAACCTCTTCCGGAAATTAAACCGCTGGAAGAAAGCTCGCTTGAAAGCTCGCTTTTAGAAAGCGGAAGCGTTGAACGCGCTCTTGAAGAAGCGGAAGCCGCAGCTGCGCTTTACGCCGAACAGGTTCAAAAAAAAAACGCGGCTAACGGTTCCCGAAAGAAAAAATACAAAATCCCCGTTGACATTCTGAACGAGTATCCCGACGGAGAATACTGGGTAATCGATCAGGCGACGCGCGACGCGGCGATAGCGCTTAAAGAAACTCTGGAAGAATTTAAAATCCAGGCCGAAGTTACCGGCATACGCAAAGGCCCCGTCATCACCCTGTTCGAGATTCTTCCCGCGCCCGGCGTAAAACTTTCAAAAATTGTCGGGTTGCAGGACAACATCGCCCTGCGCCTTGCCGCCTCCTCTGTGCGTATTGTAGCCCCTATTCCCGGCAAACACGCGGTAGGCATAGAAGTTCCCAACGCCAAGCGTAACATCGTCTCTTTCCGGGAAATTATCGAGGGCCAGCTTCAGGACGATCAAAAAATGGAAATCCCCGTTGTTATGGGCAAAGATATTTCCGGAGAAGCGCAAACCATCGATCTTGTGCAGATGCCCCATCTTCTAATCGCGGGAGCGACTGGTTCGGGAAAATCGGTCTGCGTCAATTCGATGATCCTCTCGATACTGTACCAGCGCACTCCGGCGGAATGCCGTCTAATGCTTATCGATCCCAAAATCGTAGAGCTCAAACTGTACAATGACATTCCCCACTTATTAACGCCTGTAATTACCGAGCCGAAAAAAGCGTTTCAGGCTCTTCAATACTGCATCTACGAAATGGAACGGCGTTACGCCTGTCTCGACTCGGTAGGAGTGCGCGACATCCGCAGTTACAACAAGCGCATTAAAGAGAAGAACATCGCGCAGGAACACATGCCCTACATTGTCGTGGTAATTGACGAGTTTGCCGATCTCATGGCGACCACAGGAAAAGAGCTTGAATCGACCGTCGCCCGCCTTGCCGCGATGAGCCGCGCTGTCGGCATTCATCTTGTGCTTGCGACCCAGCGCCCTTCGATTGACGTCATCACGGGCCTTATCAAAGCGAACATTCCAAGCCGCATCGCGTTTATGGTAGCGGGAAAAATGGACAGCCGCATCATTATTGATTCGGTCGGCGCGGAAAAACTTTTAGGCAAGGGCGACATGCTTTACTCCGGCGTAGTTGATCCTTTCCCGATCCGCATGCAAGGCGCTTTCGTCTCCGAAGAAGAAGTCGAGGCCGTCGTTGAACACGTAAAAAGTTTCGGAAAGCCCAATTACATTGACGACGAGATTTTCTTTGAAGAGGAAGAAGACGACACAAACCTGTCGCTCTTTTCTGACGGCGACGATCCGTTATACGAAAAGGCGCTTGAAATTGTTTATCAGCAAGGCAGGGCAAGCGCGAGCTACATACAGCGCCGCCTGAAAATCGGCTTTAACCGCGCCGCGCGCCTTGTGGACGAGATGGAACATCACGGCGTCGTGGGACCCGCGCAGGGAAGCAAGCCGCGGGAATTGCTGCGTGGGGCTTAAATAAAAAAGCAATATAGAGAAATTATTGGGTAAATAAAATTCCTTATGAAAATTTAAACTATTTCGGCTAAGACATTAAAACCATATGCAAAGCCTTTAATTCTTGACATCTTCACTCATTTTTGGTAATATATTCAACGTGGCAAGACTTTCACTTTGGAGGTACATAAGTGAACAGGGAAGAATTTGACGTTTTTATTTCTTATAAGGAAAGCGAAGATGGCGTTAAAACCAAGGACAGTTTAGACGCCAAACTTTTATATGATAATTTTTTGCAGGAAGGAATAACCTCGATTTTCTATGCTCCCGAAGTTCTTAAAGATGTAATTGGCGAGTGGGATTCATACATTGACTTAGCGCTCAAAAATTCAAAATTATTAATCCTTCTTTGCAGTGATGCAAGTTATATTAATTCAGAACATGTAAAAAGCGAATGGAGCAGGTTTTTACAGTACAATCCTTCTAAAATAATTGTTCCCTTTGTGAAAAATATTGACTACAACGCGCTTCCGGATGAATTAAAGAAATTTCAAATTGTTGATTTTTCTTCTTTTGTATCTTTTAATAATCTTTTAAGAATACTATCTACTCATATATATGGTTTTAAAGATAAAAGAATTCCAAGATTAATTATTAATGTTGATAAGGATAAGCCTATCTCAGAAAGAATATTTGTTGATGTAGATAAGAATTTGGCCAAGCACAACTATTTATATTTCGGTCAATATCCGGCTAAGGTAATAAATAAAGAAACTATTTTAAATAAAATAAAACTGGTTTTTAAAAAGAATGAATTAGGGTATATTGAATCGGAAGGAAGTCTCTATGCGAAATTTGTCAGTAAACCTTTCGGTAAAAACTACACTTTTAACAACCTGGATTCAGTCGAAGACAATCATCTCTATTTCTTTGAAGTAGAACCAATCAAGTGGCGGGTTGTAGACTTTGATGATGAGAGCATACTGCTCTTAAGTGAATACCTGTTAGAGCCAATTAAATTTGACGATGAGAAAGGCGGATATGAAAACAGTTATTTATGCCAGTATTTAAATAATAATTTGTTAAATATTATGTTTTCAGCTAAAGAAAAAGAAATTCTTATTCCTTTTGAAAATAACTTATTCATAGATATTCAAAAAGTTGACGACTGTTATGATGCGAATTATGGCTATTCCAAAGAAGATTCCACCAGGGAAACGCTCGCGACAGATTGGGCAATCGCCAAGGGAGCATATATCGATAAAAACGGCAATGGCTGGCATTGGACTAAAAGCCGGGATGAGATGGAAAACGCTATGATCTATATTGACTCCAGCGGTGCAAGCGATCACGACATAGTAAATATTACAAAATGCTGCGCAAGATTATTAATAAGGGTAAAATTATCATAAACAAGGAAAATGTTTTAATTACAAACGAAATCTCCGAAGAGTTAGAAAAACAAATTATCAATTTAGATAAAGAGTCATTTACAGATCCGAATGATTATTGGGAAGAAAAAAAATCATTTGAGTTGTTTAAGCAAAATAAAAAAATAGAATTAGCGGCGATTAATAAAGAAAACAATGAGCTAATGGGATATATCCTGTTTTTAGTATTAACCGAAGAAGAATATAAACAAATCCGAATTGGCAATCATCTTGAATCAGATATAGAAATTAAGGATGTTATCGCAAAAAACGAATTAAAAGAAAATAATACCTATAGTTTATATTTCAGCATTATTGCGATTAAGCCAAAATACCGACAACAAAAGCTAGGGAATATTTTAATAGAAAGCATTAATGAAGAAATAGAAAAATATAAGAAAAAAAATATTTTCTTTTCTAAATTACTATCATATGTTGTTTCCGGCGGCGGTTATGCGGCTTCAAGTAAACTTGGACTAAAAGAAGTTTGTAAAAACATTGAAGGCGCTACTGTTATGGAAATGATAATAGATACGCCATAGTACTAAGCATGAAATCATGATGGTACATAATAATATAAATGGAAAAAGATTATGCATAGAAAAATAATTAAAACAATAAAATCAACCATCTCCGATTATAAAGATAAAAACAATTTAAATATATGGAGAAAACCCATTATCGAAATTATTTCGGTTAAAAACAAAAAATTACAGAAATTAAAACAGATTGTGTCCATGGAACACTTAATGCCTTATGATATTTTACCGGAAGCTAACAGCATAATCTGCTTTTTTATTCCGTTTAAAAAAGATATTGTTAAAAGCAATATCAGCGGAACAATGGCCTCAAAGGAATGGGCGGCGGCGTATATTAATACAAATGAATTAATAAAAGAAATTAACAATAAAATAGAAGAATTAATGGAAACCAAGGGACATAAAACCGGTAAAATTCCCGCTACGCATAATTTTGATGAAAAAACGCTGATAAGCAATTGGTCTCACAGGCATATCGCGTACATAGCTGGTTTAGGCGCATTCGGGATAAATAATATGCTTATAACGAAAAAAGGATGCTGCGGGAGGTTTGGAAGCATAATAATAAGTTATGAATTGAAAAAATATAAAGAAATACGCAAAGTAAAAGAAAAATGTTTAAATAAGTCAAAAGGCAATTGCGGAATATGCCATAAAAGATGTATAGTAAACGCATATGATAATAACGGTTTCAACAGGAATAAATGCTATAAACAATGTTTGGAAAACGGAAATTACCATAAGGAAACAGGATATGCGGATGTCTGCGGAAAATGTCTTGTTGGGCTGCCTTGTTCGTTGAAAGAACCTAAAAAGGAGTAAAAAAATTATAAGTTTTTTACTGGGGTTAATCTGCGTTATCGGGTTTTATCCCCTTTTTTATAAATTGAATAAACCCGCGTCCCGTTGGCGTTCCATTGTCCTTTTAGCGGTGGTTATTCTGGGCTATCCGTTTTATCTGTTATTTAATCATCTTTATTTTTATGGAAAAGTCGAAGCTCCTTCATTCATTGATACTACTGTTATTTTTATTTCGCTTTGTCTTCTTTCCTATGTTTTACTGGGTAATAACCGTTTAAAGGCGCTTATAGCCGCTTCATTTATTTTCAGCATAATTAATTTAGCGCAATTTCCCGTTATTTATTTTTTCGCTGTTTTTATTTACCCTGTAGCTGATATATCAATTCTCATGGAAGATGGGTTGAAATTTCCGCAATTATATTACGGCTCTCTTTTTTTTATCAATATTATCATAACCTTTTGCTGTCTTTTAGCCGCGCGCTGGCTGCGTAACGCAAAGTCAAAACCGCCTCTTAATCTTTATATTCCTTTTAATCTAATGTTTATCTTCTTCACTTTAATTGTTCTTTTTTGGCTGGAAGATTTTTCACTGATGTCCATGTCTTTTTTATCTTCTTTTTTCATGGGGTCGCTTCTTATTGTAATACTGATATTTTTATTTTATCTGTATACGCGGTTGACCGCGGAGAATTTACCCGCCCAAATAAAACCCGATTATACGCCGTTCATTCAACAGCTGAGTAAACGCGAAATGGAGGTTATAGAAGCGGTACTTGCCGGGAATGTCACTTATAAAAGACTTTCAAATGTCCTTAATATTTCCGTTAATACGGTAAAAACCCATTTAAAGCATATTTATTTAACTACAGGCGTCTCAAATATTACCGCCCTCTCGTCTCTCTTTCGCGGGTTTTCTCCCAATCACCCCTAAATCACCCCAAAATCACCCTAAAAGGTGATGTGTCTTCATACTCTGCTCCGATATATTTTCGGTAGAAGCAGGAGTATAATATGATAAGAACAAATGAATTACTTAAAAATGTTTTAACTGACATTGAGAAAGGCGTTAAGGACGGTATCAAGGCGGATATCATCGCCAAAAAACACGCTTTGTCGGAAAGCCATTTGAAAAGACTGTTCAAATCGACATTTAATCAACCGCTTGGCTTTTTCATTCGTACCCATAAATTAACGGAAAGCATTGACGAGCTGCTTAATACCGATCTAAAAATTGTGGACATCGCGCTGGATTACGGCTTTGAATATGAACAGTCGTATATAAGGGCTTTTAAGCGCGAATTTGGAATTACGCCCGGCAAACTCCGTAAATCGGAAAATTATGTTATGGATAAGAGGGAATGGCGGACGTGAATAAGAAAACAGTTACTGTCAGGTAAGAAATATTTAAATTATAAGCTTATATAAATATTAAATTACCTAATGACATATATAGATAAATATGAGATTATATTAATTATGTTAATAATAGACATATTATTGATAATTCTTGGAATGGTATTATTGATAAAAGGCGGCGATTTACTGGTCGACGGAGCGTCAAGTTTGGCCCGCCGTTTCAAAATATCGGAACTTACAATAGGGCTTACAATTGTTGCTTTTGGCACGTCTTCCCCTGAGCTGGTGGTAAGTTTATCAGCCGCTATTGGTTTACATCCTGAAATTTCTTTAGGAAATGTTATCGGCAGCAATAATTTTAATCTGTTTTTCATTCTTGGAATTACAGGAATTATAGCGCCTATAGTAGTTCAAAAAAATACTGTCCGCATTGAGATACCTCTCTCTTTATTGGCCGTAATTGTTTTATTTCTTTTGGCAAATTTTAATTTTTTCCCGGATGAAAAAAACTTATTAACCAGAATTGACGGTATTATCCTTTTGTTGTTTTTCGGTTTATTCCTTTTTTATGCTTATAAAAACATGAAAACTGCGGCTGCGGAAGAAGAAACCATTTCTGTTAAATCATTATCTACGATTAAAATAGTCTTATTCATTATTTTTGGATTAATTTTTCTCGTTATTGGCGGAAGATTAGTAGTAAATTCCGCTGTTGCCATCGCGCACGCGTTAAATATCAGCGAAAAAGTGATAGGACTAACGATTGTCGCCGTCGGAACATCATTGCCGGAATTGGTAACATCAATAATCGCCATAATAAAAAAGAGCAATGATATTGCGATAGGAAATATTATTGGTTCCAACATATTTAATATTTTTTTGATATTAGGCGTAAGCGCTGTAATAACCCCGATAAATTATTCTTTAGTTTTTAATAAAGACATTTATATTTTAGCGTTAGGAACAGTGCTTTTATTATTGGCGATGATAACGGGAAAAAGTAAAAAACTTGATCGTTGGGAAGCAGCGGTTTTATTTTCAATTTATATAGGTTATGTTGTTTATTTAATAATAAAAAATGAATAAATCATGGTGGCCCTATAACTTTATATGCAATAATGATGATACGATAAACGTGTTTCACGCAATGCCGTGTAGAGAAAAATTTATAAGTCTGCTTGACTTATAGGGAGACAGTAAATGGCAAGAATGACCGAAGAAGAAGCAGAAAAACTGGATGAGGAAATTACCAATACCGATATAACGCTTATACCCGGTGAAGATGGAATTTTTACCCGACAGCGTAAGTTACTTGACGCAATTGATCGGGTAAGCGCCAATTATATTGTAACTCGCGCCATCGCGGAAAATAAATTTCCGCTACAAATTCTTGGCGAAGTGATACATGAAAAAATTGCCGTTTCTGCTTAAAATAATCTGAACCTGAATGCCTAAAGACGATTTTGTATATGCTTGTTTTCCCATAAAAAACCCACTAAGTGTGCGTATCGGGCAAACCTCGACTGGACCCTGCAGGTATTGAAGCAACCCTAAGACAACCAAACATCAGAGAACAAAGATAATATTATTTGTTCTTAAAAAACAGTATAACACAAATTCAAATATTAAGTAAATAAAAACACCTTGATTTTTTTGTTAGATGTTTTATATTAATAATGTGGAGCTATTAAAGATAAAGAGATAACATACGCTGCATTAATTTTATTCGGAACAGAAGCCGCTCTTGAGCGTTTTTTACCGCAAACAGAGATTGTATTTGAATATCGGTCTTCTAATGCTTCAGGTCCGGCACAACAGAGGGAAGAATATCGTATTGGGTTTTTTGCATGTTATGATCGTATATGGGAAATGATAAATCTTCGCAACGATAAACAACATTATCAGGATGGTTTGTTTTTATTTGATATTCCTACGTTTAATGAACGCGTTGTACGTGAAGCGCTTCTTAATGCTATAAGTCATAGAAATTATCAATTATCAGGAAGTATATTTATAAGACAATACCAAGACAGGTTGGTTATCGAAAGTCCAGGCGGCTTTCCAATCGGTGTAACGCTTGATAACATTCTGGACAGACAATCTCCGCGAAACCGGCGTATAGTAGAAATACTTGCGCTATGTGGTTTAGTTGAAAGATCGGGGCAAGGTATGAATTTGATATATGAATTGTCCATCAAGGAAGCAAAATCATTACCGGATTTCAAAGGAACAGACGATAATTTTGTGTGTATTACTTTAAATGGATTAGTTTTAGATAAAAGAATGTTGACATTGATTAATAAAATAGGGAATGCGCGTTTAGAAAGTTTATCAACAGGTGATTTTCTTGTTATCAATACATTATTTCATGAACAAAAATTACCTGAAAATTTACATATATATACAAAAAGGTTAATTAATATGGGAATAATTGAACATACCGGCAGAAGCAAATATGTATTAGCAAGAAGTATATATGCAGCAACAGGGAAGCCCGGTATACATACTAGATTGGCAGGGCTGGATCGGGATATGAATAAAGAATTGATTTTTAAACATTTGAAGAAAAACGGAACGGAAGGCGCACCATTAAAAGAATTACAACAAGTGTTGCCAAGTCATTCATGGAGTCAAATTCAAGTTTTACTGAGAGAACTAAAAAAAGAAAATCGGATTTTTGTTAAAGGAAGAACATCAGCCGCAAAGTGGTTTGTTGTGAATAAGTAAAAACTTACAACTAACTTACAACTAACTTACAACTAACTTACAACTAACTTACAACTAACTTACAATGTGGGAAAAAGGTGTATAACCTAAAATAGAGCAAACAAATGTAATTTTGCTCAAATTTTGAAGATTCGAAAAATGATATTATCTCTCGTTTTTATAGAAATCCTTTCAAAATGATTACTTTTATTAGCAAGGGCAGGACTCGCCTTCCATTCGGCAACATCCTGTTGCCTCATTCCAGGCCGCCTTTTTTGCTAAAAAGCCATCAAGAGGGGAACCTTCGACCTATGGTCTCGGTTGAGGTTCCATGGCTTTTTACCCTTCGGAGCCGTTCGGCTCCTACGGGCCGCAAAAAAGTTTCGAGTCCTGCGATTATTGAAGAGCGATAATAATACCCGGATTTAAAAAATTCAATAAAAGTGAAAATTTTATTAGCAAGGGCAGGACTCGAACCTGCGACCTCCGGGTTATGAGCCCGACGAGCTGCCAACTGCTCTACCTTGCGTCGTGCCTTTTAATATGCCATTTTGGGCCATTACTGTCAAGCGCCGGGCTGGGCGGAGCCCCCGTCGTTCCATTTGCTGCGGATTGTCAGTATTGAAGAAGCGACGGCGGATACAGCGATTAGTATGGCCATTAATGACGGGAAACCGGGAAGAGCGGCCATAAAGTTATATATCCCGTGAATGGCTATGGCTGTTACGAGGCGCATAAATGCCTGAAGGGGATTGGAACGGAACAGAACCGAGGCGGCTCCGACGCGGGAACCGCAGGCAGCATGCAAAGCGGCGGTAAAAATGCGCAACAAAATAATATTGACGCTCATGTCATTCGCGGCGTAACTTGCGCTTTCAAGGATTGTAAAGCCAAGACCGGCGACAAGGCCGCCCGCGGCGCCTTTCCTGACTTTGTCCCATGAGGGAAACTGCTCCGTTCCTATTGTACGAGTACTTTCGGTACGAGCGTTTTCTTTCGTGATACGGCCGCTAATATAGAAAAATATAAAAAGCATTAACAGCCGGCTTATTTCTTCTGTAGAGGCGATACGGATAAAATACTTGTAAAAAAGACCGAGCCGGCCGGCGGAGATTGAGAAAGGTAAAAAATTTTGTAAAAACAGCGCCGGGAAAAAAGCGGTTGCCCCGGCAAAAAGGGCGAATAGAAACCAGATAAGCGAAAATTGATATTTTGCATAGCGGTACCAAATATACACCGCTATAACGGGCACCGCGGAAATAAAAATAAGAGCCAATAAAACCAAAGAGCCGGACATAGTTGTTATTTTATCAGATTTTACTTTGGAGTAAAACCCATGTTAACCAGATTAGTAATGTTGAAAAATATCGTTTTTTCTTGCCAAATAATCCAAGAATTATTATATTTTAGTATGTAAAAATCTGTCAAATTTAGGAGAATTTATGAAAAACAGGATGCTAATAAAAACGTTTATTCTTATTTCATTAGTATTGGGGATGATTTTATCCGGATGCACAAGTAGTAAGTATGTTTATGATAAAACAATCCCCGAAGATCAACTTTGTACATTAAAAATTCCATTAGTATGTTCTGTTGTTAAATTTAATGACTCAATAACTCATTGGAACGACACGATTTTTTATGGCTTTAAAAAAGATACAACGGTGAAAATACCTGCCGGAGAACACACACTGATTATAAATTATTTCAACCAAGAATCAACAGGGTATAGAACGTTTCGTATTACTAAAGCAGAAAATATTAAGATTACCTATGAATTTCAACCGGGGAAAACATATGAAATTTTTTCAAGAATTATCGGAAATGAAGTCTACATAACTATAACCTCGGAATTAAGCGACCTTATGAAATTATTACTTTTAATGCCGGAAAAGTAAAGATTAAAAAACCGTTAAATAACACTCAATTCATCTTCTTCAATACATACATGTCCGCAAGCTTGCCTCTTATTACATTCCCCTTCATGTCAAGTAGTAACAGATGATTTTCGCCCACCCTGTAATAAGGGGGAAAAGTCGTGTTCTTCAATGTGATGGTACTCCCCGCCTCATTCCAGCTGAAAGTGCCGTTTTCCGTCGCGTTATTCTGCTTTTCAACATAATTATAGACAAGGGAATAACTTTCATCGGCGCGTAAGGTGATTTGAACATTAATCCCCGGCCCGTCCGCCGCCGGAATTGTTCCCGCATAAACGCCTGCCCAATCAAGGCTTGTTCTTGAGTTATCAGCCGTTTTTGCCGGGTTTGTTGACGAGCAAGCGCCGAGACTTATTGAGAGGAGGATAATTATAAATAATGGTTTTCTCATATTTGTTAATATAACACAAAATATACTAAATGTAAAGAAAAATTTCGCTTCAACACATTTTTCTACAAGATTTTTATTGTTTTGTCCGCAACAATAAAATGTTCTGTTTTATATTTTGCCCAAGCGGTTCCGCCTATACGATATTGCAGTAAACCTTCTCTAATAACTTGAACAAGTTCCTTTTCATATTTATCATAAGAACCATCCGCAAAAATTTGTTTTAAGGCTTCAAAGGCTACATCCAAAGGATCTTTATTATTTTCAAGCGCATATATTGCGGGAACAAATGAAGAAAAGAAAATAATCCGGAATTCTTCATTCTGTATTAATAGTTAGTTTCCCCATACAGAAACAATTTTATTTTCATTGGTTATTGTTTTTAACAGATAATCTCCGGATCCATCATATATAAAATCCAAAAAGCCGTTTTTAATATCAGGCATTACTCTGTCTGCATTATCCACCTTTATCCAAGTATAAAAACGCATAGGAACAACAAGAGAAAGCTGCGTTTCTTGGACAAATAATTTATTGGATTCACTCATAGGCGGAGTTGAGATACATGCAGCCAATAATCCTGTAATAATTATTAAATATACCAAAAATATACGGTTTTTCATAAAATCCTCCAAGACAAGTATTTTTTTAAAAATAATAATATTCTCTTAATCCGGCAAGTGTTTTTTACATTTTGTTTAATTTGTTAGAAAAAATACCCCGCCCGAAAGGGCAGGGTAATTTAATCTTATTTTCTCATCAGTATTAGCCCTCGTTTCTCACGGCCATAACCCAAAGATAAACCGCTTGATAAGCCCGGCGTCTGTCGCCACCTCATACCCTGAAATGTTTTCCCGCGCCATTTCCGGCACTATGTTGAAGTAACTATAATCTTTTTCCGGTTTACCGCTGTCGGTTATCACAAGTATTATATACACATTTCGCACATACAGATTGTTGGTCTTATTCTTCTCTTTAATGACAACTTCCCGCTCCAGCTCTTTTGACAGGATTGTGTCGTTAATGGGCCGCTTGGTAAAACCCCTTTCATCAATGTCGTCAATATTAATGAAATCAATTGTATAAGGGTGTTCAACGAAAAACACCCCTTTATTGTTGGGATATTCTAATTTTTCGTCCTTTGTGATGATTGCGTATATTGTTATACGCACAACACCATTAATTATTTCCCATGTTCCCACCGCTTTTTCAAAATATTTTTTTTCAGAGTCAATAATCCTGAATTTATTATAATCAAAATATAAAATGAAAAGTTTATTGGGGAAAAAGACATAAGAAATATTTGATGTTTCCACTAATAAATTAGCACTTAACCAGCTTCCAAGCAGTTTGGATTCATTCTCCGTTAAGGCATATTGAGGTTCAATGTCACTGAATTCATCCCAAAAATAAGTGCCTATTGATAACAAATCAAAATTAAAAGCATCCTTGAATTCATCAAAAGTATGTACTTTATTCTTCTGTGAATCACAGGCAAGGCACAATAATGAAAGAAAGACAACCAATAAATATTTTCTCATAATTAATTCCTTTTGACAGTGTAAAAATAGAGATAGTTATTTAAAAGCTTTTCTCTGTCTGCATTCCACCCATTGGTTCCCCAAATTATACTGGTAACACCAGTCTTTACACCAGCTTGTACGAGTACCAGTTGATCCTTTTTTATTAAATTTTTCCCGCTTGTATTTTGAAGATCAGGTATTGAAGGAACTGTGTACAATGTTAAATTACTGTTTCCAACAAATGCAATATGCCCATCATATGGCTTTTCGGTATTTGGGTTGATTATAGTGTTTTTGTAAATCATAAAAACCAATGTACCACTGTCGGCCAGGTCCTGTATTGCCTTTATAGAGTATACGGCAGGATCAAGCCTTTGCAGATTTTGGTTGTTTTTGAATGAATCAAACATGGCGTTTGTATTCTCGTTTTTTCCTTCAAATATCATATTGTATACCTCCGCTCCAAAGTTTTTCGAGATCACATTGCGGAAATATTCGTTACACTGATAAGTTTTTTTATTGTCATACGAATATTCAGCCGCTATTTCCTTGTTCATTATTTCATTGAAAAAATCTATACTATTTCCTTTTCCACCGGGAACAGACAGATATCCATTTATGTCGGCCTGAATATCTGGCGTAAGAGGCTTGGGGTTAAAACCTAACAGGTTGTTAATACCGCTTATAATGTCACCAGCTTTGTTTTTTATCTTGCCGACTAGGGAAAACACGGTATCTTTTGCATAATTAACCAATCCGGTTACTTTCCCCCGCAAATCTGTTAATGACGCGCCTAACCCGCCGCTTTCATTATTAACTGACTCTTCAGACGGAATATACTTGCCTTGGTCCTCTTTAGCATACCATGCCTTGCCTTCTTCATCCCATTGCCCAGGTTTAACAATCAAATCATTCATTTGCTCTCGAGTCATTCCATTACCAGCAATAGAGGCAAGGTCTGCTGTTATACTTCCTCCCTGTAATGCAGCTGTCCTTTCGCTTCCATCTGCCTCGACAATAGTGGCGTGATAAATATCGCCGTCGTCAAGTACCTTGGTAACTTTTTCATCTTTATCTATGTACATGCGGAAATAATCGGCGCTGGAATCATAGTCACCGTCCACATAGGAATTGAAATAATCCATGCCGTCGGAATAAGCGATTATATCCTTTGCGATGCCCTCGTCTTCGGCATCCGTCATTAATAATACCTCCCCGTTAAGTATATCCCATAACTGGCCTTTTTGCCTATCATCACCAAAATCATCTTGTTTCTTTATAAATCTGTTTATCAGATTGTTTACTCCCAATACCTGAAGCCCCTTAAAAGCGGAGGTTATATTATCAATACTAACGTTTGCCCCGCCGGTGCCCAGGTTCATTGATGTGCCGTTTCTGCCTAGATGAAGTTCCAATAAACCTGTGTTATATTCATCGTTTCCTGTTAACAAAGTTAAATTAAGGAGATTTAATGTAAAATCGCCGCCCATAGCGTAGTTTACTCCCTGCCCGGCAAGAGAACCAACAAGGTTATTAAGATTTTTAACATTTGTTCTATCAAAATCATATATTTTTTCATAATTTAATCCGCTGTTCATGGCGGTTAACGATTGTGTCGTAAATGTGCCCGCCATGGCTGTTACCGCGCCTTTCATGGTATCTTTCAAACCGGATGCAAATATTTCCTTGGACCATTTGAATTCACCGTCTAAATAAGTGAACGAGTTAATTACATTAGATGCCATTGATGAAGTTGCGGACTTAATTCCCGTTACTCCGGTCTGCCCGACGATGTTCCAGAATGAATCGGTGGGACTATTGCCTATAGGTCCTCCTGCTGCCGGTATTCCCACGGAAGCAGCTACGCCTATAAAACTTGTTACATAGGATTTTCCTATTTCAAAAGCCGCTTCGCCGAAAGATTTGTATCCAAATGCGGCGTCAAGAGTTCCAAAAAATATATTGCTTGAGGAACTGACTAAAGCCGTCGTTGCGATATTTCCAAAAGTGACTGCTCCTCCTCCTATCAAACCGGTGCCGCCTGTCGCGATTGTAACCGCTACAGTCGCCGCAATTTGTCCTACAGTGCGAAGAGTCGGCGCGGAGAAGGAACTGTTTTCGTCATTCCATATCCTTTTGTCCCAGGGAGCCAGTCTAAGCTCGGCGCTTCCCTTCGCGTCAATAACTCCCCAATAAATAAATTCGGACATAAGACGGCCAAGTTCTCCTTCGGGTTCTTTATAAAAAAAAGATTCCTTTGTACTGCCAAACTCTTTTTCTGGTTTTACCTCCGGCGGAGACCCTATGAACACGGTGAATTTTCCCGAAGTTTTTTCACTATCCTCGCCGTCAGAAATCTCTTTTTCACTATCTCCGAAAATTTCTTTTTGAATAGTATTTATCTCTCTATACACGTTATCTATCAGCGCCCTTATGGCAATAGAATTTAAACTTTTAAGAAATTCTTCGTCCATGTTTGTCTCTAATGAAACAGGCTCCATTATGTAGTTTCTGTATCCTTCTACGGTTTTCTTTTGAGAAATAACCGGCTGAAACAAAGTGGATCCTTTAACTATGTCTTTCTCGTAATTTGTTCCGTTCTGTCTCCAAAGCCCGTCCCTAATAAATTGTTTATCCATACTTTCTCTGAAATTTCTGTTTGCTTCATTTACGTTAGCATAAATTCCGCTAATCGCCTCGTTTACGGTTTTTCTCGCGGTATGCGCTAATTTTTTCGCTTCCGCGTCCGCAATCTCGGCATTGGTATTTACGGCGATATCTTTGGCCGCTTTTTTTACAACCGCGGCATCCCATGACGAAACGCCTCCAAGCCCTTTTCTTACCTTGATAGCGGCGGTGTCGGAAATGTTACTCATGGAACTGAGAGCGTTAGCCATATTAACAATTCCCGAAGATTGCAAAAGGTTTGTCATAATCGCCTGAGCTTCGGGAAGGGCGTTTCTTACGCCAAAAGGTTCTCTTGCGTCCATAAATCTGGACAGCCGTTCACCTTCCGTGCCGACAAGCTGCAGGAAAGAATCGGCGGACGCCTGATTAAAAGCCGAAGCGGCCTGTTCCAGCCATGTATCTTTATCTTCAAGTCCCGCCAAATAAGCTTGCGCCCATTCATTTTCTACGCGCCTCATTTCGCTTTGGAAATTCGCGTACCATTGCCTGTATGACTCATTCATTCTTTGTTTGCCGGCCTCCCACTCTGTCCTGCCGTTTCCCAAAACCAGCGAAACAGACTTCTGCCATTCACTTGCTTTTACCAATATATCCGCCTGCATTTGCTCCCATTCAATCTCTCTTGCCGCAAGTTCCGCGTCGTATCTGTTTTCAAGCATTTTTTCCGTTAATGATTGAAGCTCAAGCCCCAAAGAAGCAAACTCGGAATAATGATTGTTCTCCATGGTTAAATACATGGAAAAATCATTTATTAAAACCGTGTGTTTATTATCCAGATGATTAATCTGTAAAATTGAATTTTTCCCATAAGCTTTTTCCGCCGCGGCCTTTAACGTATTAATATTGCCGGTTCCCGAAATAAATTTTTCTACGACGGATAAATATTTACCTTCATTATCTTTCTGGTCCTGCGCGTCGGCTAACCAGACCTTCTCCAAATCACTTCTTATCCTTGCTTCTTCGCTTTTTGTCCAATTTACCAAGCCTGAAAGCGCGTCATATAAACTCATAAACGATAAAAGAGACGATTTCTGCATTTTTTCCCAGGATGTTTTTATTATATTAATATCTTCGCTTGTAAATTTTTTAGTTGTCACAAGAGCTTTATTGATATCATCCCATAAAATATATTGCCCGGCTTCTTTTTTCTCGTTAAGAATATTAATTATATTACACGAGGCTAAATATGAATTACCGTATTTTTCAATTGATAATAAATCATTATTAACGCCGGAAATATAATTATTTACAGCCTTTTTTGAGTCATTTAATACAGATTCAATCCTGCCTAATGTGTTTTTGTTAATTTTTTCCGTTTCATTGTAAATACCGATGGTATACTTTTTACTATTTTTATTTGCCGCGCGTTTGTAATATCTATTAACCAAATCATAAACTTCCTGATATAAATCAAGACAAAGCATTTCCTTAAAACCGGAAATATAGCCGTTACCGCCGCCTGTTAATGTAAGAATCACATAAAATTCAAGATCTGCTTTTTTTTCTTCAGATAATGACATATAAAATAATTGGCCTTGAGAAATTTTTTCTTCAAATTCTTCATCATCTTCATTTTCATTATCATTATCATAATTAATATCTTTTAAATACTTTTCTTTTGTTTCATAATAATAAAGAGTACGGGTTCCGCTCAAAACCGAAGGTTTGTATAATTCGCCGCTTAAAGGCCTCCCTTTTTCCAGTTCTCCCAACCCTGCTAAATATTCTTGAAAATATTCTAAGTTTGGATTTGCGCCGATTAACGATGAAATAATATATTCTCTCGCGTAACTCCACTGTTTAAGTTTATCCGGATTGTCTAAGTGCTCCGCCATCCTTTTGCTTAATCCTCTAAGCGCTTCCTCAAAAGGACTTATTTTGTACCTTTCGCCGTCAGGTGTTATTAACGTATTAAAAAAATTATTATTTACGGCAGAATTCGAATTATCCGTTATTATCCATGATGAATCCATGGAAAAAGCAAGCTTCCCGTCTTTTACCATAATTATATTTTTATATTTCCAATTATTAATATTATTAACAGAGTCAACCGCTCCAAAGCTAAGAAGAGCGCGCTGATAATTATCAAAATATATTTCATTGTTTCTGGTTTCCTGCGCAAGCATAGAAAATACCGTTTCAAACGCGTCAAGAACTTTTATTTTATTTGTAAAACTTTGTTCATATTCCGCATAAAGCGCGTTATATTTGGGATTATTATAGACGTGTTTCTCATTTTTATTTATTTCCATGAGGACGTCTAACACAACTTGCGCTTTTTCCAATTTGTTTTTACATTCGTCATAATTAACGGAATCCGCGCCTAAATAGGCGGTACTCGCCCACCTTCGTATCGCGTCCTCTTTTTCATATTCAAAGCGTTTATTCTCCGTATCATCATAGGCTTTTTTTACCGCTTTGTATTGCATGTCGTACAAGCCGCCGGCATCCAAAAAATTCTTGGCTTCCTTAAAATAATCATCCCTTGAATGATTATATTCTCCTTCCTGAATTATTAATTTTAAATATACATTATCTCTTTGATTCTCTGCTTCAATCTGGGATAATCCCGAAATTTCCAGCGTTCTTCCAAGATGGGATACCTCATTGGAATAATAAATCAATGAATAAAATCTGTTGTCTATATCGGAAAACGCGAAGGAATAAAGATTGTTAAGCGTCTGGGCGGTTGTTGTCGGCGCGGAAAAATTTGTCCGCGAATATAAATCAAACGCGTCATTCAGCCTGTTTGTGTAATAATCGGCGGCAAACCGCGCGTCCTCAATAACGCCTTCTTTCCGCGTAGAAACTTTCGTAAGCACAGGATCAACTTTATTAATAAACTCCTCTTTTAAAAACTGACGCCAATGCTTTTCACTATTAAGTTCATCTTTATAAGTCGAAATATCAGCGGTTATATATTCAAGAACCGCGCTTTTCCATGTAAAAAATTCGTCCTCCAGCCATTTTGGGGCGGCGGAAAAACATTTTTGCAATTCATAAAAAAACAAAGTTACATTATCTGTTAATTCACCGCTTCCTTTCAGAATTGCCTCATAAATACTTCGCGCATCGGGGAAATATTTTTCTTTGGCGCCCAATCCATAATTTGAAAGAAACTTGTTTATATTATTAAAAAAGTCTTGCCTGTCTTCTTTCTGCCCAAAAGAGCTGACAGAGGCATATTTACAATATACATCAAGTAAATTTGAGCAATAATTAAAATCATTGTAAAAATCAATAAGTTCTTTTTCCGTATTAACGCAGAATGTGTCTTCAAAAATATAATATTCTATAAGGTCGTTTTCATCGTTGTCTTCCGTAAAAATTCCCTTGTTTGAATCCAATCTTTTTTTCAGGTCTGACAGAACATTATATGTATACTCAATATCTGTTAACCTTATACCATTTATTTTTAACTTCGACATGGCGTCCGCATTAGAATTAATATTCAGAATTTCTTTAAATATTTCCAATTCATAAATAAGGCGTTCTTTCAATAATGTCAGGAGGCTTGTATTATAATCGTCATAAAGCCTTTCTCCCAGTTTTTCCCCGTAAAGGGCGGCTTTTTCTTCCTTTGAAAGAGTTATTCCCTTTGCCTTGGCGTACCAGTCCGCGCCGCTGTAAGCGGAATTAACAGAGCGCATTTGATAATCCGCGCCGTTTGCGGCGCTTTCGGCAAACAGATCTATCATTGCAAGCCGGGTCTTTAATTGGACTTCGCTTTCCGGCCCTTCCAAAGTTGATTTGTCTTTTTTTCCCTCATTTATGAGATACGCCAAATTTTCTTCCGCGGCTTCTTTTTGCAGCGCAATACCCCAATTCATTCCGTATTCAAGCACATCTTTATATAAAGCGTCTTTTCCGGTTTTCATAAAATTTTTATATTCTTTCGCAAGAAAATTATATTTGCTGTTAAAATCCGTTCTTACAATATCCCCTATAGAAGCATAACTTCTGGCTACAAGCATCGAATGTTCCCGGCTTAACCGGTTTAATTCTTCTTCTTTCGCAGACATAATTTGTGCCAGTCCGTCCAATAATATTTTTATGCTTTGAACCTCTTCTCCTTTTTCATTCAAATTTATTAATTCGGCCTCATACAGCGCGAGGGATTCGTTATAATCGGATTTTGCCTTTTCCCACGCCTGTATGCTTTCCGCTTCGGTCATCCTTCCCGCGTCAATTTTTTCCGAATAATCATTAACCGCCCGCGCAATAGCTGTTTTCCGTTCCCAGTACAAGACAAGCGTCTTTGCCCTGACAAGCGCAAGCTGGTATTCGTCAAGATAAAAATCATCTGTTGACGCGTTAGGCGAAAATAAATCCTTTAACACGCCTGTTCCCAGAAGTTCGGCGTAATCGGCAAGTATTTTTCCCCGCGCGTCGGCGGCGATTCCCATATAGGAGTTATATAAGTTAAAATATTGTTGAATATTTTTATCTTCCGCGTTTCTGACCAGATCCGCCAAATTTCCTTCCGGATCATATGTTTCTCCGTAATAATTTTCCAGCCAGTACCGCAAATTTTCTTTTGCCGTAATCGCCGCCGACGCGCCCGTGATGTACATATCTATCAGCGCTTTGACTTTTTCCGTTCCTGTCCCGACGCGCATATTTTTATTTATCTCAAATTCTTTTCTAGCGTCCTCTATGCTCTTTTCTAAATTATTCGAAATATCTTTAAATAACTGTTCCCCGGTGTCGAATAACTCTTTTGCTTTTATTTCCCATTTTTGATATTCGCCGTTAATCTTTTCAAAAGCCGCAAGCCAGATTTCTTCCCCTTCCGAGAATAATTTAACGGAATCCTGTTCCCATTCAAGGCGGCGTATGAAAAATCTTTCTTCGGCTTCTTCCCACGCTTTTAATCCCCTGTCAAACTGCTCTTTGTATAAATTGAGCCATTCCTCGCCTATGAGGGCAAGATCGCCGGTTCCCGCGTACGCCTGTTCTATTTTTGTGTTCAGGTTATTAATGCCTATTGCGCAGACTTGTTCGGTTTCGGCAATTAACTGTTCGGTAAAAATACGTGCGGCTTCGTCGTCGCTTTTCTTGCGCAGGCTCCAAATGTCCCGCGTCCGGCGGCTGGTAAAGATTCTCTGTTCTCTGGCGGCGATGTTTTCAAATTCGAGCTTTATGCCCGCGCTTACCGCCATTCCGACCTCTTTGATCGCGTTACTCATGGTTTCGCGTAACGCCATGGGAATGTACGCCAAAACTTCCGGGTACATTTTGATCAAGTTGGCGTCAAAATTGCCGCTGTTTATTTCCACGAGTCTGTCCGCTTCGCTGCGCCAAATTATTTGATCCGCCGAAAATTCCCTGCCTTCATCATAGGGGCGTATCACAAGAGGATCGCCGGTTCTTTCATCGAAAATGACGTTTCCCTCGTCATCAAGGCGCCATGTGTATTTTTTTTGAGTTTCCTCAAGCATGGCGCTGAATTCGGATACGGCTCTTCCCGCTAATTCGCCGAAAAATCTTTTGTTGAGCCACTTGGAAAATCTGGCTTCCAGCTCCTTCTCGCTCCAGTCTTCCAGTTTTGCTTTTGCTTCTTCGAATAATAACGGACTTTCGTACATGCCGAACGCGATTAATTCCCACGCGTATACGGCCTGCGTTATGCCGGTTTTCGCCTCCGCAAGCCAGCGTTCGGGATTAATTTCCCTGTCCGCCCTGCTGAAGTGGCTGTCAAAAACAGACATATTAAAACCCTTGACTTCGTTAACAGGCGAAGCCGGGTTTGGCTGCGCGAATCCCATCGAAGGGATTAGCCCGAATACCATAATCAGCGTCAAAAAGACCGCTGTTATTTTGTTGACATTGATGTTTTTCATGTTCTTTCCCAAATCAAGTTATGTATCCCGCACAAGCGGAATAAAAATTCTTTAGAAATGCTAATTAGCTTTTAGTTGATTTTTAAATACAAAAAGAGACGGTATTAAAGTTATAGAACCTATACACGAACACGCGACTCCAAGAGCTCCTGTAAGAGAAAGCGTCCGTATAAGTAAATTTGCCCCTTCCGAAAGGAAGAGGAAAGGCAGCGCCCCGGCGACGGTGGTGCCGGTAGTTGACAAAAGGGCGGGCATTTTGCGCCGCAGCGCGTTGTAAATTCCCAATGTTGATATTTTGTTTTCCTTACGCGTCTTTGCGTGCAAACCGTCGACACAAAGCACAGCGGCGTTAACTGTCATTCCGCTTACCGCGATAAAAGCGCACGCGGCGGCGGAATTATACGCGCTTCCCGACAGCGCTATGCAGAGGGCGGGAACCGCGAGAGAAGCGGGAATCGCGGAAAGCACAAGGAGCGGAATTGTAAAAGATTCGTTAATACAGGCGATAATCATATAACAGAAGATGACGGCCATCACGAGCGAAAGCACGGTTGCCGATAAAGCTTCCGCCTGACTTATGGCGTCCGGATCAAATTCGATAGAATATCCCTGCGGCAGATCGATTTTTTTGAATATTCCTTCCAACTGCCGCTTAACGCGCCGCGCGTCCGCCGGCCCCGTAACGATGGTGATGGAAGCGGTCCTTCGCCTGTCGTTTCTTCTCACGCTGGCGCTATCAATTTCTTCGCTTGTTTGCACGAGCGAGTCCGCCCGTACGCCGGAAACAAGCAAACCTAAAGCCCCCTCTCTTGATTGACGCGTAACATTGCCGCCGGTTCTGATACGCACGTCTGTTTCGCCTTTTTCGTCCATTCTTTTGTACGAGACGGGCCCGTACACTCCGTACCTAAGTCCCGCGGCGGCATTCGCAAAACCAATTCCTGTTTCGGCAAATAATTCCCTGTCCGGCCGCAAAATCAGTTTTTTGCTTCCCGGTTTAAAATTCAGCACGCGTTCGCCGACCAAAGGATGTCCGGCGCACAGGTACGCCAGTTTTTCGGCAAGTTCCCTGCATTTTTTATCCTCGTCGCCGCAGATTCTTATCTCCCAATAACGGTCGCGGTTTGAGCTTTCGTGAAAAAACACAAAACCTCCGGGAATGTACACGCTCTTTGCCAAATCTTTTACGTTATGCGCATTTGTTTGTTTTGGATCAAATGAAATAAGCAGGGAGCCTGAGCCTGTCCTCGCGCCGGTTTCAACATTTTTAATTCCCGCGTAACCTGAAAGTTTTTCGCCGTAAGCCGCAAGAAGACGGTCCGCCTCCTGCGCGAGCAAGCCTCCCTCAAATTCAACCTGCGCGTAAACTGAATCCTCCGAACCGTAACTTGAAGCGTCAACGCCTTTCGCGAAAAGAGCGAGCGCAGCCGCGACAGTAAGAGCGAGGCTGACTGCCGGAATTAAAAGCGGGTAACGGAAACAGAGCTTAACGTCCGCGGCGAGAAATTTGCACAGTATCCTTGAAAGCCGCCTTTGAATTTGTTTGAAACAAAACGGCATTTTAACGAAAAATTTTGCCGCGCCGGATTTCACTTTCCAGAGAAGCAAAGGCGGCAGGAGCGTAAGGCTGAAAACGAGGGCTGCCGTGCAAATTACGGCAATGCTTGCCGCGATTGTTTTTACGCTAACATCTTCCATTCTTGAGAGCGGAAGAAGCGCCGCGACAGTAGTAGCCGCGCCCGCGATTAACGGCCCCGCCAATTCGGACAGCGCCGCCGCAGCGCCTTCATAGCTTATGTGTTTGCGGAGTTTCTCCGAGCAGAGAATAACGGCGTCAACCGCGGTTCCCACTCCGGCGGCAATACCCGCCAGCATCAGCCGCCCCGGGGGAAAGCCGAACATTGAAAGAACGGCGATTGAAAGGACGCAGATTAAGGGGATCGAGAGCGCACAGAAGAAGCCGGACAGGTTTGCCGAGTTTTTCCCTCCCAGCAAAAAACTGACAACAGCCACCATGATTGCGCCTAACAGCGCGGCGTTAAAGACGGAATTGAAAGCGGCGGATTCTTCAGCGCCGGCATCCGTTAAAACGGTGAATTCCAGAGGCAGGGAAAGGGCGGCAAGTTCTTTTTTTATGTCGGAAGAAAGTTTTCTCAAATCCGCGTCGTGCCGCCCCATAATCGCGATTCCCGCCGTTTTTCTGCCGTTCAAACGCGAAAGTATGTCCGGCTCCCGTTCCTGTTCCGTAATTACGGCTATGTCGTCAAGAGCGATAAATTTTCCGTTTCCAAGCGGGACAAGCGCCTTGTCCAAAGATTGCCCGTAACGCCCGTCCACCGTGATAATTATTTCTCTGTTTCCAAGAACTGCCGTTCCGCCCGAAAAAATTGAATCGTTCAGCGCCAGCGCCTCGGCGACGGCGGACGGGTGAAGCCCTATGGTAAAAAGTTTTTCCTGATCAAGGCTTATAACAATTTCTTTTAATCCGGCGCCGGAAATTAAAACTTCTCCCGCCCCTTCAAGGCTTTCAAAACGCGGCTTCACGATTTTCTCCAGCATTTGCGCCGTTAAAAGATTTTCTTCTTCACCTGAGTTTGCTTTGCCAAAGCTAGCTTTGCCGAAGACCGCCGCCGACCATACCGGGACTCTTGAATTATTTGAGCTTAAAATCTCCGGCCTTTGGGCCGACGGCGGTAAGGTTTCGTAAACTCTTTGCGCCGCGTCGCGGACGGCTTCGTACCGCCCTCTCCCGCCTGGCTTGAAACGGACAAACACCCTTGACTGGTTGTTTTCGGTGGAGCTTTGCACGCTTAAACATCCGGAAATCGCGGAGAGCGCGTCCTCGAGCGGAATGGTAACCGTTCTTTCCATTTCCGCCGAGTCGATGCCGTAATGCATAATCTTTACAACATAAGAACCTCCTTTAGTTTGTTTTATTCTTTCCTTTGAGGTGCTAATGACAAATAACGATACGGAAATAATGCCTATCAATATGCAAAAAGCGGATTTTTTTCTTTTAAGCCACGAAACCAATGCTTTCATTTAACTCCCTCTTTGCGCAGTTTCCATTTAAAAAACATGATTAGAACCGGGGGAATGGCAAAAAGGCTTAAAAGCGTCGAAGCGGCGAGCCCTCCAAGCATTACGGCCGCCATTGATTTTTGCGAATTTCCCATGGGGCTTAACACCAAAGGCAGAAGGGCGAAAACCGTAGTCGCCGTCGTAATTAAAATCGCCTGCAGGCGTTCGGACGCTCCCCGGTAAACCGCCGCCGCCACGGAAAATCCCGCGCCGATTTTTTCGCTGCTTACCTCAAAAAGAATGAGGCTGTTATTCACAACAAGCCCGAACAGCGCGGCAAGCCCGAAGACCGCGCCGGAATCAATCATTGAACCGGTAATCAGAAGCAGAGGCCCCGCCCCCGCCAGAGAAAAGGGAATGCTCAACAGGAGTATCAGCGGAAGAAGGAAAGATTCAAACTGGGCGCCGATTACCATATAAAGAAGGATTATTACGAGAAAAACATAGAGGAAAAGCAAATTGCGGTACCGGACAAAAACCGACTCGTCGGCTCCCTTAAACCAGGAAAACCGCGCGGCGGCCTTGTTTGCCGCTTCTGTCATTTTCTTGCCTTGCGCGATGTCCGCGTAGATAACGTCGCTGCGGTCAAGCCGCGCGAGAGACGCTTCCGCTTCCCTGCGCTCTATCCTGCCCAGCGAGCCAAGATACGCGGTTTTACCCTGCGCGGTCTTCAGGGGAATCTTTTCAAGGCGGCTGATGATGTCGCCGGATGAAGCGCTTTCCCCTGTTACGCGCACATCAAGCGGCCTGCCCTCAATTTCAAGCCTGCTCGCGACAACGCCCTCGTTCAGCGTGTACAGCGTTTCCGCCATTTGCGCGGCGGCAACCGCAAGATAGGCGGCGGCTTCCCTGTTCGGGTACAGCCGCAGTTCGGGCCTTTTCCCCCTCGGCCTGAAATTTACCTCCGCCCGCGCGGCCTTAAACGCTTCCTGCGCGGTTTCAACCCTTTCCAGCAGTTCTTCCCTGTCCTTGCCGTTAATTACAAAGGTGCGCATGGAAGATAAGCCCAGCAGAGCTTCCGTCTTGTCTTTGGGGAAAAAAACCGAAAACGGCTGTTGGTCAAATTCTTCCATAGCGGAGCGAATTTCAGCTAACGCTTTTTCCGGTTTTGCCCCTTTTTTTAAGACGCAGCGCAGGGAAAAATCTTCTTTTCTGTAATCAATATCGGCCCTGCCCGCAGCGTCTTCCTCCTCGGCTCCGGCCCTGCCGTAAACAGTTTTTACGGAAGGCAGCCCTGAAACAATACGGGAAATTTCTTTCCCGGCAGTACCCGCCGTTTCAAGCAGGGTTCCGGAGGGGTAATTCACTGAAACCCAAACTTCTTCCGCCTCATCCGGGCTTATAAAGACCACCGGCCGCGTAAAGATTAGGAGCAATCCTATAATAACCACAAGGGCCGCGGCGGTGAAAACTTTTACCGGAAATTTCAGCAGATGTAAAAGAAACTTCGAATATTTTTTTCCAAGGCTGCCGTCCCTAACAACCGTGTTTTTTGTATTCAGGTTAAAAAACAGCCTGTAAAGGGAAGGCAGGCAAAATTGGGCGTAAATCCACCCGGCGGCGACGGAGGCGGTAATCGCGACGGCCGTATCGCCGAAAAGGCTTCCCAAAGGACCGGGCAGAATGATAACGGGCAGAAAAACCAGAGCCGTTGTAAGCGTGGACGCCGCGCTTGAACCGGCGATAGAAAAAACCTTGTTTCCGATTTCCTCACTTTTCGGGGGAGTGACAGTGGGGACAGTATCTTTCTTTTCAAAGGTTCGGTTAAGTAAGTCTAAAATAATAACGCTAATATCGGAAACAAGGCCAATACCCATCGCAAGACCGCTCAAGCTCATGCCGTTAAGCGATCTTCCCGTTATCGAAAGCAGGCAAATTCCGGCCGCGGCGGAAACGGGAATAGAAAGCGCCGCGAGCAGGCTGTATTTAAGGCGGCGGATAAAAAACAAAAGGACGCAAAACACCGCCAGCACGCCCAAAGCGGCGGAAATTAACAGCCCGTTTATCCTGCTTAATAAAGAAGGGGAAGCGTCGCTGACAATTTCAATTTTCGCGTCACGCGAAAAAAGGGACGCGGCCTCTTTTACCGTTTTTTGGATTTCTTTTGACAGCCGCAGCGGATCCGCGCCGGGCCTACGGAAAACTTCCAGAGCAGCCGCTTCCGTTCCGTTGTAAACAAAGACGCTCTCTTTTTTCGCGGCTGCGGAATAAAGCTTTCCCGCGTCCTCCGGCCTTATTGAGCCGTTGTTAAGGGGAAGAATAATTTTTGAAAGAGCCGCTGTTGATTCGGGCCTGCCGGACGCGGTAATAACAAGCTCCATGTTCCCGTCGCGCGCGTTTCCCGCCGGAATGTCGGAAGTTTCCTGCGACAGAAGCCCCGCAAATTCCTGGGGGGAAAGCCCGAGCGCCGATAACCTCGGTATGTCCAGAGTTATGCGCTCCTCCGTCACTTCCCCGCCAACAAGAATAACGGAGCCCGCTCCGTCGATTCTTCTCAAGCGGGCACGGAGTTCGTACTCCGCCAATTTACGCTCAAACTGCGCGTTTCCGTTATGCGACATAACCGCTATTACCGCGTGAGGTTCGCCGTCGGCGGCTTCAGCCGACGTTACAGACGGCTTACGCGCTCCTTCGGGAAGCGAAGGATAGACCGCGTCCACCGCTTCGCGGACAAGAACGGAAGCCGCCATCGGATCGGTTCCCCACCGGAAATCAAGGCTGATAATCGAGCGGTTGTCGCGGGAAACGCTGCGCATTTTTTCAAGGCCCTTTATCGGGGACAGTCCGTCTTCAAGCGGAATGGTTACAAAACTTCTGACTTCCTCCGCCGCCATGCCGGAGTACACGGTTTCCACCATAACCCTGGGCACGGAAAAATCCGGCAGCCTGTTAACCGGCATGGAAAAGAGAGAAAAAACCGCCGCGATAATTACCGCCGCAAGAATCATTACGACTGTAACGGGGCGGCGTATAAAAAGTTTTATCAATTCGTTCATCTTTGCCCTACTTTATTGTTGATATCCTGAATAGTTTTTCGTTTTTATTTCCCAAATTGTCTTTAAGCCCGGAGTTAATCTGAAAATTCACTACCCCGACATAGGTTGAATTTTTTAAGTATCCTGTAATTTCAATGCGTTCATAATTTTCCCAGCCGTCCTTAGGTTCGTGAATTGTAAAGTTTTCAGTTTTTATTTGCTGGGGCGAAAAAGTCAACACGCCGTTAACTGATTCTACGCGGAAAAGTTCCATGACGGAAAAAATGTCTATAGACGCTCCCGGCGCGGCGTCAAAATACAATTCTATCCACGTTTTAACATCGACCCCGGACGGATAATTTTCATCCTTTATGGAAAGATCCTTAAATATTTGATTAATTCCAAAAGAATCCAGCCCGGTATTGTCCTTAGGCGACATAGGCATTCTGAGCCCATAAAGGCACGGAGGTTTTGAAGATTCGCCGTTTGCGAAGATTCTGTAAATGTAGTCTTCCTTGCTTTCGTTTCCCGAACTGTCTTTAACGCCGGATTTTATTTTAAAAACAAAACGGCTTTCATAAACAGGCGCGTTTTCAAAATAAAAAACAAACTCGGCATTAAAGCCGGAGGCTGTCTCCATAAAAACAGATGAAGCGTCTTCAACGCTCAGGCAGTTTTTTACGGAGGCCGAGTCCACGGGCTTGGAAAAAACCAGAAAAAGGCGGTCTTCCTTCTCCCATCCTTTGTTTTCCGCATAATTTTCCGCAGCGCTTGTAAAACCTGTAACATCGCGTTCAAGCCGGATTAACCCGCCGTTTTTTGTCATGCGGTTTGCCTGTAAAAGCTCAGGCGTTTCTTTGTCAGTCCCTGTTATAAAAATACTCTTAAAATCATTCCCTATATTCATTTCTTTGTTATCTGTCAATGATTTTGAATAACGTATTTCATAACGCTTGTTTTTTGTCCACGGGACGGAAGGCGAAAAAACCGCCAGTTTGCCGTCTTCTTCCAAACGCCAGACGCCGGACATTGAAGGGTTAAACGAAACATTGTCGTATAACACGCCTGTTTGCACGGGCAGGGAAAAGCAAAGCCGCACTTCCGTTTTCAAATCGTCAATTTGGGCGTACATAGAAGGGAAAAAAGAAATTAATACCGGCCGTTCAATTCCCGGCCTTGTCGTAAACCCGCGTTCAAAGGCCGAATCCATCGAAAGGCCGTTTGTGCCATGCGCCTCCGCCGAAAGCGATAAAATGTAATCGTTATTTTTTTCAAGCGGAGCTGCCGGAACAAATGTAACCTTTCTGCCCTCCCAAATAAAATTTCCTTTTACCCTGCCGTTATTCCCGTTCAGCAAAAACCGCCGTTCAACGCTGTCCCTGTCCGGGTTGAGGGAAAAATTCAAGGAGACGGTTAAATCCCCGGGATTTGAATGATACCCTTCTCCCGGACTCCATGAGCTAACTTCAAAAGGAACAGACCTCAGTATGTCGCATGAAAAAAAGCAGATAACAATTAAGAGAATACAGCAAATATTTTTCATTTTACCGCCTCCAGATAAACAATAAAATCTTCTTTCATATATGTTCCGTCCTCCATTGTAATTCCGCTCTTGCCGCCCGGAATCGCAAATTTATAAAAATGCCGCTCTTCTCCGCCCGCCGCAAGCCTTTCCCAATACATTAATAAGTAATCATCGCCGGTCCACATAACGCTTTTTAAGGTTGGGGCGCCGGAAGAAACTGATTTTGGAAAAAACAAACCCAGGTTAATTTTTAACGCGATATTTTGTTTTTCCTCATAACTAAGGGGCAGGGAAAAACGGATGTTAATTGAAATTTCACCCGTAGCGGGTTTAACGGGAACGGCTAAAACGGCTGAAGAATTATTGTCAGGAACGGAAGAATTTCCCGCCGCGGAAAACGACAGAATATTCAAATACGGAATATCGGGGGTAAAATTAATTTTATAGTCGTCGCCGATTTTTAACCCGCCCGAGTCCGTCGTGTCGCCCGAAACAATTAACGTGTAAGTTTTTTCCGGCTCGGGATTCCTTGTAAAAATATAAACGATGCTTTTTTCGGAAAGAAATTCCATTCTGCCGGAAAGAGAAGGCTCGAAACGAACAGATCGAAGCGCGTTTTCGCCCATAGGTTTGTTAAACACAACGGCGATGCCCTGCCCTGCCCTTAAACCTGTCTCTATCTTGCTTCCCGTCGGAAACCATTGGCCTCCGGTATTCATTACGGGATAAACATCGTTAACTTGAGGAATTGTTTTATCAAGATCGGTAATAAAAAACGAAGAATAAGATTTTACAAGCGGAACTCCGTCCGTACTTTTCGCGCCGTCCTTTAAATTCCACCTGTAAAAGGTAAGTACGGAAAGTTTTTCGTTAGGGATTACTTTGAGTTTTTTATCGTTATCCGACCATTCAAAAGTTTTATTCCCTATTCCTTCCGTCGTTAACGCCGTTTCAACAGAAAGCCTGTTCATAGGGCGCGAAAAATGAAACTCAAAACAAACGCCTCCCGTTTCCGTCGACTCTCCGTCCCAAGGGCTGTACCTTTCCAAAAACGGCGGCTCGTTTTTGTTTACGGCGTAAAACGAAACAAAATGTTCAAGCCGCAGTTCCCTGCCGTCAACCGCGCGTATTGTTCCCGAAAGGCTTAAATTGTAGCGGGTTCCGGCTGTCCATCCGGAGACCGGAACAAAGTAAAGGGCGTTGCCGTTCCAGAAGCGGTCCCCGTTTACCACGCCCGAATCGGAGCTAACCTGCAAAATTCCCTCTGCTTCGTTTTTTACCATTTGCGTACTGAACTTGAGTATCACGGGGCTGTTTTCTTCAGCTAACAGTAAATTTGAAGCGCCCGGCTCGACCGTTATCTCTATCGGGCGGAGATCCATAAACCCGCATGACAACAAATAAGCGCATAACGCAACAAGCGGCAAATTAATCCACAAGCGAGACATTCATGCCCTCCCTTAAATCAGACGCCGGCCTTACCGCCACCATGTCTCCGGCGTTAACGCCGGTTATTTCCCGTTCTTCGCCGTGAGACTGCCCAAGGGTTATTTTTCTTTCCGCCAGAACGCTGCCGTTAATCAGGAAAATACTGCCTTCGTTGTTCTTTTGGTTAAAAATCGCGGATTCGGGAATAAAAAGCGCTTTTCTGGGGGAGCCGAGAATTACCGTAACGCGCGCGAACATACCCGGTTTAAGTTTTTCCGCGCCTGTTTCAATTTCAGATAACAGCACGCGCACCAAAAAACTCAGGCTCTGGCTGTCCGCCTGCGGATAAATCAAATCCACAGTACCGCCCCGGCTTTCGCCCGTTCCGTCTATCAAAACGTCGGCTTTCATTCCCTTTTTAATCCGCAGCGCGTCTTTTTCGCGCACGGGAAAAATCGCGTAAAGGGAAGCCGTGTCCATCAAACTTAGAATTTTATCCTGAGGGCGCACCCTTTCCCCTTCTTCAAGATAACGCGCCCCCACCACGCCGGAAGCGGGACAGCGCACCCTAAGCTCTTCAAGCGCGATCTTCGCGGAAGTAAGTTCTTTCTGTGCCGCTTCCAGCCTCGCGAAGGCGGCTTCTTTTTCCGCCCTCAGGCTTGCCGTCATCATGGAAACAAGCGCCTTAACGCGCTCATCTTCACCTAACGGGACGTGAAACCCGGCTTTTTCAAGATCGCAGTCGCGCGTTCCTATCCTGCGGATTTCGATTTCTTTTTCCATCAGGCGGATCTGCTCCAACTCTGTGTCAAGATTGAAACGGCCTGCAAGTATCGCCTCGGTTTGAATGCCGCCCGCCTCAAAAAGAGTTTCCTGACTTTGATGCTTGCGTTTGTTCTCTTCCCACCTTCTCTTCGCGACGGCAATTTCCGCCTCTGCCTTTTCCATCGCGAGAAGCTGAGCCTCCGCGCCAAAAAGCCCTTCCATCAATCTTGTGTCAGTCAAATTGCAGGCGGCGAGGGCCTGAGTATAATTATTCTCCGCCCTTTCCACCGCAAGAACAATTTGAGGGTTTTCAAGAAGCGCTGTTATCTCGCCCTGCCTTACCATGTCCCCTTCGCGGAAATAAAGTTTTTTAATCACGGCCTCCTGGGGGGCGGTGATGTCCACTTTTGTAAGAAAAGACAGACTGCCGAAGCCGGAAGTTTCTTCCGGCACTTCGCGAACCGCGGCGGCGGCTCCTCTTACTTTTCTTGCCTCCATGCCTGTCTGCTGTTTTCCGCAGGCAAGGCATAAAACCAGCGTTAGCTGAATTATTATTATTTTTCGGATCATAAATCCCTCCTTTGCGTTGATGAATATGAATTAACCGCGAACTTTGCGAGTTCTCCCGGTTTTAAGTCAAGGAACCTCTCAAGTTCGCGCTCCGCTTCAAGCAATGTAATCGCGGCCTGCACCGCGGAAATTTCTTTTTGGGTCTGCTCTATCAATTTTTCCATCAGTTCGAGCCTTGTAATATGCCCAAGTTCCAGCCTTATTTCCTCAATGCGGCATTTTTCGGCTCCCAGTTTTACCGCCTCAAGCGACAAAACCCGTTTTTGTTCGGCAAGCGCGCATTTTTCAACGGCGTTAGCCGCAACGCGCCCTATCCTGTCGAACAGCGTGTCGTATTTTTCCTTTTCAAGCGCAAGCGCGAGCTGTGCCTGCTTTATCCCGAAAACGGAAGCCGGATCCGGCAGCAGGCTTAAATTGTTCTGGACAAGCGCGGTCCTGTCGTACGGGGGCTCCCATCCCGCCTGCGCGCACGTCCTGCTCTGAAGCCACGGTCCGGAAAGATCAACATTGAGTCCTACCGACCAGTTATAGCGCGTCAGCGGATAACGCTGCCCCGTAAGACCGAAATTGCCGGCCAGTCGCAGGCTCGGTATCCATGAATTGGACGCGAATTTTACTTCCGCCTGTTTTTTTGTCAGGGAAAAGCGCGTATTAACCAAATCGGGATTGCGCTCTTTCGCCAGCGTTCCCGCGGCGGACGGCGCCGGCAGAACAATGGAACGGTTTACGTCAATTTTTTCCGACAGTACGGGCAGTGAATCGAGCCCCAGAATTTCGGCAAACTGCCTTTCCGTCTCCGCCAAATCAATTTGAAGCGAAATAATATCGAGTTTAGCCGAAGAAAGATTAACGTCCGCCCCGGCAAGATCGACAGCTAACGCGAGGCCGAGCGATACTTCTTCGTTTAAAATCCGCCTTTGTTCTTCCAGCACAACAAGCGCCGACTTTTTAATTTCCAGTATTTCCCTCGACGACAGCACCGTCCTGTACGCGGACAATGTCTGATCCACGATTTCAAGCGCCATCCTGTTCAACCCGCCGGACAAAAGATTTAATTCCATCCTTTCAAGCCTTCTGGACATTGAAGTTCTGCCGCCGTCCCACAAAAGCTGGTCAAGGCTAACGCCGTAATTTTTTAAAAACGAGTCCGCCCCTATTTCCTGCAAGCGGTCGTTCTCCGACACGCTTAAGCTGACTTGCGGAAAATAGGAACGCAGTCCCCACTTCCACATCCCTTCCCGCAGGGCAAGGGAAGAACGCGCCTGCCTGAGTTCCGCCGATGACGCGAGAGCCAAATCCGCCGCCTGCGCGAAAGTTAAAGCGCCATGACTGTTGTCATTCGCGTACACGCGGGCGGAGAGCAGGCAAAGGCAGAGACAAAAAATTTTTGCAGGTTTATTACGCATCTTTTTTCCTTTCGTAAACGGCAAGTTCTTTCACCGCTTTTTTAATCGCTTTTGAAAGAAGATCGCCCGTGGTTATTGAAGAAGAAAAACTTCTGTCCCCTGTTTCGATAATCCGTCCAATCGCCGCCGGAAGTTTTTGCGCAAATACCGGCTCCCCGTTTTTCGGGGCGTCGTCATAGTCCCAAATACGCACTTCCACGGCAAGCGACTTTTTCGTCCTCCATCCGACGTTAAACTCCCTCTCCCTCACCTGAACCTGCGCCGCGTAAGAAGGCGCCTCTCCGGCGGCGACAACCCTGCACCCGCTGTCCCAAAAATAAAGCGGCGCGAGCGCGGCGGTCTCTTTTTCGACGGAATCCCAGCCGCCGGATCTGTCAACCTGCACGGGCAAAATCACAAGCGTCGTCCAGGTATTGCCGGACGAGATAAGCCACGATTGGCCTGTTGAATAATTTACGGGTAACGCTTCGCAGGAAAGGAATATCAATAAAAATATTGAGACTATCGGCATTTGAAAATATTTTTTCATTTCATAACCTCCTTTATGGTTTTTTCAAGATTGTTAATTACGCGTAACAAGGGAGTATCCCACGGGAGCATGGCCTTTGCGCGGCTTAAATCCTCAAGCGCCTCCTGCCCTTTTCCCGCGACCCAGCGCAGTCTCGCCCTGTCCAGAAAAACAAGGGCGCTCTCCGCGGAAAGTTCCGCGGCCTTGTCCAGAAAAATCACAGCCTCGTCGTACTTTTTCGACTCTCCGGCAAGTTCCGCCGCAAACCGCAAGGCGCGTATATCCTGCGGATAATCGGCCAACAGCGACTCGGTCATTTTCTCCGCCATATCGGAATCGCCCTTTTCGCGGAGAATTCTCGCAAGGTACAATTTCCCTTCATAAATCGAAGGCTGCTTTTTCAATAATCTGCGGCAGGTTTTTTCCGCTTTTTCAAGCTCTCCGGAAAAAAATTCCGCCTTTACCCTAAGCAGCAGCGACGGCGGAAATTTTTTCTCACCGTTAAGGATTTCGATAGTTTCCGCAAATTTCCCCTGAGCGTACATATTCGACGCGTGGAAATATCGGAGTATAGTTTTCTGATCCGGCGTTTTTGAACACGACGAAAAAGCAAAAACAGCGGCACACATAAGAACAAACATTTTCATACTAACTCCGGCAGATGTAGGAAAGCCGCTCCGCCAACCGCCCTTTGGAAGAAGCAGCCTGCCCGTTGAAAAATTCCCTGTATTTGGGAACGGAAGACAAAGTCTTTAACGCGCCAACCGCGTAAATCGTGTACGGGTTATCCGCAAGCCCGATTAACGGAAACAAAGAATCCAAAATCTGAGGATTCCCCGTATTCACAGACCTTGTGATAATCTCCTCAATTTCCGTCTTTGTCCGCAATGACGCGCCGTCCTCGCTTTTCAAGCCCGCGAAAGAAGCGAGCAAACGCCTGCACTCGTCCGCGAAGGGCCCCTGCGGCGACAGGTTAATGCAGTTCTCGGCGTACTCCGCGGCTACGGCCCCGGAAAAAGCCCTCGCGCCCCTGTACCAGTACTCAGGCTGTTGCACATAACGCGCTCGGATAGCCTTGTAAGCCGCCGCCGCGCGCTTGTTTTCGCGGTCATTTTCAAGGGCGCAGACAAGGATCATCCAGCGGCCAAAGCCGTCCGGCTCTTCCTGCTCGTCAAAGAGCGCGGCAAGCGCGGTAGACGCCTGCGCCCACTGCCCTCTCGCGAACGCGAGAACCGCTTTCGCGGCAGCTTTAACCGCCTCGTCGTTATTCGCGTCAAGCAGGTTAGAGATCCCCTGTTCCATCTCCTCTTTTTTAATCAATCCCCTGCCCAATGCCCATGACAGTTCCTTGTAAGCCGCCGCAACCGCGCCCGCGTAATCGCCGTAACTTTCGCGCAGTCCCGACTCCGCCAGTCCCATTCCCTGAAACCACGACCCCGCCCTTTCAAGCGCGGCAATCTCGTCCAGCCGGGAAACCAGTTCTCCCCCGGAACGCTCAGAGGAAATTCCCCCCGGCGCAATTCCGGCAAGTGTTCCATCCTCCGGCTTTTGTATCCCGGACGATCCGCCTCCGGTTTTTGACGTTCCTCCGCCGCAGGCGAGAAAAATCATTATTAAAACCGGCAAAAAAGAAATTTTAAATTTTAAAAACATAAGCACCTCCATAAAAAAGTTTTGATACCCTATATATGGTTCGTCCGTGAAATTTGCATTACTTTCGCGGAAAGAATTTTCACTTTTTTTTAAAACTTTTTGAGAAGGGGGATGAAGAAGGAGTAATTTTTGATATTTTGTATTATCTTAACAGATAAATAATCGTCTTTTTTGTCTTTATTTTTAAAAAACTTGAAAATATTAACATATCCCTATATAATAAGCCTATACAGAGGGATACATGACTAAGTTACAAAATACATAAAAAAACACCATAATGGCTTCGTTGAAGCTCATAGCGGAAAACCCGCTTATCACTTAAAAAAGGAAAAAACTATGGATATTAAAAATCTGACGCCCCCCCCCCCCCCCCCCCCAATAACGGGTTTTATTAAACGGAAAACACTTTTTTTTACAAGCTTTATTCTTCTTATATTTTGTCTGATATTAAGCTTACCCCTTGCTTCCTGTGATGAAGATGATTACAAAAAAGAATCTGTGTCGGGCTTATGGGAACCTATAAGAAATACCGCATGGAAAATGGACAGGACAATATCAGATAATGAACAAACATACAATGTTACATATACAATTGGTTTTTACGGACCAAGAAACGGTCCCTTTGCCGACAGCTATAGATACAACCCCTATACTGTAATCCGCGTCTCTTCGGATAACGGCCCCGAATGGCTTCCAACCGGAAGTTATTCCTTCTCCAATTTTGAAATAACAATCAGCAGAACCGGAGGTAAAATTTTAGAATACAGGGCTGATAATAGGAGCATTGAGTTTTTTGAATATGGTGCTCCGACGAATAACAGTTCTTTTAATTTCTCTGTATCCGGCAATACGCTGACCATTTCAGGCGTAAAATTTGGACGTTATATTAAGGTTAGCGAGTCGCTTTATTGGGGTCTTTTTGTTGATGAAGCTAATACACATATAATAGATTATAATTTTAATAATTTTATCAAAACTTTCAGGAAAATAGGCGGCACATATACAAAGTTTTCAGACGATCCGGCTTATGCTTTTGACGAAGGCTGGCAGGAATTTTGGCCTAAAATAAAAAATACCGCTTGGACAAAGCAGGGTGCTTCGACTCCTTCAATTGGCTTTTATGAGCTTAATAAAGGTCCCAGTCCTGAATCAGTCGATAATAATAATTATGGATATATTTATTTTTTGACACCGGACGGCACCGCTAAACATTATATAAGCAAGAACAATAATAAAGACGGACTTTTTATTGATTCCAGAAGGGTAAGTTTTAAAATTTTCGAATCCAACAATACTTTAACAATTTCAAATCTTTTTACACCGATAAATCGTATTGATAACGGTGCAAGTTACCGTTTCAAATTTAATTTATATGATAATAAGCAATATAGTGGAAATCCGAGTAAGGAATACGATTTACCGCAGGCCCGCGAGGTTTTTGAAGGCGCGTATTCAAAAACGCCGGATTACAACTGGAACAAATAAAAGGAGAAAAAAATGAAAAAATTATACATTTTAACGTCATTATTAATCGCGCTTGCGGTTTCCGCCAACGCCCAGCCGAAATTCGGCGTGCCGACCGCTTTTCAAAAAACGATAAACGATCTTTTAAGCAAAATTCCCATTAACATTGCCGGGAACTCAATTAAACTTTCGTTTGAGGGAGACACCTGGCGCGGACAGTTAAACGGGCAGGATCTGCTGGCAGGCGTGTTTAAAATTGATGAAGGCCCGGACGGGGCAATCATAACAATCAAGCAGTCGTTCCTGTACGCGGACACAGGGAAAAAAGTCCCGATTACGGGAAAGCCCATCGCCGCGTGGGTTGATACGCCGGGACCGGAATTGTTCTTTGAGTACAAAAAAGGTCCGCCCATGTCCATTCTGCCCACTTCGCAGGAAGCGGCAACAGCCGCAATTGCCGCAATTGCCGCAATTAAGAGCGGCGCCGCGGCAGCTCCGGCGGCGGCAGCCCCGAAAACGCAGACGGCCGCTCCCTCGGCAACAGCGGCGGCGCCAACGCAGACCTCGGCAGCCGCGACTCCCGCATTACCGGCGGCGCAGGCAGCTACGGCTCAGCCAAGCGATCATGACACGCTCGTCATGGTGAGTGGGGTCACAATCGACGCGGATATACAGGAAATTACCCCTACACAGATCAAGTACAAGAGTCCCGGATACACAGGTCTTTATATCGTTAATAAAAAAGATGTGTTATCAATAAATCACAAATCCGGCGTTGTGGAAGTTATAAACACGCCCGAAAATATTGCCAACAAGCCGAGATTGGATCCCAGCAAGTTATATGTCGGTTTTTCCTTAGAACCTTCCGGTTTTATTTCCGGCGGCCCTTCCGTAACATTGGAATTTTCAAAAGGCACTTTTAATTCGTCGGTTCACGCAAGTTTTCCGACACTGGCATTAAACAGCACCGCAAGTGGTTTTGGTTTTGGAGCGGGCGCGGGTTTAAGTTATTATTGGAGCGGACCTATAGGCGGGTTTTTTGTCGGCGGAGTAATAGAGTGGAATATGTTCCCTTATCCATATACCGTTTACAATCCTTACGCGAAATATAATACCGCTTCCGACACTTTCGTCGGAGACAATGTAACGGAAGACACCTTCTCGCACAGTTTTATTTTAGCTTTGCAAGGCGGTTATAGATTTGTTTTGAAAAACGGATTTTATTTCCGCACGGGAATCGCCGCCGGCATGACATTTTCCACATTCTTTCCGTCCGCTTTTTACTACAAACCGGATATAGCGACAGGGTACTTGTTCTAGAGCATCGGGCGCTGCGCTTCGCCGTCAAAAAAAGCGCCGTCAGATTGGCGGCGCTATTAAAATTTGAAGATTCAGTTGCGGTTGTTATTGCTTGATTCCTGTAAAAGCAGTTGTATTATATACATTATCCGTAATTGTAAGGGTTGTACCGTCTATTTTCCAGGAATACAAATTAACATAAGCAAAATTTTCAATCAACTTAGTAATTGTTCCATTAGCGTTTATTGTTACTGTTTTCGACGTGTTAGCCTTTTTGATTGCGGCTATACAAACAGAAGCTTTGTTAGAACCCGTATAAGCAGCACTAATTGATGTAGCGGTAAAGACTAAGGTGCCATTTGTGTCATCGCCCGTCCATGTTCCCACAAGCGCTGAAGGAACGGTTATATCTATGCTTATTTCGTTACTGCCGGGGGGAGGTTGCTCGGGTCCTTCGGTGCCGATATAGAAAATTCCCGCGCCTATACCGTTTTTAAAGGTTGCCAATGCCTTTCCTGAATTACCTTCTCCTGGATCTTCATTAAAACTCACGGTTTCCTTATTATAAATACCCACATCAAAAGTCACAGTGTCGTTTCCTTTGTAAGGTTTGAAAGTAAACTTCACATTATTCACTGTCTCTGCTATCCAAACATTCATAACAGCCTTGCCGTTTTTAATCTTTACGCCTTTTGCGGTTTGAGCATCTTCATCTACACTGGCGGCGGCTGCAAGGAAAAGTGTTTTGTCTTCATTACTTCCGGATATAACAATATACTTGCCGTTGAAACTTTCAAGACCGGTAAGGGTCAGTTTGCCGCTCTTGGCGTCAGGAATGTCGATGTTGGATAATACATCCGTAAAAACTCCCGCTCCTATCCCCTTTTGAAAGGTTGTTAATGCCCAGCCGCCATCGCCGCCGTCACTGCCATCAGTAAAATTCACGTTTGGACTATCGGAAATAATCACCTTAAATAACACAGTGTCGTTTCCTTTGTATTCGGTTGATGGGGTCCCATCACTTCCTACATTCCAAACAGACAGAACAGCTGAACCATCACTGCCAATCTTACCGCCGTTCTGCTTGTTTACACTTAAGGCTACAATCGTGTCATTATTACCCCACGCGACAACATATTTTCCGCTGTAATTTTTAAGATTGGTAAGGGTCAGTACGCCGCCGATTATGCTGACGACGCTATCTCCGCCGCAAGAAACCATTGGAAACCCGATTACCGCCGCCATGACGATAATTCCGAAAATTTTTAATACGTTCTTCATTTAGAGCTCCTTTTTAATAATATATCATAATTCCGCGAAATAATCAGCATATAAATTATTACAAAAATATGAAAAAGCAAGAAATATACTAAGCGTTACACACAAAAGAAGCGGTGGCGACAAAACGATGTCCGACGTTGTCTACCATCACGCAAAAACCTTCAAGCGTCCGCACTCCTAAAAGCGACATATCGCTGCCTTTCGCTTGGGTTAATGGCTGTCAGGTTTACCATGTATTTACTCATATCTTATTCTGTGCCTGTGGCGAAATCTTAAATCTTTTTTTTTGTCTTTTGCCGTTGTTATTAAAAACCAAACGAAGAAAATAAAAATCGGTACTGATACTATAAATACAGGAATTAATGGTTCCATTTTTCTCCCCCTGTCGAAAGCAAAATTATTCCAACTGTGATTAATAGCACGGTAATACCGCTACCAATCCAAATTATTGATAATCTGTCATCACCCTTTAATATACTGCCAAGTACCAAACTTGTAAAGGTAAGGAGTCCTATATCTGGTGTCGCTAAATTCTTGACGACACTACGGAATTTGGGTGACAGGCATAACATCATAAACTTAAGAGTTTTTACCACGGAGAGCACGGAGTTACACGGAGTTTTGGTACGAAAATCTTTTTTTCCTCCGTGAAACTCCGTGTACTCCGTGGTTTTATTTTCTTAAGTTTACGATGTTGTGACAGGCACCATTTGCGTTACCGTTTCGTCAACCATCTCCGAAGGAGTCTTTTGGACGGTTCCGGTGCGGGCACGCAGAGATGTTGCAGTAGTATCATTTTCAATGATGATATTCCCTTTATGTTTCATAAAAAAACCGCTTTTTCCGTCACCAGTCACTTTAGGCGGATTATTTGTGTAATATTCATCTAAAGCGTCATATTCTTCTTCTGTTAAATCAGGCATAATTCCTCCTATCCGTTAAGCAGCTTAATAAATTCATCCGTACACCTCATCGCATGAAAGATCCGTATCGTATTATCATCAATTACATTATACAGTATTTCAAGTAAATTTCCATTACAATCGAACCCCATCAGAAGATGTTTATCATTCACCTCATCAAGTATATCATCGTACAGTACGTTGATTAAAGCACGCTTAATATCAACCCTAGTAACCCCATGCTTAAAAGCAGATTTACTGAACTTGATATCAACAAACATAAGCAACTCCATAAAAAAGTTTTGATACCCTATATACGGTGCGTCCGTGAAATTTGCATTACTTTCGCGGAAAGAATTTTCAATTTTTTTGAAAATTTTTTGAAAAAGAGAGGAGGAAGAATTTACCACGAACCACACGAACTCGTACCTTCGGTACGCACACGAAAAAGAGAAAGATTGATTACTACGCTATATCTGGTGTCGCCAATTTCTTGACGACACTACCGAATTTGGGTGACAGGCACTACTGCGTTTCCAGTCAGATTTACCATGAATTTACTCATATAATCCCCTCTTTTATTATACTGCCAATTACCATCTGGGTGGCAGTCTCCGATCATATTTTTCTAGACAAGCAGGACAACGGGTTTCATTTGAACCTTGAAATACTTTAACTCCACAGTCTTGACAGTATCTTTCTTTATAAATTTTATGTTCTTTAGTTCCCGGACGATTAATATCCGCTCCATCGAAAAGAAAACCATATTCATCGCCGTAAACAATTGTTTCCCATCCGCAATTAGTACATTTTAATAATGTAGTTTCACGATAACCTACTAAATGTCCAATTGAATCCCCCCAGCCATAATAACCCTTTTTCTCCTCAAAATAAATTGTTTTGGAAGGAGTTTTTTTACACTCAGGACACACTTGTTCCAAACTCTTTTTTTTCTCTTCTTGCTTTCTTATCTCAGCCAAACGTTCTTTAACATTACATTTACAATTGGGACATTCGTTTGCGCCATCAAAGACTTGTTTCTTACAATTAGGACAATTTATTAAAGCCATAATAACTCTCTTGATCAATTGTTTTATGTTTTTTAAAAAATGTCAAGAAATTTTTTGACAATTATCTAAACAATAGCATTTATTCTATCAAAAACCAAATAACCATTTATTAAAACACAAATATTGATGTATAATCAATAAATGAAGAATAAACTCTGTATATGTTTTCTAGCCATATTCACAACAATCGCCTTAACAAATTGCGCGACAACCCGCCCAAACGACTTTCCTCAATACAATTTTTCCCTAAAAGACACTTTAGCTATCTTCCTGCTTAACAATAAAAAAGGCCGGTATTTTTGCATACCCGTCCAGTATATGGGCGACTATCAAATTTCCCGTTTTAAATTTGAAAAAGGCAATATCCAAATTGATGATTACGATATTCCATTAAAACGGAACGAAATCAATATTTCAGTATATCTAAATAAAACGGCGAATGAAGACGGAAACGCGGTGAAAGGCTTTAAGCTGATTTATCAGGAAAAGAACGGCAAAGTGTTAACCTCAAAAATGGCCGGGCCGGCGGCGGCGAAAAACAAGTCTGCTTTTATGATGAACCATTATTATATATTTATTGAAAAATACCTCTCAAATAGTGAGATGAAAAAAATAGTTGAAAAATATGAAAACGGAAAGGTTCAATCTAAATTTTCTATTTGGTACGATTTAACGGTTGATAATGAAGAACAAAACGGTTCCGGATTGCTGGATAATTTCGAGATCTATAACGGACCCGCCCTTGACCCCGCGTGGTTCCCCGTAAACCTCAATTTTTTTAAGGCTAAATACCTGCTGAAATAGCCGTCAAATCACTATACAAACGTATAGGAAATTATTATGATCAAAATGACTTCTAAAGTCCGGAAAAACAGTATCATATAGAATGTAACATATTTTGTTTTAATTTTGTTACAAGGAATATTGAATGAAAATCGCGATAATAACGGATATTCACGGAACGGCCTATTGGAGGCACGCTCAAAAAATTATTGATGATTATGACAAGGTTGTTTTTTTAGGGGATTATTTTGACAACTGGATTCCCGAATGGCCCGAACAAATGGATAACGCGTGCGATATAATCGCCTTTAAAAAACAATTCCCGGATAAAATTGATCTTTGCTGGGCTAATCATGATACAAGCTATTATCTGGATGAAAGATGTTCCGGGTATCAAGAGAAACATGCCAAAGATATTAAATCTTTTTTTAAACGGCATAAAGAATTGCTTAACGTGGTTTATATCTATGAAAAATGGATTTTCTCCCATGCCGGAATCTCGGCAAAATGGATGTCCGGCGCGGGCATAAAAACCCCGGAAGAAATAAATACGCTTTTCAAAGAAAGGCCGGATTTTTTCAGGTGGGTCGGCCCGAACAGCTATGGGGATAATCCAAACGAAGGCCCCCTCTGGATACGCCCGCAATCATTAATGAACAACGCCGTAAAAAACTATGATCAAGCAGTCGGCCACACAGAACTTCAAGACGGCCCAAAAATAATTATTAAGAACGAGCAAAAATTTGTTTTTACCGATACAAGGGAACATAATCATTTTACCTATATAGACACAAAAACCAATGCAGTGGAATTTGAGGAAATAAAAGTTCCTTGATTTTTTCCCTTAAAAACTCACAAAGGCACAAAGAAATTTTTCCCCTTTAAATCTCACAAAGGCACAAAGGACACAAAGATCACAAAGTTCTCATCCGATAGATTTTCGACTTACCAAGATATATTATCTAAAAACCATGAAAGGAGAAAAAAGGGTTGTTGTACGTGAGCTAAGCTTGATAACCTCACGATATGCTAACGGACATAAACCCCTAAATTCTTCTTCTCTGATTTTCGTATAAAGAAAAGATATCAAAGAAAAAAAGAAAGTCAATCGTACAACAACTTTGTGTCCTTTGTGCTCTTTGTGCCTTTGTGTGAATTCTTAACCAATATATGCTAAACTATTCCCCATGAACGCGACACTTTTACATCAATCCATTCACTCTTTTGCTGAGGCAAGTTTTTCGCGCTCGGGAGGGCCGGGGGGGCAGAATGTTAACAAGGTCAGTACTAAGGTGACTTTGCGCGTGCGGGTGGCGGAATTGGCCGGGCTTTCGGAGGCGGAAGTAGAGCGGGTCAAAGTAGTGCTGGCGAACAGGATCACGAAAGAGGGGGAAATTGTTATAACTTCGGAGGAGGAACGCTCTCAGCGGACAAATCTGGAGAGGGCGTATTTTCGCATGGAGGCGCTGATTACAGCGGCGGCAAGGCTGCCGAGAGTGAGGAAGCCTACGAAGCCAAGTAAGGCGGCAAAAGAAAAGCGCCTCCTTGCAAAGAGGCGCCAATCTGAAAAGAAGGCGGAAAGGGCTAAACAGGGGGATTGTTTCACGTGAAACAATCTGCCGTTCCTACTGAGCGTATACCAGTTTTACGGGGCGGCCGTCCTCGGTTTTTGAGGTAAGTTCCAGCTTGCCGCCTGTTATTGCCCATTCAGAAATATTCTGCAAATAGAGAAAATAATCATTTTCTTTAAGATGCTCCGGCTGCCAAATAGCCGCCATCAAAGTCGCTCTGGCAGGCATTGCTTTGATTTTTTTACCGTCAACGGTGTATGGGGCAGAGTAGCGGTTCGGAGCCGCGACTCCGCTAAGATTTTCCGCGTCAAACTTTAAGTTAAAAAATTCGCTGATTTTCTGAGCCTCAAGATCCTTCCGGCTATAAATAGTCTTTTTGCCGTCCAGCCAGACTTCAATTAATTTCCAGTCCTTACCTCTAATATCAGCGACGTCAGAACTTTGTGGTTTGTCGCCGTCTGATTTTGCATTCCCGGCGCAACTAATTACCGACATAGCAATTAATAATGAAACCATCAACTTCCTCATAAATCCCTCCATGTTTAAATATTCGTGTCATTCGATGATGAAAATTCCTATTCCTCTCCGGCAGCGTCATCTTCCTTGACAATCCTGTCGAGCCCAATAACAAAATCCGGCTTGTCTATGCTGAGCAGGCGCACGCCCTGGGCGGAGCGTCCCATTACGCGTATATCGTCTACTTTCATCTTGATTGATTTGCCCTGGCTGGTGATGCACATTATATCGTCATCGTCAAACACGGAAACACAGCCGACAATTTCGCCCGTCTTCTCGCTGACCGTGTAAATCTTCTGCCCGCCGGTGCCGCGCCCGTGCGAGGAAAATTCGCTGAAATCAACCCGCTTGCCGTAGCCGTATTCGGAAATGATCAGCATTTTTTCGACTTTCTCGGGCGGCCGGTCTTTGCCTGTGTCTACCCGCAGCATCCCGGTCAGCTCGTCTCCCTCGGAAAGCTTCATGCCTGTAACCCCTCTTGAGGAGCGTCCCATGGCGCGGACGTGTTCTTCGTGGGTGCGGAGCGCCTGTCCCTTACGGGAAATCAGCACAACTTCGTCGTCGCCCTTCGTCAAAAGAGCGCTGACAAGCTTGTCGCCCTCGTCCAGATTTATCGCTACTATGCCCCTGGTCTTGGCGTTGACAAATTCGGATGTTTTAACTTTTTTGACAACGGCGTGCGAGGTCCCCATGAACAGATATTCGCTGTCGCTGAAATCCTTGAGAGACACTATGGCGGTAATATCCTCGTTAGGAGAAACCGTAAGAAGGCTCTTGATGTGGGAGCCCTTGCTTATCCTTGTGCCTTCCGGCAGTTCGTGGACTTTCATCCAGTACGCTTTACCGGCGCTGGTAATGAACATAATGTACTCATGAGTTGAGGCGACAAAAATCTGCCCCACATAATCGTCTTCCGCAAGTTTCGCGCTCTGCATACCCTTGCCTCCTCTTCCTTGATTTTTATAAGCGGATACAGGTACCCGCTTCACATAACCAAGATTGGAAATGAGTATCATCATTTCCTCTTTCTTGATCAGGTCTTCAATGTTGATATTTTCCACTTCGCCGGCAATTATTTCCGTGCGCCGCTTGTCCCCGTATTTGTCGGCAATCTCCCTTGTCTCGGTCTTGATGACGCCGCGCAGTTTCTTTTCATCGGCTAACAGGGATTTATAGTAGGCGATTTGAATTTTCAGCTCCGCAAGCTCTTTCTCAATTTTTTCGATTTCAAGGCTGGTAAGGCGGCCCAGGCGCATCTCGACGATTGCCTCGGACTGGGCCTCGGACAGTTTGAAACGCTGCTGTAATTTAAGCCTCGCCGTCGCCACGTCTTTGCTCGCCTTGATGATAGCGATAACCTCATCAATGTTAGCAAGGGCGATGACCAGCCCTTCGAGGATATGGGCGCGTTCCTCAGCCTTGCGTAAATCGAAACGGGTGCGGCGCGTGACAACATCAACGCGGTGTTCAACAAAGTGGTGGATTAATTCTCTCAATGTGAGTAATTGCGGCTTTCCCTTAACGAGCGCCAGATTAATTATGCTAAATGAGGTTTGAAGCTGGGTATTCGAAAAAAGCTGGTTAAGGACGACTTTGACTATCGCGCCCTTTTTCAGTTCGATAACGATGCGTATGCCGTCGCGGTCGGATTCGTCGTTCGCGTTCGCTATGCTGTCGATTTCCTTGTCGCGCATCAGCTGGCCGATTTTTTCCAGCAGTTGGGCTTTGTTCACATTGTAGGGAATTTCGGTAAAGATGATTTTTTCCTTGCCCTGCTTGGTAGTCTCAACGTTGAATTTGCCCCGGACAAGGAGCCTTCCCCTTCCTGTCTTGTAAGCGTCGATAATCCCCTGCCTGCCCAGAATTATTCCGCCTGTGGGAAAATCGGGGCCCTGGACGAAGCGCATCAGGTCGTCGTTGGTAAAAGAGGGATCGTCGATATAGGCGCAAATCGCGTCGCAAATTTCGCCGAGGTTGTGGGGCGCCATATTTGTCGCCATACCGACCGCGATTCCGCTGGAGCCGTTAACCAAAAGGTCGGGGATGGCGGAGGGCAGAACCGACGGCTCCATGAAAGATTCATCGTAGTTGGGGACAAAATCCACGGTCTCCTTCTGGAGGTCCTGCAGCATCTCGTCGCCGATTTTGGAGATTTTCGCCTCGGTATAGCGCATGGCCGCCGGCGGATCGTTGTCAATTGAGCCGAAATTTCCCTGCCCTTTGACCAGCGGGTAGCGGAGGGAAAAATCCTGCGCCATGCGCACAAGAGCGTCATAAAGCGACAGGTCGCCGTGCGGGTGGTATTTACCCATAGTCTCGCCGACGATGAGGGCGCTCTTTTTAGTCCCGCCGCCCGGGCGCAACCCCAAGGTATCCATCGCGTAGAGTAGCCGCCTGTGAACGGGCTTCAACCCGTCCCGGACATCGGGCAGGGCGCGGCTAACAATGACGGACATCGCGTAATTGAGGTAGTCAGTTTTTACTTCGTCTTCTATCGCTATGGGAATTACTTTGCCGCCGGGCATTTCTAACGGTAATTCGCCCGTAGTATCGGTTTTAGCCACTATTTATATCCTTAAATTGAGAAATCCCAAATAAATATCGTGACTTATTATACTGTTTTTAAAGAGTTTGATCAAATGGTAGTTATCGAACTATGATTTATTTAGGGAAATACTGGCTGAAAGAACATGGAAAATATCAAAAGAATCGATACAGGAATTATTAAATGAAACCGAAAACCGTAGTTTATCTCCCATTAAAATAACAAACTATAAAAAATATAATCCAGCCTAAAAAATATACTCCCATCAAAATTTTTCCTACAAGCCCTTTTCTCCATAAAAATTTAGGAAAAATATAGAAAGGCGCTTTTAAAAATATTATAAACAACATTTTTAATACCCATTTAAAAGGCTTGAATAACCATTTAATAATTTTAAAAGGCAAAAGAATTATATCAATTATAATGCCTAAACATCCTTTTTCTTCCGGCGGATACACGCCATGATTTGCATAATATTGTTCCCGATATAATTTCTTTTGTTGCTCTGTATTTTTATTCAACTCGTCACTCAATCTTTTCGCCATATTTTCCTCCTAAAAACATCATAATATTGTCATAATGTCCATAATAAATGGTCATATCGTCCATTGTCAATAGATTATAGGCAATTAGTATATAAAATATGGGCTTAAAGCAAGTTTATATCCAAAATTTAAGAAAATTCAGGAATTCCAGAGGCCTTTCTCAGATGAAACTGGCGGAATCTTGCGATACGGGGCAAAATTATATAGCGGAAATTGAAATTGGGCGGCGTTTTCCTTCTTTAGAATTAATTGAAAAAATAGGGAAAGTATTAGATATTGAGCCTTATCGTTTTTTTATAGATGAAACCAAAGAATATAAAACCGAATTTGATGAAATAGTAAACTTGATTTCCAAATTACCGGATCAACAACGATTGTCAATTATCAACATAATCAGCGGTTCTTAAAAAGGATTCCAAGATAATTAAGCCGAAGCGGCTGTTAATTCTTTTCTAACCATTTCACCAATAACTTCTGATAAACTGTGATGAGTTGCGGTAGCTTTGGCTTGCAAATATGTTGCGGTTACAGGATCGAGAGAAACCATTGTAAATCCTTTTCGTGTCAAAAAACCGGGTTTGCTTGTATCTATTTCCGGCGTAGTACGAGTCCATAATTCATCCAGAGCATCTGCTTCTTCATCGGTCATATTTGCCATAATTTTTCCTCCAAATTGGCGAGATTACGCCACGCTTTTCGACATTTCATAGCATGAAAAACGTTCACGGTACTATCGTCAATTTCATTATAAAATATCTCAATAGGGTTTATTTGCTTATCTAAACCAATAAGCAAATTTTTGTCTTCCGTGTGAGCAACAGGGTGATCAAACAGTTTATTATCAAATGCAAAGCGAATATCGTCTTCGGTAACACCATGCTTAAAAGCCGAAGGATTACATTTGATTAAAAGTTTGCCTTCTTGCTCCATATTCCATTATATCATATTCGAAACAATTATTGAAGATTTTTATTCTTCTCTTCCTCCGCAATCCTCCGCCCAATTCTCATAAGCTTCTCCCTCAATTCCTCGTCCTTAATAGCCTCGTACCCCTTCGCGGAAATTTCCGGCTCTTCTCCCGCCGCCGCAGGCGCATCCGTCTCTTGCGCAGATTCGCCTTCCCGCGCTGGCTCGGTCTTCTGCGTGTCTTCCGCTCTCTGCGCAGCTTCGGCTTTATACGCCGGTTCACTCTCCTTCGCGACATCCTGCGGCTTCCCGCTCCCCAGCATAAGCGAAATCCCCGAAATATTGAGGTCCGGGAAGCGGATACGGAAATCGTTCAGCAGTTTTGTCTGTTTGGTTTGGAGAACCTGTTTCCAGCCGGGATGGTCAATTTCGATTAAGACGACGCCCCTGTCCAGGTCTTTTATCCGGGAATGATCGGCGGCGGCGGCAATGCCGTTTTTTGCGGTTATGTCCGTCCATGAGTTAAAAAACTTTGAAAACCCCTGCGCCTTTTCCACAAAACGTTTGTCAAAAAGAGCCGAAAGGATGTCGCCAGCCGTTTTCATAAAACCAGCATACCACAATAAAAAGCCGGTGACAAACAAAGGCTAAAACTATATAATTAACATATAAAGTGATCCTGATACCGAGACTATAAGCGTTTTAACTAAACGCGGTTACTCAAGGTAAAAGGCGCCGTATTTCATGTCATGGGATAGCGCGCCTTTTCGGGCGCATTTTTTTTCACGGAGGTATGACATGGAAAGCAGGGCGGCAATAATAGCGATAATCGTCGAAAACACGGAAAGCGTTGAAAAACTTAACGGATTACTGCACGATCACGCGCAGTATTTATTGGGACGTATGGGCATCCCCTACCACAAAAAAAACATAAACATCATCAGCGTCGCCATTGACGCGCCGCAGGATATAATCAACACGCTTTCGGGAAAAATCGGCAAGCTTGACGGAGTGAGCGCGCAAGTAGTGTTCTCAAAATGAGGAACTGTCATGTATAACGCCGCTTCGCTGAGCGCGGGCGAATTTATCTGCCATGAGGAAATTCTTGCCTCGATAGACTGGGTAGAAGAGAACAAACACAACGAAAACCTGATCCGCCGGCTGTTGCAAAAAGCGTCCGAAAACAAGGGCCTGAACCACCGCGAGGCGGCTCTTGTTTTGGAAGCGGGCGATAAAGACGAAATCTTCCGCCTAGCCCGGCAGATAAAAGAGGCGTTTTACGGGAACAGAATAGTCCTTTTCGCGCCTCTGTACCTTTCCAATTACTGCGTTAACGGCTGTTTGTACTGTCCCTATCATTCGCAGAGCAAAACGATGGCGCGGAAAAAACTTTCCCAAGACGAAATCCGCCGGGAAGCGATTGCCTTACAGGATATGGGGCATAAACGCCTCGCGATAGAGTCGGGCGAAGATCCGGTCAATAACCCCATTGAATACATCGTTGAGTCAATGAAAACGATATACGAGATAAAGCACAAAAACGGCGCGATACGCCGCATGAACGTGAATATCGCCGCCACAACCGTAGATGATTACAAAAAGCTCAAAAACGCCGGCATAGGAACATATATACTTTTTCAGGAAACTTATAACAGGGAAAGGTATAAGGAGCTTCATCCGTCCGGGCCGAAATCAAACTATGACTGGCACACAGAAGCCATGGACAGGGCTATGCAGGGCGGCATAGACGACGTGGGCTTGGGCGTGCTGTTCGGGCTTGGTCAGTATCTTTACGAATTTATAGCGATACTTATGCACGCCGAACACCTTGAAGCGGCGCAGGGAGTGGGCCCCCACACCATAAGCGTTCCCCGCATACGCGCCGCGGAGGGAATAAATCCCGGCTCTTTCAGGCACGGCATTGACGACGACACTTTCGCCAGGATAGTCGCCTGTATGAGGATCAGCGTCCCATACACGGGAATTATTGTCTCCACTAGGGAGAGCGAGGAGTGCAGAAAAAAAGTTTTGGAGCTGGGAGTTTCCCAAATCAGCGGCGGCTCGCGGACCAGCGTCGGCGGCTATGAAAAAGAGGAAGAGGGCAACACGAAACAATTCAAGGTCAACGACAACCGCACCCTTGACGAAGTGGTGAACTGGCTGATAAAAGACAAATTTATTCCCAGTTTCTGCACGGCTTGTTACCGCGAGGGGCGCACGGGCGACCGCTTCATGTCGCTGTGCAAATCCGGCCAGATACAAAACTGCTGCCTGCCCAACGCGCTTATGACATTGCAGGAATACCTGATCGATTACGCCGCGAACGGCACAAGGGCCGCCGGGGAAGAATTGATAAAGAGCGAAATTGAAAACATACCGAACGAAAAAATGCGCGCGCTTGTCGTCAAGCATCTGGAAGAAATTAAGCAGGGCAGCAGGGATTTCAGGGTTTAAGGCAAAAAAAATACTTGAGAGGAACGAAGCGCTCCCCGCAAGTATTCTTCACAAAATAATAAGTATCTGCCATTAAAACGGCAGATACTTATGCGATAAGCGACATTAAAACGTCGCTTATCTCCAATTAAGTCGTCACCGCTTGTTAATCCAGTTGGCTAGATTAACAGTCATTTCATGGTATCTGTCTATCAAATTTTTAAGCTGATCGAATTCTACCGCCGGTACGGGTTTGCCGGTTTTTTCCATTCCTTCTATTTCGGTGAATTTATCCTCAACCAGCTTTTTATATCGGTTAATCATATCTACCAATTGTTTTAAAGCTTCTTTTGACTGTTTGCCTGTGTCATAATTCTTTAAGGTTTTATATTTCGCTTGAAATTCCAGATAAACTTCTTCGCTTTTCGCCAGTATCGATTTAGCGTCGTCATCTATCGGATCGCTAAAAAGAGCCGTTGTCGCAAATAAGATTACTACAAAAAATACAATTTTTTTCATTTTTCTCCCTCCATATCAGTATAATAACAAGTTTTTTAATTTTGTCAAGTTTTTTTTGAATATTTTGCGTTAATTTATTAATCCTGTCATATCTTTTGAGAGCGCTAGTGTACTGTCCGAAACATATTACAAAAAACCTCTTTGGCAAATATAGGGAAAATATAAAAGAATAGACAGTATTTTATTTGTTTTTACCGAAATATCCTGCACTTTTGCTCTTTATAAGATAAAATCACAAATGCAACATTTTGTTGCCTGTATTGGGCAGTACACTAGGCAATATCGTTAAATAAACCCCTGCAAGAACCAGCGCCGCTCCCGCCCCCTGCAGAAGTGTCAGCCTTTCACCCAAAACGATGAATCCGGCAATTACCGTTACTACCGGAATCAAATTGATAAATACAGATGTTACCGATACTCCCAACACTTCCATCGCGTGGGCGTAAAGCCAGTACCCAAGAGCGGAACAGCCCAAAGCGAGAAAAACCACATGAAGCATAACAGGCAGCGTAGGACTGCCCCAGTTTTTGTATTCCAGCACGGCAAAGGGAAGCAGCCCAAGAAACCCAAAAAAATTCTGCCAGAAGACGATATATAGCCGGGGCCGTTTTCTGTCAAAAAGCGGACGGGTAAGCAGGCCGTAGCCGACCCAGCACAGCGCGGCGCCGCCCATGTAAACATAGCCGGAAATGCTCCCGGAAAGAGAAAAGGAAATTCCCGCAACCAGCGCGACTCCGGCAATGGAAATAAAAGCCCCCAGCCACGATTTCCAGCCAAGCCGCGGCGCATTTTCATGCGGCGCATTGTTAAGCGAAACATCGCCGTCCGCGCTTTTTATCCGGAATGACGATTTTGCTGCTAACCATTCGGCTATCATCGTTAGCACAGGAATGGACGCCGTGATAATCGAAGCTTCCGAAGCGGTAACCCGCGCCACGCCGTTGTTTTCAAAGAAAAAGTAAAAAGTAACCCCCGCCATGCCTGAGCCTATCAACAGTGGCAAATCCGTCTTAAGCGTCTTGCCCGCGTTCCGCCAATCCGGGGAAAAGCGGTACATTAAAAAAAGTACAATAATGGCGATAACAAAACGCACGGCTCCCAGTGTCATGGGCGGAAAAACCGGCAGGGATTCCTTAATAGAAATAAAGGAAAAACCCCATACTAAAACGCAGACAATTATTGAAATGAGGGCGGCTTTCCTGCGCCTTTTTACCGCGGGAGACGCGTCGTTAAGCGCATTCATGTTACTCCCACCAATTCACCGTTTTTAACATTGTAAATCAAAGTGTCGTCTTTTTTATAACGCTGATACGGCTCTTCCGGGAGGAAGGTGTAAAAGGCCTGATCGTAGGCGGGCAATACGGACAAAAATCTTCTGCGTTTTTCGCCGTCCATTTCAAGGAGAACGTCGTCAAGTAAAAGGATGGCGTTCTGCCCGGTTACTTCCGAAAAACGGCGGGCCTGGGCGGCTCTCAGCAAAAGCGCCAGTAAGCGCCGCTGGCCGGTGGAAGCGGTACCTGTAAATTCAAGTCCGTTATGTGCAAAAACATAGCGGTCCCTGTGCGGCCCCGAAAGCGAAAGACCGCTTGCGGCGTCTCCCGCGCGTTTTTCCCGGAGAGCGGAAAGTGTGTCGTCTTTTTTCCATGATTTTACGTACTGCACGTTAACGCCCGCGATCCCGGACACTTCCTCGTAAAGCGGGCCGAAAACGCTCGAAAACTCTTTCGCCGCGGTCTCCCTCTTTTCCATCAGTTTCCGCCCGTATTCGGCAAACTGCGGGTCCAGCGCGTCCAGGACCTGCTCCGTCTGTGCGCCGCCGCTTCGGGAAGAATCACGGAGGACGGTGTTCCTTGTTTTTAACACGCGGCGGAAACGGCGCAAATCCTCAAGGTAGACGGGGTCGTAAAGACTCAAAGTCTGGTCAAAGAACCATCGCCGCCTTTCGTGAGTGCCTGAGACAAAATCCATGTCCTCGTGGCAGAAAACGATGCTGGGCGCGATAGAAAGCATTTCCTTGCGGTCTATACTGCGCTTGCCGTTAATGAATACTGATTTTTTGCCTTTTTCAAATTTTACGAGTATTTCATCGTTAGCCGACTGCGCGATTTTTACAGACGCGGAAAAATCTTTTTCTCCGCCGCCGCGGTCGCTTTGGTCATTTGGCCTGTCGATGTAACCGTTACGCGCCATTTCCGCGTCCCGCACCGCGCGGAAAGAAGAGGCGTAGGCGCAAAAATAAAGCGCTTCCAGAAAATTTGTCTTGCCCTGGCCGTTTTCGCCGACAAGAAAAATATCTTTCGCGCCCGTGAAAACTTCCGCGTCGGCAAGGTTTCTGAAAGACGTTGTCCGCAGGGAAGAGAAGAACATTGTTTGTTAAGACTGCATCGGCATGACAACGTGAAGAAAATCTTTTTCCGGAACAGGCTTTATCGTTATTGCCTTCTGAACCTGCGTAAAAAGTATCTGAATTTCTTCGTCCGTCATTGTCTTAAAAGGCTCTTCCAGATAACGGAAATTAAGGGCGATTGTCATTTCGTCGCCGTTGTATTTGCACGGGATTTCGTCTTCTACCGTTCCTATCTCGCTTTCTTCCGAAGAAACCGCTATCCTTCCGGGCGCGACGCCGAGGAAAATCCTGTGGGACTTTTTTTCCACCATGAGGGACACGCGGCGCAGGGCGCTTAACATTTCCTCGCGCTTAACCGAAAGCGAAAATTCCTGGCTTTCCGGAATTACTTTTTTATAATTGGGGAAACTTCCCTCTATCAAAACGGAAGAAAACTGGTATGACGCAAAGTTAATAAATATCGACCTGTCGTTAACTGAAATGCTTACAAGCCCCTCGTCTCCGGACCTTTTAAGAACAGTGTTTAAAATTTTTGGGGGAATAATAATGCCGGGAAAATCTTTTATTTTTTTGTCCGCGGCTTTTCCTATAAAAGCTAAGCGCCTGCCATCCGTCGCAACCATGTTTATTTTATCGTCGGCTTTTTCAAAATACGCGCCGTTTAAGAAATAGCGAGTTTCGTCGTCTGATACGGCAAAGATGCTCTGCTGTATCATGTCCCTGAAATCTTTAATCGGCATTTCAAAAGCTTGCGAGGAAGAAACCGGAAATTCAGGATATTTCTCGGAAGCGATTATTTTTAATTTATATTCAGGTTTTTTCTGCGTCGTCGGTTTTATTACCGCGGTAATTTCATTCTGTGAAAATTCAATTTCTTCGTAAGGAAACGTGCTTATAATTCCAAAAAATTTATCGCCGTAAATTGTTGTCGCTCCCTCTTCAATTACGGTAACAGGAACTTTAGTTTGAAAAAAAACTTTCATGTCTGTGGATTTAATTATCAAACTATTATCCTTCGCCTCAATATAAATATTTGACAATATTGAAATCGCGTTTTTGGAAGAAATTATTTCCTGGGCAATTGAAATCTCTTTAAGAAGAACCTCTTTATTGCATGTAAACTTCATAATTTTCACCCTCCTATTTATATAAATTTATATATATATTTAATAACAGTAATAATAAGCGGCCGGAAATGTGGATAACTCACTTAATTCCTTATCCGCTATAGAATTACAATTTCCAAAAAATATGGACAATTATGCAATTTTTTACATATTATCCACAAGCTCACATTTCTCCACATAATAATAACATATTTTCAGTACTTTGTACTGAATTCCTTAATGTTTTGTTTTAAAATATCGATAGTAGATTCCAATGAAGGATCTGTAAGAAGTTTTGTCGATATTTTTTCGATAGAATGCATTACGGTAGTGTGATCCCTTCCGCCGAATTCCTGGCCAAGTTCCGTAGTGGAGTAGTCCGTCATCTCCCGGCCTATATACATGGCAAGCTGGCGGGGAAAAACAATATTTTGCGTCTTTTTCTTGCTTTTTAAGTCGTTCGGGGTAAGGGAAAAATAATCCGCGACGACCCGAATTATGTTTTCCATAGAAAGATTTGCCTGCCGCGGCGCGTAAAAAACGCTTTTAAGCCTCTGCTGCGCGATATCCAAAGTAATAGGCTTACCCATAAGTTCCGTGTAGGCGATAAGGGTGTTCAGGGCGGAAATAAGATCGCGCACATTGGAAGAAATGTTTTTGCTTATAAGGTCGATGATTTCGTTGGGAATCTGCGCGTTTTTGTTTTCCGCGGTCGCCCTAAGGATGGCGCAGCGCTCCTCGTAACGGGGAGGCTGAAGGTCCACTTTAAGGCCCATGTCAAAACGGGATCTCAGCCTTTCATCGAGTTTTTTAAGTTCCGACGGGGGCCTGTCGCAGGTAAATATGAGCTGTTTTTTAGCGTCATAAAGCGCGTTAAAAGTGTGAAAAAGCTCTTCCTGAACCCTGTCCTTGTTTTGTAGAAATTGAATGTCGTCAATTAAAAGAACGTCCGTATAGCGGAACTTATTCTTAAAATTTTTCATGGTGCCGTCCTGAATGGCCTGGACGTATTCATTAAGAAAGTTCTCGGAAGTGGTATAAATTACCTCGTGTTCGAAATTATCATAGATAGAATTGCCTATAGCCTGCATTAAATGGGTCTTGCCAAGCCCGACCCCGCCGTAAATCAGATACGGATTGTAAGTTTTTCCCGGATTTTTACTGATGGCTATCGCCGCGTTTGCCGCAAATACGTTATTTTCCCCGATTACGTACCTGTCAAAGTTAAAATCTTCCCTTAGCTGGGCGTGTTTTTCCTTCGCTTTCTTAGGTTTTTGCGTTTCTACAGTTACTGTACCGGCGGAGTATTCTTTCTTTTCCGAAGATTGGGCCTGCACGGCCTCTTTTTTTGCGGTTTTTTCGGTTATTTCGTAATCAACGTCAAATTCTTTGCCCGTAAGCTCTTTGATTTTTGAATTTATTATGCTTTGATAGCGGGATTTAACCTTGTCCCGGTGAAATTTGGAAGGAAGCCCAATAATAATGCTGCCTTTTTCGGCTTTATCGTCGAAAGAGGCGCGAATATATTTAAAATCCGAGAACCAACTGCTGAATTCCTCCTCCCCTAGGTAATCCCGCAGCTGGATTAGGGTCTCTTTCCAGATTCCCTCAAAATCCAAATCAGCCATTTTTAGCCCTTTATCAACACTTTATCCACAAGGATAATATTATTTACAAAAATTTTCAATACAAAAATTCAAATAAAAACCGATTTTTTATCTTAATGCCTGAATAGTATAAATTTGCTAAATCCTTATCCTATAAGGAATTAGCAAAAATCTTTCACATAACGCTTGTTGTGTTTAACGTCCTCCTTTTTCCCTATACCCCCCGCTTTTTTAACTCGCAATTTATCCACAAGTTATGCACTGCCCGAATTACCGGCTGTCCGGCCCTTTAGTAGACAGAAAAACATTATAGCCATTAATTTTAAATTTATGCAAGAGAAAAATTAAATTTTTTTTATTATTTTGAAAGACTGAAAAAACGCCTGATTTTCGGCGTTTTTACCCGTCTTTACCCTTTTTTACAAATAATATATACTGGAAAAATGAGTTCAGAAAAGAATTATTCCGCGCAAAACATCACAGCCTTAAAGGGATTGGAGCCTGTCCGGATGCGCCCGGGCATGTATATCGGCACAACCGGAATCGACGGTCTTCATCACCTTGTTTACGAGGTGGTCGACAATTCCGTGGACGAGGCCATGCAGGGCTTCTGCACGAATATTCTTGTGGTTCTGGAAGAGAACGATATTGTAAGGGTAGAGGACAACGGCCGCGGCATTCCCGTGGACATACACCCCACCGAAAAAGTCAGCGCCCTGGAGCTGGTCATGACGCGGCTTCACGCCGGCGGCAAGTTCGACAAAAAGTCGTACAAAGTTTCCGGCGGCCTCCACGGGGTCGGCGTTTCCGTCGTGAACGCCCTTTCCGAATGGTGCGAGGCTTTTGTCCACCTTGACGGAAAAGTCCACACGCAGCGCTACAAAATCGGCATCCCGGAAAAACCGGTTAAGGAAATTGACCCGAAAGGCCTGCCTTACCGCCATTCGCCGGACAGGCAGGGAACCGTAATCCGCTGGAAAGCCGACGCATTAATTTTTGAAACCACGACATATAACTTTGACGCCCTATCCAACCGCCTGCGCGAGCTCGCGTTCCTGAACAGGGGCCTTAAAATCATAATCCGCGACGAGAGGCTTACCACGCCCAAAGAACACGAATTTATGTTCGAGGGCGGAGTTAAAAGCTTTGTCGAGTACCTGAACGAAAACAAAACGGTTCTTTACAAAGAGCCGGTTTATCTTGAGGGCAGCCGCGACGACGGCGCGGGCGGCAGCGTAGAAATGGAGTGCGCCATCCAATACAACGACGGCTTTAACGAAATAATGTTTTCGTTTGTAAACGATATTAACACGCGCGAGGGCGGCACCCATCTTGTGGGATTTAAGTCCGCGCTTACCCGCACCTTAAACGAATTTTTGAAAAAGTCCAAACACGCCAAAAAGCTGGAAGAAAGCCTTTCCGGGGACGACGTGCGCGAAGGCCTTACCGCGGTCCTTTCCGTGAAAGTGCCTAACCCGCAGTTTGAGGGGCAGACCAAGGGCAAGCTGGGCAATTCGGAAGTGAAGGGCATAGTCGAGTCTTTTATAAACGAGCAGCTTGAAATTTTCTTTGACAAACACCCGGAAGTAATTAACAACATACTGGAAAAATCCGTGTTAGCCGCAAAGGCGCGAATTGCGGCGCGGCAGGCGCGTGACGCGACAAGGCGCAAGAACGCGATGGATTCCGCCGGGCTTCCGGGGAAACTTGCCGACTGTTCGGAAAAGGACCCGGCGAAGTGCGAGCTTTTTATCGTTGAGGGCGACTCCGCCGGAGGCTCCGCGAAGGGAGGCCGCGACCGCAGAACTCAGGCGATTCTTCCGCTGTGGGGCAAGATGATCAATGTAGAAAAGCAGCGCATCGAAAAAGTTATCACCAACGACAAACTGCAGCCCGTTATCGCCAGCATAGGCGCCGGCTGCGGCAACGATTTTGACTTGTCCAAAATACGCTACCATAAAGTTATCATCATGGCGGACGCCGACGTAGACGGCTCGCACATACGCACCTTGCTCTTAACGTTTTTCTACCGTTACATGACGCCGCTTATCGAGCAGGGTCACGTATATCTCGCCATGCCGCCGCTTTACAAAATCAGCTACGACAAAAAAACTTTTTACGCCTACGATGACGCCGAAAAAGACCGCATCCTTTCCGAATCCGGCAAAGACGCCGAAAAAGTTTCCGTCCAGCGCTACAAAGGCTTAGGCGAAATGAACCCCGACCAGTTATGCGACACCACAATGGACCCGGTAAAACGCAACATAATCCAAGTGCACCTTGACGACACGGTTGAAGCGGAGCGCATTTTTACCACGCTGATGGGCGAGGTAGTGCAACCCCGCCGCGAATTCATCGAAGAAAACGCTTTGTTGGTTAGTAATTTAGACGTGTAACAAAAAAATTTACACGAAGAAATCACACAAAGGCACAAAGAGCACAAAGGACACAAAGAAGAATATAGGGTTTTTGTTCGTTAAATTGTCGTGAGGCTGTCAAGCATAGCTTACTTACAACAACCCTAATTTCTTTCATGATCATGGTATTTAAGATAATATATCTTAGTAAATCGAAAATCTATCGGACGAGAACTTTGTGATCTTTGTGTCCTTTGTGCCTTTGTGAGATTTAAAGGGAATAAATCCCTATTCAATAGATTTAATATAACTGTCCGCAAGCGCGGAGACTTCGTCAAATTCGCTGTGTAATAAATGATCGGCTATGGAGTTCATCAGTTCTTTGGTTTTTTTCGACCAGGTTTTTTCTTTAAGTTCGTTAAGAGAGGTTTTTACCGTCTTTTTGTCGTAAGCGTCGCACGCGGTTTTTATTTCCGTAAGTTTTTCGCGCAAGAAGGCAAGGGCTTCTTCCGAGTCTTCAATGCCCGCGTCTTCCTCGTCTTTGGGCCTGATTTTTTCGATAACGGCTTTAAGCGCTTCAAGGAAATTTTTTGTGTCCGACTTCATTGTTTTTATGTCTTTTTCCCTGCCCGCCTGTTCAAGCCTTAACGCGGAAGTTGAAAGTTCCGGCTCCCCTATGTTTGCAAGCGCGCTCTTCATCGCGTGAACGTTGATAATGTAAAGCTGTATGTCGCTTTCCGTTTTAAAGTTTTTCTGTAAAACGCCGTCCAGCACATTAATGGATTTTTCCGCGTCCCTCGCGAAAATGTTCGCCAGCTGCGGGTCGACCTGCTGCCCCTTGCCGCCGGAGCCGGACGCCTGTTTTTTGTCAAATTCTTCTTTTTCCTTTTGCGCTGCGTCCAGCACTTCCGGAGACTGTTTGTTGCGTATATGTTTTACAAGCGCGGCGTTTAACTGGCGTATATCAATAGGTTTGGAAATAAAATCGTCAAAACCGTTTTTCAAAAACACTTCCGCCTGCCCCGCGAGGGCGTTGGCCGTAAGCGCGACTATGGGCTGCGTATACCCCGTTTCGCGGATGATTTTTGTCGTTTCAATGCCGTCCAGTTTAGGCATCATGTGGTCCATAAAGATGACGTCGTAAATGTTCCCGTTCTTTACTTTTTCTATGGCTTCAAACCCGCTTGTGGCAAGATCGATGTTAAGTCCGTACGGGGCCATAAGCCCTTTCGCCACGTATAAATTTGTCTCAACGTCGTCGGTAATAAGGACGCTGCCGTAAGGCATGTATTCATGTTTTACCTGCGATTTTTTCAGTTGCACGACATTGCCAAGCTTGAACTGCTTGAGGCTTTCTGTCATTTCTTTGCCGATTAAGTCGCGCACGCCTATGCCGGGCGTTTTTTGCGGCAAACGCACGGTTACCGTCGTTCCTTCCCCTATCGCGCTTTTTATGCTGATCTTCCCGCTCATAAGCTCGACTAAATTTCGCGTAACAGTCATTCCAAGGCCGGCGCCTTCGGTTGTCCTGTTGGCCTCCATGTTAAAATGCGTATATTCGTTAAACAGGTTGTCTACCTGTTTCTGCGTCATGCCCTGCCCCGTGTCGATGATCTTAAAAATAAGGGTTACCAGGACGGTTCCGCCCCTGGTTACGCATTCGGCCCCGGTAGAGAGCGTTACGGTTCCTTTTTCGGTGTACTTAAAAGCGTTGGAAAGCAGGTTATTCAATACCTGTTTAATGCGGAGTTCGTCGCCTACAAGGGTGGCTGGGGTATTTTCGTCTACCTCGACAATAAAATCGACGGGCACTCCCTCGTAACGGATATAGTTTAACTGGGCGACGTCGTTAATCAGGCTCGCGACTTCGTATTTTTTCGGTATAAGCTCAAAATCGCCGGTTTCAATTTTGGAAAGATCAAGTATGTCGTTGATGATGTTTAACAGCAGGGTGCCCGAATTGTTAATTTTGATAAACGCCTCGCTGGTAGGAGCCGGATGCGCTGTATTTTGCATTTGAATTTCCGTCATGCCAAGGATGGCGTTTAACGGCGTGCGGATTTCGTGGCTCATTGTCGCGAGGAAATTGGTTTTTTGCCGTGTTTTTTTGTCTGAATCTATTTTTGCGCTGTAAATATGGTACAATATAAAGCACAGCAGCGCCGCCACAAAAAGCCCTCCTATTATAAGGGCCGCGGCTATTTTGGAAATGTTTTCATAGTATTCTTTTTCCGGAATTACGATGCCAAGATGCCACCCATGACTTATATCCTTAAAATAAACGACGGAATCCACATACATGTAATTTTTTGTTTTGTACGGGGAAAAATTTAAGCCCCGCTCCAAATCGGGAATAATAACGGACAGCCCGTTATCAATATTGACTGTTTTATCGTTTACCGAAAAGTACGCCGGGTGGACTATTACATCCAGTTTTTCGTTTAGTAAAAACCCGTAACTGTTTTCCGTAGTTTTAAAATTAAAAACAATGCCGGTAAACTTTTTAAAATCCAGGTCAAGGCAAACTATGCCTAAGGGGCGGCCGTTATCATCAAAGATAGTGCGTGAAAACGTCATTACGCTGATGGAATGAAAAGGACTTGTGTAAAGGTTAGAAACGGCGGTTTTGCCTTTAGCCGCGTCTGCCAATTTATACCATTCGGTTTCTTTTGGGTTAAAATTTTTCGGCACAGTCATGTTGCCACAGGGTATATATTTATCGCCTAAAGAATTAAAAACGCCGTGAAGCCCGATTAATCCTTCCTGATGCAGATGTTTCGTCAAAAAACCGTTGATAGACGCGATATACGCCGGAAGCGTGTCATAAGCATAGCCTCCCATAATCATGCTCCGTATTGTTTCGGAGTAACTGATAAGAAAAATTTCCGGTTCTTTGAAAGTCAGCATGATTTCATTTTCCGTATAGTTAAGCGCCCTTTCAACTTCTTCTGTTAAATGATTGTGTTCGACATTACTGAAGAAAAGGAAAGTGAAAATTCCGGTTATTAATATCGCGGCTAATACAATGATAATTTGCGCCCAGAAAGAATTTAGTATTTTGAATTTTTCAAAAACAGAACGCAACAAAAACCTCCGGTTCCGCGGTTACTTTATATGAGCCGTAATTTTTTCCAGCAGCACCGGTATGGAAAACGGCTTTGAAATAATATCGACGGCGCCCATGCTTAAACCTTTTTCCGCGATGGATGCGTCTACAGTTCCTGTCAGAAAAATGACGGGAATCTTTGCCCACGCCGCGTTGGATTTCAATTTATCCAGCGCGTCGAACCCGTTCATTTCGGGCATTTCTATGTCTAATAATATCAAATTTGGCGTTATTTTTTCTAAAAGTGTAAACATTTTTGCGGCGGAAGGCATGGTCATAACATTGTAATGGTCTTCAAGCGCTTCTTCCGCGGTCGCAAGATTTGTGTCGCTGTCATCAACAATAAAAAGATTACTCAATATGGTAAATTCCCGTAATAATCGTAGAATATTTTGATAATATCGTTTTGTCAAGTAAATAATTTGCCGGAAAATGACAAAACCTTGAAAAACGTCAAATTAAAAAGGTGCCTGTCACTGCTTTTTCGTAGTGTCGTCTATTTTTTGACGACAACACATATATAGCGTAGGCGGCTTTCCTTACTGTTTTTTGAAAAGCAGCCCCCCACCATTAGTTTTTATCATGGCGGACAGATTCCCTTGCGGTTTTGAACTGCAATATTGGTCATTACAACAGTACATATAACTCGAGTTATGTTTACAATTCTCACAATTACAATCGCCGGCCGGTATCAAATATTGAATATTAAGAGTAGCTTCTTTTCCTAAAGTTCTTAAATCCCATTCCAAAGTTTTTATTTCCGCTTGAGTGTAAGTCCTTTCCCATATATCACTATCATAACTGCCGCCGGGTGTTACTCCCTCCATACGCTGACCTAGGCCAAATAATTCGTCTATAAATTTTATACCCGATGTCATCCCGACTTTGGTACCGCCGGATGGAAGAACTACGGTAAGTGTCTTAATTGTCATTTTTATTGTATCGTTTGTAACACCGCTAAAAACGACAGTTGCGGTAATTTCATCACGGCCGTTTTTATCCGACGCTTTCCACGTGCCGGGCAGGTATTTCAGGCTAAAATCATCACCGTGTTTTTCTTCATATACGACGCAGGCCGCCGTTATAAACCCGATTACCGCGATAAAAGCTATAATCCCAATCCGTTTTACATAGTTTTTCATATAAAACTCCTTGGTTTTTCTCTAAAAACCTATAATAAAAATATAACACAAGAGTGCCTAAAAAGAAACAAAAAAGGGTGCCTGATACCCCCCTTTGCCTTTTTGACAAACTCTTGATAAATGTCTTAAAAAAGGTATAATACCTACAAGGAGTCAAAAGTGAAGATAATTGTGCTTGTCAAACAGGTGCCAGACACCAAGAATATCACGGGAGAGGCGATGACCCCCGAAGGCACGGTTAACCGCGCCGCCCTGCCCGCCGTTTTTAACCCCGACGACCTGTACGCGCTGGAAGCGGCGCTTCAAATTAAGGACGCTAACCCGGGAACAAGCGTGAACGTGATAACAATGGGCCCGCCCGCCGCGTCCGCAGTGCTCAAAGAGTGCCTTTACCGCGGCGCGGACTTTACCGCCCTCGTTTCCGACCGCGGCTTTGCCGGCGCCGACACCCTTGCCACCTCTTACGCGCTAAAGTGCGCGATAGAAAAAATCGGCGGCTACGACATAGTGCTGTGCGGAAGGCAGGCGATTGACGGCGACACCGCGCAAGTGGGTCCGCAGACCGCCGAGAAACTCGGAATAAATCAGATAACGTGCGTTTCAAAAATCGAAAAGATCGATTCAACAAAAAAAGAAATAACCGCTGTCCGCTCAATCGAGGGCGGATGGGAAAAAGTGAAAGCGAAACTCCCCGTCCTTCTTACCTTTACCGAAGAGGGAGAAACGCCCCGCCCCGCCTCCGCGATTAAGACCTGCGCTTTCAAAAGGGCGGCTCCTGTCGCGGGAGACGCCGGCTCTCCCAGCGACCCGTTCGCCGAGGGAACGCAGAGCGCGAACCCCATGGCATTATGGGACATCCCCGCGATAAACGCCGACCCCGTGCAGTGCGGGCTTTCCGGCTCTCCTACCAAGGTGAAGAAAATTGATTCAGTAGTGTTAACCGCCGCGGATATCAGGTACATAGAGCCGAGCGAGGCGGGCGTCACAGAATTGATCCACGGCCTTATCGCTGATCATACATTTGGATAATGAATACAAGGCGATTTTGTAATATATATATTGCAGTTTCTCTGTTGATATTTTTGTTTTGCGGATGTAAGTCCGCTTCAAAATCCGCCGCCGCCGTTTCAAATCAGGGTTTCCCTGCCGGGCGTGTTGGGAAGGGCGTTGATTTAGATAACCTTCAAACAGAACAGGAACGTTTTGACAAATTAACTTTGAAATACCCCGTTATATTGGTTCATGGGATCGCCATACGCGATCGTGATGTTGCATCCGCCCCATGGGGCAGAATCCCGCGTATATTGAGAGAGAACGGTGTTGAAATATATTTTGGAAATACGGACGCGTGGGGCACTATTGAATCAAACGCGGAATTGTTAAAAACAACTGTAGATAAAGTATTGAAGGAAACAGGGAAAGAAAAGGTTAATATAATAGCGCATTCCAAAGGCGGCCTGGATTCCCGTTGTATGATATGGAAATATAACTATGAGAACAAGGTAGCGAGCCTGACGACAATATCAACGCCGCATCACGGCGCGGTTCTTGCGGACATGATTCTAAATTTAAAATCCCTTCATACCAAAACCGCAAAAAAAACCCTGGGTGATTTAGTAAAATTGTATAACGATATATATCCCGATATCTATACCGCGGGCTATGATTTAACAACGGCAAACATGAAGGAATTCAACAAAATTGTAACAATGGATGACATAGTATTTTACCAGAGTATTTATTCGGTAATGAACAATGCTAGGGATGATCTCCTTTTTACCGCCAGTTATAATTATATTAAAAAAGAAATAGGTGAGAACGACGGCCTGGTAAGCGAATATTCCGCAAGATGGGGAAATAATATAACCAAAGTGGAAGGCGGAATATCCCACGGACAAATTATTGATATTATGGGGAAAATCCCGCTTGATATGAAAATTCCCAATATGTATTTGAGAATAGTGAATGATTTAAGGAATAAAGGGTTTTAACAAAGGCATTTTTCGGTTGCTTGCCACATTCACTCTGACATGGTAAAATACTCTCAATGATACAAAAGACCGCTATATTTCCCGGTAAAACAGCATTCGCAATTGGAAATGATATTTATTTAAAATATTAAGAAAGGAGTTTTCTATGAAAAAGATTTCAAAACTTATAGGCATTATAGCTCTTATTGCAGTAATAGGGTTTACAATGATCGCTTGTAAAAAAAGCGGCAGTAGCAGCAAAAGCGACAGCAGCAAAAGCAGCGGCGGCGGCGGAGAAACCATTAACAGCCCTGAGGCGTTAAAGGAATATCTTGACAGCCAGCCTTCAAACAGCCCCGATAAGCCGATAAAGGTTTCAATAGAAGTTGATGAACTTATGTTTCCAAAAATCAGGGAAGTATTATATTCAACGGAAAAATATGTAAGCCTTAACTTTACCGGTAACGCTTTAACAGGAATTCCTGCTTATGCTGCTTTAGAATATTGCAAAACACTTGTCAGCATAACAATACCCAATAGTTTTACCTCCATTGGGAGTTTTCAAGGTTGCACCAGCCTTACCAGCGTAACCATGGGGAACAGCGTTACCGACATTTGGAGGAATGCTTTTTACGGTTGCACCAGCCTTAAGAGCATAACCATACCGAACAGCGTTACCTACATTGGGGATTGGGCTTTTAGAGATTGCACCAGCCTTACCAGCATAATCATACCCAACAACGTTACCAGCATTGGGGATGATGCTTTTATGGATTGCACCAGCCTTACCAGCATAACCATACCGAACAGTGTTACCAGTATTGGGAAGAGTGCTTTTTACGGTTGCACCAGTCTTACCAGCGTAACCATAGGGAATAGCGTTACCGAAATTGGGGAGCAAGTTTTTTACGGTTGCACCAGCCTTACCAGCGTAACCATAGGGAACAGCGTTACCGGCATTGGGTTGCAAGCTTTTTCCGGTTGCACAAGCCTTACCGGCATAACCATACCCCATAGTGTTACCACCATTGGGGATGCCGCTTTTTCCGGCTGCACCGGCCTTACCGGCGTAACCATACCTGATAGTGTTACCTACATTGGGGGTTTTGTTGGTTGCACCGGCCTTACCGGCATAACCATACCCAACAGCGTTACCTACATTGGTGGTTTTAGTGGTTGCACCGGCCTTACCAGCATAACCATACCCGACAGCGTTACCACCATTGGGTATGAAGCTTTTAGAGATTGCACCGGCCTTACTAGCGTAACCATAGGGAACAGCGTTACCCAAATTGGGAATGGAGCATTTCAAGGTTGCACCGGCCTTACCAGCGTAACCATAGGGAACAGCGTTACCCACATTTGGCAGGAAGCTTTTTCCGGTTGCACCAGTCTTCCCAGAATAACCATACCCGCCAGCGTTACCTACATTGGGCATGATGCTTTTCTGGATTGTACCAGCCTTACCAGCATAACATTTGCAACGGGAAGCAACATACGAGACATTGATTTTGAACCCATTTTCTTTGGAGCAGGAGGAATTGATATAAGCAATAGCCCCTTAAGGATCGCCTACAGTGCGGGAAAAGCCGGAACATATACCACAACAGCGCCGGTGAATGATAAGTCAAAATGGACGAAACAATAAATGCGCTTTGTGCCGGACACCGCTTTTTTGTTATTTTCGCACTTTTACAAAATACTTGTTTTGTACGAATTCGAACCCATTCTAGGTCACAAATGGAAAAAACAATGATATATAAAAATATATTACAAATAGAAAAAGGCGGAAAAATCCGTCTGTAGTATACACATTCGTAGAATGTGACGTACCCCAAGGTACAACGTATCAGGGTACAAAGCACTCAAATGTGCGAAATTTAATAAAGTTATTTTGTACAGAGCAGAATAACAAAAAAGGAGATTTTATGAAAAGGACAGTGTTTTTAGCGTTGGCGCTTTTTGCGCTCATGGCGGTAGTAGTGTACGCCCAGACGGAAGCCGATTTTGATGTAACGGTAAGTAAAGACGGCAAATCGGTTACGATTGACAGGTACAAGGGAAGCGCAACAACGGTAAACATTCCGGCGAAAATAAAGAATTTGCCCGTTACCGGCATTGGGATTGCGGCTTTTGAGCCTCCTCTTAGGATTGAAAGCAAAATCACCAGTGTAACCATACCGAACGGCGTTACCAGCATTGGGCAAGCCGCTTTTCAGGGTTGCACTAACCTTAAAAACGTAACAATACCTAACACCGTTACCAGCATTGGGGATACTGCTTTTGCCCGCACCGGCATTACCAGCATAACCATACCGGAAGGTGTTACCACCATTGGAAGTGGTACTTTTGGCGGAACCAGTCTTACCAGCGTAATCATACCAAACAGCGTTACCATCATTAAGGAACAGGCTTTTAGAGATTGCGCCAGCCTTACCAGCGTAATCATACCGGACAAGGTTACCAAAATTGAGACTTTTGCTTTTGACGGTTGTACCAAACTTGCCGAAATAACCATAGGAAGCGGAGTTTCCAGCATTGGGGAACACGCTTTTAGCGGTTGCACTAGCCTTACCAGCATAACGTTTGGAAGAACCGGTATTACTTCTGGCACTAATACGTTTATTAACTATGACAGCACGAAATCTTTGAAGAATGAATATACTGCAGGAGGCGTAGGGCTGTATAAGAGAAGCGGAAATACATGGACGAAAGTCACATACGCCGGAACTCAAGGACTTGGGTTTACAGCCATAAACAACAACAAGGAATACAGCGTTGCCAAAGGCGTGGTAAGATCGGGCGCGGTGGTTATACCCGCCACATACAATAACCTGCCGGTAACGACTATCGCCATCGAAGCGTTCATGTTGGTGAACCTGTCCGCCATAACCATACCCGACAGTGTTAAAACCATCGAGAATGATGCTTTTTTTGGTTGCCGACTACTTACCAGCGTAACCATTCCCTCAAGCGTTAGACAAATTGGGGATAATGCTTTTCTGAGGATCGACAGACTTACCAGCGTAACATTTCAAGCTTCTACTACTACTTTTTACTATACATTTGACGGCGATTTGGACGATAAGTACAAAGCCGGAGGAGCCGGAACGTACACGAGAACAACAGGCGGCGAAATATGGACAAAAAGCGGATCAGCCGCCACCGGAACTGCAGGGACGGAAGCCGATTTTGAGGTGCAAAAGTCGGCAGACGGCAAATCGGTTACGATTACCAAGTACAAAGGGACTGCAAAGGTTGTCAAAATCCCGGAGAAGATACAGAATTTGCCCGTTACCAGAATTGGTAACGCCGCTTTTGAAGACGACGGGAACATTACCAGCGTAACAATACCCAACGGCGTTACCGGCATTGGGAATAATGCTTTTTTCAATTGCGACAGCCTTGCCGGCATAACAATACCGAACAGCGTTACCAGCATTGGGAATAATGTTTTTTACGGTTGCACCAGCCTTGCCGGTATAACAATACCCGACAGCGTTACCAGCATTGGAGCTGCTGCTTTTACCGGTTGTACCAGCCTTACCAGCATAACAATACCCAAAAACGTTATCGGTATTGGGAGTGGGGTTTTTTCCGATTGCACCAGCCTTACCAGCGTAACAATACCCAACGGAGTTAGAACCATTCTGAATTATGCTTTTCAAGATTGCACCAGCCTTGCCAGCATAACAATACCTGCAAGCGTTACCGGCATTTGGAATCAGGCTTTTGAAGGTTGCACAAAACTTACCAGCGTAACCTTCGCAGGCTCAATTACGTCAAGCAATTTCCAAGCTGAAGCTTTTACAGGACAAGGCGACATCCGTGACAAGTACCTTGCCGCCGGCGGAGGCGCAGGGACTTACACGAGACCTGACGGCAAAAGCAAAACATGGACAAAAAAGTAGGAACAAAGTAACAGTAATATAAAGATGACTGACGCAGTGTAGCTGCGTTAGTCTCTTTTTTTTTAGACGCGCTTTGGCGCCTGTCACCGTTTTTTCGTGGGTGCGGTTTTTAACGTTCCGGCTATATATGACGTTTAACTTTTTTGCGTAAAAATCATAATATTATTTATATCCTTCCCACCCATTAATCCCCAATATTATGTCTGCTATTGGAATAATCTCATTTAGATCTATATTATTTGAATAATCTTTATATTCCGAAAACACTGTAACATTACCAGCTCCCCCCAATTCTGTACCAATTACACCTTTTTGTCCGGTTTCTTTGTTAAAATGAATATATACATTATTATTTTTAATTTCATAAGTTCCATGAAAACTATAATCACGAATATCAGTCAATGCAATTTGTTTTGTTATATTTTTATCATCGACAAAATAGTATCCCTCATATTGTATACCAAATGTTCTTCCTGCAAGAATATTCTTAAATTTTTTCTTTATTAATGTTTCTATATTTTTATCTGATTTTAAGAGATTAGATAAATCAGCATCAGAAAATATATTATCTATATATGGATAACCTTTTTCAATAGAATAAATTAAATATTCCAATGATTTCTTTAAATCCTTATTTATTGAATATATACATGCTAAATTATATAATGCAAAATATTTTTCTCGCGGTAAACCATTATTATCATAAGTAAAAATATCATTTTTTTCCGGATAAGCTGCTAGTGGAAATATAGAATTTGTGGCCGTATTAAAAGCTTTTTCTGCATTTATATAATCTTTTTTATCCATGAGAAAAACACCATAATGATAATAATATACACCTTCCGGTTTTATTTTAATTGCTTCTTCAATATTTTCCAATGCTGAATTTATGTCATTATCCTTATACTGTTTCAAAGCTTTAAAAAATAAATCTTTATCTCTAGAAGTTGAACTATAATTATAATTTTCGGCCAAATAATCTTCGGTCAATAATATTGAATCCGGTATATATTTTTCAGAATTATTTTCATTGGATATATTATTATCCGGTTCTTTTTTGTTTTTTTGACAAGAATTCAATAAAGACAATATGCAGATAAAAATAAATATATTTGTAAATTTCATTCTATAACTCCTTTTTATTAATATATTATCTTATTATTTATTTGTCAATATATTAATTATAGTTTTAGTCAAATGTCGCATTTAACAAATTAAATATGAAATTCGGACACGCTCACGAATAATTCACGAAAATTCTAGTTTTTATTCGTAAATATTCGTGTAATTCGTTGACTCTTTTTCTTAAGTTTACGATGTTGTGCCTGTCACAGCTTTTTCGCAGCGTACCTGCTTGATTTGGCACACCACCTGTAGCGTAACCCGTTCTCTAGAGTGACCAACTATTTTTTTTCAAAATATGTTACTTTCACATAATCAGCGCCGGAATCATCCTGATAAGGACGCGTTATTATGTCGTTTCCCATAAAAAACAACATATTTATTTTTTTATTTGATTCCTCCGGAGTTAATCCTGACTTAATAAAATATTCATATATATCATTTTTAGTAACATCATTCCTTAATGAAGAAAAATATGAACCATTTGCACGAAGTTGATCCCTGTAATCTTTTATGGATTGTTGCCAGGAAACAGAAGATAAATAATAAACGGGTTCGGGAACAGCAATGAAATCTTCATTTGTTACAGTAAATGTTTCATAATAATAAAGTTGAGTTAATGTATTGTCAATCGTTATATTTTTAGGTTGTGCAGCTGACACTATTGCAGATATCAATAATATTACTATACCGGCCAAAATAATACCTATAAATATATAATATTTTTTGACAAGGGGTATGGCAGGTTTCGTTCTTTCTTCTTTAAACACATTATCATTGTTATAATTAATTTTTTTGTTTTCATTGTATTCCTGATCAAATAATTCATTAGTTTTTAAATTATTTCCATCCCTGTTTCTGTCTTTATTTCTTTGTTCTATTATTTTTATCGCTTCTTCCTTGTTTTCAGGATCAATAAACAGTAAATAATTTCCAATATTTGTATAAATATCGATAGATGAAAAAATATCATCACATTGTAAGTTATTATTGTTTAATAACTGATATATTTCAAATGCCTCATCATAATTATTTGATTTATATATACAGTCATTAAAAAAAGTTTCAACATCACAGTTTTCAATAATATTTATTGCCGCCTCTTCATATTTTTCATCAGTATATAATTCAAATGTTTGCGCATCGTTTAATTTTTCATCAAATTCCTCAATGGGTACATTTAATTCATCACAGCTTTCTCTTGTTTCTGTAAATTTAGTATTTGTCTTAATATTATAAGTTCTTCTTTCCATATATATATGTATTTTAATGCTTGTTACCGGTATATTATTTTCGATCAATAAATTTTTTATAGCAATAATTCTGTGCTTTTTTGGAGATTGAAATACTGCGCTTTCCATGTGTTATTTTGCTCCAACTAATTCTTTGTCATTTTTAACAATGTCGTGCATTTCACTCTGCATATTTTTAACAAGGTTGGCAAGTGCGGCAAGACGGACTTCCATAGACTCTTTTTTTGTCGCTTTGCGGTAATTCCCTTTTTCTACAGCAATAGACACTTCGTTTACTATTTTATCAACGTCAATTTCATTGTAATTCATATCAGACCTCTTCTAACAAAAAGTAATACTGCTTGGTTAATCTCATTGCATGAACGACCACAAGACAATCGGGACGCGCTTTGGTGCCTGTCACTGCTTTTTTAAACTTAAGAATTTTTACCACGGAGTACACGGAGTTCCACGGAGTTTTAAGATTTTTGTATCTTAATTCCTCTTCCTCCGTGGTACTCCGTGTAACTCCGTGGTGATATTTCTTCATTCTTCTTCCTAATTAACTACACGTTTAATACCATATTTTAATGAAGTTACATTAAAATTAATAATCAATCCAACATTAAATTTACCCAATTTCATATAAGTAAGAATTTGAGACAGATGAATATCCTCAATTTTTTTTACGCTTTTTAACTCAATAACGATTTTGTTTTCAACCAACAAATCTATCCTATAGCCGCAATCAAGGGTAACTTCATCAAAAATCAAAGGTATAGGCTTTTCTTTTTCGACAAATAAACCGGACTTACTCAATTTATAAAAAAGACATTCTTTATAAGCATTTTCCAGCAAGCCTGGCCCCAAGGCCGTATGAACTTCCATTGCATATTTAATAATTTTTTCTGTTATTTCTTCTAATTCCATAGTTTATAATAATATCAGAAATATAGAAGAATTTTTACCACGGAGTTCTACAAAGGAATTAAGAATTTAACCACGGAGGACACGGAGTTCCACGGAAGAAGAAAAGATTTTCGTACCAAAACCTCCGTGAAACTCCGTGACCTCCGTGGTTGATTTCTTAAAAATTCTATTAAAAATCCACAATTTGTAGTCAAAAAGAGGATTAATTCTAGACAACACTTTGACAAACTCTTGATATTTGTCAGGAAATTTGCAATAATTCCTTCATGGAGAGTTTATGAGTAATAGCGTAATGGTATACATTCAGCAGAATGGGGGAAAGGCCGCCGAGGTTAGCCTTGAACTAGTCTCTAAGGCACGCGAATTAGCGGACAAATTAAAAACAGAAGTCAGCGCCGCGCTCTTTGGCGACAAGGTAAGCGGAGAAGTTTCACGCCTCGCCGCTTTGGGCGCGGATAGCGTGTACATAATGGAAGACCCGCGGCTTAAATATTACACGCCCGTACCCTACAGCAAATTGATGATTCAAACAGTTGAGGAGTACAAACCGCAGATCGTCCTGTTCGGGGCGACCACCGAAGGCCGCGACCTCGCTCCCCGTGTCGCTTCCCACTTGAAAGTGGGGCTAACCGCGGATTGCACCGATTTGCAGATAGGCGACCACACTCAAAAAGAAACCGAGTACAAGGACATACTTTATCAGATACGCCCCGCGTTCGGCGGCAACATCATCGCCACGATTGTAAGCCCCGAGA